>Ga0222712_10000867_pt1 | contig 38728 bp, 23 predicted proteins | sample C33_657DmetaG_FD_165043 | JGI IMG/M metagenome (GOLD analysis project Ga0222712, IMG submission 165043) | Estuarine water microbial communities from San Francisco Bay, California, United States - C33_657D | ecosystem: Environmental > Aquatic > Marine > Unclassified | place: USA: California... | reverse complement strand
ACCTCAGGAGCACTCGTGATCGAATACAGCCGCGGTGCCAACGGCGGGAGCGCGTCAAGAAGCTCCGCTAAAGGCGGTTTGCAACTCGGATGCCGTTGTAAAATCGTCAACAGCGAAGCATTTCCTCCGCGAATCTGAGTGTCGTAATCATCTTTACCGCCACGAGATGACAGATGCAACAATGTCGTCTTGTCTTTTGCATCTGAGCAGTGCTCGGCGAGGACGCGCACGAGCGACTTGCGTGGACAAGAAGTGATGTCTACATACTTTAACAGCGCATCGGTCACAGTGCATGGCGTCCGAACATGCGGGAGAGGATGCGAGGAATCGTCGCCGTTCGTATCGGATTTCCACTTTAGTGAAAATGCGGCGGTGCCAACGTACCCTAGAATTTTCACCAACTGCTGAACCAATTCAGCACTGTTCTGCGGAATGACCCCGATAGAGTCTCCTGGCCTGTACGTAATACCGCTCGAATCAAGATCAAATTCCAAGTGCAGCACGCGACGGTCTGATTTCGGATTTGTAAGCAAAACGTGCTTGGAGATGGATGCCATGTACGGCGCGGCGAAGGTGTAAGCGCCATTCTCATCCGGGCCGGTAGGAATCGTGCCGGACTCGTAAGTTGCGCCTTCGGGGAGCCAAACTACTTCGGATCGGCAAATCGCAAGCGCAGGAACCCCATCCAGTTTCCCTCGCTGCTCGCTTGGCGGTTCATTGTGCGCCGTGGATTCCACTTTCAGTGTCTCTTCTTCGCGTTCGCCTTCGATCGTTTCGCCCGCACGCAACCGTTCGGATCTCGAGTGCGCGACGCTAAGCTTCGGCCAAAACTCTAATGTCCAAGTGTCTACTTGTTCATAAAGGCCCAGCGTGTCATCGCATTCTCCGCGCTTGGCGAAAGCGATCGCGCCCAAGGATTCCATAATTTGCGTAAACGAACGCGGCACAGCCATAAATGCGCTGTAGTTTTGATCACCGAGGCCCAAGACGGCGTACTGCACGCCTTTCCCACCGCTCCCACCCTCCTTTTTTGCCTTGCGCTTGAGCCGGGTGTAGAAAGTGTCGCAGTTATCCGGAGCATCGCCGTCACCCGTGCTCGAAACAACGAAAGTAATCACCGCGCCAGGTACGACGACGTCATCCGGTTCGACTTCGTTCATCGAACACACTTGCACGGGGTAGCCCTTCTCACCAGCCTCGGCGGCGAGATTTTTACAAATCTCCGCGGCGTTTCCGGTTTGCGAGCCGTACAAAAAGCACATCTTGGCGCTCTTTTTGTCCGTCAAGGCCTTGTTCGCGTTGGAGAGTTTGGCAAATAACGATTTCGACCAAGGATCGACAGCGCGTTCTAGTCCAACTGCGTCGTTTGCTTCTCCTCGCGCGACGATGCGCGTCGCCCCAAGCTGCCCCAGCGCTGAATCCAACGTTTGCGCCGCTTGATTACAATCCTTCGCCGTCGTCGATTGACGATCGAGTAACAGATTTGTATCACCCAACCCGAGCACCGCGAACGACATTTTCTTTAACGAATCATCCTTCCCTCCATCCTTACGTTGTCGATTGAAATAACGCACGCACGCACCCGCCGCCTCTGCGGGCTGCGCGTTCTCCACCGTCTCAACTACAAAAATCATAACGCTCGGTTCTTCCTCAAACTTAACGTCGCGGAAATCATCCATTCGTAGCACGCCAACGGTTTCGCCAGTCGACGCTTCGACGCCGCGCGCGAGCTCTTTTGCGATCTCCCGCGCCGCTTCGCCCCCGTGTAAGACGAAAGTCTTTCCGCGAGTGGAGCGACCGAGAATTTCCTCGTTCGCTTTCGCGCCCTCGCTCGTCGTCGCGCCCTCGCTCCTCGCGACGCGTTCGGCGACGCGCTTCTCCCCCGTCGTCGCCGCGCTCATTCTCATCTTCGCCATCAACGCCGCGCTTCCAGTGAGCGCCACGGGCGCGGATTCGCCTTCGCGCTCGGTTCGTTCGCGTTCGTTCGCGACGGCTTTCGCGGCGTCGATGGACCTTGCAGCCATCTTCGGCGCGCTCGGCGCGCTCGCGAACGCGGCGCGGAACGCATACGCGAGGCACGCCAGAGGGACGACGATCGGGACCGACGCCACGAGAGCGATGAAGACGGCGACCGCGATCGCGACGTTGGTCTTCGCGAGCGCGATGACGTCCTGAGAGGATTTCGGGAAGCGCATGGTGAGTTGTGAGGCGCGCGACAGCCTGGTGGCGACTATGGAGCGAGCGACGTCAAAAGTGTACGAATAATCGAGCGAGATTGCGCACAAATCCATGAGCAAATGGCTAAAATGCTAATTGAATACAGTTGCACGCTCGAATCCATAGCATCGAGCGAACTCACGAGAGACGGCGCGACAGATTGTTAATTTGTCACGTTTCGAATGGAAGCTTGCGAACGCCGTCGGCGTCGTATCGAGCGTTCGGAGCTTTAACGCGCGCTCCCGTAGAATCAAAGTGTCGACCGCCTCGATTAGTGATGATGTTCGGGAGTTCGCGAATCATTCGCGACACCGCGCTCATCGGCGTCAAGTACTCCACGGCTGTCGTCGATCCCGGCTCGACGGCGACCATTTCATCGACAAGAAATCGAGCGATATCCTCTGGTTCCTCCGCGAGAGCGTTAAACACCTTCTTCGACGCCGCTGAGGCATCTTTCAGGAGCAGTTTTGTCAGCACCAGCCCTGGGCTGAGCTGATGAAACGACACGCGCGCCAATTTCGCCGAGTTCAGCGCCTTGACCTCATCGTTCAGCGACTTGGTGAGCTGCGTCAATCCAGCCTTCGTTGCCTTATGCGTCGCCGCACTGCGACTTAAGTTCGCCCCCCAATTCGAAAACCCAAAATTCCAAACCTCCACTCGCGTATTCGCCCCGAGTTCCAACGCCAGCGCGATCGCCGCTCGGCACGCTAACAGCGGCCCTATCAAATTCGCCTCGACGACCGCCACGACTTCCTCCGCGCTCACTTCATGTAACGGCTTATTCTTCGTCACCATCCCCGCGGCGTTCACCCAATGCACGATATCCACTCCCTCGCTCGCTCGCACGCTTTCACGCGCGCGCTTCATCAACTCATCAACATCCGCTCGCTTCCCGACGTCGCACGTCGCCCCGCTCACGTTCGCAAACTCTTTTCTCATCTCCTTCACGCACTCTCGTACTTTACCTTCATCTCTCGACGACACGATCACCGTGAATTCTCTCCTCGCGAACTCTCGCGCGATGGCGTACCCGATCCCGGACGATCCCCCGGTGACGACGGCGACCGCGCTCGAAGCCGCCCGCGCGCCCGCGCGCGGTGGCGCCTTGTCTTTTCGCACTCTCCTCTCCTTTCCGCGCATGTCCCACGTCCACGTTGGCGCACGCATCGCGCATCGATCCATTCTTCTGCGATTGCTTTCTTCGCGAGTCCCACTGTGGTCGCTTCTCGTTTCATTCATTCATTCAATCATTCATTCATTCATTCAGCGTCATCATCATCAATCGTCACACCTCTCCGCACCATGCCGAAACAACTCATCCTACGCACGATCGATGGGGCGACCGCGATCGTTCCCATGGACGACGCCTCGTACGCCGCCGCATTGGCGTCGCGAGACGTCGAGCGAGCGCTGGTGACGTTCGTTCGCGCGCGCGACGCGTCGGCGGCGCCGCCCGGGACGCGCTTCGCGTCGCGCGTGGCAACTGAATGCGCCTCCGTCGACGTCTATTGCGCCCTGACGTCGTCGTTGAGAGGAGGAAAAGGAGGATTTGGCACGCAATTGCGCACGAGCGCGCGAAGAAGAGGGGCGACGACGAATTTCGACGCGTGTCGGGACGCGAGCGGGCGACGGTTGAGGAACGCGAACGGCGAGAGGAAGATCGCGGAGTGGGAACGGAATGAAAACGAACGGGCGATGGAGAGAGAAGGCGAACGATACGCCGAGGAGTTGGCGCGACACGGCGATGGGAAAAAGTTGAGAGAGGTGGAGGAACGCGAGCGCGAGGCGTACGCGAAGGAGAGCGAACGAGCGAAAGCGAGCGTGAACGAGGCGGTGACGAGCGGGTTGAAAGAAGCGCGAGCGGTGGAGGTTGAGAAAAGACTCGCGGAGAAGGCGGTGAAAGCGAGGCATGGGAAGATGGTTGTGAGTGACAGCGACAGCGGGAGCGATGACGACGCGTTGCTGTATCCGGCGAAAAAGGCGAAGACGGCGGCGGGGGAGGCGAGAGAAAACGCGGCGTCGACGTCGAAAAGCGCGGAGGCGCGCGCGCCGACGGTTGTTGCGAAAACTATGGAGCGAGCGCCGTCGCGCGCCTCGACGGTGCCGACTCCGATCTCGTCCATCGTCGCGCCGGCGCCGGTTCCGTCCGTCGTCGCGCCGGCGCCGGCGCCGGTTCCGTCACCGCCCGCCACGGCTCGGGACGAAGCGCCAGAGGACGCGGTGCCATTGGATTTACAATCGTTCCCGAATCCCGCAGCTTTGGAAGCCGTGGGCCTTGATAAACTGAAGAGAGAATTAGTATTGAGAAAGCTCAAGTGCGGGGGCACGCTCACCGAACGCGCAGCGCGGTTGTTTCTCGCGCGCGACAACGCTCGAGACGACATCGATAAAAAGCACTGGGCTAAATAAATGAACTGCGGCGCGTTGTGTTAATGTTCAACTACTATAAAGGAAAACTTAAAGTGCTGAAAGTGTCAATTGAAGGGGCGCCCGACGACGTGCGCGGCGCAATATGAAATTTCTATGTGTCATCGATTTCGCCAGGGTCTATCAATTCGTATGACGTGTCGCAATCAAGTTTCCGCCATGTTTCGTCTATGTCGTTCAACTGCTTCGCGAGTTCCTCATTGCCGGCATCCGTTTCTGGAAACAGCGCGCCCGTTGATGGTGCACCGTCAAAGTCACACCCGACGTATGCGTTGTTCACCAGGCATCGATCGATCAAAGCTCGCCAGTTTTCGTCGTGATAGAGCGTCGCTGGATTACCGATGACAATCATCAAAGCCTTGGCTCGCGTTATGGCGACGTTGAAGCGTTTCGGGTTGCACAAAAACCCCAAGTTGTGTCTAACATCGAAAGCAAACTGGGATTCGTCGCTGCGGGTCGTGGTAATGATAACGACAGCATATTCTTGGCCCTGAAGAAGCTCCGCAGACCCTACATGGACGCCAGTTATTTTCTTACGCGCCAAAAATGTCATCATCTTGGTATGTTGCTTGTGATACGGCGTCACCACGGCTATGTCTTCAGCTTTGATGCCGGCGCGGCTGTGACCGAGAATTTTCTGGATCCATTCCACAGCGCAAATAATCTCATCCCGGTTGAAAAACGACGGCGAGTTCCCTTCCCTTAGTTCTTCTCCTTTAACACCATTGAATACCATGGGAAAAGTTTTATTCGGAAGTTCGCTCCAACCCATGAAGATGTTTGTGTGACGAGAGCCGGCGTGAGACGTCAACTTGCCAAAGTAAAAGCGCTCAGACGGGAGCGCTATTAGAGCGGGATGTGAGCGATAATTTCTTGTCAACATGCACACGCGTTGCGAGTCGAACGATCCATCTTCGCTCGCGGCATACGGCGACGAAGGATAGAACGGAGGCGGCATGCACAGCCGTTCAAGTAAGCTAATCCCAGAATGTTCTTGGCCTATTTTTGAATGGACAACCGGACCGAGTTGCCTAGGATCGCCGGCGAGAATCAATCGACCGTTTGGATGCAGGGCACTGACTATCCCAGCCAGAATCTCGGGTTCAGTCGAGTGGCCAGCTTCATCAATGATAACATTTTCAAACTTGTCCTTCAGGATGAACTCAGTCGACGATCCGCCGACGGTCGTCAAACGCAGCCGAGCAGCGCACATGCACGTCATTGCAACAACGCGAGCGTTCGCTAGTTTCTCTTTGGTTGGCGTAACGAATTCATTTCTGTTTGCATCAAAGTTTGAGAGTCCCTTTATAAGTTTTGATGCGGACTTCGGGTTTCGAGAGAACGAGCACAAGCGTAACGCTTTGCTCTTGGGAACCTTGCCGAATTCAACCACGCGCTCGATGAACAAATCGCACGCTGTGTTTGAGGAAGCCATGATGAGTACGCGTTCACCAGAGTGAAACAATTGAGCCGCAATCTCAACCACAGTGGTGGTTTTGCCTGTACCTGGTGGTCCAAAAATGACGAATGGGGACTTTGCCTCTGGTTTCCAAGCCAGTGCAGATCGAACAGCGAGCACCTGCTCTGGATTGAGAGCTGGATTCTGCAAATGAAAGCCGTCATCAGAAAGCTTCAACGCACCAAACGCGGTGTCCAGAGCGAACTTATCTGCGCCCGGGAGCACGTATGACTTGTACTTAGGAAGAACATTTTTTATAGCTTCATGCTGAAGATCTATCAACACTTTGGCGACTTCAAATCTGACGAGCGCGCACGTCATCCCTGGAGTAAGCTGTGCTGCAAACTTGTCATGGAAGGCGACTAAAACACTTTCTGCTTCAACGACTTCCACGCGTCCTCGATATGTAGTGTTTTGCTTGCCAGAGTTAATTCTTACCACTATTGTATCTCCGCGGAGCACTGTCGGACGCCCCTCAGCCAATCCTTGTACCGCTAATCGAAACAGTTTGCTTTTGTTGTTTTCTTTCGTAAACTTGGCATTCGAAATGTCGTATCCCTGTATGTCTCGGTCCATTTGACACTCCTCCGCCATGAGCAGCGTTTCCATGAGTTTTGCATAATTCGCCTCAAACTGCTTACCCGAGTAGCTTTTCGACACAATATTCGCGAACTTCGTAAGAGCGGGCTCAATTTGTAGTGACGCCTGCTCAACAAACAGATTCGGCTGTATTCGATTCGGACGAAGAAAAGCAGTTTCTGCGCCCTTGGCAGACGCTTTCGGTGGCTTGAATACGCTCTTCTCGAGTAATTCAACAGACGGCTTGCTATTTCTTTTCGATGAGTATGGTGCCGTGGACGCCATCGACGCGCGATCTTCCTTTGTTTTGGGATCGCTCACCACACATTTGAAAACTCGCGTCTCTTGTTCCAATGTCTTGTCACTCGTTACGCTATAGCTCACCAACAACGCGAAAACATGCACCCCCATCTTCAACCCCGACGTATTTAGCCTCAAACCTTTAATCTTCATCTTCCCATGTTCCATCGGTGCGTCCGCCAATCCGTTCGGCTTGTGTAAGCCCTTCCCAAACGCTTTCGTCGCCGCTGCGCTCGCTCCTCGGACGTCCAAGAAACCCAGCTCAAACTTCCCGCCCTTCCCCGTGTGCGCTGTAATTTCCACCGCGACATCAACCATCTCACCCTTTTTCGTCGTTTCCACCGCGTCCGGTATTAGATGCACTCGAAAATCCCTCCTCGTGTTCCGTCGTTTCGCTTCGGCTTTGGCGCGAAACGTCTTCGCGCGATGCTTCGCGCCTCTTTCGTGCTGTTCTCGCTGACCTTCCCCTCGTGTGAGCTCGCACGAGCACGTCGCGCACCAAGAGAGGTGATCCATGACGCGCGCGCGTCGACGAGTGAGGTGCCTCGTTTTGCGAAGCGCGAGTCGACGGAGTTCGACGACGAAAGCGACGGGCGATGACGCGACGGGCGATGACGCGACGGTTGGGGGACGACGATAAAACGCATAAAAAGTCTGCGATTGAGATTCATAAACGACGATCGACGGCGTCAAATTCCGAGGCGGTGACGAAACGCGCTGAAACGACGCGACCGGCAAAGGCGCGACCGCGCATGAGTTCGTACGCGGCGCGCGCGGCGTCGACGCGATCGAAACGCACGTACGCCTTGCTCGGAGCGCCATGAGCGATGTCGCGATCGGTGGGCGTCGGAACGACGACGCGGATCGACGAGCTGAATTGCGCGCACTCGTCTTCGACGTCGTAACGCAACTCCTTGCGTTCGCGAGCGCTTTGTAAGATTTTGGCATCCACCATGTTTTCGAGGCAGACGTATTCCGATGGTGCGTGCTCGCCAGCGTCCGCTCGACGAACAGAGGAGTGCGGTGTCGATGGTAACGGCGGGGGCGTCATCGTGGGCGGCGGCACGGCGTGAGCGACGCTCTCACTGATCCTCCTCGCCCGTTCGACAGCCTCCGCCTTGGCGAGCGCCTCGGCGTCCCGACGCGCGTCCAGCGCCTTGTACACGCTCTCCACCTTTTCCGGCGCGGGAAGGACGTAGGCCAGGTCTAAAACTTCCCGAACTTCGTCGGGATCCTCAAAATACCCCGCCGGTCGCCCAATCTTCAGCGGTCGTCCCATGACGTGAATCTGATCGAGCCCGAGCGCCGCGTTGGCCAGTTTCGCCGACCGCATCTCCACGAACGCAAATTTCTGCGCCGCATCCATGACGATGGACAGCACCGGTGGCACGTTCACCCCTATCGCGTGACACGCCTCCGGCGCCATCTTCCTCAGAACTTCATTGAACATGTCGCACATGGTCGTCGCCCCAATCTGTCCGCTCACCAAGTTCCCGACGTAAATCTCTCGCTTCATCTTTTCGCTATTCCCCCGGTTTCCCGCCAAAGGGTGGTGCGCATTCTGTTCTAACCACTTCGACGCGAGCACCTCTCGTTGTTCGCTCGCTCTCGAACCAAACGCGCGGCGTTCGCGCCCGAACCGCCCGTCGCCGTCCCCAAACTCCCTCGCCCTCGCTCGCTCGCGCCATTGGTCGTCATCATTTCCTCGCCCGCGTCGTTCGCCTTGTCGCCATTCTCCTCGACTCCCTCGTTCGCTGTCCTCCACCGTCGCGCGCATCGACTTGCGTTCATCTCTTACGTCCCGCGCGTTCGCGCGACGCTCGCGGTCGTCGCTTTCGCCCGCGCGCGCGCGTCGACCCGCGCGATCGTCTTGGTCCGCGCTCTCGCCGAAGCGAAAGCGCGTGCGATCGACATCGAAGCGATCGCGCGAAGACGCTCGGCGCGACGTCATGTCGACGTCAACGCGTCGTTGAGCTCGTGGGTGGATGATGTGATTTTTGAGCTTTTGAGCTCGCAATGACGCTCGACGCGCGTCTTGGCATCACACTTCATCGCTCGCGATCGATCATGACGACGTGGGAGGAGGAGGAAGAGGACGACGAATGGTTGAACGCATCGCATGGATTCACGCGCGAAGGCGAACGAGGGATTGAAAACGCATGGGTCACGAGCGAAAGCGACGCGAACGCGAACGCGCGACCGTCGGCGCGCGACGCTCTGTTTGGCTCAGATCGTACGACCGACACCCCCACCGACGACGACGCACGAGGGATGTTCGTGGAATATAAAACGAATGATTTACGCGCGTTGTTCGCGAGCGCGAGTGACGACGAAGAATGGCTGGACCAGGAAACACCGAAAGCGGCGGTCGAGCGGGACCGCGCGACCGCGACCGCGACCGCGACCGCGACCGCGACCGCATCGGTCGTGGCGTCGAACGCGCACGTCACGCGCGCATCATCACTCGATCGCTCGATGTTTCCTTCGACGACATCGACGCGCGATGACGACCGCACGTTCTTCGATTCGTTGGACGATGAGCGCGAGGACGCGGCGGCTCGGAGCGAAACGCGAGCGGAGGTCGCGTCGACGCGAGCGAGCTTTGGAGTTTCTTCCGTGGACGCCAGTGATGATGCGAACGCGTTCGCGCGCGCGCGAGCGAACGCATCGAGCGTGGCGATGCCGTCGCACGTGGACGATGGGTTCGCGAAACCGAGCGCGGCGGCGCGAGGGGCGAACGGAGGCGAGTTTTATGAAGAACTTCGCGCGCCGGGGGAGTTCGCGCACGCCGAGTTTTCGCGCGACGAAAGGTTTGACGCGCTCGCGAACGATTTCGAGGTCTCGGAAGAAAGGGTTTATTTTGGCGACACGCGAGAGTACGAAGAGAGCGCGGGGTACGGGAACGACGGCGCGCTCGAGACGAGGCCCGCTCCGGAGAGCGCGTCCGAGCCTTCGCTCGAGGATTATTATCATCGCGAGCGCGAGTACGCGGCGCAAGAGACGTATGCGTCGCCACCGCCGATGTACACGCAGTACGAGTACGAACAAACGTCGCCGCCGACGGTCGCGGCGTCGTACGCTGGGACGTCGCCGCCGATGGGTTACGAGCTCGCGTCGGAGGCCACCGCCCCACCAACTTTTCCGGCGTATTCACGCTCAAACGAAAACTTTTCGCGCGTGTCATCCACCGATTCAGTCACGGAAGTGTACGCGCAGGCGTCGACGCCTCCACTGGCGCCGCCAACGCGACCGACATTCATGGTTCCTACGCCGTTACAACCGATGCAACCATCATCGCCGGCGGCGACGATGTATGCTTCGACGACGGGACATTACGAGCATGCACCGGTGCATCATAACGTTGGATACGCTGCATACGAACAACGCGCGCCTGCGCGTAGCCCGTATGCGGGTGCACAGGCGCCCAGTGTGAGTTACGAAGCGTACGCGCCGTATCAAGCGAGTTCGACGCAAAATCTTGAGTACGCGGCGTATGGCGAAATGCAGGCGCAGTCGACGATCAAGTACACTGATGCTGAGCGATCACCGCACGGTAGGCCTGCGCACGTCGCCATTAGTTTTGGGTTCGGTGGGTCGCTCATCCTTTCCGGTCCAGGATATGCGGGAGGGCGAACGAGTCACGGCACTAGCATACCGCCGTGTAGCTTACGCGTGCATTCGGTTCGGGCGTTATTAGCAGATGGAAACACGCTTGGAGTAGAGTACGTGCGTTCACTTGAACGACTCACCGGGCCTTTAGCTGGTCAGCGTGCGGATAATGTTTTGAAAATGATCGACGCGGTGCTGAGCGCGGAGGGCGACAAATGTCGCGATCATGAAGTGTTGTTGTGGCGCATGTTGGCAGCGATGTTGCGACACAAGGGTGCGTTGACTTTAGATGGTGATTTACTAGGGGAAAATAGAAAAAGTGCGCTCGCAGAAATCTCGGCGATCATCGCTGGTGAGAACCAAGGCACGTCTGAGGGTGGATGGGTTTCCGCGAGCCTTGACGCGTCGCCGCTCAATCCTTCCGGAGGTAGCGACGAACGTGCCATCGTGGAAGTTGAGAAGTTGTTGATATCCGGACAGCGCGGCGCAGCTCTCAACCTCGCAATCCAAGCGAAACTTTGGCCGCATGCGATATTGCTCGCACGGCACCTGGGTGGTAAATACTATCAAGAAACTATCGCTCAAATGTCGAGGAGTGTTTGTAGATTTGGCACACCTCTGCACACGCTAGAATTGCTCATGGCGGGGCTACCGCAAGATCTCCTTTCGAGCCCCGTCGGAAGTGCTCCAAACGCTCAAGGTTTGCAAACAGCTGGACCCTCGCGGGTACGCGAATTGATTCCGCGATGGCGCGAGCACGTCGGTATTTTATGTACGAATCCCACAAATGGCAGTGAAATGCTGCTCAAGGCGCTCGGCGACGAGCTCTGGATGACGCAAGATGACGTTGCAGCTGCACACGTGGCCTACACGTTGTCTCGCGAGAAACCGACTGTGTATTCTTTCAACGCACGCGTGTGTCTCCTCAATGCTGATCATAGGAGGTATCCTCGAACGTACGCGACACCAACGAACATCAATTTAACGGAAATTCTTGAGAGCGCGCTGTTGGGAACAAATTCTCAAGCGCAGCTCCCATCGTTGTTACCGTACAAACTCTTGCTCGCTGGTGCGCTAGCAGAAGTTGGCAAGCTTCGAGAGGCGTTGTCTTACGTGGAGCACATCCTGAGAAGTCTGCGTTCGCTCGACAGGATGAGCCCAGAGGTGGATGTAGCGCTCGTTGGAACGTTGGCGGCGCAGATGGAACACCGACTGCAGGATGGTTTGCGCGGTAAAAGTGGAAAACTCGCTGGTGTAGCTGTAGGCGCGGCGAAGACCTTGGTGAGTGGATTCAAAGGCTTACTTGATCGCAGCGTTTCGTCGTTGTTTGGTGATGAAAGCGACTTCCAACCACAACCTGGGACCTTGCAAGGTCCACCACCCGGACCTGGTCTGTACCAGCAACAGCAACCGCCCGCTCAAGCGCCCATACACGCCCAGCATATGCATAGTGCGCCGTATCAGCAGCAGCCGCAGCAGTATCAGCCGCCGCAACAGCAATACTTGTCGCAGTTGCAATCGCCTCCACAACCACCACCGCCGGTCATCCATAAGTCTTCTTCCTCGAGCGGAGGTGGGTTGTTGCGATCAATGTCAGCATTGTTCAGTGGATCGGCAGCGGCTCCGGAGGCAGCTCCCCAACCGCAAACCGATCATAACGTGTTCTATTACGATGAAACACTAAAGATGTGGTGCGAGCGAGGGAAAGAGCTAATAAACGAATCTCCTCCGCTGGGTGCGCCGCCGGAACGTTCGGAATCACCAACGTCAAGCGTGGGCTCTCTTCCTGGACCACCGCCAGTGATGGCGTCAGCGCACAACACCACGCAAATGAGACAAAGTGGTATTCATTCTCGGTATGTCGACACGTTCAATACGAATGCCGCGTCGTCTCGAGTGCAACAAGCATCGGCGACCAGCGCGCCGGCGCAAGGCTTTGTGCCGATGGCGCCGTTCATGGGAGCCGCGCCCAAAGCACCCGCTCAATTCTTTATGCCGACACCGATTCCGCAGCATTCACGCGAGTCATCAGCAGAGAGTTACTCGTCGCAGTCGCAGTCGCAATCCAACGATTTCTACGGGTACAACGTCGCGCAAGAGCTGATTTCAGAGCCGATGTCGTCTCGTCATGGCGCTCTTCCCGCACCGCCGGATGTCGATCCCTCAATGCTCCTCGCCAGGCCGCCCGTGGTGCACTCAACATCAGCACCGACCTCATATCACTCCAACCAAGCCGCGAATTTCGCCGAAGAGCTCACAGAGCTCAGATTAAACTAGATGACTAATGACTATGACTAACTTGTAGAAAACGTCGTCGAGCCAGCGAGCGTCACACGTCGCCTCGCCATTTCAATGTCGACGCTCGCCTCTGCCCGCATCGTTCGTCCCCGCGCGATGGCGACTTCGTCCAAGCGCGATGTCGCTCGAATGACCGCTCGCGCGTCTTCTTCGTCCTCCTCGTCAACCGTCGCCGAAGCATTAGCCGCGCTGACGCGGCACGCGTCGACGCCAGGTGTCACACTCTACGACGTCGTCGACGACGTTCAGCGCTCGATCGACGTCCTCATCGCGGACGGTTCCGTGAGCGGGGGCATCGAAAACGCCGTGCGCGGTGATGGCGAATGGCGCGTGTTTTGCGCTCCCCACATCGTTAAGTTTGCGGGACCCTTTGGCGTTCGCTTCGCGCCATTAAGATACGTCATCGATCGCGGCGAGATTCGCTCGGATGTTCGACACGGAGGGATAGTTCCCGATGGATGGTTATCGGCGAGCGGGCGAGTTTCGGCGACCGCTCCGTATGCTTTGGATGGTCGACAGCGACCGGCGTGTCGCATAGAATTTGATACGTTTTGGATCGGGTCGAAGGCTGGAGATTCGGCGACGCCGAGGGATGACCCGAACGCGAGCGGGGAGGCTAATAGTGTGGACAGAGCCATCAATGCTATAGGTAAAGTTGGGTTTTTAGAGAGCATAGCGACGTTTCCTGTTTTGTTTTATGACGATGACGCGGGCATCGTTGTGTTTCAATTCCCGCCGTTAAAGTCAAACATCGCCGCGTATCGTGAGCGTTAGAGTCATTGTTATCGATATCATATCATTCGTGTTTATCAAAAGTGACATCCTAGCTGATGCAGTTGTTTGGCCAGCGCGGGTATGGGATGACATCGCGGATGTTTTCCATTCCCGTGCAAAGGAGAATGAGACGCTCAAAACCGAGGCCAAATCCAGCATGCATGACGGTACCGTAACGACGCAAATCTAAATACCAGCTATAATCCTCCGGGTTCAGTCCAGATTCGACCATGCGACGTTCCAAGACATCCAAGCGCTCTTCGCGTTGGCTGCCGCCGATGAGTTCACCAACCTTCGGGACCAAGACATCCATAGCGGCGACGGTTTTGCCATCGTCGTTCAAGCGCATGTAGAACGCCTTGATGTCCTTTGGATAGTTGTAAACGCACACAGGCTTTTTGAAATATACTTCCGCGAGCCAGCGCTCGTGTTCGGTGGCCAAATCCACACCCCAAAATACGGGGTGTACGAATTCCTTGCCATCGGCGATGGCCTTTTCGAGAAGCGTGATGGCCTCCGTGTAAGACACTCGACCAAAAGGAGTGTTGGCGATTTCCTTCACGCGGTCGATGCACGTGGGATCGTACATTTTGGCAAAGAACTCCAAATCGCCCATACAGTTATCGAGCAAGTATTTGCAGCAGAACCTGACGTAGTCTTCGGCGCACTGCATGTCGTCCCACAAGTCAGCGAACGCGAGCTCGGGTTCAATCATCCAGAACTCAGCCAAGTGACGAGCAGTATTTGAGTTCTCCGCTCGGAACGTAGGGCCGAACGTGTACACATTGGACAGTGCGCACGCGTAGGTTTCGACTTGCAACTGCCCGGAAACGGTCAAGAAGGCTTTGCCGCCGAAGAAGTCGCTCGAGTAATCGATGCCGCCATCTTCGGTGCGTTGCAGGCCACCGATTTTTCTCGCCGCCGTTTCCATTTCACCCAGCTCGTGCTTGAGTTTCTCCAACGTCTTGACCGCGTTCTTAACTTGTCCAGAGTCCGCGCCGCTTTCCTTCAACGCCTTAATTCCAGAGCCGCACTCGGAAACCTCCACCCGCTTGGCTTGTAAATCGTCGGCGCTCACTAAAGGCACCAACGACTCCTTCGCCTCGGCAGCGCTAAGCATCGTCGTCACTTGGAACATTTCTCCCGCGCCTTCGCAATCGCTTTGCGTGATGCACGGTGTGTGTACGTACAAGAACCCATTTTGATTGAAGAATGTATGCGTCGCGTACGCCAAAGCGCTTCTCACCCGCGCCACACTCGCAATCGTATTCGTTCTCGGTCTCAGGTGAATCTTCTCCCGTAAATACTCCAAAGTTTGCTTCTTCTTTTGCATCGGATACGTCAACGCATCGCATTTCCCACACGCTATGACTCTCGTCGCGTGCATCTCGATAGTCTGCCCCGTCGCGCTCTCCGGCGGCGCTCGCAGTTCCCCTTCGATCACCACCGACGTCCCCGTCGCGCGCAACTCCGCGAGGTCATAAATCTCACTCATCACCACGATTTGTAAGTTCTCCACCCCCGAGCCGTCGTTCACGGACAAGAACAGCAGCGCCCCTTTCTCGGCCTCGCGTCCGGTTTTCACCCACCCCCCGACGATCGCGGACGTCCCGATCGCCCCTCGCTTCAGCACGTCCTCGATCGTCCGTCGCCCCGTGGCTTTGGAGTACTTATGTCCATCGCTCAGCGTCATCGCGCGCGCGCGTTCGACCACGTCGTTCATCGCCCCCGTGGTCGCGTCGTTCGATGACCCATCGTCCTCCTGCGACGCGCGCCGCCGCATCCGTCGACGACGGAGGGCGTCCTCGAGCAAAGCGGCCGTTTTACGTCGATCGCGTGTCTCGAATCAACGACTCGTCACGTGTGTGATTTTCAAACCCACGTCGACGACCACTCGCGAGCGCGATCGCGCCTCGTCGAGGGACGGGACATCGCGCGCGGTCGTTCGCGGAACGACCATTCGATGGCGATCGACCCCACTCGAGTACGTCTTCTGTGACCGTACTGCGATGAGGAAACACACGATCGCGCCTAGTCGAGGGACGGGACCACGCGGTCGGTCGGTCACGGAACGACCATTCGATCGCGATCGACCTCACTCGAGTACGAGACATACGACCGTACTGCGATGAGGAAACACGCGATCGCGATCGCGACGGTTCGTCGTCCACCGCCTTTGTGGCGCGATGACGCTGAAGTCGATGGAATTGGAATGGAACGCAACGCATCGACGTGATTCGACGCGCTGTGATGACGCCATCGCGCGATCGCGATCGCGTCGAAGTGCGCGTGCGCGTGCGCCCGATGGCGCGCGCGAATGCGGGAGAAGGCGCGGGAATGAGCGACGCGGGCGACGGCGCGCGCGCGCGGCGCGCGCGCGCGTCGAGCGACGGACGCCGCGTCGAATGGCTCGCGGAAGACGAACGAGACGGACGAAAGGAACGAGGGAATGCGATGGCGTTCGATGCGGTGTACGACGAGAGCGCGTCGCAGGAGGAGGTGTACGAGACGAGCGCGCGAGGGGCGGTGATGAATGCGTTGCGTGGGTATAACGCGACGGTTTTAGCGTACGGGCAAACGGGGTCGGGGAAGACGTATACGATGGAGGGCGATCGACAGACGATGTTGGCGTACGGACAACAGAGGTTTGGGTTACCAGGGAATGCGCCGAAGACGGATGGTCGAGAGCGAGGGATCATTCCTCGGGCGATTGAGGATATTTTTGATTGCATCGCGCGGGATTCGCACGCGCGGTCCAAGTATCTCGTTCGCGTCAGTTACTTGCAGATTTATAACGAGACGGTGAGCGATTTACTGAAACCAGAGCGGACGAATTTAGTCATTCGTGAGGACAAGAAGCGTGGGTTGTTCGTCGAAGGCCAAAGCGAATGGGTGGTGCGTACGCCGAGCGAAATTTACGCGTTGCTCGAACGCGGCGCGCAGCTTCGAGCCACTGGGTCGACAAAGATGAATGAAATCTCATCCCGTTCGCACGCGGTGTTCACGGTCATCATAGAACATAGCATGATCGAGGACGATGACCCGCTCGACGCCGTCGATGGGGTGGCGCACGCTCGCGCTGAACGACAGAGCGTCACGGTTGGTAAATTAAACTTGGTCGACTTGGCGGGTTCCGAACGCGTTTCCCTGACTGGCGCCACGGGCAAGCAGCTGGAAGAAAGTAAAAAGATCAATCAAAGTTTAAGCGCGTTGGGTAACGTCATCAGCGCTCTCACGGATACGAAAACTCGACCGCACATTCCCTATAGAGACTCCAAACTGACTCGCATTTTGGAAGACTCGCTCGGGGGGAATTGCATCACGACTGTCATTGCCAACATTTCCCCAGCACCCGAGGCGTTTGCCGAGACTTTGTCGACGCTGAAATTCGCCAGCCGTGCGAAAGATATCAAAAATTCCGCGCAGTTGAATGAAGATCTGGACCAGAAATCGCTGTTGCGCAAATACGAGCGCGAACTCAGGCAATTGCGCACCGAGCTCGGCGAGCGCACAAAAAATTTGGTCGATAAGCGACGTCTATTGGAAGTAGACGAACAGCGTCGAAAAGCTGAGGCGGATAAACTTCAGGCGCTCACCGAGCTCGAGCGCCGCTCGAAAGAGTTTCTCATCGAAAAGCAAGCGAAGAAAGATCTTGAGGCGCGAATCGCTGCGATGCAAAGTCAGCTATTAGGAGGCGACGGTCCTTTATCCATCGCTCGAGTTCGTGCAGAGTATGAAGAAAAGCTGCGAAATATTGAAGCCGAGCGGCACGAAGCGGCAGATAGCACTCGCGAACTTGAGCGCTACAAGGCGGTGCTCCTGAAACAGCGAGACATTATGCTCGGTCTCACGGCGCGACTTCGTGAGCGCGACGAGCGCATCGCCGAGATTCAGAGTGAACTCACGGCGAGTGAAGAGCAAAATATCGCTCTTGAGGATTTACTGGATACAAAGACGGCGGAGTTATTAGCACTCAAGCGCGCGGCGGTACAAGAAACGATGAGCTCGCATGATTTGAGTGGAAAGTTTAAAGCCGCGCTCGGCGGTTGGGGCGACAGTGAGCGCTCATCTCTTTCGGAAGGTAAAGCTGCCGAGATAGAATCGGAGGTTGAAGGGCTAAGAACACAAATCAAAGCGCTTGAGTCCCAAAACCACGAGCAAAGAGACACATTACAGGATATGGAGGCGGACAATGCGAGACTGCGTCTCGAAATCATAGCATTTGAGCGTCGAAGTGACTCGAGCATGCGCTGCGAGCAACTCGAGGCCAAGTGTGCGTCATACGAGCGCGAGCGCGCGGCGATACGTACCATAATCGGGTCCAAAATTAGTTCGATCGCGACGAAGATCGCCGATACGGTAGCCTTGCTGCCTCGCGAAGTCAGAGATGATGCAGAACAAGGCGGCCGCATCGCTCGCCTTTCTCAAGTCCTTGAACGTCTCCTCGATGCCACCCTTGTCGCGCTTGACAAGGACGATGAGGTGAAAAAACCCTAGAGAAATAGTCATTAGCATAATTAGCACGCATGCAGCGTATATTTACAATAGTTATGTAGTAAAATGTAAGCATCAGGGAAGAGTTTGGAGTCTGGGAAATTACTCGCCGCAGAGATGTCTCAATTTCGGTCTCGACGTAAAGTTCTTAAATTTGGACTGCCGTGCGAGCACTTCAGGCGACGCGTTGTGCAATACGCACGCGCGATGAAAGACACAATCAAACTTTTTTAACGCTTTGAGCGCTGCTTCGTTGTTCGGCTCAATCTGCAAAGTTCGTTGAAAGTCCAAAATCGCCGCGTCGGCGTCCCCTAGCCCTTCGTGGGCCCGGGCGCGTCGGTAAAATGCCTTTACAACACATCGAGTTGGCGCTGAGCCGCCTGCGAAGATCACAAAGTTACAGTCTTCGATGGCCTCTTGGAACATTTTTCGGTGTTTTCGACACGCCGCGCGGTTGGTGCGTACGATGAAAACTGATTCTTTGACGCGCACGCCGCGAGCGCTTAAGACGTCATCAAACTTCTCCAATTTTTCTAATGCTTCGAGTGCTGCATCGTAATGTTCACAAGCGACGATATAACGTTCGGCATCGTACGCTAAGTCGCCTTTGTCCTTGTCGATGAAGTAGGTTTGCAGAATTTCATCCATCTCGCGTCATGCACTGTTGCGTTGCGCGCCTCGAGCCGCGCTCCCACGATGTGACTGGCGTCATCCACGCGAGATATTTTATTATTATATCTTTGCTTGCTTGGCGCGCGAGCTACTAGAATTACTGACTATCACGCTGTCCCTAGCAAAGGGAAGCGCACACTATACTTGCCGTGCTTGCGTTTGAACGTGCTTCCTCTCGGCTCGTCGATGATGTTTCGTGGGAGTTGAACTTGGATGGGATCGGCATACAGCGACGCCGCTCGAATGATAAGCACTTGCCCACCGTGAGATCTCGTGTCTAATTCGACTTCGAACTGCTTCACGCTCGTACAACCAGGCAAGGTGACGCTGATTCGCAACTCGTTCGAACCGTCCTCGGCGTCAACGGTCTCGATCTCAAACGACGGTTTGGGTGTCAGCTCGCTCGGCGCCGCCGACGTCACCGGCGCCACCGACGTCACCGGCGTGCTATACGAGATGACGTCGCTTACACCACGCGCGGAGGAAAACTTCATAGATTCAAGTCGCGAACGTATATCGCTCGTGTCCACGCTGGTTGCCGGCGCTGACGTCGTTTGTTCGCTGCGCGCCGCTTGAATAACGTCTTCCAAGTACCCAGGCGGGCGAACTTCTGGACCATCTCTCGGGGTGACTCGCTCGTAGAATAGAATGTACGCCTTTTGCTTCATCGCTTCCTTCTCGGAAGACGCGGCAACTCGACCATCGTTGCACAGCACCCAAGTTCCGTCTTGCAGTTTGACGTACGCGACGTAGTGCCCCGAATGTGCGCTCGCGTCAAAGTCCTGATGCACCAAGACACCGAACAACGCGTAGAGCGGATCCGAACCTTCGTACGGCGCGTCTTCGCTCATGAAGGGCGCTAAAGAAAACTTATCTGGATAGTGCACGTATTTTGTTATCTTACTGAACCGACCGGTGGAGTAGCGCTTTAATGGGATCGTCAGCACGTTTGGCGACACGTGAATCTTTGACCCTTTCTTAGCGCGCACGAGCGTCTTACATTTTGAGCATTTGTACATGTTCGATCCGGACAACGTTTCTTCGGTGCAATAATTTTCCTCCAAAGCAGCTTCAATAGAGGTGATCTTTCCCGTCACCTCGAGCGGAATATCCAACGTGCTTTGAAAATTCTTGCTGACGAAACCGCACGTCATGCACTTCACCGTTCCGAGCGTGTACCCACCAAACGTGTGATAAATAACAGTCGTCTCTTGCGTGCGCAAATCATACTTTTTCTCCCCCCCCAAGTCTTTCAAAAACACCACGTGCATCGCGTCTAGGAGGGCATTGATGAACTCGTGAGAGTCTTCCTGCCGCCCGCGTCGAAACTGCTTCGCGACTTTGCTGATGTCATTCGTCAGACGTCCGATGGAATGCGCTTCCCCTGACGTCGAAGCGCGCTCTAAATGCTTCGCGTACTCACACACGACGCAAAACTTATTCTTCTCCGCGCACCGCGCGCCATCGTGCCAACGATGAATATCATCAAACCACGCCGTGAGCGCCGTCGCCCGTCGCAAGCACTGCAACGCCGCAGCCGCGAAGCACGTATTCCCACCATTCGTCAACCCACTCGGGACATCACCTCGACGATCACTCGCACTCATAGCCTCGCGCACGCGCGCGTACGGGTGTAAAATCACTCCCGGCGGGCATAAATTCTTCCCTTCCCTATCCCTCGTCTCCCCTTTCTTTTCACCCTCACCCTCGCCCCCAAGATGTTCGTCGCTCTCCTCACTTTCGTCTTCCCCATTCATTCCGTTTCCGTCGTCCAAATCATTCGCCTCATTCATCGTCTGTTCGTCCTCCTCGCTCGCGCCTTCGTTCGCCTCCGCGCGCGTCTGCGCGTTGAACCATTGCAGGACGGAATCCATCCCTCTATCCTCGCTCTCGCGCGGTGTGATTGAATGACGCGCAAAAATAAATCCTTTGTCGTCGTCGTCGTGTCTCGCGCGACGCGCGCGAGCGCGCGCGCGCGAGAGCGACCGCGCGTATGAATGCGCGTCCGTCGGTCGCTCGGTCATCGAGCCATCGCGCGCGAGGTCGTGACGCCGTGAATGTAAACACGTCGGTCAGGTCAGGTCGGTCGGTCAGGTCAGGTCAGGTCGGTCGGTCAGGGAGGTCTGGTCCGAGTGTCCGATCGTCCGAGTGTCCGAGTGTCCGTCCGAATGTCCGATCGTCCGAATGTCCACCCGTCCGTCCGTCGAGCCGCGAGAGGGACTGATGGTGAGTCGTGAATCGTCGTCAGTCGTGAACACGTCCGTCCCTCCGTCGTCGCGCGCGCGCGTCGAGCGTCGCACGGCGTCAGTCGCCCTCGCTCGTAGTGTTCAACGAACGACTGCGACGAGACGGAAACCATGCGGTCGCGCGCGATCGTCATCGACGTCGCGCACGCGCGACGAGATGACGGCGCGGAGTTACGACCGTTTGGGACGACGCGCGCGCGCGCGCGACGCGGATTGAGGGTTAGGTCACGAGCGCAGCGCGTCGCGCGAAGCGCGACGACGAAAGAGGAATGCGAGTGCGACATCGCGCGCGCGCGCGCGGCGAGACGCATGGAGGTGGTTCCGGGACGAGTGCGCAGGGGGGAGGCGAATAGGGGGGGAGGAGAGCAGAGGCGAACGCGCGCGAGAGAGGCGACGCGCGCGAACGGGCTCGTGAAGCCGAGAGGGATGAGCGACGCGGAGTATGAACAGATGCTGAGACAACAGGATGAGCAGTATAAATTGTTCAGTGAGAAGGCGAAGAAGCGGATCGCCAAGAAAGGGCCGATGGAAGGGGATGTGAAAGGGACGAGTTCGTACGTGAGCACGCAGAGCTTGGGGGCGCCGATCGATGAAGAGCCGTTGTGGTGGACGATTGAGGAGATGCCGTTCACGAAGTTTAATCAGTACGTGGATGAGGGAAAGATTGCGAGTTTTCAAGTGTGGGATGCCCCGGAGTTTGGATGGTTTCCGCCGCCGGCGTTGAGGAAAATTCCGCGCGCGAGATATTACTTGGCGACGACGACGACTGGGGAAAAGTATAGAGTCGATACGATGACCAAGGCGCTGGATGTCGCGGCGCGGGATAAGTGCGACCGCTTCGGGACGTGGTACACGTATCACCAGAAGTGGAGACCGACAACGTATAGCGGGTTGGAGTTTTTGGCGTACTCCTTGGGGGGGTTAGTTTTCATGGTGGGTTCGATTTATTTAGGCATAGTGCGGAAAACATCGGTGCCACAAGATCAGTTCCAAGCCATGCAGTTCGCGCAGTCCCGCGCTGGGGCGCGTCGCGACGGCACCGTGGATGTTACTTTGGAAGACGTTGGTGGATTGGAGAATATAATCGAGGATTTGGAGGAGGTTGTCTCGTTTTTAAAGGAGCCCGAGCGATTCGCCGCCGTCGGCGCGAGGCCGCCAAAAGGTTTACTCATGGAGGGTGGGCCAGGTGTTGGAAAGACCTTGATTGCGAAAGCCATCGCGGGCGAGGCAAAAGTGCCATTTTATTCCATGTCCGGATCCGAGTTTGTTGAAATCATCGTTGGTGTTGGCGCGGCGCGCGTGAGAGATTTATTCAAGCGCGCGCGTATCAATGCTCCGTGTTTGATTTTCGTCGATGAAATCGATGCTTTAGGTACGAAGCGCGCCGCAGCGGGAACTCGAGGGACAGAAGAGCACGAACAAACGCTCAATCAGTTGTTGACCGAGATGGACGGTTTCACCCCGGACACGGGCGTCGTTTTTATCGGCGCTACAAATCGAGCAGATTTACTCGATCCGGCGCTTTTGCGTCCTGGCCGTTTTGACCGCAAAGTTCGCGTGCCTCTGCCAAACGTCGAGGCGCGAGCAAAGATTTTACAGATTCACCTAGCTAAGAGAAACTGCAACCCGGAAATCGACACCAAGCGATTGGCGCAAAATATTCCCGGTTTGTCTGGCGCGGAAATCGCCAACATTTGCAACGAAGCGGCGGTGCACTGCGTCCGTCGTCAAGGCGAGCAAATCGAAGAAGATGACGTATTGCAAGCCGTCGACCGCGTCGTGAGTGGTATCAGACTCTCGCCCCACCCGAAGGATAGTCCTTTGACGCGCAAGCTTGCGGTTCACGAGCTCGGCCACGCGGTTGTGCAACACGTCCTTCACAAGAGCACTGGTTTGCTTGAAGACATTCAACTCGTATCCATCATTCCGCGCGGGTTTGAGCCAACGATCACGTTAATCCAGAGAAAGCGCGACGAAGATTACATGTACCCAACGCGGGCGAGGCTATGCGAGCGCGTTGAGGTTTTAATTGCCGGCCGCGCCGCTGAGAGCGTCATGTTTGGCATGACGACTACACGAGGCACCGAGGACATCGTCGAGGCGAATGATTTGTTGCGCAACATGATTGTCAACTTCAGTCTCGGACAACCCGGGATGATGACGACGTACACACACGATCCCGCATTTTTAAATCGCTCAGAGAAGCGTGTCGCGCGTTTGACGGGTGTCGTCTCTAAATCGGGTGAATTGAACAATTTAGAGGAGTTGAAGACGTTGGCTGGACCCATTCGCGCGGCGTCGCGCGACCACTATCAATATGCCGAGCGCAAGATGGCGCAGATCTTAAAGGAGGCCGAAGATAACGCTCGTGCGATTGTTACCGCACACGCCGCTGCTATTAACGTCATGGCTGATCGATTGATTGCAAAAGAGACGTTGTCCGTGGAGGAGATGGATGAAATCATAGCGTCGCATCCGCCCGCCGGGGACTTTCCGACGATTGGTCCAGATACGCCGGTGAAAATTCTGCCGGCCGAGCGCGAGGAAGAACTCGATGGGCTGCGTTCGATTAGAGATCCCGAGGAAAAACTCCGCGCGGCCTCTAGATTCTACAATTACTCCGTTGATAATGTGAAGCTCAAGCTTCGCGATCCCGTGGCTTGGAACAAAAAGCCCGAACTCGGCGATTTCACCGGCGTTTTCGGGTCAAAGGAGAGAAGCACGTGGTATCGCACCGTACCTGAGCGTCACAGCTGGCACTTCACAGCGATGAAAGAGTTCGAGGAAGAACAACCGGGATGGCGCCGCCAAGAACTCATTCGCATGACGAAGATTACGGATGACGAACGCTCTGTCGAGCTGCGCGAAGTTGTCGCGACGCTTGAACGCCGTCGCGACCAAGGCGTCGAGTTTACCGAAAGCGAACAGCGTCGTTTAGCGTTGTGCAAAGCCGAGCTCCAGCACTACGTCGAAAAATGGAGCGGTGACGGTTGGGAACCTCCCGAAGAGATGCTCGAATTCGGTCGTCGATTTGTTGACGAAATCGACGACCTCAAGCGCGAATTTGATTACTGGTCGGAATTCCCCAAGTCGTTCCAACCGAGTCTGTACAAGCTCGGTAAAACTGCCGATAGAATCATCGCCATGTCGCCACCGTCCGAACCAACGGACATCAAGACACCTAGCTCCTAGTCCCGCTTTGTAAAACAAAAATCAATTGCCACCGTCAACCGTCGCTCTCGACGACGCGACTCGACCGTCTCGACCCCCATCCTACGACCCAAACTTCGCCTCCTCCGCGCGTCGCACGATGTTTTCAAACACCGTTCCCGTCGAGATGACGTACGCCTCGCACGCGTAGCACCACACCGAGAGATCGTCATGCCCGATCGCTTGGCTCGCGTTCGCGTGCGCCTCCTTCGCGTGCGCCTTGGCGTGCGCGTTCGCGTACCGCCCACATCCCACGATTCCACACCGCAAGCACGTCCACAACTCTTTCGTTGCCTCGCACTCCTCGCACGTCATCTTAAATCTAATTCCCTCCTCATCGTTCGTCCGTACGTTCGCGTCGTGCGGACAACGGATGACGCGCGTCGCCGGGCCGCCGCGGTCAGGCGCGCCGGCGTCGAGCAACGCATCGACGCACGCTTCTATCGAGACCTCGCTCGCGAACTCGCGCAGAGCGCGATCGACGTCGCGAGCGTCGAACATGTACGTCGACGTCAGAGCGTGCGCGATGGCGTCGCGGTCATTCGCGCGCGCGGGCTCGTTCGATTCCATAGCTCTGAGCGTCCGAGCGCGTCACTGTGTGACGCTCGTCGACGAACGACGACGGTGGGTGGCGACGAATGGAAGCGCTCATGAAATCCGTGCGCGTGCGCGCGCGCGTCATGGCGGTGTTTAACAAGCGACGGAGCGATTTCGAAACGCTCGCGGAGCACAACGATTACTTGGAACGCGCGGAGGATTTGATTTACAACTTGACCGAAGGCATCGACGTGAACGCGAATGAACGGGCGTTGAATGAGTACAAGAGGGAACACGCGAGTGAAATCGCATACGTGAACGCGCGAGCGCGGGAAGAAGGGAGAGAAGTGAGTGGGAATGATGTCGAGGCGACGCGAGCGGGGGCGAACGCGAACCCGGCGCCGATACCGACGAGCGCGTTGAGGCGAGGGCTGGAGAACACGACGTTGAAAGCGTACGATGAGAATACGGAGGAGGGGAGGAGGGCGATGGCGGAGATCATTGGGAGGGCGTGCGGATTCGACGCGCGGGCGACGGCGAAGGCGCGGTGCGTGGAGGAGGCGTTCAAGACGATATGGGTGTGAGCGCGCGCGCGCGTCGTTGGGTGTTTTAGTCGCGCGTAGTCGTGCGTAGCGTGTTGTTGTTTTAGGAAAGATGGGTATTACGCACTCATTGTCGTTGCGGGGTCGTGCGTGTTGCGGTTGCAAAATTACGTGAAAAAAAAGCTTTAACGCGGCATGAAATCGGAATCCAAATAGTCCTCAGGGATGACGTCGTCGCTGAACTCTCCCGTTTTCGCTTCGAGTTCTTGATAAGCCTTCAGCGTGTTTTCCGTGACCGCGGATACGGTGCTTAGAGTGCTTTCAGTGACGGCAGACACCGTGCTCAAGGTGGTTTCGGTGAATGCAGAAACGGCGCTCAACGTGGTCTCTGTCGCGGATGTCACCGCGGCGGTGCGGCGACTTATCTTCTTTCTCGCCCAACCGAGCACACCCTTGTACGCAGCAGGAATATCGAGCGCCTTTCGTGCTTCTTTCTTCGCGTTCTCATCCGTGAGGGATTTCGTGAGCAGTTCGATCACTTTTCTGTCACCGTCCCACATTTCCTGCAACTCAGCCGCGGCTTCCCAAGCGTTGTCGAGCTCCTTTTTCACCATCGCGAATTCAATTTCCGATACCGCTTTCGCTTTGGTTTCCTTGAGCTCTTCCCGGGTGATTGTTAATTCCTTCTTCAGCATCAAAATCACCTCGGCGCTCGCGTCACGATGAGCTTCTGCACGGATTGCCGACGTTTTCGCAGCGTCCAATTCAGACTTCATCTTTTCGTATTCAGTCTTAACAAAAGCGGCGGCGCGTTCGGCGTCTTCAACCTTCTTGGCGTACGCCTCAATTGTTTTAGCGACTTCGGCGTCGCTCATCCCCGTTTGCGCGGTGGCTTGCTTGATTTGCGCCTCGAGGGATGCGATTTCAGCAGCCCACTCAGCGTTGGCGTCTTTCAACGCCTTGTCAGACGTCGCTTGCAAGAGGACAATTTCAACCTCGAGATCTTCGAGTTCCATCTTGACCATCGCCAGCGATTGCTCGCTCGACGCGAGCGCGGACTTCGTCAACTCCAGTTGCTCGCGCAACTCGTCGTTTACGGCGTCATGTTCCACATCGGTGGGGCTAGCACGAATAGCACTGATGAGTTGTTCGCGCGTCGACCAATTCTCCGCGCCAAGCGCCCTCTCCATGTCTTCGATCTCTTCGGGCGTGAGCGCTGAAAACGCATCGACAATTTGATCCATGTCGTACGTCTTCACATTTTCCTCGATCTCAACGTCGGCGACCACAGCTTTGATTGCGGCTGGGGCCTCGGCGACTGTTTCCTCCGCTTCCTCGCTCTCCTCGTCGACGACGACGTCAACGACGACATCCATAATCGGCGCCTGCGTCACCACACTTTCGATGAACTCCTCCGTCGCAGCCTTCGAATCGATACGACGATCGTTCGTCTTTTTCGCTGGTGAGTTCCCATTCGCGATCGCCGCCGCCGCCGCCACTCGCTTGGCCAACTCTTCATCCGGATTGAACATTTTCGCGTCCCCGCCGTCCACCGGGGGCAATCTATATCTTCCCCGAATCTCATTCATCGTCACCCCGCTTAACAACTCAATCTTCAAATCCAGCAACGCCTCATCGTACTCGCGCTGCCGCCATTCATCCGTGGTATCGCTCGGCATCCCCGCTTCTTCCCAGCGCACGTACGCTCGAATCTCCACAACCTCGGGCGGCACGCGAATCCCATCCAAAACCTCTCTCGAGACCAAAGGCGCGCGAACGCCATCTCTCGCCCTTGCGTCCGCCATAACGCGACCGTATTCATTCCTATCCTTTCCCTCGTGCGCTCGACGCGTGACGTCGCGATGAATTCCTCTGACGACCTCTCGCCCTCTCGCGCGCCAGCGCGCGGTCGTCGTCGCCATCCTTCGCGCGACTTTCGTCGACATCGTCGTCGTCATCGCCATTCGCGCGACGACGGCGATCGATAGTTGTCCCGTATCTTTCCCTCGACGACGCGCGAAATCGCGTGTTTCTCGGCGACGTGTGATGTGTCGACTCGAATGTGAATTCGAATTTGAATTCGAATTCGAATCCAATCGCTCGCCGAGCGGCGCGCGCGCGCGATCGAACGCGTCCGAACGGGGTTCGCTCGATGGGCGTTCGCGCGTGTGTTCTACGGCGTTCGCGTTCGCGCGAAAACGCGCTCGAGCGTTCGTAGAGTGCGGTGATTCGTCCCTGTGATGTCGTCGACGTCGGACGGCGTGATAAAGAAAACCCGTACGCGTGGTTTCCACAGGTTTAGGTGGTTCGCGACCGCGCGCCTGACACTCGTTGAGTCGTGACTCGACGAGTGAAACACTCGGGTGTCGTCTGAAGTCGTGAGATTTCAAGTTTTCTCAAAGAAAACCCGGACGCGAGTTTTACACGGGTTTAAATCCGCGACCGCGCGCCTGACACTCGTTGAGTCGTGACTCGACGAGTGAAACACTCGGGTGTCGTCTGAAGTCGTGAGATTTCAAGTTTTCTCAAAGAAAACCCGGACGCGAGTTTTACACGGGTTTAAATCCGCGACCGCGCGCCTGACACTCGTTGAGTCGTGACTCGACGAGTGAAACACTCGGGTGTCGTCTGAAGTCGTGAGATTTCAAGTTTTCCGCGCCTTCGAGTGCCATTCGACCGGACGCGCGGCTGGGGGGAATGCAACGAGTCATGACTCGTCACAAGGGGACCGCCGCGCGCGCACATTCGAACGCCGGTCGAGTGGGACTCGCGTCGAGTCGCGACCCCGCGACCCCGCGCGCGAGTGAACGCGCGACGCGTCCATCCAAAATCTAGCCAAGGTGTTTGAAAGAAATCCCGGACGCGTGTTTTCACGTGTACCGCCCGGGTTCGATCCCACGCCCGCGCCTCCGACTGTCCGACGTCGTACTGCACCCACGTCGTCCTCTATGCGCGCGCGCGCGCGATCGTCCATGGACATAAACTCGCGACGTCTGGACGGCGTGCGAAAGAAATCCCGGACGCGTGTTTTCACGTTCAGGGATCGAACCGCTGACCACACCTCCGACGTCATCACCGCACGCGCGACGCGCACGCGATGTACGCCGCGACGAAAACCCTGTGCGCGACGCGCGCGTGCGCGACGAAGAAGCGAACGGGCGTCGCGGTGCGCGCGGCATCGACGGGGGTGACGGTGAAAGATCTGAAAGCGGCACCGAAATCGCGCATGGTGATCGACATCGCGGGGTTCGGCCCGGTGCTGTTGCAAGAGTTCTTAGGCGACGTCTACGCGGTGAGCAATAAGTGCTCGCACTTGGGGCTTTCAATGCAAGGAAAGACGGAGCTGTTGAGCTGCAAGGTGAAGGAGGAGAATGGCGCGGCGCTCGTGGTGTGTCCGGCGCACGGAAGCGCGTTCGACATGACCACCGGCGCCGCGGTCGGGGAGTGGTGCCCGAATTTACCCACGCTCCCGATCGTGGGTAAGCCGTTCGCTGGGGAAAAGAAGCCGCTGCCGGTGTATAAAGTGACGGTTGATGCGAAGAGCGGGGCGATTTCCATCGCTTAATCTTCGCGATTTCCATCGCCAAAGTCTTCTCGAGCGAAAAAAACCAACTCTTTCTCGCGGCGATCGGGGGTGGATTTCTGATCGCACGCCCATCGCTCGCGATGAATATTTTTTGTCGTCTCCTGCTTCCGCGTTCGCATCGCTTAGATGCGTGCGTGAGACGAGTTTAAGTAATACCGATGCGAAGTTACCGCTCCGGATTGTCTTCACTCGCCGCCTCGCGACGACGATGCGACCTCGCGCGGCGCTCGGCGCCTCCGCCTCGCTCGTTCGATCGCCATCAATCGCGTCTCGCGCGCTTTCGTCCTCGTCGTCGTACGAAACCGTCGTTGGCGTCGAGATTCACGCGCGTCTCGCCACGCGAAGCAAGCTCTTCAGCGGCGCGCCGTCGACGTACGGCGCTCAACCGAACACCGCCGTCGCCGCCTTCGATGCGGCGCACCCAGGGACGCTACCGATTCTCAACGCCACCGCCGTGGCGCTCGCGGTGAAGCTCGGGATCGCCCTCGAAGGGCGCGTGCAAGCGCGCTCGAGCTTCGACCGCAAGCACTATTTTTACGCCGACCTCCCGCACGGGTATCAAATCACGCAGCAGCGCGAACCGATCGTGCGCGGGGGAAGAATCGCTATCACGAGCGATGATGCGAGCGCGTCGCGCCTCTCTCACGTGGCGATCGAAAGGGTGCAGATTGAGATGGACACCGGGAAGAGCTCGAGCGCGGCTGTCGGGAGCGCGAGCGAAGGAGCGACGCTCGTGGATTTGAATCGCGCGGGACAAGCTCTGGTGGAGATCGTGAGCGCACCGGATATGAGAAGCGGGGAAGATGCGAGCGCGATGGTGGAGGCGATGCAGAGGATGTTGAGATACTTGAACGTGAGCGACGCGAACATGGAGGAAGGTTCGTTGCGTTGCGACGTCAACGTGAGCGTGCGGACGAGCGAGGAAGCAAAACGAGGAGTATTCGGGGAGCGCGTTGAGATTAAGAATTTGAATAGTTTACGGAGCATCGTACGCGCGGTGAAGTACGAGGCGAAGAGGCACGCGGAGGTTCTGAGCGCCGGCGGTGCGGTGGAGCGACAGACGCGTACGTTTGATACCAACACCGGTAAAACCGTAGTGTTGCGAAGCAAAGAGAGCTTGTTGGATTACAGGTTCACCCCAGAACCGGATTTGCCTCCGCTCGTGCTCACCGCGGCGGACGTAGAGGCGATTTCGAAACGCATGCCTGAGCTCCCGTCAGCGGCGTTTGAGCGCTTGACAAAGAAGCTCGGCGTTTCTGCAGCGGCAGCGATGACAATTCTCGCGTTTCCGACTTCTTTGAAGTATTTCGACACCGCCATGGAGCACTGCGGCGATGCGAGCAGCGCGGATGTGGCGAATTTCATCTCAAATGAAATCATCGGCGCCGCGCGCAAGGATGGCGGCGCTACGTTTAAGGATCCGCTCGCGCGCCTTCCTCGCGCCGCGTCGGCGTTGCGAATCGGTCAACTCCTTTCGCGCTTCGCTCGTCAGGAAATTAGTGGTCGTATGGCCAAGCAAGTGTTAGAAGCCCTCATGAATGGCGATGAAAGAAGTTTGAGTGACATCATCAAAGACGTGTGCGGCGGCGGCCAAATTATGAGCGACGGCGGCGCGGACGACGCGCTCCGCGCCGTTTGCGACGCCGTCGTGCGAGACATGACGCAGGAGGTCAAGTTATTTCTCAGCGGTAAGAACAAACTCATCGGCGCGCTCGTGGGCGAGGTGATGAAACGCACGAGCGGTCGGGCGAATCCCAAGGAGGCAAGCGCGCTCCTCCTAGAGTCGATCCGCAAAGCGCCCAGCGGCGGCGAACAAATTCAATAAATTCGTCAACGTAGGCGCAGTAGTAGCGCATTTCATAGCCATAGTCATCAATACTCAATAGTCATTAATAGTAATTCACAACGCCGCGAGACCTTTAATGAACGCGTCTCTCGCCCCCGGGCTCACCGCCTGCGGACCTACGTACGTATCCAACAGCGCCATCGCGAGCTCCGCGGACGCAAACTCCACGACGTCACCTAAAACTTCGATCCTCGCTTTCACTCGCGCCTCGGGCGTCCATGCGATTGTGAGTTGTGTCCCTGACTTTAACTTTTTCCTCGCCAACGCGTCCCGCAACGCCTCCAGTTCCTCATTCGCTTTCTCCTCCGCCTCCTCCGCCGCCTCCGCCGTGGTCGCCATGAAGTCTCCGTTTGCGTCTTCCTTGGTCGCCATATTCGTCGCGATCTCTCTTAGGCGCGGGATCAGCGCCTCGTCCAACGCCGCCCCAAAATCCTTGCCCTCGACGTCTCGCGCGAGCACCACGCTCAGCGTCTTATCGAACGTTCCCCGCAAAATCCCTCGAGATTTCTCAACCTTGGCGCGTTGTTCGTCCACGTACATCGCCAGGGCGTAGACTTTGACGTCGATGATCGCCACGCGTTTGACGCGCGCGCCGGCGCCGACGCACGTCTGTCCGTTCGCGCGCTCAGGGAAGGAAATCTTCGTCACTTGCTCGACAATCGACGCGCGCGCGACGAGCGAGCGCGAACGACCGCATTTCACGCGAGCATCGCCGCCGACGAGCGAAACGCGATGCGATGCGAGGGCGAGAGACATTGAGGCGAGCGCGTCGCGGAATGCGGGTCGAGCGGGACGCGGCGAACGTCGTCGATAGTTGAGCATCGACGACATTCGCCGCGCTCGGGCGAGCGCAACGCGAGCTAGAGATGCTAATACAAATACTACGCGCGCGCGCGCGCGAGCTAGGGCGCGCGCGAGGGCTGAGCTACGATCGGTCGTCGTCGGCGGACGCCGTCGCCGAGTGGCGAGCCACGAGCTTTTGGATTTCTTCCGGCGTGAACCCATCGAACGGGTCGTCGTCCTCGCCGCCGCCGTCGCTCGATGAATCTCGAGCGATTGGTTTGGCGAAATTGACGCCGCGAACGCCGGCGCGAATGGCGTCTTTGGCGCGCGCGGTGGCGCGCGCGGCGGCGGCGGCGGTCCGCTCTCGTCGGTTGAGCTCTTGGTATACCATCTTGTGCCCAAAGTACCCGAAAAGCGAGACCACGGCGAGGATGAAGGCGGCATTTTGCCAGCGCGGGATGTGACGTTCGGAGTTGGAGATGTCGACTTCGGTCCAGGAGAACAGAGGGGAGCTCTTGGCGTTGAGCTTGCGAGCGGCTTCGGCTTCAGCAGCGCGACGCGCTGGGGAGTCCTCGGACGGTTGGGATGACCAAGCGCGGCGCCGCGATGCGTCGACGTCGCGAGCGCGAAGTCCGCGGTCGAAGATGAACGCGATGGAGCGACTCGCCCGTCGACGCATCGCGAGCGAATGAGTGACAACTTTGACAACAATTCTAGCTATTTGCTAAGGCGCGCTTACCGATGCGAGCGCGGCGAGTTCCGCCGATGCAGCGGTTTCGCTGTCTAAAACTTCTACGATAGCGCGCACCACGTCAGCGCGATGGGAAATATCCATGGACGGCGATGCGATTTTTTCCATAAGCAGAGAATCAAGTTCGGCGCGAAGGTGCTTGAATAGCACCGCCACGCGCGGCGCGGCGCGGAAATGGATCCATCCGTCACACACTGCGGTGGAACGTTCGTGATTAATTTTGATTTTCCCGCCGAAGAGGAGTAAAGGGTACGATCCGACGGCGGTGGCGTCTCTGATGTACACCTTTGTGGTGCGTACTTTTTCGTGATAGAGCAAAAAGCGAGCATCGAGATTTGAGGTGCCGTAGCACACTGACGTAGGGTGAAGATGCACATCGGTGTCGTGCTTCGTTTGCACGGTGATCTTACTCGCGGTGCTGGCGTAACGACCGCGACCAACGCGGTCGTCGGCGCTCTGTGGCGCCGCGGCGAGCACGGCGACGTTGGGGTACAATCCCGCGCAAATCACGGCGCGCACAAGCGCTTCATTCTCAGCGTTCACGCTCGCGTCGGCCAGGACTTGCTCTAAACGATTTCGACGACCACCGGTTTTGCCGATCGAAGCACTCGAGTTCGCCGCGGCGACCGGCGGCACGAGGCCGAGTGCGCCGGCGCCCGAGCGTAAAAATCCAATTTGGTCCAAGAGCTCAGTGTATTGCTGACGCATCTCTGAAATTTGCTTCAAAGTCTGTCCGGACAAGAAGAGTTTTGACAAATAATCGCGCTCAAAGCCACGGCCCTTGGATTTGGCTTGTAACCATCCAGCGTAAGCGCGAACGAGCGTCAGATGGTCGCTGCTTGGCGACGCAATTTTGCGCTTGGCCGCATCCGCCTCATCGCGCTTGTCCATCGGTGCCATGAACGGCGAGCGAAAACCGACACCCGCAGCGATGGTCAATATCGGATCCAAACACGAAAACATGGCGCCGTACAACATCATCTTCCCGAGTCGTGCGTCGACTGGAAGTTCCGCAAGGTGATGTCCCAAAGCGGTGAGCTCATCTTTCGAGTCAACGGCGTCCAGCTCATAAAGCGATCTGAGCGCCGACGCAATCGCGTCCTCTGGAGGCGGCTCGATAGCCATGGATAAAAATTGTCGAATATCACCGAGCTGCAAGATTTTTATCTGCAGGCACAAAGCATCGAGCGGTGTGCGTAGAATTTCCGGCGTCGTAAACTCAGCCAAAACGGTGGCTTCCGTCTTCGAGCTATACAGATGAAAACAGTAACCTTCGCGAACGCGACCAGCGCGACCGCGCCGTTGACGACTGCTTGCTTTGCTACACCACGCAGTGACAAGAGCGGACATTCGCGTCGCTGGATCGTACTGCGTCTCGCGCACGCGGCCACTGTCGATGACAAACACTACATCGTCGATCGTAATTGATGTCTCCGCGATGTTCGTTGCCATGACAATTTTACGCACTCCTGGCGGTGGCTTGCTGAAAGTCAAGCGCTGTTCTTCTGAGCTCAAAGTCGAATGTAGCGGTATAAGAAGAAAACGCGAGTCCGAATCTTGAAAGTTGGCTCGCAGTCTGTCATGCAAAGTTCTGATCTCCGCCATGCCCGGTAGGAAAATCAAAACCGCGCCATCTTCGAGCTCGTCGGCTATGTATGCGACGAGGAGCTCGATGAGCTCGTAGTTGATTTTCTCTTCATCAATAGTTTGCAGACTCTTCCACGTCATTTCACTGTAGTCTGGATACATGTCTCGCGTTTCTTGGCGCACTTCGCTCATCGCCGACCGCTCGAATGATTCTTCAACCGCTTCACGAAGCGCCGCGCCACGCGCGCCGCCGCCACCGGGCATTTTGAACACACGTCCACCACGACTTTGTTCGACTCCCAGTGCGAACTCACCGTCGGGTTCGCACACGTAACCCGTCGCTTCAATTGCGTCTTCGAGCCGATACTCGGTCACCGGAAAAGTTCGTCCAGGAATTTCAACTATCGGACACGGCGCCTGAATGTGCGATTCAAAATATTTCTTGAACAAATCTGCGTTCACCGTCGCAGACATCGCGACGAGATGAAAGTCGTTCCGTCGCGACGCGAGAGAGCGAAGAATCACCAGCAAGAAGTCGCTCAGCAAATCACGTTCGTGTACTTCATCGACGATCACGTGTGACACTCCAGTCAAATTTGGGTCTGTTTGCAACCTTCGCAGCAGAATACCGGTCGTGCAGAATAACATTCTCGTCTTTTGACTTTGCTTGCTCTCCAATCGAATGCTGTAGCCCACGGCGTCGCCGATGCGTTCGCATCGCTCGCTGGCAACGCGCTCGGCGACGGCTATCGCGGATAGTCGTCTTGGCTGCGTGATGATGATGTTCGTGTCTCCACCCTTGCCCGCTTTAACAGCGTCTTCGAATATAAATTGTGGTACTTGCGTGGTCTTCCCACAGCCCGTAGCGCCGCTGATGACGGCAGCTTTTGATGCTTCGATGGCGTTGAGTATGACGGCTTTCATATCCGCGGCGGGAAGTAGCGCGCGAGCTTCTTGCATTTTACGCCATTCCACTGAATTTGCCTTGGCGATTTCAAGCTCAAGAAGTCGCTTGCTAGTTTCAGCGCGTCGCTCCGCGCTGTCTTCTTCTTCGATTGTTGCAATACCAGACAAAACATTCGCGGCGGCAGCGGTGAGCGCGTCAACTTCTTGCGTTTCCTCCACGTCCTCGCCCACCTTCTTGTCCAGTCCCGCCTTTTGCACTTGTTTTGCAAGCCAACTCGTAGGCTTAGAGTTTGATATCGAGCTCTCCACCGTTGAAGCATCGCTCTTTCGAACGTTTGGTACGATTTTTTTCTTCGGTTTTGCCACACGAGCGGCAGCTAATTCTAAACGCTTGACGTGGTCTTGTTCCCATCTCGCAAGTTTTGCCTCCAGTGAAGAATCTTCGCGATCAGAGGAGACTATTTCGGTGCTGGACACCTCTTCTTCCTGCGCCGCGCTCGCTCGCTCCTCCGCAATCATCGCTCGAAAGTACTCGACGCGTTTGCGTCGCTCCTCTGCTTCGGCATTCTCTTTCGCTTGCTCGGCTTCTAGTCGCTCGTACGTGCGTTTGATGTGTGCGCCGAGACCAGTCATGACGAACATTTCTCCGCTCTCGACATTGTCAGCAGTTGTTGATTCGACATCGCGCTCGTCTTCAAACGTTCCGCGTTCGGCGAGAATCGTCGGCATGTGCTCTTGAATCCAAACGACCATGGCATACACAGATGGTTCTCCCACGTACGCGTGCGCCCGCGAAGCAATCGTAGCCGCCACTGAGCGACGAACATTAGTGGGAAGTGCATCGTGTCTGATGACAAATAGCGCTGCCTCAGCCGGGTACACGCAACCGGGAGGAAAATGTACTTCGAGCTCGCAAGCGTTCAATTGACGCCCGCTCGCGTCTTCGCCTAAGTCGACGCGCACTGTCCACATTTTGTCCGACTCAGCGACTTTGAACTTTTCATCTAATATAGCCTCGAGTGCCATCGCTTCTTCTTCCCGCTCGGCACGCATATCAGCCATCGCAACATCACTCGGTATCTTCGCGTCCGCGGGTTGCAGCGATTTGAGCAACGCGTACGTTGCGTCCTCCTCCACCCAGCCACACGATTCTAACACCTCTCGCGATTCCGCACGCGTAAAACCCATCGCCATCAGCCGTCCCAGCATCGCGCGCTGCAAAAGCAGCACGTACGGGTCTTCGGCCCTGGTATCGCTCACATTCGCCTCGCTCGTCGTCGCGGCGCAAGTTACGACGAGCTCCGTCTTAGATTCCGTTTGTTTCTGCGAAGCCTCTGACAATCGCACGAACGCCTCGGGCATTTCCTCTTTTGGAACGCGGAGGCACAACCAATCGAGCACCGCGCTCAACCGCTCGAGCGCGAGCTGCTTCGTTTCTCCCAGCTCTGGACATGCCGCGAGCGCCTCGTCCACGCTTCGCTCCGCGAATCCTTTTTCAAGCACGCGACGCTTCAATAACGAATTCCTCAGTCTCCGCGCTCGCGCTCGGCGCTCGGCTTCCTCTCGCTCGACCGCGCTCGCCGCCGCTCGAGCCGCGACGACGGCGCCGTGTCGCTCCTGCGCGCTCAATTCATCCAAAACATCGCGCGCGGCGAACATGCGCCCACCTTCGGTGCGCGAAAGCAATCCAACGCCTTCGCCACGAACGAGTGGCGATGCTAGATTCGCCTCGGCTAATCGTTCTCGAGCGACTTCGATTTCGCTCTTCGCGTTCGCGTTCGCGTTCGCGTCCGCATCCGCGTCCGCCCTCGAGTTCGCCCTCGATGTCGATCGACATCGCGTCAGCGCGTTCCAAACCATATCTTGCGCATCGTCCGTCATGTGCAACACATCTTTCCCGCCTTGGCGCGCGGCGTGCGAGGTTGGTACGATTCCTAGCCCATCCGCGCCGTACGCCTCGCTCGCGGACGCCTCGAGCTCGCTCCCTTCGGCGTTTTCCGCGCGCGCGCGAGGCGCGCGGTGCACCCAGTCGAGAGCATCATCCCTATCGCATTCGTTTCGACGCTCGCGCACGCGCACGTTGAGGATTTCGATGAAGCGCGGCGGCGGCGCCGGTTTCGCTCGAGGCGAGCTCGAGGCGTCGTCCATGGTCGCGCGGCGTGAAGTGCGCGCGCGATTTCAGGGCATGCGTCGAGAGGTGACGACGGGAATGAAGGGATGACCGCGGCGGTCGTCGCCCGGGCGTGGGATGGGGGGCGTCGAGAGGTGACGCGTCGGCGCGCTTCGCTTGGACGGTCGGTTCGCGCGTTCGCTTGGCTAGTATATATTCAACAATGACTCGAGCTGCTAGAGGTGATGCCGCAACGCTCGCGCTTCACGACCGCCAATTCGGACGCTTCTTAACGCTCCCGAACGGGTTGAACCCGCGCGTGGGTCCGGTGGCCACAACGCTCGTCGATTGCTTCAACTGCTGCTTGGCGCGTCGCGTGCGCACGTTCCCGCCGCGACCGGTGACGATCCAAAACATCGCCCTGACCGTGTACGCCAGCGTCCAAAACGCCATTCTCAGCGGCGTCATCGCGATGTATACCAACGCGTTCTCTAAAGACAACGTCGACGCGAGGAACTTGACCGTCATGATCCATCGAGCGACGACGTTTTCGCTCGGCGTTTCGTCGTCGCCCAGTCGACGTTCGACTTCGCGAGTAATCTTCTCCTCCTCCTCCACGCTCACTTTTTGCACTTTAAATCGAAATAATATGCTTCCATCGGGCATATCCAGTCGTTCCACTTCCAACGCGCGCTGTGCCTGTGATCGTTCACGCGTCATCGTTCGGCGTTTTCAGTCTCGCGTCCTACCCGTCGATCGCGCGAATCGCGTCGCGCTTCCTAAAATCCAAACCTACCCGCTCCTTCACCAAATTCTTCACTTCGCTCACCACTAACTCCTCGCGCATTCCTCGCTCTACTCTCCGTCGCCGTTCGATCACGTCATCCGCTCGATTCTTCGGTCGATCGTTCGACGTCGGACGCATCGCGCGCTTCGCTCGTCGCGCCGCCCCGCTCATCGGCCCCGACAACGTTCGCACATTCGTCGCGATCTCGCGTGCGGTGGGCATCCCTTTCTGTCTCCCACCGGGGTCGTACGGGTCAACGTACACGCTCGAACCCGTGAACGAGCGCGCGCGATCGAGCGTTCCTCGGGCTCGTTCGTCGTCGCCGCTCGCGCTCGCGGCGCGCGTCGCTCGCGTCGCGCGTCTCGCGCGCCGTCGCCGCACTCGAGCGCGATCGACGCGCGTCTCGCGCGCGATCGACGACAAAGCGAATGACATCGAGAGAGAGATGACGCTCACGACGCGTTCGACGTCGCGACGCTTTGCGCTTCGGTGTGACGATCATGACGTTGGTGGATTAATCTTCAATTGGAATTCAAAAATCACATCGCTCCATCGCTCGCCATCGCAAACGCCCGCAATCGCTCGCGTAACTCCGCGACGGTACCTCTCGCGTCGACGTCGCACGCCTCGCACAACTCCGCGAGCGCGCTCTTCTTCATCTTTGACAAAGACGAAGGCGCGAACGCGCGCGCGGACGCGGAGCTCGCTCGCGCGACGCGCGGCGCGAACTCATCCACCACATCATCCCTCGACGGTATTCGTTCTCGATCGACGACGGTTTCACCTCGAGCGCTCGATTCGTCGTCATTCAACGCGCGCGCGTTCGACGACGCGTCAAAGGCGAAGAGAACGTACCCTCGGTCGTCGCGCGTGACGACGCACGCCGGTGATGATGATGATGATGATGATGACATTGATGACATTGATGATGACATTGACGACAGTGACGACGCGCGCGCGCCTCGTGCGCGTCGACGCGACGCGATGCGACACGCGAACGCGCACGGT
>Ga0222712_10000866_pt1 | contig 38813 bp, 60 predicted proteins | sample C33_657DmetaG_FD_165043 | JGI IMG/M metagenome (GOLD analysis project Ga0222712, IMG submission 165043) | Estuarine water microbial communities from San Francisco Bay, California, United States - C33_657D | ecosystem: Environmental > Aquatic > Marine > Unclassified | place: USA: California... | reverse complement strand
TAGTAGGGGATAATGCCCTCGGCAGTTTCCAGCACGTCGCGGCCCGACGCGCCGGGCTTGTTCAGCATGAACCTGCCCTGTTCCGGGTGTTCGATGATGACGTTGCCCTTGCTGTCCACGTCGAAGCCCAGTTCGGGGAACTGCTTCTTGAGAATGTCCACCCGCTGCGGATCGGATGACGACAGGAACATGCCAGCCGCCGCTTTCAGGGACGGGACCAGATCGCCTTTCATCCCGTCGGTCATGCTGGAAAATTCGGGATACTGGCGGCTTTCCGGCGTCTTGCGGTTTTCTCCGGTGAAGAAGTTGCCGATGCCCTCGAGCATGCCGGTTTCCGGGATGTTGGCCTGCCGAGCGCGCTGCATCTCGCCAACGACCGTTCCAGCGGACGGCGGGTTGAAGTCCGGCGTTTCCGGCATGGTCGTGGCCGCGTCCACCCAATCCAGTTTCGGCGGCTTATCCAGCTTGTCCGGTTCGGTTGCGATATCCAGCCAGTTGGTCAAAATCCGAACTCCATCTTGAGTTGGTTCGCCACCGCCCGCTTGATTTCCTCGTCGGTGGCTTTCGGGCTTCGCTGCCTGATCCGCTGCGCCAGTTCATCGCCGCGCTGCTGGACGCTCTCGTTGAACTTGGCGTCGGCCTCCCACGGGTTTTGACCAACGCCGTTCTGCAACGCCCACTTGGCCCGTGCCTGCGCCTTCGACAGGTCGCGGATAGTTGCGCCCATCTTTGACCGGAACTTGGTTGGACCATCCTCCATGGCTGGCAGGGTTTTGCCGATGCGCTCCGCTTCCGCCGGGGAAATCGCGGCACCCGACAACTGGTTCAGGTAGAGAGACAGGTTATTGGTCACGTCGCGCTGGAAAGCCGAATATTCCGCGACCTTCTGCTGTTCGTCCGGCCCAAGGTCGATCCCGGCCTTTTCCTTCATGTTGTTGAACCAGTTGTCGGCCTGTCCCTGGTAGGTCAGATATTGCTCATTGAAGCGGCTGTTCATGTCGCGCAGCCGCCCCATCATCTCGCCGCCCTGAACGATCTTCTTTTCCAGGTCGTTGGCTGTGGGCTTCTGAATGGGGGAGCCGCCCTTGCCGTAGCTGATCACGGTGCCGTCCGGGGACTGGACGCTGAAACCGAAATCATCCGGCTTCTCATACGGCGTCGCGCCCTGTGCGTTCTCCGCGCTTTCGTAGACCACCTGCCCGTCCTTGCCGACGATCTTGTACAGCGCCCCGACTTCGGGTTTTTTCGTCCCGCCGTGGATCCTGAAGTTGGACGGGTCGCGCTCGTCGTAGAAGATCTTCTGTTCACGCCCGCTGTCGTCGTACATCGCGCCAAGCTGCCATTTCGGCGAATTGGCCTTCTTCTCCTCGTTGCTCAATTCCCGCAGCTTGAGTTCGTTCTCGAACCGCTTCTGCTCGGCTTCCGCGTCATAGCCTCGGCGCTGGTCCTTCCTCTGGTTGGCGTAGGAAAGCGCCTGCACCACGGGATTGTCGAATGCCTGCCCGATGCCCGCCCCGAGGTCTTTCATGTAGTCGGCCTGCCCACGGGTCATCTTGAGGCCGAACGGCGCGCGCATCGGCTCGTTGGGGTCGTATTGCGCGGCCTGCCGCGGAAGCTGCGGCATGGCCTGCTGTTCCTGCTGCTGCTGTTCCTGTTGCATCAACAGCATCATGGTTTGCGGGTCCATGCCGGCCTGCTGCGGGATTTGCGGCTGCTGCCGGCCGAACATGGCGAAGGCGGATTGCGGATACATGAAGGGGTTCATTGGATCACCATGGCCTGTCGCTGCTGTAGGAAGTCATCGGGATCATAGACCCGTAGTTCTGTAGAAAGAACGGGTTATATCCGGCGCTGGACTGCCCGCTCATCTGCGGCATGAACTGGCTGAACCCGGAACTGTAGCCGCCCTGCGACCCCATCATGCCCATGCCGGTGCTCATGCCGCCCATCGCCGACGCCCCGGCTCCCAATGCGCCGGCAAGGCCAGCCATGGTGCCGCCGCCCTGCTTGGACACGCCGTTGAATGTGGTCGTGCCGCCAAGCCCGGCGATGCTGCCGACCGTGCTGAGATACTGGTTGAGCGCCTGATAAGGTGCCTGGTTCTGCTCGTACTGATATGCGGCCTGCGCTTCCGCCGCCTTCGCCGCCGCCAAAGCATCCCGCTGCGCGCCGACCTGGGCCAGCATCTGGCTGTCCATGTACCGCGCCTGATCGAGAGCCGCCGCGTTGTTGGTGGCGTTGAGCATGTTCTCCCGCTCTTGCGAATAGGCGTCGTTGAGCGAGTTGGACGCCGCCATGACGTTGCTGGTGTTCTGCTGGCCGACCTGGGCTTGCAGTCCCGTTCCGGCCAAGGCCGACTGGAACTGGTTGCCGAGCGCGCTGGTGAGTGAATTGGCCGCGCCCTGCTGCGCCTGTATCTGGTTCGCCGCGCCGGTTCCCAGGCCCGCGGCACCCTGCCCGAGCGCGCTCATGGCGTACTGGTCGCCGAACTGCTGGTTCCCTTGCAAGCCCTGTGCACCCGAGAGCAGCGCCTGCAACCGGAACGCATCGGCGTTCTGGCCCGACGCCTGCAAGCCCTGCCCGGCGTTGAGCAAGGCGTTCTGGTTGAACTGGTCGCCGAACTGGCCCTGGTTCTGGATACCAGCCGCCCCTTGTGCAAGGTTGCTGGCCCCAAACTGGTCGCGGAACTGCGACTGGTTCTGGATACCCGAAGCCCCTTGGGCGAGATTGCCCGCCGCGTACTGGTCGGAGAACTGGCCCTGGTTCTGGATGCCCGCCGCTGCCTGCCCGAGATTGCTGGCCCCGAACTGGTCGGCGAACTGACGGATTCCAGCCATGCCAGCCGCGCCCTGCCCGACATTCTGTGCCGCGTACTGGTCGAGGAACTGGTTGACGCCAGCCGTGCCCTGAGCGCCGGCGAGAGCGTTCTGAGCGCCGAACTGGTCGCCGAACTGCCTGATACCCTGCTGGCCCTGAGCGCCCGCGAGAGCGTTCTGAGCGGCGTATTGATCCCCAAACTGGCGGATGTTCTGCTGCCCCTGAGCGCCCGCCAATGCGTTCTGAGCGGCGTACTGGTCGCCGAACTGCCGGATGTTCTGCTGGCCAGCGGCCCCGGCCTGAGCGGCGGCGAGGCCGTACTGATCGGCAAACTGCGCCTGATTGGTTAGCCCCTGCGCCCCAGCGAGCGCCGAATTGACACCCGCCTGTGCCCCCTGGAACCGTTGCCCAAGATTGTTCAGCCTCTGCGATTCCATGCCCGCCGCGCCGGTCGCCATCGACTGAAGATCGCGCGAGGCCCGGTTCTCGCCAATGCCCGCCAACTGCCCCGCCGCGCCAAGCTGCCGGCCCATGTTGTTCTCGTAGGCCGTGCCGAGCATCTGAGTGGCCGCGTCACCGATGTTCCGCCCCAGCAAGTCCTGATTGGCCCCGGAGCCGTAGCGGTTGCCCGCGCCGAACATGGAATTCACGCTGTCGGCGATGCGCCTCGATTGAATGTCCAGCATGCCTTGAAGGTAGGGATTGCTGTCCACATTCGACAGCGAGCCATTGGCGAACGGCACCAGATAGTCCGCATCGCCGCGCTCGACGGGTCGGTGTACTGCCGGTTGGCCAGTTGCTCGTAGGTGTTCGCGCCCTGGTTGAAGTTGCCTTGGGCGAAGTCGCCGAACACCTGGGCATTGGGATTGGTTCCATTGGCAAGGCCGGAATACACTCCATTGTCGGGATTGCCGGTTGCCCGCATGCCGCCGATGTTGGCATAGTCCCCCATGCCCGACATGTCGGCACGCATGCCCCCGAGATTGGCGAAGTCGGTCATGCCGCCCATATCAGCCCGCATGCCGCCCAGATTGGCATAGTCCCCCATGCCAGACATGTCGGCACGCATCCCGCCAACATTGGCGTACTGGCCGAGCGCGTCGGCATTGCCGCGCATCCCGGACAACTGGCCGTACTGGCCCAGCGTGCTGGTGTCGGCGGTCATGCCGCCAAGCTGGTTGTACAGCCCCGTGCCGCCCGGTCCCGCCCGCATGCCCGACAGGTCGCCGTAGAGGCTTGAAGCCCCCTGCCCGGCCTGTGTGCCCGCCAGTTGGCCGTAAAGCCCGGTAGCCCCCGGCCCCGCCGTCTGCCCGCCAGCGGCGGTGTAATACGGGTTGCCGAGCGACTGCGACTGCATCCCCGACGCCTGCCCGAACAGGCCCGATGAATTGTCGCCGGCGCGAAGCCCGGCGATCTGGCGGTAGAGCGGCTGCGACGGGTCGTTGTAGCCCTGCCGCATGAGTGCATTGTTGAAGCCGATCGCCGGGTCGGTGTAGCCCTGCGCCAGTTGCGCGGTGCGCGCCGTCGCCGGATTGGTCGCGCCTCCGGTGGCCACGGTGGTCAGCGGAGCGGTGCCCGGAGCCGAATTCAGGTAGTTGCCGGCAATGGTGTTTTTCACCGCCGTCTGCGCCGCCGGGATCAGGCCGGTCGGTGCCTTCGACAACGCCGTGATCTGCTTCTGGGCCGCGAGCGTCTGGGATGACGGATTGGGGATGGCCGAAGGACCATAGGACGGATTGGGATTGGCGTTGTAGAGTTCCTGCGACTTGCCAAGGATGTCGTTCAGGTACGGAACCGTAGGCTTGTACGGCTCGGCAACGCTCGTGCTCGACGTCTTGGTTTTCTTGCCCTGCGCCCCGGAAACACCTCCGGCAACGGCGGCTGCGCCAACGACTGCGGCTGTCACCATGTCAGTCTCCGATCCATTCAGAATAGTAGGTTTCGACCGCTTCCATCCCGAGGGACTGGAACAGCCGTGACGCATCCTTGTGCAGCTTGGTGCCGTGGAATATCCGCTGGACGCCCCGCCGCCTGGCTTCCTGTTTCACCGCCCGGAACAGCCTCAGCCCCGCCGTCCCGCCGCGCACGTCGGGATGCGTCCAGAAAATATCCATCTTCAGCGACAGGCACGTTTTGTAGTGCAGGTCCGGCACCACGAACCCGGTGTAATAGCCCACCAGCCGGCCATTCTGCCGCAGGGTGACGCAAAGGATCGACCCTTGCGCTTCCATCCGGCGATAGGTTTCCCAATCGGGATCGAGCGGCACCTTGTCCTTGTTGAGCGCCAGTTCCTCGTAATGCTGGCGCAGCATCGGCAACGCCTCGTCGAGCGCGTCGAACATGCTCTCGACCTGTGCCGTGATCACATCAGCCTCATGTCCACCAGAAGGTGTATCCGGTCATCCGCCGAATTGTTGACAACCTCGTGCTCTTCCCTTGCGTTGAACGACCACACGTCGCCGGTTTTCATGTGCACCCACTCCTCGCCGCAGCGGAAGTTGGAGCCGGGCAGACCTTGCAGCACGACATGATAACGGGCGATGTCCGGCAGATTGGCGTAGGGTCCGCGACTGTCCGCATGGGGCAGGATGCGCCCGCCAGGCGGAAGCCGGGAGATGAATGACCGTTCCAGCGAATACGCCCCGACACGCCGCATCAGGTCCAGCACGATAGGCTTCACTTCCGGCAGGCAGTCCCATGTGTGCAGGAAATGCAGCGTCATCATGTCAGCCGGGTCATCGGCGTCGTCCTCGTACTCGAAAAACCGGAGGATGATCTCCTCGGTATCCTTGAAGATGTCCAGCTTGGTGCGGCAATCCTTTTTCCACAGTTCCGGCTGCCGGTGCAGCGAATGAACCAACGGGAGGACATCGACGCCTTCCGCCAGCCGCAAGAAATTCCTCATGCCGCGTACCACTTCCCCGCGCCGTCGCTGATCAGCGTCTTGCGTCCATAGTTGGTGCTGATTACCAGCGTATTGGCCCCGTTGATGGTGTCCGTCCCGCCCCTGGTGATGGTGATGTTGTTGGTTCCAGCCGACCCGCTGTCCTGAAACACAATCTCATGGTCCTTCGGCATGCCGGTCGGCAGGGTCGGCGTCACCGCGCCCCCCGAGGCATCGCACAGGATGAACGTCCAGTTCTCGTTGACCGAAGTCGCCCCGGTGATGGTTTTCCAGAACCGGCCCCGCGCCCTCGGATGCAGGTTGTTGATGTCGTTGGCCACCGATGACACCCACCGCGCCAGCGAGCCGGGAGATGTGTCGAAGCGCGAGGCAATCATCGGTCACCCGTGTATTCGTATTCGATGTCCACGCCCTGGGCATGGCTCCAGAAGGTTTGCGACGGGATCGTCAGCCGCGCCCGGTGGTATCTGCCGTTGGAGCGCATGAAGCACTTGCCGACCGTCGCCATCGCCGCGGCGGTCGAATAGGTCGGATCGTCGGATTGCCGGTAGCGTGAGCCGATCTCGATTTCACAGGTGGACACACCAGCAACCAAAGGCCTGGCAGCCGTCACCAGCGCCGTGCTGTCGCCGCCCCATTCCGTCGTTTCGATGGTCGCCTCCAGGGCAAGGCCGTTGAAGAAGCCGAACTTGTTGTTGCTGTCAAAGGCCCCGAGAAGCACCGCGCCGGCCTGCCAGTAGACGCTATCGAGCGAGTACGGCAGCAGGTCCAGACTGGTGGTGATCGCGTCAAGGTCGTCCAGCGTGTAGCCGAACGAATAGCCCTGCATCAGGAACTGGGCGGTCTGTTCGGCGTAGGACCACTTGTCCACGAACGGGTTGTAGATGATCTGGTGATTGGCCGACCCGGTATTCCCCTGTCCGGGATAGGACCACATGATAAAGCCGAGGATCGGATCGACCGCTGCCGTCACCAGGTATGTCAGCGCCCGGTCAAGATCGGTGAGGAAGAAATCATTGATCCGCTGGGTGCCGATGTTCCTCACCGAAACGCCGTCGCAATACTCGAAGCCGTTGTCGGATATGAAATACACCCCGCCGCGATGCTCGACGATGGACCCGGCTGCCAGGCAACCGACCGCGTTTTCCCCAGAGACGATGGGCGAGAACGAGAAGATCAGCGGGCTGCCCGGCTGGTAGTCCATTCTCTGTATCGCCCGGCGCTGGAACACCAGCCCGTATTCGCCGCCCGTCAGGCCGACCACCTCGCCACCGTCCGGGAGTATCTGGCTGTCTGAAAGCCCCACGCCCGCCGTCCAGCCGGTTGGCGAGCCTTGCGCGCTCCACTGGACCTTGGTGCTGTCGGTCGAGAGGTTGCCCATGACGAGGAACTGCTTGACGATGGCGATATGATGGGCAATCGGCGGCGACCCGGACAGCGGCTCGAAATCGGTCGAAACGCCGACCTCGTAATACTGCGTCGCATCGGTGCCGTTGACCGCCACCACATAGGTTCCGTAATCGACGAACCGCCATGCGTCGTCGGTAGCGGTCGCGTAGGCCACGCCTGACGATCTTGTTACCGTCTCCCATGTCTTTGCCGCCTCCAGCTTGTAGAGCGCCGTGGCCGTGCCGGCGAACACGTAGTTGGTGCCGTTGCGCTGGAAGCTGTATCCGCCCTTCGGGGCAGCGGCCAGCGCGGAAGTATACCCGGCAATCGCCGCCAGCGGGCCGAATGTCCGCGCCTTCGGAATGACGTTGGTCGCCAGCGGCACGCCCGGATTGCTGAAGTCGGGCTGGTCCGGCATGTAATCGGCGAAGGCGAGGGTTTGCTTCATATGCAATACGCCTGGATTGTCCCGGTGGCGGTCCGCATGTCGGCCTTGCGCCTGAGCGAGTTGAACGCCGACGCTTCCGCCGTGCACAGGAAGTCGAGCCGGTTCAGCGCGTAGGCCTGCGCCTCGGCAATCGCCCCAGCGTCGTTGAGGTAGTTCATCTTCACCGCCGCCTTGGCCCGCGCCCGGATCAGCGTCTCCGCCTCGTTGGTCCAGTCGTTCGTATCGGCATCGGCAGACAGGGCGGTCTGCGAGCCGATGTAGGAAAAGGTCAGCGTGTATGTCGCATCCGGGATCGGGTAGAGCCGTATCTGGTCGGCATAGAAGGCGTAGTAGAACGGCTCCCCCGTCTGGTCGCCGCTGTCGATGCGGTCGATGTATTCGTACGACACCCGGCTCAACAGCTGGTAGTCGCCGTTCACCGTCAGCTTCATCGAGTCCTCGTCGAGGAAGTTGGACGGCACGGCGACAAAGGCCACGTTCGCCGTGGTGCTGGCGGTGGCGCGGATTTCACTCCATGACCACCGCTGGTTTTCGTAATGCGAGATCGCCGACAATACCTCGAGCGCGATCTGCGACGACAGGTCCGACCGGGACAGTTCGTCCGCAATCCGGGTTTTCATGTCGCCATAGGTGCTCATTAGACAGCGCCGGTGTTGATGTAGGTGATGGTCACGGTGGCCGCGCCCGTGGTCGCCGCGGTGCCGGTCTGGGCATAGGAAATCAGCACCGGAACGGCGGTCGCCCCGATGGAGCCGATGCCGGTGGTCACGCGCTGCGCCGTCGCCGATGTCTCGTCCACGTCGGCGGTATCGACATAGGCCCCGAGCGTGCCGGTCTTGCCGACCTTGAGGACGTTGGTGGTCCCCGCGTTGAACGCAGTCGTGACCTTGACCACGATGTCAACGATGTACGAATTGGCCGGCAGCGTGCCCATGGATACGCCCGTGGCCGCGCTGGCGGTGTCGAACGCAATGGACCCCTGGATGAACTGCACCAGAGCCTTGCGGGCCTCTACGACTGGCTGGAATGGCATGATCAGGCTCCCGGAATGTATTCGATGACGATGGTCGCCGCGCCCGCCGTCGCGGCGGTGCCGGTCTGGCTGTACTTGACATAGACCTTGGTGTCAGCCGCCAGCACGCCGACGCCCGTGGTGATGCCGGATGTTACCGCGATGGCGGTTTCGTCCACGTCATCCGCATCGACGAACAAGTCGTCATCGGAGGACGTGCCGACGATAAGCACGTTGGTTGTCGCCGCGTTGAAGGCGGCGGTGACGGCGACATGCGTTCGCAGCACCAGCGCGCCCGAGGGAATGATGCCGATGGCGACCGCAGCCGCCTCGCTGATATGCGCCGTGTTGAAGGCCACGGAGCCGCGCACGTAATGCGTCACCTGATATGGTGCGAGCCGGGCGGCGCTGCCCGTTGTGTCTGTGGCCATGTTATCTCTCCATGATGGTGATGGGGGAGAGCCGAAGCCCTCCCCCGGTCGATCAGGTACGAGCCGCCGGGATATAGGCGATGATGATCTGACCGACGCCGGCTGTCGCCGATGCGGTCGAAGTCACCAATGCCGATATGGTCCGGTCGGTGGTCGCGCCCATGTAGTTGCCGCCCGTCGCCTCATCGAGCGGAACGAACGTGGCCGTGCCCAGCGCAAGCTGAGTGGCGAGGTTGTTCGTGCCACTGTCGGTCGAGTAGCCGATATCGAGGACGTTGGACGAGTTGCCGTCAAACGCCGTCGAGATGTTGACGCCAGACGCGGCCTTGATGATGACCGCGCCAGCCGGCAGGACGCCGACCACGACAGTATCCCCGTCATCGGCGTAGGTGATGTCCTTCCGGATGTAGTGGACCGCCTGGAAGGGCAGAAGGCGGGCGCTGGTGCCAGCGGTGTCAGTGGCCATTGTTCATGCCTCCTTATGCCGCCGCGTAGGACGACACGACGATGGTCGCGAAGTCCGTCGAGTTGAACACGTTCTTCTTCAGGCCCCAGATGATGCCGCCAGCGACACCAAGCTGATTGCCGTAGTCGAACAGCTTCTCGGTCCAGTTGCCGCCGAGGCCACCGCCGCCGTAACCCTGCCCGAAGGCAATGGTCGCGGCCTGGGCACCGCAGAACACCGCACGGCGGACCGTGGTGATCGGGGTTCCCGAGTTGGTGCCGACCGGCATACGGGTGCTCTCGTGCAGCACCACGTTGTTGTAGACGCCGAGCGCCCCGGTGAAGATCGGGTTGTTCGTGGTCTGCCCGCCGGTCATCGCGGCCTTCTGGATGTCCAGCCACTGGCCCGTGGTCGTCGAGATGCGAAGATCGCGGACCTGGTACGGGTGGAGGAACATCACGTACATATCCTTGCCGTCCACGCGGACGGGGCGGATGTACGGGGTCGCCGTCTTGGCCAGAGTAACGGCCTTGTCGATGTAGGTGATATCGAACAGGTCGCCGCTGTCGATCTGGCTTTCCGTGGTCGAACCCGCTTCGGTGACGATGATGCGGGTCGATGCGGTCGGCGCGACAGCCGTGTTGTTGCCGGTGTAGCGGGTATCGGTCTGGTCCGAATAGCCGGCAATCTGGTTGATGAAACCGGCGTCCATCTTGTCCGCCAGCCAGTCCTTGAGGCCCTGCATCGCCTCGTCGCCCACCGAGAACGGCACACGCTGTTCGGACATCTTGCCCGCCGACTTCACCGCGTGGCGAAGCTGGTTGATGAACAGGCTGTCCGAATAGGTCGTCAGGGCTTCCTCGTTGCCCTCCAGGATCGCGTCACCCTGGACGCCGTCGCCGGAAAGCTGCATACGCAGGCCGTAGGTGATCTTGTCACCCGCCGACTTGCTGGTTTCGTCCTTGCGGACGATGAGGCTGTTGCTCGACGTGCCGATAAAGCGTTCGATGTAGGTTTCCTTCAGGGCTTCCTGAAAGAGCTTCCTGCTCCAGAGCTTCACGGCAAGGGCGTCGTTCACGCCATAGCTGGTCTCAGCCATGATCTTGACTCCTTGATTGATGTGAAAGGGTTTGGTCAGCCCATGACGCTGGCTGGAGCGAAGAAGTCGGTAACGGCGACTACACCGAAGCGATTAACGTCCGCGTGACGGAGAAGGTGGTTAGCCCTTCATTACCTTGTCCCAGTGCTTGTTGAAATCTTCCGGGGACATGTTCAGAAGATCAGCCGGGGTGAGGCTGGCTTTCGCCCTGCCCGCGCCCGCCGAACGGGTGGTTTCCTGGCCCTTGGCGATGGTCGCCAGCTTGGCGGCGGTTTCTTCGCCAGCCGGTTGTGGCTGGTAGCCGGACGCCTTGGCCGCGTTGTAGAGCATCTGCGACAGGCTCATGCCCGTCTGCCGTGACCTGACGGCGAATGCGCTGGCGTCCTGGTTGAGCAGCGCCGTAACTTCATGGTCCGCGTAGCCGAGCGCCCGGTACATGTTGGCCCGGTTCTCGGCAAGATGGTTGATGGCGTCCGGGTAGTCCGGTGCCTGGGCCATGAACTGCTGCCGGTCGCGCTCGACGTACTGGTTCCACTGCTGTTCCTCGGCCTGACGCTGCTGCATCTGGGCTTGCGCCTGCAACCGGCCCTCCACCGTGTCCAGCTTGTGCACGATGGCCCCGATGGGATCGTCGTCGAGGGACGGCGGCTTCGGCGCGGCTTCCTGCGCCCTGAGGGCTTCGGCCTGCTGGATGCGATCCATCATCTGGCGTTGCCAGCTTCTCAAGTCCGACGCTTCCTTTTCCAGCGCCTGCCGCTTCACACGCTCCTCATGCAGCGCCGCATGGGGGACGAATTTGGGCTTTTCCTTTTCTTCCGTGGCCTCTTCCGGGGCCTCCTCGACCGTCTCTGCCGGCGCGCCCTGGAGTGCTGCGTCGAGCGCGGCATCGTCCATTTGGGCAACATCGACTTCCGGTGTTCCTGTGTCGTTGGGTAGCGTGCTCATTTTACATCCTTGGATGGAGCCTGAAGCGGTCAGGCAGCCGAACCCTCGCGGGATATCTCCGCCCTGTGTTGGGCGTATTTCCTTAGCCGGTCAGCGTATCGTCCGATGATCTCGCCAACCTGTTCGCGGCTTGCACCATTGCCAATTCGGATGCTCGTATCAATCCCATCAACCTCGATGGTTATCAGCGTATGGAGCGCCGTGACCTTGCTGTTGGTGACGGTGGCAAACTCGCGCGCCCATCCCAGTATGCTCATCTCTGCACCGGCATCATCGGCATGGCCTGGCGGTGAACGTCCTGTTGCGCGTCGTGCATCTGTTTCGCGGCCTCAAGCTGCATCTTCGGCTGGACCGTTCCGGCCTCGGCGGCAATCTTGCGCGCTTCCGCCTGCTTTTTCAACGTGTCGGCCTGGGTGTTCTCCACCTCGGCCTGCACACCGGCCATTTCAAGCTGCTGCGCCTGCTGCTGCGCCTGAACCGCGTTCGGGTCCACCTGCGCCTTGGCCATTTCCTTCAGCTTGGCCACCAGACTCTCGGGCAGCGGCGTGTACGGCAGGATTTCAAGCATGATCTGGCCCGCCGCCGGCAGGTTCATGATCGTCGGCAACATGCCCTGAATAATGCCCCACACCCGTTCCTTGTTGTTCGGGCTGGACGGAGCCTCGTCCACGATCACGTCGTATTCGAGCACGCCATCCTGCTTCATCAGCGGCACATATTGCGCGCCTTCGTCGCCGACCACGCGGACCAGCCGCCCATCGGCGATGTATTCGTTGATCATCTTCAGTAGCAGCCGGCCTTGTTCCTTCCGGTAGCGGCGCAGCGCGTCGAACATGGTCGCCAGCGCGGTCATGCCGGCCTGTTTGCGCTGCGCCTCCAGAACACCCGCCTGCTGGCGGTCGGCAAGCCCCAAAAGCTCCAGGTTGACGCCGGACACGTCCCGAATGGACGAAATGGCGTACTGCATCAGGTCGGCGAGGCCGTTCGGATAGGTCGCAAGCTGCTTCTCGCGCACGCCGGCCATGTTCTCGACCACAGACACTTTCGTCGGATTGGCCCAGTCCTTCTCGAATTTGGACAGGTCGGACACGGCGTTGCGCTCGACCATGACGCCGCCCTTGGCCGAGTTGTTGATAATATGCATGATCGACGAAAAGAACTTGTTGGCCCACCGTTGCGGGTCTTTCATCGCCCGGACGATGCCGTACCATGTGTTCTCGTTCCGGTCGCGCATGCCGGTGATGAAGTTGTAGGTGAAGTACTCCGGCACGGGCGCGTCACCTTCCTGCAACACCGTCGATCCGGCAAAGAACGCCTGCCTGATCGCCTTCTTGCGCTGCTTGACGTAATCCCGGCCCTCTTTCAGCGGCTCAGGGATCGGCGGAAGCTGCATCACGTCCTCGGGCCGCACCGTCTCGACGCCCGGCATGGCCTCCGACAGCACACCGGCGGCATCCTTCCACTGCTTGCGGATCGCCTTTACCTGCGCCTCTGTGGCCTTGATCTGATCTTCCCGCTGCTTGCGGTAGACGCTGAACCGCTTGTCGTCGAGCGGCACAATCTGCCCGGAGGGGTCGGACACCCGGTAGACCGTCTCGTATTCGCACCACTGGTATTCCGCCACACGTATCTTGCGCGTTCCCGGAAAGCCGTTCCGGTCGCCCGGCGACGGGTAATAGCCCTCGCGGTAGTCGCTGGTCTTGTTGGCGTCGTCGGCAGCCGCGCCCCATGTGTCGCGGGCTTCCGGCGTCGGCAGTTCGGCGTCAGGCCAGTAGTACTTGAACTCCTCCCGCGAATAGTCCTTCACCCGGAACACATACCGCTTATCGTCCAGGTTCCGCTTGGTGGCGTTCGGGTCCGGGTACATCTCGAACGGGTCCACCCGGTCAATGATGATGTCGCCGTCCAGGTTGCGCGTGTAGTCCAGATGCGTCTCGGTGCAGCCCAGACCGCAGATAATCATGTCGGCGAAGGCATCGCTTTCCTCGTCCTCGGCATCGCAGCCGTCACGCACCCACATGGCCGTGGATGTCATCAACTCGGACACCCGCGCATCGCCCTCCTCCCGAGGGTAATACTTGACCTCCTGCCGGTTAGATACCTCGCTTCCGGTGACGGCGTTGATCACCGTCTGGATGCGGTTGAACGTCACCGCCGGGCGCATCTCGTCGATCATCTTCTGCTTGTCGGTTTCGGCCCACTGCTCGCCGGCCACGAACGCGAAGTCCTCCTTCGCCCGGTCCCGCCACTTGCCCCAATGGCTGAACGCCTCGTTCCAGTGCGCCCGCGCCTGGTCCAGCAGGTCGTCGTGTTCCTCGCTGTTCTGGCTCAGGGTTTCGACGTTCATCGCTTACCTCGTGCTGCCAGTAGTGAAGCCATGACCAGATATCCATCTATGCCGCCCAAGGTGAAAATCCCGCGCCTCTGGAACCATAGTCGTCCCGCCGTTCCTCGTGGTGCTGCGGCCATACGATCTTCATGTCGTCCTCGTATAGCCGCGACAGCGCGTCGAGCATGTCGTCATGCCCGGCAACCGGAAACGCCTTGTATTCCTGTTCGATGAAATCAACCACCAGATCGCGGGTGATTTTCTCGTAGTTGGTCCGGTGCACGCTCTCGGGCAGATACCACCGGCCCTGTTCGAAGTCCGGGATCAGCCGGCGGATGCGGTCGTTCTTCGGCATCGACCCGCCAAGCGGCGTGATCCTGAACCGGTAGTTCTCCCGCGCCTGGCGGTCCTCCATGTGGGCGATGTCGGCCATCGCGCCGTATTGCTCGTAGCCAACGCCCATCGGCCTGTATCTGCGGTGCAGCTTGAACAGCGCGTCCGCCCGCTCCGTCAGATTGAGCCGGTCACGGATCATGTCGAGCACATAGTAATTCTGGTCCGACGCCAGCCCGACCACCCACATGCTCGTGTAGTCGCTCGACGGACGCTTGGCGTTGGCCGCGTCCACCAGGATATAGCGGTTCATCGCCGCCCAGTTGTCCACCTTCCAATACTGTAGCCACGCTCCCTTGAAGCCCTGGGTAGCGTCGGCGGTCGGGTTTTGCAGCATCTGCGCTCCGAACGTGTATGGCCCCATGTCGCGCCGCTTCTCCGCCAGCAGTTCCCGGCTCATCATCACCGGATCACCGTCCACCGTGCCGTCATGTGTCGCGGCGTAGACCCTGGGCAGGGCGGAACCGCGCCGCATCATCTCGGCATAGGTGTCGTTGTAATGGTAGCGGGTGCCGATGTAGCGCGACACGCCGCCCTGGCTGGTCAGGTTGCGGCTCAACTCCCATGCCTCGGTCGTCTTGGCGATCTGTTCCGGCGTGAACACGCTCTCGCGGGTCACCACGTCGTCATAGACCATCAGCTTGTAGTGCTTCGATGTCGGCTGGCCGTCCACCAGCCCCCAAGCCTCCACCGTGCTTTCCTTCGGGTTTCCCTTGCGCTGGACGATGATGCCCTCGTCCTCGCTCCACTTCGGGCTGTCCTTCGCCGGGTCCGCCCACAGGATGTCGGGGAACAGCGCCTTCAAAAGCGCGTTGGCCTCGAATTCCCGCTTGATCTGCCGCAGGAAGCCCTTGGCGATGCCCCGCGTGTGGCTGAATATCCCGATGGTGATCTCGGGATCGCGGAGAATGTCCTGTATCGTCAGCGCGAAGGTGATGACGGTCGATTTGTAGTGCTCTCTTGCCCACAGGTCGAGATGGCCGTTCGGGTTGTCCTGAACCTCCCGGCAACGGTCGAAACACCATTCGTTGTCGGCGTCCGCCCGGCCTAGTCCGTAGACCAGCAGGAAGAACAGGCTCTCAGTGCAGAGCCTCCTGAACGTCGCATGCTTCTCCGTCGGCGAGAGAGAGGGCAGAGATGATCTCATCCACTCTTTGAGCCGCGATCTCGATGCTATGGTTAAGGTCGATGTTGCCACTGACGTTGATTTCCTTCGGAAGCACCCTTACGCAAACGTCGAGGAACGCCTTCGGGTCGTTCACCGCCAGGTCCTCGACACATCGGCGACCGTGTTTCTGGAACTGTATGGCCAGTTCCTTGACCATGTTCTGCCCGAGGGTGTGACGCGCACCCTTCGGCTTGCCCGGATTGCCCTTCTGGAATGGCATTATCGTTTCTCGACGATGTACAGGCCAAGCGTGCCCGAGGTGAACGCCGTCACGTTGAGCCGCACGGCATAGATCGGGCTGGTGATCGGCAGGAACGTGTCCGCCGACTTGCCCGCGCCGGCGGATTCGGTCCATCCGACAATGCTGTCATCGGCCACCGCGCCGGAGATCGGGGCGAGCGCGTATTCAATGCTGAAGGTGCAGGTGCCGGAGATGTCCACACCCACCGACGCGCCGAAATCGCCGTTGCGGTTCCGCAGTTGATACCACCCGGTTTTCAGCAGGCCGGTCACACCCGCCTCCACCGCCGCTCCGGTGCCCGCGTCCACCGCGATCTGCGTCACGGTCTTGAACATCTTGACGCCCGATACCGTGCCCGCGTTGACGCCGGTGATCGTCTCGGTCATCGCCGCGCCGAACCTGTCGGTGCCGGTGACGGTGAACACCCGCGCCGCGATGTTGGAACCGGAATAGATTGCGACAATCTGGGCGTCGGTGAACGTGACCGATCCTCCCGAGGCCAACGCCCCGCCGATGGTCAGATTGCCCGCGCCTCCCGGTGTCTGGGATGCACTGATGCCGTCGCGGTCGAGCGCGGCGGGGGCGATGGTGGCTTGCAGGCTCATTGGTTCACTCCACAGGTGGAATAGCGGTCCATGTCGTCGATACCTGGCTCTCGGTCGACCATGACGGCGATGCCGGTGTCACGGGCGACCACGTTGTTGCAACACCCGAAGCGGCGGACCAGCTTGTCACCGCCACCGATTGATCGGCCCATGCCGTCGATACGCCGGATATATCGGTCCACGTCGCTCCTGAACCGACCGCGCCGAAGCCCAGCAGCACCACGTTGGCGATGGTGCCGGGCGAAAAGCCCAGCGTGGCAATCGCCGTCATGTGGCGCGCGTCGAGCTGGTCGGCGTGGTCGCGCTATCGAGCGTCAGGGTCATGGCCGTGGTCGAGCCGTCCAGTTTCTTGACCGTTATCGTGGTGCCGGAGATTGAGAACTCAGTAACCCGCTGCATGATGCCCATCAGCGCCTGGGCCACCGTGGGTGCAGCACCGTCCGTGTTGTAGCTCTCCGTCATCGCCGTGGTCAGGACCGCGTTGACGATCTCCGTCACGGCGTCCGTCGCCAAGGCCGATGCATCAACCGCGCCAGCCGCGAACGTGGCGGCGGCGATACCACCAGCGGAGACAGAACCGACCGCGCCGGTCACGCTTCCCACCGCGCCCGTCACCGATCCTACCGACCCGACGACATTGCCCCCGACGTTGCCGGTGACGCTGGCCACGCTGCCGACGACGTTGCCGCCCACATTGCCCGTGACCGAGCCGACTGCGCCAGTGACCGAGCCAACGGCCCCCGCCACGCTGCCCACCGCGCCAGTCACGGAACCGACCGAACCGGACAGGTTGCCGGTGATGTTGCCAGTCAGCGCGGTTGTCAGGGTCACGCCGCCCGTGCCGTCGAGCATGGCCTCAAGATTATCCGCCGCCACGCTGTCGCCGCTGATCTGCGTCGCGTTCACGCTGGCGATGCCGCTCGTCAGGCTGATTTCGCCCGTTCCGGTGCCCGACTTCACCGTTACCTTCGGATAGCCGTTGGTGTCCGCCGCCGCGATGGTCTGGCCAAGCCACTGCGCCGCGTCCACCTGCAAATAATCCGCCCCGAACAGGCTATCCCACACGTTCGCCGGCATGACCATCATGTCGAGAAAGCACGGCAGCGCGCCCGTCTCGTGGATCGACAGCCGCGTCACGCCCAGCGTGTTGGTGTCCGTCGTGTTCAGCGGCACCTTGTACTGCCCGTTCGCCAGGTGCGTGGCCGCTGTAGCGTCGTTCTTCTGCGCCGCAGCGCCGCCGTTCTTCATCAACTGGCAGTCGGCTTGGGACAGGGTAAGCGCCGTCTCCGCCGTCTTGCCGTCCGTGTCGTCCACGAACGGGCCGATCACCACGTCAACGGCGGTGGACTGCTTCACGAAGATCATGTCAGCCCGCCATCTGGTTGAGGTAGTGGGTTGTCAGCACCGGGCGCGATACGTGGTCCACAATCAGCGCCGGTCGGCTGCCGGCCGTGGCGTGTTCCGAACTCTCGATACGCACCCGCTCGTCACCGGTCGGCGTGGCGGCGTTGATGGTGTTGGCCGACGCGAGCATCGCCTCGAAATAACCTCCCGCCGTCACCGCCGTCTGGACAGCCGCGATGCCGGCAGCCGTCAACGTCACCTGGACAGTCGATGCCGCCACAATCGACGCCGCCGGGATCGTACCGTAGACGGTCTTTCCACTCAGCGTCGTGGCGTCCACATAGTCCGCCGTGTCTACCGTCGCGCCCACGGCGGAGCTGATGGACACCAGCTTCACGTCACTCGTGGCCGACGACGTGCCGAACGTCACCTCGACCACCGCGTTGGACACCACCTGCGTGCTGGTGATCGCCGAGCAATCGAACTGGACGATGCCCTCGAACGTGTCGTAGTTCGGCGTCGAAAACTGCTGGCCGGTGATGATCGGCGTCGAGGCGTTGGTGTTGGTCAGAGTGCCGCCGGTCTGCGACGTGGCGTAGACCGTGCTGCGGCTGCGGATATGGCCGTCCCGCTGGGTGCTGGCGGGCCGGATGGTGGTCTGTGTCATTCCGAAACGGGCGCGTTCTTCAGCGAGCCAGTGCGCGCACACGCCTCGGCAATCAGCCGAAGGTCCGTCGCGTCCTTGTAGACCGGCCCTACGGCGCTTGCAGAGGGATTGGCGCACTTCACCAGCGCAGCCTCCACGTCATAGGCGCTGATCGGCGTGAAGCCGATGGGAACGGGATTGGTGCTCACCAGTGATGCCCCGGACGCCGCCGTCACGTTCAGCGTCGAAATCTCGCCCTCCTGCACGTTGTCGTCCAGGTAGAACGTCGAGCCGGAATTGACCGTGTTCGCCGATCCGTTGCCGAACTTCTGGTCCACCCGGCTGGACGGCCCGGCGCTGATCAGATTGCCGATGATCGCCCCCTTGGTCGGAGCCGTGTAGCTGGCGTGCGAATAGACGTGGATGTTCTGGTTCGCCGGGTTGTGTATCCAGTTGTTCACCACCGCCGTCGTGCTGTCGCCGTGCAGCACCGGGTTGCGCCACTGGCTCGACACGAACAGGTTGCGGTGCACCAGCACGTCACGCGCGCCGGGTCCGACGATCAGCGACATGGAATGGTCGCCGTCCGGGTGCCCGCTCGATTTCAGCCCCTCGGCGATGATCGAGTTGGACACCGTGGCGTTGTGGATGTTGCAGCCCCACAACTGGATATTCTCGTCCTGCGCCCAGGTCGCCGACACGTGGTCGAGGATGATGTTGCCCATGTCCCGCTGGCCGGCGCACGATGACGGCCCGGTGCCGATGGCCGCGCCCGTCACCGATATGGCGTCCTGTAGCGACGGGTTGGAGCTGGTGCCGGGCCGGAACCGCATGTGCGTAACCTTGACCGTGGCCTTCTTGATCTCCAGCCGATGACCGACGATTTCCCAGCCCGGCGATGGAGCCGTCTCGCCCTTGATCCACACGCTGCCGTTGGTGACCGTCACCGGCGTCAGGAGCGTCAGGGTGCAGGCAACCGAGAACTGCACCCGGCGCGGGCCGCTGGTGCCCTCCACCGCCTGCCGGAACGAACCAGCACCGCTGTCGTTGCAGTTCGTGACCGTGTGCACGGTCGAGAAGTTGAACAGGCTCGGGTCTGCGCCGGCCACGGCAAGCGCGGGCGTGGCGAACAGAACGGCAGTCAGGAACGCGGCGGATCGGAGCATGATGCCTCCAAAACACGGCGATATGTGAAAACGCCGTGGGTTTTTATATCAAATTCGGATTGTTTCGGTGTTCGCCCGGTGTTTGGCGATACCGGAGCCTTGTGCGATATGCGTCGGGCGCATGATTCGGGGTGAATTCCCCTCGGGCGCAGTGCCCCGATTAACAGAAACGATACGTTAGTGCGGTTGTTCGGTCAATGTTCCTTGTGATTTAACATAATCAAGTGTTTGTGAGGCTTAGGTGAGGCGCTTGATCCTGGCGTATGTGTCCAGTCCGTATAGCAGAAGGTTTTTGGTGCGTATGCGGCCCATTCCATAGGCTTCCTGTATGTTTCGAAGGCTCATTCCATCCACGGCGGCGGCGTAAACCACGGTCCATGCCATTCGCTTGGCGTGGCGAACGGCCAGTTCATCCCACCATCGGCGATACCAGGCGAGGCATTGCACGTCTGCGTCGGCCATGGCTGAGGCGTTCCGCCCTCCGTCGATGTACATGAGGCTGGCAGTGCGAAGTGCTACCGGAGAGGCTATCAGCCTGACGGCGCGGGCTATTCTGTACATGTCGGCCTGCTGGGCGTCATCGATGATCTTGGCGCGTCTCAGCGTGTCGATGCTGGACGGCTGTAGCTTGGCGAGGGTTTCCGGCGTCGGGCCGGCGTTCTCTGCGGCGCGGCGTCTGGCGCGGTCGTTCTCCATGGCGCGTTGTTCGGCACGGGACATCGACTTGAGGGCGACCCGGCGCATCGTGGTTCCTCCCTGTTGTGGGGCTATATTGCCCGTGTTTCGCGTGTCGTGCCCGAAAATCTTTCAACGGGTGCGCTTTTATGTTGCATCGTGCGCGATAATGGCGCCCGCGCACAACTCGGCCTGTCACAAGCCGCGCTCGCATCCGTTCTCGGCCTGTCCGAAAAGAACGGACGCAATACCGTCAGGCGATGGGAAAACCCCGAGACAGACACGGATCGCATATCCGGCCCCGCCGCACTGGCCATCCGGTACATGCTCGCATACGGGGTTTTAAGCGTCACTGAGTAGCCGTCTCGTGTCTGGGGTATTCTCTCGGGTAGCGGAATTATCGAGGGTGACGCTCAGCGACCTTGCGCTGGCCAGCATTGGCCATGCGGGCGCGGTACGCTGGTTCCTCGGCTGCCATGCGTTCCTGTTCGGCCTTCATGTAGGCGTGGAACTCATCGTCCGACATGGCCTTGATCGCGGACTTGCGGGCCGACGCATCGCGTTCGCCGCTCGAGGCCGACTTTAGGCGCAGCCGGGATGCTGCCTTGGCCAGAAGATCGGCGATCTCGGCCTTTTCCTCGGGAGACACGCTGGACTGAGCCTGCCCGGCGCGGCGTTCGGCCTCGTCGGCGTGCGCCTTGGCAAGACCGCGGGCGATCCGCAGTTCCCGCGTCTGCTGTTCACATGCCTGAGCCAGATCGGCGTGGTGCAGGAACGTCTTGTTGTCCCGCACCCACTTCACCGCCGTCTGCCCGGCCGCGAGCGGATGCTGCGTCAGGATATCAACCAGGCCCGTCAGGAATATGGCCTTGGCCTTCGGGTCGTGGTTCGTCGCCGTGTGCGGGAAGTAGCTCAAAAGCTGTTCGGTGAGCGCCAGCGCCTCGTTCCGCGTCATGGCCTTCAACTGCCGGTCCAGTTCGGCGACACAGGCCAGCGCGGCCGGTGCCGGCATCAGCAGCGTGTGGGCGTCAACGTGCTGGTAGGCGTCACCGGGGAACAGCAGATAGCGGTAGCTGGCCAGCAGGGTGCCAAGGGCGGGCGCCGGGATGTTCAGTGGTACGAGGTCGTTCATTCCATCACTCCTCGGCTGCGAAGGTCGTCGAAGATTCCACCAAACCCGGAGGCGGCTTTGATGCCTGGCCGGTTGAACTCGACGGCGTTGGCATACCAGGTCTGCCAGGCAGCGGGCCAATCGATGTATTTCCGGCCATTGGCCCGCACGCTGGCCCGGAACTTCTGGGCCTCGATGTCGAAATCGAGGTCCAGCCGCCCCCTTTTCCGCCAATACGCCAGCGCAGGCTCCCGGCACGCCTCGTCTGGGAAGCCATCGGGCAATCCTGTTCGTCGAGCCTTATCCCCCTTGGGGGGACGCAAGGGGGGATTCTTTCTTTCTGGATCTGGTTTATGGTTTATGGGTTGGTAGGATTCCGCTACGGTTCCGCTAGGTTTTTTTTCTAGCGGATTTGTAGCGTCCGCTATGCCAAGAGTGTTTGTTTTCCGTGCTTTAGCTTTTCCTCCCTGCGCGCCATGCTGCCTCGCAACTTCAATCTTTTCGCGCACCTTAACTCGGTCTGACGTGACACGATTGTGCGCGACAAACCCGTCTTTCACGGTGAAGAACTCGGAGATGACAGACCAGATTACGGGCCAGCGGCGGGGCGAGACGCGGGCCATCCTGCAAAGCTTCTTGTCGTCCATCGGCAGCTTGGCACCGGGCGAGCGCCACAGGCTCATCAGCAGCATCATGTACGCGCCGGTCTGCTCTGCGTCCAAGTGAGTGGTGTCCGCGATGAAGGCGTCTGTCGCTACTGGCCAAATGGGTGCTTCAGCCATTACGCAACCTCCCCAAACATGCCCGCATCAGCCTGGATGCGCTTGCGCGCCATGGCCGCGTATTCCGGGTTCAGTTCAATCCCGATGGCGTTCCGTCCAAGCCTGTCTGCAACAAGCCCTGTGGTGCCCGCGCCGAAGAATGGGTCAAGCACGGTGCCGCCCTTGGGGCAGCCAGCCTTGATGCACAGTTCCGGCAGTTCAGGCGGGAACGTGGCGAAGTGGGCTTCGCTGAAAGGCTGCGTGGTGATCGGCCATACAGAGCGGCGGTTGCGCATCCCGTTCGCGCCCCGAACCTTTTCCATGGAGTCACGGTCGTTGCGGCTGGCGTCTAACTTCTTGTTGCCGGGGGCGTGGGGCGCCCCTTGAAGCGGCTCGCTGATCGCCTCCGCGTCGTACCAGTACCTCGCCGACTTGGTGAGCAGGAACACGTACTCATGCGACTTGGTGCAGCGGTCGGTGACGCTCTCAGGCATCGGGTTGGGCTTGTGCCAGATGATGTCCTGCCGCAGATACCAGCCGTCAGCGCGAAGGGCGAAGGCGAGCATCCATGGGATGCCGATCAGGTCTTTGGGCTTTAGCCCATATTCAGCAGCCTTCTGGCCGCGACTATTTCCGACATCAACGTGCTTGCTATCGGGCACCTGATAGCCACGGTTCGCCGCATAGCTATCCCCGATGTTCACCCAGCAAGTCCCATCATCGGTCAGCACCCGGCGCACTTCGCGGAACACGGCAACCAGCTTGGCAATAAACTCGTCGGGCGTCGGCTCAAGCCCGATCTCGGCGCGCACGAAGAACTTCTGTAGATCGTCGGGAATGTCTGACTTCTGGTAGATCACAACAGGAACTCCCCCTCGGTATTTTCTCTGCTGTGGACCCAGTGATGGCACGGGCGACAGAGCGTGGCAGCGTTATCCAATGAGAACCGGAGCGCCTCGTTGCCAGCCCACGGTGCCAAGTGGTGAACGTGCAGGGATCGCTTGCCAGACTTCGGCGCATTGCATCGCCGGCAGCAGTAGCCGTCCCGCTTCAACACATCGCGGATGAAAGCGCGGCCTTCGCCTTGGGCGTAGAGCCTCTGCCGCTCCGGACTGCTGCCGTCCACGAACCTGGGATTGGCGGCACCAGTTTTCCCGTACATCGGGTTAGCCTCGCCGGTCGGTCCCCAGTGCTTCAGTGACCGAGCCGCAGACACTGTACGCCTAGGAATGCCGTGCTTCTTCAGCCAGTGCAGGATGTTCGCGTCTGTGCATTCGCACTCTTCGGCCAGATCGCCCGTTGATACGCCAAGCACGACGTACTGGTGGTGAAGCCATTCACGATCCCAGTGCAGCCGAGGCGCGCGCCAGTGTTCACCCTTTAGGAACCGGCCAAGTTCATCGGGCATGGATGCCTCGCCGCTTCAGTTCTGCATCAAGCCATTCGCGTGTTGCCGCATCCAATTTTGGGTCAATGCGGACAGCGTTCTCGTCGTATGAGCGCAGGCCGAAGTATGGCGGCGACGTCACGCAGCAGTTCACCAATGCGTCCGGCAGTTGCGCCAGCCCATCGAACACATCAGCGTTGATGACGCGGACGGTCATTGCCTGAGCGCATCCTTTGTGTTGTTCCCCTTAATGGTTTCCCGGCACGCCGGCAGCGGGCAGGCGTGGTTGTACCGCAGCAGGAAGCCGCACTTCTCGCACCGCTGGCGCCGGTCGGCGGCGATCACCGCCACGGCCGGATTGTCCAGCGCCGCCAGCCGGATCATCTCATACGCGCCGATCTTGCGGTACGGGCCGACGCTGAACAGCGTTGCGGGCGTCCACTGGTTCCACGCCGCCTCGTCGTGCACGGATACACTGACACCAGCCCGGCGCAGCACCCTGACGGCACCGTGGACGCGCTCCATGAGCGGCGGCTGTCTGTCGCGCGCCTCGATCACCACCACGCCTCCATCGTCGCCAGGTGGCTGTACCGAGCGTGCGGCCCGGATAGCGGCGTGATCTCCCAGCCCTGAGAGTAGTAGGCGTCCACGAGATGGTGAGGGATGTAGCGGGCGATCCATTCTTTCACAGCATGGCCTCCTGCTTGAACTTGGGCGGCGGCTCGCGGAACATATCGCCCTGCTTGTAAGCGGCCTCGATGCGGCGGCAGGCTAGATTAAACCAACGGGGAGTTTGCTCTATCCCGATGAACTCGCGGCCCATGCGAGCGCACGCGACGCCGGTCGTTCCTGACCCCATGTACGGATCGCAGACGATGCCCTTGGTTTTCTTGACGCACCACGCCATAAGCGCGACGGGCTTTTGCGTCGGGTGTTCGCGGTCTGGTTCCGACCGAGGGGCATCAAACACGCGCACCACGGAATCAAAATCAGTCCATGCCATCTCGGCTTCGGCCAAAGTGAACCCGCGCTCGGGCTTGTTCCAGATCAGCCAGCATCGGGACGGAGGAAGGGCAAAGTAGTTGCCACCCCACAGGATGTGCTGCGATCCTTTCGACAGGATCAATTGAAGCGCGTCAGCATCCGGTGCGGCGTCGTCCCATTCATTGCGCTCTTCTGCTTCAGCCCTCGCCCTGCCCCACCCATGCCCGAAGCCGCCTTTCCAAACGTGCGCGATCCCATACGGAGGATCGGTAATCACGGCGTCCACCTTGCCAAGCGTCGGCAGGATGGCCATGCAGTCGCCCAGTATCAGGCGGCAGTCGCCGATGACTTCCTCTCTCATTCCCGCTCCCTCCGTCTGCGCTCGACGTATTCACGGGCGGTTTCACCCTCGCGGCGCAGCGTGGCCACGGCGTCCCACAAGCGGCGGAGGTGCGGCTCGATCACAGAAACGCCTCCTGCTTGAACTTTGGCGGCGGCTCGCGGAACATGTCGCCTTGCTTGTAGGCGGCCTCGATGCGGCGGCAGGCGATGTCGAAGTAACGTGGGTCCAGTTCGATCCCGATGCCAGAGCGGCCCATGCGAGCGCACGCAACCAAAGTGGTGCCGCTGCCCATAAATGGATCGAGGATCAGGTCGCCGGGATTGGTGAAGTCAGCCAGCAACTCGCTCATCAAGGAGACGGGCTTCTCGGTCGGATGACCGCCGTGTCGATTGCTGTTGCAGTTGTGGGTGTAGACCCCACGCTTGCCGCCCGAGTTCCACCTAGCCCAGCCTTCGCCGCACCATGTCAGGGGCATAGACTCGTACCCAATGGCAGGCATCTGGCCGTTGAATTGCGGGGCAGAATCCGGCTTCACCCAGATCATCGGGCGCTTGTATTTCCCGCCAGCAGCCTCGAAAGCATCGCGCCAGTCGCCAACGGCTTCGGCCTGACAAAAGACGATGGCCCAGCCTTCGCTCATTTCCACGGCAAATCGCGCCGTCGCCAGTCGCACATCTTCGGTGATCGCGGCGAAGTCCAAATCCGCAGACTCGCCGGTCTTGATCTGCTTGTGCGTGCGACGGCCGACTTTGTGCGCCTCTGCCTCAAATGGCGGATCGGTCATAAAGTGGCTGACCTTGCCAAGCGTCGGCAGGATGGCCATGCAGTCGCCCAGTATCAGGCGGCAGTCGCCGATGACTTCCTCTCTCATTCCCGCTCCCTCCGTCTGCGCTCGATGTACTGCGCCGCCGTCTCGCCCTCGCGGCGGTTCGCCAGGTAGTCGGCGCGGGCGGCTGCAATCGCGGCCTCGTAGCTCAGGCGGCTGTCAAGGTGGGGATCGTAGGTCATGCCACCAGCATACTCGCACCGACACCTGCCAGTGTCCGCTCTGCGGGCCGCATCGGCTCGGCATAGTGCCGGCACTCTGGCCGCGGGCACCCCGCCATGTGTTCCGCGCCGATGTAGCAGACCCGGCAGTGCGGGCCGCGCGGTTCCTTCGGGCCTCTCGGGCACGGTCGCGTCAGCCCCAGCTTGGTGACCTGCGTTTCAAGCGCCCCGATGGTGATGTTGAGCGACCGGCAGATGTCGCGCCGCTCCGCGCCGGTGGTGTACATCTCCGTCAGCCGCTCGTTGCGTTCCGGCGTCCAGAACTTCGGCGGATATACCCTGACCAGCCCCAGCGAGCGCATCATGCCCGATACGCTGGCATTGGTGCGCCCCAGCCGCCGGGCAGCGGCCTGCACGGTCATCTTGTGCCCCTCCTCGGTCAGCCAGTCCTTTTCCTCGTCCGTCCACGGCTTCACATTCTTATCCCCTCAGTTCGGTTATGTAGTCTTTCATCTCGTCCAGCGTTCGCACCAGCCGCCACGCAAAGCCCATGCGCTCGAGCGCGTCCCGCCATCCGATCTGCGCCGGGGACAGCACGCCCTTGTCGGATTTCAGTTCCGCGAACGCCACCTTGCCGGGCAGGATGATCATCAGGTCGGGGAAGCCGGGCCGCAGCCCGGTGGCCTTCAACTTGTTCATCTGGATGGCCCGCTGGCGCTCGTCCCCGGCTAAAACGCTGCCGTTCGGGATTGCCGTGTAAGTCAGGATGCCTTGCCTCTCGTACACGGCCAGTAGATCGATGCACGCGGACTGGAGCGCGGATTCTTTCATGGCCGGTAGACCTCGGCGATGTGCCGACTCAGCGGCTCGGGGATTTTGGCGATCATGGCGCTGGCCATCTTGCGGGCCGGGGACTTGCTGCCGTGCTTTCGGCAGGTGCTTTCCGGATCGCTGAACCAGTCGCCACCGATCTTGATGCCAGCCTCGACGCCGCGGGACTGCGGCGTGAACCGCGCGCCCTTGCCGGGGTCTGTGCGCCGCCCGCTTTCGCTCGGCACCTTGATATGCTCGGCCACGCTCGCGCTCTGGAAACTGCGCCCGCTGCCGTCAAACCGAAAGCCGGGGACTTTGTGGCCGTGCACGGGGTTGTTGTTCGTGACCGCCTGGCCGGGGCCGCCGATGTTGAACCATGAACCGCCAGTGTTCTTTATCGAGCGGGCGGGCGGCATCAGCGCCGGCACGTCGCCCCACAGGTAGAAGCTGCCGAAGTTCCACCGCGCCCGTCCGACCCATGGCTGCGCGCCGCGCACGTTCTCGACCACCATCGGGATATGCCGCCCCGCCGCGAGACTGGCCTCTGCCTGGATGCGGAAGCAGGCGTTGAACAGCCGGTTGAGCCGTTCGAGGCTTTCGCCGGTCATGTCCGCGCGGATCGCGGCAGCCTTGGCTTTCGCCAGTTTCCACGGCATGGCCATCCATGAATATTCCTGGCACGGCGGGCTTGCGACGATCAGGGCGGCGTCGCGGAACTGCGAGCCGTGCAGCGTCAGAACGTCCTGCACCACGAGCTGCGCCGGATAGCGCATGTCGCCGTAGACGTGCTGCTCGATGTCGAAGCCCACCACGTCGTATCCAGCGGCGAGCAGGCCGTCAGTCCAGCCTCCGAGGCCACAAAATAAATCTACCGCCAGCGGCTTCATAGGGTGCCCCCGAGCTGGCCAAGAGGGACTAAAACCAGCTCGGGAGCGCGCAAGCACGAATGCGGGAGGGGGTTCCGCACGGAGCCGGGCCTGCGATGGGAAGAAAAGCCCGGCGAACCGGGAAGTGCCCGTCGATGACCGGGCGTCCGCGCTTGCTGAGAGCGCGTCGTATTCATCCGCGTGCGTCCGCGAAAAAGTCCGCAGGTTCCAGCGGCACGTTGGCCCTTTTCGCAAGGTCCAGCAACTCGCGTTGCTGCCGCGCCGGGATGATGCCGCGCACCTTCCAGCCCTGAACCGTTGTGGGGTTTTTGTGGCCGAGAGCACGGGCCAAGGCCGTCATGCCGCCGAACCGTTCGATGATGTTTTCAACTTGCGTCATGCCCAAACCTAACGCCGCGAGCGTATGGCGGTCAACAAATAAAATACGTGTTTGCCGTAAAAAGACCGTTGACGGATACGCGCCGCACGTTTACCGTCTGCTGTATCGAGACACGGAGAAACCCGATGAACGACGAACTTTTGATCCGCGTAAGATCGCGCCGCGCCGCCGTCAACGGCAACGTCTGGTGGCTAAACGGCGATACCATCGACTGCTGGTCATTCCCCACTGCCGATGCAGCCGACGCATTTCGCGCCTCTCGCATTGCCGAGGGCCACACGGTTTACGCCGGCCAGTTCCATCCCGTGAATGGCGGACTTTTAACGCACTGATCCTCTTTACCTGCCGTCTGGAACGCGGGCAGTGATGGAAGATCAACAGAGGGAACACGAATGTGTGACGATACACGGCCATCCGACAGCCCGCTCGACGAACCGGACGCCACCGTGCAGCGCCTCTACAGAGAGCTGCACGAGCACATCGCCAATTACCGCGAGGCCAAGTACCGCGACCCCAACGTGCTCGACTTCAACCGGGCCAAGCGGGCGCACAATCAGACCGCGCTCGACCTGGCGAACGCTTTTCGCAGCACGGAACTGGCCAAGAGGGACGACCAATGATCATCACCGCTGACATGCTGCGCCTGAGGGAGGCGTGCGCCGATCAGGTCGTTGAATTCAAGCGCCTGTTCGGGGATCAGGTCGCCGTCACCGAGGCGCTCTGCATCGAGCACGCCCAGGTTTTCTATTGGGCCTGGGCTGCACGCAACCTGCTGCCCGCCGAAGCGCGGCAGGCTTACGGCGAGGCCATCACCCCGGCGTGGAAGGCTTACGACGAGGCCACCGCCGCAGCGCGGACGGCTTACGGCGAGGCCGACGCCGCAGCGGGGAAGGCTTACGGCGAGGCCACCGCCGCAGCGTGGAAGGCTTACGGCGAGGCCACCGCCGCAGCGCGGACGGCTTACGGCGAGGCCATCACCCTGGCGCGGACGGCCTGCAACGAGGCCACCGCCGCTGCGTTCGGGCGGATCGCGGAGGGGCTGGGATGAGAGACGCCATGACCGGCGAACAGGGAGACAAGCCGCGAGCAACCGCGCCAGCGACCTGGAGAGCATCATGGCCGACCTGAAGGCCGCGCACGCCACGGCTGAGTTTATCGGCGAGGATGATCTGGCCGGCGAGATCGACGCGCTCTATGCCAAGTTCAGCGCCCTGCTCGCGGCGGTGGAAGCGGGGGAGTGGCCGTGACCGCCGACGACTGGATCACTTTCGTTATGCTGGCCGCGCTGGTCGGCGCTGTGGTGTGGGGCGTCATGTCGGGGCAACTCTCATGAGCAGGCCACTATCGAAGAATGAGCGTCGATCCTATGCCGCGTTCAAGGGCCACCGGACTCGCCGCGAGGGCAAAACGGAAGCGCCGGTCTGCCCAGGATGTGGCGAGCGGATCACCGGCAGCGTCGTCGATCATCTGAAGCGGAAGCACGTCGATCTTTACCAGCGGCGGGCGCGCAAACATGGAGAATTACTGTGAATTTACGAGACGCCGTAACCCTGGACGGCCAGCACGCCGGGCGCATCGTCGGCAAATCCTGCCGGGACTACAACGTCGAGCTGGCGGACGGTACCATCAAGGCCAACGTGGAGCCGGATCGGCTGGCTCCGCGCGCAAACATAAAAGTGGTGAGGAAGTCGTGATAACAGTCGATGGAGTATCCTACGGCCTGAACGCCGACGATCTTGCCGACCGCAAGATTTACATCAACGCCAGCGAAGCCCCGACGATCTGCGGCGGCGATGCCGAGAAGCGGCACCGGCTGTGGCTGGAAAAGACCGGGCAGGCCGAACCGGAGGACTTGAGCGGCGTGCTGCCGGTCCAACTCGGGTCATACACCGAACCGTTCAACTGTGCCTGGTTCGAGCGCATGTCGGGCATGACCGTGACCGGGCGGCAGGACGTGCTGCGGAACGATTGGCTGCGCGCCACGCTCGACGGCAAGTGCGAATACAATGGCACGCCAGCCGTCTGGGAGGCCAAGCATATCGGTGCCTTCTCCAAGATCGACGAGGCGATGCAGCGGTACATGCCGCAGGTGTTCGTGCAAATGCACCTGGCTGAGTGCAAGCTGGCCATCCTCTCCCTCTTGCACGGCACCCAAAATTACGAATGGGTACTGGTGGAATGGGATGATGCCTACGCCGCCCAGGTTCTCGCCATGCTGGAGGAGTTCCGCGATTGCGTCGCGTTCAGCACACCGCCGCATGACACTCCCGCGTTGGCCGGCCCGAAGCCGACCCTGTTCCGCGCCTATGACATGACCGGCCAGAACGAATGGGCATCGCACGCTGCCGACTGGCTGGCCACCAAGGCGGCTGCTGACACGTTCAAGAAGGCGGAGAAGGGCATCAAGGATATCGTGCCCGATGACGCCAGCGAGGCCACCGGCCACGGGATTTCCGTCAAACGCTCGAAAGCGGGCGCACTCTCGATTAAAGGTGTGAAGTAATGGACGAGGTTCAAACGACCGCAATCGCCATGTCGCCGGGCATCGGCAATCTGGCCAAAGCCATGGCGACGGCACAGGCCAAGATGAAGCCCGCCGTGAAGGATGCGACCAATCCGCATTTCAAGTCGAATTACGCCGACCTTGAGGCCGTGAACGAATCCGCCCGCGTATTGGCCGAGAACGGGGTTGCAGTGATGTGCATCCCAAACGGCTGGAAAGAAGGCCGCGTATCCATGCGGGTGATGTTGGCGCACGGCAGCGGCGAATTCATCTCTGGCACCATGGAAATGCCTGTTTCCCAGCCCGGCAATCCACAGGCGGTCGGGTCTGCGTGCACCTATTTGCGCCGCTACGCCGTGTCCGCACTGGCCAACATCGCCACGTCCGACGACGACGGAAACGCGGCGGCGGATGGCGCAACGAACGAGCCGCGCAAGGCCGCGCCCAAGGTCGCTGACAGGCCGCCGGGAGCCTCCCCGGCTGCCGTCCAGTTCGCCGACGCCACCATTGCCGCGATCAACGCCGCCGCCAGTCTGGCCGACGCATCCCGCGTGCTGATGGATATCGGCCTGGCGGACGTGACCGACGAAGGCTGGTCGCTGGAGGCTGGCACCAAGCTGGCCAAACTCAAGAACACCGCGCCGGTCGAGTACGCCCGCGTGCAGGCCGCTTATGAAGCGAGGAAGCTGTAATGGTTGAATACTCGAACGAGAACACCGGCGTTCTGTTCCGCGATGACAAGCGCACCAACGACCGCGCCCCGGAATACACCGGCAAGTGGACCGACGAGAACGGCAAGGAGTGGCGGCTCGCGGCCTGGGTGAAGGAGGGCAAGTCGGGCAAGAAGTTCTTCAGCCTGAAGGCCAGCGAGGTCCGCGAGAACGCGGGCGGCGGCAAGAGTGGCACGTTCGGCGATGAGGACGACATGGGTATCCCATTCTGATGAGCGACGACGCGCCCAAGCAGGTCTACGCCAAGACGATGCAGGGCTTTGCGCCCGCGTCTGATGAGGCGTGGCGCTTTTTCCGGCGCGTCAAGTTCGGCGAACTGGTGGAACTGCCCGGCAAGCAACCGCGCAATCTGAAGTACCACAACCTGTATTGGGCGATGGTCACATGGGGTACGGAGAACCTGGAAGGCGAGTGGACGAAGGATCAGCTTCACCATGTCCTGCGAGTCCTGTCGGGCTGGTGCGATTTCGTGCCGGACGGCAAGGGCGGCTTGATCGCGGTGCCGAAGCCGACGAACTTCGCATCCGCCGACGCCGACCAGTTCGACCGATTTTTCATCGGCGCGCGCGCGGCGCTGCTGAAGCTGCTTCCGGCAGGCTGTTCCGAGGACATGATCATGCAAGCACTGGCGTTCTGCTGATGAAGCTGAAAACCCCGAAATTCCGCAGTCGCGCGTACCTGATGCACGTCGCCTCGCTGCCGTGCCTAGTGTGCCGCACGTCGCCCTGCCAGGCGCATCACCTGATCGGCGGCAGGCACGGCATGGGCATGAAGGCCGGGGACGACATGACGGTGCCACTGTGCCCAATTTGCCACGCATCGTTACACGCCGATGGCAATGAGACGCGTTGGCTTGCGGAGCGCGGGATTGATGGGCCGGCGCTGGCCGCGACGATGTACCAACGATGGAGGACGGAATGAGCGACGACCTGATACGGCAGGCGAGGGAGATGCTGGCCGGAACGACCGAAGGGCCGTGGGAAAGTGTTTACAGCATAGGAGTATTTACACCCAACCACCCCCGAGAAAATCACGGGCGGATAGTTATGGTGCGGGAGTTGATCGCTTCTTGCGGTCGGGGCCGCGTGCCAGATTCAGATTCCGCAGCCAACGCCCGCTTCATCGCCTGGTGCCGTGAAGGCGTGCCCGCCCTGATAGCCGAACTGGAGGAGCGCAATGGGTGATATCTTTGACGACACCACACAAAAGATCATCGGCCAGATGATTAGCGCATCCCGCTCGCTGCCGGAGGACTTCTTCCTCGTCCCGGCAATGCAGGAACTGGCCGGGGTCGTCGCTCGCAACGGAACCGTGCTGTCTAGCGAAGACCTGTCCCTGCTGATCGGCGTGGGCGCGGTCATCATCCGCGAGAGCCGGGCAGAGATGACGGCCCAGATACAGGCCGCCATGGCCATCGCCAATGCAAGAGGGAATGCCAGCCGTGCGGATTGAAGAACTGGCCCTGCACTGCAAGAAGTGCGGGCACCCATGGAAAATTGAAATCGTTATGGACGCGCCGCCCGACGTGGCCTTGGCATCCATGAAAACAGCAACTGTCCGTGGGTGCCCGAAATGTGGGGCGAAGGGCAAGAACGTCCTAGTAAACCCGCCGAAAACGGAGGCCAGCCGTGGATGACCTGATCAAGCAGGCCCGCGACCACGCTGCGGCGGTAGGGTGGCTACCCATGGACAGCGCCCACCCTTAGCCCGAGCGTCCAGCGTACCGGGGCCTGTCGTTGGCACGGACACTTGGTTGCCGGTATCTGGAAAGGAGATGGCTGATGCGTGATGTGATCGAGGCGGCGAAGTTCTTGGCAACCGCCGAGGCGGAGGAAATACAGACCACGGCATACCACGATTGGGACATGATCCGCGACGTTGCCAAAACGCTGGTCAAGGCGCTGGAAAATCCGCCCAAGCACGTCTACTGGCGTCCCGGTGAGCCGGGTTGCCCGCGCGAAATCAAGGCTGGAAACGGTGAACTGCACACGCTGAGGTGCAAGGTGTGCGGGCTGGACAATCCACTCGATGATTTTTGCCGCGCCGCGCTGGTCGGCCCGATGGGGAGGGGCGGTGATGGACGGCAGCACTGAAAAGAAAACAGCCCGCGAACACGCCAAGGAACTCAGAGACGGCGGTATGAGATGCAACTGCGATCTCGACAACTGGGAACCCGAGCGGTCAACCGGACACTCGCATGTCTGCCGAATTCACAAGGCCGCTGTCGCCAAATTCAGGGACACACAGCCATGACCGATCTACGGGCGCGCTGTGCTGAGTTGGAGGCCCACCGGAAGGAACTCGGGGATGCGCTACTCCGGTTCACACCCGGCGGCTCTGAATTCTTCCTGCAAGATGGCGATGGCTTCAAGGTCGACGCCAAAGCCTGCGAAGCGATCATCCGCGAGAAGATGGACGCCCTCCATGAAGCCCGTTGCAGGGTCGTTCAGCAAGGCCGTGAGATCATCGCCCTACAGGCCAAGGTCGATGCGCTGACAGCCGAGCCGACGGATTACGAAGTTGGCCAGTTTGAACGTGATTGGACGGCATATCCCGGAGAGGGATTGACCGCCGCGTTCAATGCCGCCTTGACCGCCTTCCTGCGCCGGAGGACGGGCCATGACTGAACTGCGCGAGCGGATCGCCAGGACGATGGCCGATGGAATCGGTGACGGTTTTGATGATGCGTTCTCGGGCAAAAGGGAATGGATCGACTGCCGTGGAGACAAAGCGGGTCGGTATCGGGACATTAACGAGCCGATGCAATGCGACTATCTGGCAGCGGCTGATGCCGTCCTAGCAGAGATCGCGGCAGCCGGGCTTGTCCTGGTGCCGAAGGAGCCGACAGAGGCCATGTTTTGCAAGGGCGACGAGGTTCTTGTTGATCACCTCAGTGATTCCATGTTCGTGTTCAAGCCGGACACCCCGGCACAGGCAGTCTACCGCGCCATGATCGCGGCGGCTACACCAGATAGCCGATGACCCCGCCGATCAGCGCCGCCACCAGGCAGGCGAGCCACGTCTCGCGGAACCGGAAGATGAACCGGAAGTCGCCCTGTGTGATGTTCTTGTCCTTCATGGCATCACCTCGTTGTTGATGGCCCGCGCCGCCTCGTAGGCTTGCACCGCGCCGGCCCGCTTGACTTCGCACTCGGTCATCCCCTCCCATGCGTCGAGCAACGCCGCGATCAGCGTCGATACGTCGCCGTCAGGGAGCGGGATCGGCAGGGCGCACGACTGGACCACCCGAGCCGGCAGCGGCGGAACGGTAGGCCGCTGCGGCGGTATTGATTTGCTCGCGCAAGCCGTCAGCGAGAGCGCAATCAGGGCGATCAGCAGCGATTGCCACTGTTCGGATTTTATCCCGGTAAACCACGCGAACGGCATCGATGGCCTCCAAATCGGTTGTGACGCCCTGGTCTATCTCGGCGATGGCGTCGTGCAGCAGGATGGTATCCGCCGCCGCTTTGGCCGCTGCGGCGTCCTGAGCGGCCTTCCACTCTCTATCCGCCGCGTCATAGCCGCGCTGGTAGATCGCGCTGTAGGCCCATGCCAGGGCCGCGCAAACGGCAATGCCGATCAGGATCGTTTTCCAGTGCGCCAGCAGGAACCGAAGGGCGATGGCGCTCATTCCGCCGTGCCCTTGATCTTGCCCCACTCACGAACCGCGAACGCCGCTGCGGTGGCGGTGATCAGCGCGGCAAGGCTGGCCGTGTCGGTCGTCCGGGTGATGAGCGGCAGGACGACGCCGTGCACCAGCATCGCGCCGGAAATCCAGACGCAAGTGAGCGGCCTCCACCATTGGGTGATCAGTCGGCGCATTGTCCGGTCTCCATCATCACGGCCAGCCGTTCGGCGCGCGCTCCGACCTGTTTGGCCCACAGGCTCGCCCGCATCCCGCGAGCCGCCCGAGGCCAGTCCTTCGCCTTCACCGCCGCAAGGGTGTTGGTGAACTTGGACAGGCCGACAATCCCGACATTGAACGCCATGTTGAGCATGGCCCGTTCGCGCACCTGATCGCCCTGCACCGCCGGCCACCATGGTTGTCTGGCGCACTCGGCCCGGACGCGCACGATGTCGTTCGTCAACAGGTCGATTGCTTCCTGATGGCTGATGCCCACGTCGTCCAGATTGCGCCCGACGCCGATGGTCAGCTTCCCGGCGGTGCAGCGGTAGGGCTTCAACTTCAAGCCCTCGTCCCGGATCAGGTCGTCAACGAGCGTCATGCCCTAAATCTCCTCACACCCCGGCAGCCGGTAGGGCTGTTTGGTAACGCGCTGGTAGTCCAGCAGCAGGGTGTTGAGCCGCCGCAGCGGCCCCGGCTTGGCCGGGCCGTCCCGTTCCGCTATGGCCCGGCACTGTTCTTTCCGCGCCTCGTAGATGTCCTGCGCGATGATCCGGGCCTCGATGCCCTGCGCCGTCTCCTGTATCTGCGCCAGGTCGGACTTGTTCGCGAAGCCTTCCACGCCGGGTATCTGGTTTGTGGCGACAAGCCCCAATGCGACTACACCCAAGAATCCTGCGCTCATAGCCTGCTGCCACCTGTTCTGTTGCGGATCAGGATGCGTCGGCGGCCAGAACCACGATAGCAGCCACTTCACCGCATCCATTCGGTTTCCCCAAGCCTAGCATTGACCATCGCCTCGCTCCATACATGGTGCAGCCCGCTGCCTATGGTGACACCTGAAATCGGTTTTGTGACCTACGCTGTTCCGTAGGTTATTTGGTGTAATACGGGATAATCACTTCGGTGTCGTTCAGGTCGATGACGAGATAGCCCAGCGGGTTTGCCGTCAATGCGGACGCCGCGCCGTTGGCCCCGATGGTGGATTGCGTCGTCAGATTGTAGGTGGCCGAGCCGAGCGCCAGCTTGTTGGCCGCTGCCGTCGCTCCCCGACCGATGGCGATGCCCGCCGTGGCGGCGGATGCACCATAGCCAACAACCACCGCACTGGCCGTGCTGGTCGCCGCTCCATCAGCACTCCCCCCGAGGATGGTATTAAACCCGCCCGTGGTCGGATTGCCATAGCCGGCGTCGAAGCCGACAAACGTGTTGGAGCCGCCCGACGTGGTGGCGGCGCCCGCCCGCGAGCCAATGGCGGTGTTGGTCGCGCCGGTGGCCGCCCCGAGCGCGGAAAAGCCGACCGCCGTGTTGTTGCTGGCCGTGCTGGATGCATCCAATGCAGTATAGCCGACCGCCGTGCAGTCGGTGCCGGATGAAATCAGCTTGCCAGCATCGACGCCGATGGCAACGTGCCCATAGCCGGTGGTCAATGCCGGCAGCGCACCCTGCCCGATGGCAAGGTTTGCTTCCGTGGTGCCGCCCGTACCGTTGGCAAACACACCGGAGCCGATGCCAAGGTGCTTGTTGGTGGTGTCCTGCACGTGGAGAACGAACGGCGTCAGCAGCTCGAATTGCGTCCCGTCATAGACCACCACGCCGATCCGCCCCGACACGATCTCGCCGCCCTTCAACGCCGTCCCGGCATACTGAATGGCCTTGGTGCCGAGCGCGTTGGCGTTGAGCGTCGTCGCCCCGGTGTTGGTCGCGCCCCACTTGATCACGAACATTTGCCCCGAGGCGTAGGCCGCGATGGCGGGATTGACGGTGATGGTGTGGGCGTTGGCAGTCCCCGCGCCGGCATAGTACGGACACAGGCCCGAATAGGCGTCGGCCACCATGGCGGCAACCTGCGCCATCAGTTCCCGAGCGGCGTTGTTGACCAGCGACGGAGCCTGACTTTCGTCGAAGCCCAGACCGACGCCGGTCAGAGCGTTGACGTTGGACGCTGCCGTGGTGGACCAGGATTTGATGGCCATTTGCTACCTCTTGTTCGTTGCCGTGGACGGGTGCATATTCCGGTTATGTGGAGGCCGATGCATATGCTGGTTCAGTTCGCGGTCGGAATAGCCCTGATCGGGCTGGTATCGCTGGTGTTCCCGTAATGTGGCGGATACGGAACGCCGCCCACTTCTTCGCCGGATATGCCGGGTCGTTCATCATCGTCCTGATGATTGTAGCGGCCTGCATGGCCGTCGGCTATTGGCTGGTCTACAGCGTGGTGTTCAAGCTCGGCCTGCCGGTGTCGAAAGATCAGGTGTGGCAAATATGCCTCGCTGCCGTGGTCTGCTACATGGCCATACTGGCGAAGATAAAGCCTAGTTGAAGCCAGCGGCTCCGCCAGCCATCGCCGCCTGAAGCAGCGCGGTTAATTCCTGCTGTCCCGCCGAAGGGTCGGTTTTCATCAGCCGCATCGCAGCCTCCACGTCCTTGGTATAGGACGGGTCGTACATGATCTTGGCGATTGCCGCTTGACGGTTGCGGCTGGCCATTTCCAATCCGACGCCGCGCAACGTCTGGCCCGGCGCGGTGATCCATCGGGTGAGCCAGTTCCACGCGCCGCCCTTGGTCAGTTCTTCCACCGCCTGCTGCCGTGTCGCGGTGAACGAATTGGACGGACGGCCACCGGACGCGGCCTTCAGCGTCAGGAACAGGTTGGACGCGAACTTCTGTTGCTCTGGGCGAAGGGCATTCATCAGCACGCGGGTTTGCTTCTCGTTTCCGAAGATCGCATTGAGCATCTGGGATGGCGTGTTCTGGATACCCTCTGACGGCGGCTTGGTCTTGCCGATGCGCCGTTCCAGTTCCACCCTGAGCAACTGGTCGTATGCCTCCGGGTCAACCGCGTCGATCATTTCCCGCGTCTGCTTCACGACTTCGGGATTGGTTTCCGCCGCGTCGAATATCTTGGGCGCAAGGGTTTTCAGGTTCGTGTCCTTGGTCTTGCGCGCCTGCTCGAGCACGGTTTGATCAAAGGCGTTGACCGCGCCGCTTTCCTTCTCGAATGTCTCCCGCGCGGCCCTGTAGCCCGGACTGGCCTCATCCATCACGTCAAGCAGCGCGTGCTTGATCTCCTCCAGCTTGGCCTTTGCCGTGCCCTTGAGCGGCGCGCCGTTGGCTCCGAGGCCGGTTTCGATTACCTGATCGATCTCGGTCTTGACGTTGTGCAGCTTCTCCAGGTCGCCGCCTGCCTGGTCGATCATCTTGCCGATGCGCGCCACCGGAGCCGATATCTTGCCACCGGCGGGGAACTTGTCCGTGATCGCCTTGATGCTTTCAGAAACGGGCGTGGTATCGACCTGGGTGCCTTCGCCGAACGCTTCCCTGTAAAGCGGCGATGCCCGTTCCCGGCGCACCTTGATCAGGTTCTCCCGCAGCTTTTCACTGGCGGTCCTGAACTTGGCCGGCCCGGTTGACACGGCGGACGGCGGGGCAATGGCTTCCATAAAGCTGGTGACGGCATCGTAGACTTGCCGGTTCTGTTCCCGCAGCGCCACGCCTGCCTTTTGGGCGGAGCCGGGAAGGTTTGCGAGCAGCGACTGTTTTTCCAGCGCCGACATGACCTGGGTTTTCTGCGCCGGGAACAGGTCCACCTTGACCGCCTTGGCGGCGTCGATGGTGCCTTGCAGTCCTTCTTTCGTCAGACCCTGCATTTCCGACGCGCCCATGCCGCGCGAGCCGAACGCCTTGCGAAGCAGCGACCCCGTGGCGGGCAACAGCATTTCACCAGCGGCAGCCGCACCGGCCTTCCACGGATCGATACCCTGTTCCGAGCCGAACGCCTCACTGGCAACGTCGAGGCCAACAGACGTTGCGCCAGCGCCCGCCCCGCCCGCCGCGATCTTGACGGCAGCCGGTGCCTTCAAGCCCATCGCCCCGCGAGCTGCCGGATAGTAGGGGATAATGCCCTCGGCAGTTTCCAGCACGTCGCGGCCCGACGCGCCGGGCTTGTTCAGCATGAACCTGCCCTGTTCCGGGTGTTCGATGATGACGTTGCCCTTGCTGTCCACGTCGAAGGCCAATTCGGG
>Ga0222712_10000865_pt1 | contig 38824 bp, 32 predicted proteins | sample C33_657DmetaG_FD_165043 | JGI IMG/M metagenome (GOLD analysis project Ga0222712, IMG submission 165043) | Estuarine water microbial communities from San Francisco Bay, California, United States - C33_657D | ecosystem: Environmental > Aquatic > Marine > Unclassified | place: USA: California... | reverse complement strand
AATCGTGGTGTCAGGGCATTTGCGTTTGCGTTTGCGTTTGCCTTCGATCACCGTGCTCACCGGCCTGTCTTGCTGGTGAAAGGCGTTTTCGGTGCTTTCCATTCCACCGTGACGCCGGCGGCGCCGGTTTCCAGCATGTAATTGATGGTGTTAGCGAAGGTTTTAAGCCCCTCGGTAGACAGCCGGGTCACCGGCGCATCCTTGAGAAGACATTCATGTTTATGGCAAAAGCCGGCGTAGCCATCGCGGCGAATACGATCATTAGGTATCGGGGCTTCATGATGGTATGGATTTCCCGGTTATCAGAAATACGCCTGCCCTGTGACCTGGGGGCTGCAGGGTTTGATCCGTGAAGTAAAGGCGATCAGGAATAATTCCGCCTACTGCAAGGCGTACCGGACTGCCGGTAATCAGCCGTCGCGCTTGAGCACCGCCTCGATATCCTCGACCGGCACTTTGATTTCCAGCCCGGCCCGCTCCTGCTGCAGGATCAGGAAAGAACGCGAATCGCGTTTGTCCCAACCGCGGTTCAGCGCGTCGGTCATTTCGGCATAGGTCAGATTGGCCAGCCGCATCGGCACGCCGATCTCGCGTGCGAGTTCGGTCGCCAACGTGACATCCTTGTGCGCCAGCGCGAGGGCGAATGCCGGCGGATCGAATTTGCCCTGGAGGAACTGGTCGCCCATGCGGTCAAACGAACGCTTGCGGCCCAGCGCACCCTGGCGGATCGCCGCCCACAACGGCAGCGGCTCGACGCCAGCCTTGACCCCCATGGTGAACAATTCGGCCAGCGCCAACTGCATCGCATAACCGGCGCAGTTATGCACCAGCTTGGCCACGGAACCGGCGCCGATCGCGCCGATATAGATCACCTGGTCGCCGACGGCATCCAGCACCTTGCGGCAGCGATCGAATTCTTTTTGATCGCCACCGACCCACAGCGCCATCTTGCCGGACTTGGCGCCGCTGGGGCCGCCGCTGACCGGGGCATCCAGCACCGAAATTTTCTTCTCCGCAAAGCGCGCATGCAGCTCGCGCACTACCGTCGGCGAGTTTGTCGACAGGTCAAACCACACCGTGCCCGGACGCATGGTCTTGATCAGGCCTGCGGCGACCGCCTTCACTTCCTTCGGTCCCGGCAGCGACGTCAGCACAACGTCTGCATCGCGACCGACATCCTCGACGCTGTCCGCCCATTGCGCGCCGCCCTTGATATGCGGCGCACCCGCTTCCTTGCGCATGTCATGCACCGTCAGTGCAAAACCGCCCTTCATCGCATTCAATGCGATCGAAGCGCCCATCGTCCCCAGTCCTATGAATCCCACGTGCATGTTCTGCCCTTTCTTCTTCCGTTACTCAAATTGAATTACAAAAAATCCGTCAATCCGCCTTGATACCGGCCGCAGCCACTACACGTTCCCACTTGGCGATTTCGGCGTGAATATGCTTCTGGAATTCAAGTGGCGTCGAAGCAATCGGCTCCACACCGTCCTTCTGGAAACGTTCGGTCAGATCCGGCGTGCGCAGCGCATTCACAATGCTGCGATTGAGTTTTTCCAGGACCGGTTTGCGGATGGCGACTGGCGCCAGCACGCCGTACCAGTTCGTCACTTCGTATCCGGCTACGCCGGTCTCGGCGATCGACGGCAGGTCGGGCATCGCCGGCGAACGCTGCGGACTGGTCACCGCCAACGCACGCAAGCGCCCCGACTTGATATGCGGCACCGATTCCAGCGGCGTCGCAAACACCATGCTGATCTGCCCGCCCAGCACATCGGCCAGCGCGGGACCACCGCCTTTGTAGGCAACATGCAGCAGATTGGTATTGGTCAGGGTCGCCAGTAGCGCCCCCGAGAGATGCTGCAGGCTGCCCTGTCCGGCCGAACCGTAAGTCAGGCTGCCGGGTTTCGCTTTCGCCAGCGCCAGCAGTTCGGCAATGGATTTCGCCGCTACCGTCGGATGCAGCACCAGCACATAGGACTGCTGGGTCATCTGTGTCACCGGTGCGAAATCCCGGATCAGGTCATAGGGCAGCCGGCCGTGATGCGTCGCCCGCCGCGCGGTATGCGTGCCACTGATCATCACAATGGTGTAGCCGTCGGGCTGGGCTCGCGCCACGGTCTCCAGCGCAATAGCGCCGGTGCCGCCGGGCCGGTTGTCGACCACCACCGACTGGCCCCAGGCCGCATTCAGTTTTTGCGACACCGCCCGCACGGTGATGTCACCGCCACCGCCGGCGGCCAGCGGAATCAGGAAGCGCACCGGGCGCGACGGAAATTCCTGTGCAACTGCCATGAATGACGTTGCAGCCATGACGACCCAAAGCAGGCGAATTGCGATCGTTGATGTATTCATGCCGGGCTCCTCCACAACTAAGGTTTGCCGAATGGATGCAAACTGCGGATGCGCCCGCGTTTTGCGGCGGGCTTTGTTGTTTTAAGGGATTCTTGGGAGCAGCGACCCGAGCGTCAAGCCTTGGACCGCACTATGGAGAAAGCTTTTGTGTTCAGCTTTTTTCACGAACTGCGATTTCAGCTTCATCGCACCGATACCGTCGATTTTGCAATCGATGTCGTGGTCACCGTCGACCAGGCGTATGCCTTTGACCTTGGTGCCGACCTTGACCACGCTCGACGAACCCTTGACCTTGAGATCCTTGATCACGGTCACGGTATTGCCGTCGCTCAGCACATTACCCACAGCATCGCGAACGACTTTTTCGCCATCGGCCGTTTCAGCCTCGGCATCTTTGGCCCACTCATGCGCACATTCGGTATAGATATACAAAGCACCGTCTCCGTAAGTCAGAGCGGATTGGCATTACGGACAGGGCGGCAGGTTGGTAATGAATTCCTGGGGTGTTAAATGGAGAACCTGCACGGCACAATTCGCTCGAGATTACGAGTTACAAAAAATACTTAACAATCAATCATTTATTGATTATTACCAAGCGGCCTGCAAGGCAGCCATCAATGTCTCACGCTCGCGCAAAAATTCACGCTGCGGATCGGCATTGAAATTTCTCAGTGAATTTTCGAGCACCGTGGCCAGGCTATCGCGCGGAATATCGAGCTCGCGCAATTTGGTCGGCATGCCGGCCCGGGCAAACGCCTGCTCAACAGCGTCGGCGGCGCGTTCATGCGCAGGTCGTTCATCGGTCACGCCGAAAGCGGCGGCGATCAGGGCCATCGCCTCCGGATCACGCGCACCGAAATGGCGAATCACCGTCGCCGTCAATGCCGAGTTGGCCTCGCCCTGCCCGACATGGCCGTGCAGATTGAACAGCGCGGTGGCCAGCGCGTACACCACACGGGCCGGCCAGTGTTTTTCCGTCAGCGCACCGCCATCATCCGCATCCCGGTTCTGCAGGAAAGCTGCGGCGCACATTTCGATACGCGCGCCGGCGTCCAGTGGATCGCTCATGCGGGAAAAGGCACCTCGTGCCAGCCGGAAAGCCTGCAGCCGGTCACCTTCGGACAACGGCGCCATGCGCGGTGCGCCGAGGTTCATCAGCGAACGCCAGAACACCGAGGTACCCGTGGTGCGCGCCAGTGACACCGGTGCGGTTAGTAATGCGTCTTCATCCCAGAACACCGCCGCAGGGCGAGTCTTCGGATCAAAAAATTCCATGCGATTGGGTCGTGCCGGATCCTTGACCGCAGAACCGGCGCGGTTCTGTGCGGTCGTTGCTGCGGTCAGTACGTTGATGATCGGCAGTTTCGGCGCCAGCAGTTTGGGACTGATCGCCGGGGCATTGTCCGGATACTGCGTAATCAGCTGATCGACCGGTGCCTTTTCCGCCAGCAGTACGGCAACCACCCGCGTACCCTGAATGACGCTACCGGAGCCGACGGCGATCAGCAGATCAGCATTGACCGACCGTGCTGCTGTAGCCGCAGCCTGCACCGATACCAGCGTGGTGTCTTTCTCGATTTCGTCATAACGGCCGGCGTAGGCGGGACCGAGAATTCTTGCGATGCGATCGATCAGATCGGTTTTACGCGATACGCTGCGGCCGCAAACCACAAAAGCGCGCTGCGCTTTATAACGCTTCAGTTCCGCCGGCAGGTTTTCCAGCGCATTCTTGCCGCTATAAAGTCGCAGGGGATAGCCGGTGGCGCGAAACTGGTGTTTGTAAGTCATGTCCTTGAACTCAGGGGCGTGCAGACTTGAAACGTTCGAAAGTCGCCAGCGCCGCCAGCGGATGGCCGGCATTGGCCATCTCATCATAAACCGGCACACCCAGCGCCACCGCCTTGTCGCGGAACTCGCGTTTGCGCGCCTCCAGTCCGGGTTCGCCGTCGGAACGCAGCACAAGGATAAAATGCGACCGGTCCGGATATTTTTCCTGCACACGCATCGCCGCCGCCACCAGGTTGTCGAGCACTTCGGGTTTGGTGCGCCCGACAAAAGCCGACAGGTTCAGGTGCATCACCAGCGCTTCGGGTTTGCCCTGGCTGTAAATGATATCGAGGATTTTCTCGGCGACACGTCCGTCGTCCTGCTGCAGCGTGCCCACCGGACAATCCACGGGATTGGTAATGCTGGTGCCGGGCGGCAGCTTCATGTCCGCGAGTGCATTGATCGCTTCCTGCGCAAACGGCGTCACGTCGAGACCGAGTCGCGAGTAATAGTCGGTAGCCAGCACGCTGGTGCCACCGCCATTGCCGAACAGCACGACTTTTTGCGTCGGCCGCTGAGGACGCGGCGTCAACGACTGGAAGATCAGCAGCGTGTCGACGAATTGATCCAGCGTGTCGACCAGCATACAGCCGGTCTGCCGCGCCAGCGCTACCCAGACGCGATCATCGCCGGCCAGCGATCCGGTATGCGAAGCCGCTGCAGCCAACCCCTGCTGGGTGCGACCGCCCTTCAGGATCACCACCGGCTTCGAAGCCTTGGCATTGCGCAGGATGTCGAACAGGCGACGGCCGTCTTTTGCCGTCTCGATATACATGCCGATGACCTTGGTCTGCGGATCGGCCAGATAAAACTCCAGCAGGTCGGAAGGCGTGACATCGGCACAGTTGCCGACGGTGACCAAACCGGAGAACTTCAGGCCGCGCGCCAGACCGCGGCGGATGATGTCGGTGCCGAGGCCGCCGCTCTGCGACACGATGCCGACATGGCCGACTTCTTTCGGACCGATCTCGGCAAAGGTCACACGGCCGCGCGGCGTATAAATGCCCAGGCAGTTCGGACCCAGCAAACGCATGCCGCCGGCTTGTGCGGCACTAACCAGCTCGGCTTGCAGATCCTTGCCTTCATCGACTTCGCCGAAACCGCTGGAAATCACCTGTGCAAAACGCACATGGCCCTTGGCCGCTGCAAGCATGCCGGGAATCTGCGCGCCGGAGACGGCGATATACGCGTAATCCACCGGCTTGGGCGTATCCGCCAGCGTTTTGTAGGCGGTCAGGCCGTCGATCTCTGCCGCAGCGGGATGGATCGGATAAATGTCGCCGCTGAAACCGAATTCGCGGATGCGACGGATGAATACATTAGGCAGTGCATTGCCCTTGGTCGAGGCGCCGATAACGGCAACCGTCTTCGGCGCAAACAGGGGCGTGAATTCTTCGATGATGTTCATATTCTTAACCCAGAATAAAGCGCGCATCGACCGCAACCGCTGTGGTGTCGGACACAATCAGCGGATTGATGTCAGCTTCACTGATGTCGGCGGCGTGCTGCATCAGCAGACCGTTGTCACCGCCCACTTTCAGCAGCACATCAATGATGGCGTCCATCGATGCCGGCTTGGTACCACGGGCGCCTTTCAGAATCGCGGCCCCTTTGAGCTCGGTAATCATCTCCTCGGCATCAATGCGGGTGATCGGGCACAACCGGAAAGACACGTCTTTGAGAATTTCGACAAAGATACCGCCGAGGCCGACCATCACCAGCGGACCAAACTGCGGATCGCGCAAACCGCCGATCACCAGCTCATGACCGGCAGGCGCCATTTCCTCGACCAGAAAACCTTCGATGCGCGCGCCCTTGATCTTCGGCGCGTTGAGCATGCCCTCGATCGCCGATTTCACTTCAGCAGCAGAACGCAGATTGATTTTCACACCGCCGGCATCGCTCTTGTGCAGGATGTCCGGTGACATCACCTTGACCACCACCGGCGCCTGCAAACCGTTCATCACGGCATCGACATCGGCAACGCCTTTCGCCACCCGCGACTGCGGTACCTTGACGCCATGTGCCGCCAGCAATTGTTTACCAGCGCTTTCGTCCAGCGCATTACGGCCGGCTCGCTTGGCGGCGGCGACGGGATTATTCGTTGTTGTATTCATGCGTCTTAAACTTTCTTGCCGGTGACTTCACCGATGATGCCGGTGTGAACGCGGCCCGAACGGAATTGTTCGGAGCGCAGGATATTGATGACGGCCGGAATATTGTGTTTGAGGCCCTGGATATCGAAACCGCCCAGCGCTTCGACCAGTTTGTCTATCGCCGCCTCACGGGTGGCTGCGCGCACGATCACCTTGGCAATCATCGGATCGTAATGCGGCGTGACGTCGCGGCCTTCGGCATAACCGGTATCAACACGGATGCCCTCGCCTTCCGGCGGACGGAACACCGTCAGCTTGCCGGGTGACGGAAAGAAGTTTTTCGGATCTTCGGCATACACCCGCGCCTGGATCGCATGGCCCTTGATCTCGGCCTTGCCCGGCAGGATGTTGCCGAGTTTTTCACCGGCTGCTGAACGGATCTGCGCGCGCACCAGATCAACACCGGTGACTTCTTCAGTTACGCCGTGCTCCACCTGCAGCCGCGTGTTCATTTCAAGGAAGTTGAAGGAGCCGTCGGCGCCGAGCAGCATTTCCACGGTGCCGATATTGTCGTAACCCATGGTGCGCATGATGCCGGCAATCTGGTCGGCAACAGCCACAGCCTTGTCACGCGGGATCAGCGGACCCGGCGCTTCTTCAATCACTTTCTGGTTACGGCGCTGGGTCGAGCAGTCGCGTTCAAACAGGTGCATCGCGTCGCCATGCCGGTCACCGAGTATCTGGAACTCGACATGGCGTGGCCGTTCGATCAGTTTCTCGAGATAAACCTCGGTGGTGCCGAATCCGCGGCTGGCCATCGATCGTGATCGTTCAACGGCAGTCAACAGTTCTGCTTCGTCCTTCGCCGGCAGCATGCCGATGCCACCGCCGCCACCGGCGGGTTTCACCAATACCGGAAAACCGATCTTGCGCGCAGCAGCGATGATCACGTCATTGTCATCAGGCAGCACTTCCGAACCCTGCGACATCGGCATGCCGTACTGGGCCGCGAGATCACGGGCGCGGGTCTTATGACCCATCGCATCAATCCATTTTGGCGACGGGCCGATGAATTGCGCACCGGCGTCGATCACTTTCTGCGCGAACCCGGCGTTCTCCGACAGGAAGCCGTAGCCCGGATGCAGGCCGTCGGCGCCGGATTTTTTCAGCACCTCGATGATGGTGTCCTGATTGAGATAACTTTCGCGCGCTGGTGCAGGGCCGATAGCGAAAGTCTGGCTGGCCATTTCGAGATAAGGCGCATGGTGATCGGCTTCCGAATAAACCGCCACCGACGGAATATTCATCGCATTCAGCGCACGGAGCACGCGGGCGGCAACTGCGCCGCGGTTTACCACCAGTACTTTATTGAACATCAGATACGGATTCCCGGAACAGAATAAAAAAAGAAACGGGAAGCGCAGCCAATGGGTGTTGGGCGCGCACTCCGCGTTTTACGAAGTCATCAGTAGCTGGTCGGCCAGCTGCGCATCAGGTGCTGCCCGACGCCCTTGGTCATGCGCAGCTTGTAGACATCGAGCATGCGGATCAGGTAATCGCGGGTGTCCTGCGGCTTGATCACCGACTGTGCGGCATACACGGCAGCGAGACCCCAGACATCGGCGCCCTTGCGGATATCGGCCAGCGCTTCCTCAAAACCGGGTTCACCGTGCCCGACGCCATGAACAATCTTGGTGGCAAAGTCCGGACTCATGAAACTGACTTCCGCCGACGGCCAGGCCCCGACTTCGTCGGAATGGCGGCCGCCACCCATGCAGACATAGGCCCGGCCGTAGCTCTTGCGCACGATCACCGAAATATGCGGCACGGTGACCAGCGTCATCGCGTTCATGAAGTTCATGATCTTGCCAGGTGCGCCGGCGCGTTCGGCTTCGGTGCCGATCTGGAACCCCGGGGTGTCGACCAGCATCACGAAGGGGATGTTGAACGAATCGCACATGACGATGAAATCAACAATCTTGCGGCAGGCGTCGGCGTCCAGCGCGCCGCCGCGATGCAGCGGATTGTTGGCGATGATGCCCACCGATTTGCCGCCGAGGCGCGCCAGCGCCGTTACCGCGCTTTTGCCGAAACGCGGTTTCATTTCGAGCAACGAATCCTTGTCGACGATGCACTTGATCACCTTCTTCATGTCGTACACCTGCGTGCGGCTCTCGGGCAGGATATCGAACACTTTCGCCATGTCGGCGCCTGAACCCGCCGGCACCGGCGCATCCGGCGGTGCTTCGCGGTGATGGCTGGGCATATACGAGAGAAATTTCTTGATCTGGTCGAATACCTCTTCTTCGGTGTCGGCAAACTGGTCGATCAGGCCAGTGGTTTCCGCATGCAGGCGCCAGCCGCCCAGATCTTCAGCGGCGACTTTTTCACCCAGCGCCATCGATACCAGGCCGGGACTTGACACCGCCATGATCGCGCTCTTGTGCATGATCGCGAAATCGGACTGGCACATCAGCCAGGTCGATGAACCGAAGGACGGTCCGAAAGCGGCAGCAGCCATTGGCACTTCGCGCATGCGGCGGAACTGAGTGTTGTCATTACCGAGCAGCAAGCCCATGCCGCGCGAACCCATCGCATCCGGCAAGCGCGCACCGGTGGACTCACCGATCAGCACCAGCGGCATGCCGCGCTCGGTGGCGGTGCGCTTCATGTGGCCGATTTTTTTGCTGTTGGTCGCCGAGGTCGATGCCCCCTTCACCGTGAAGTCGTTGACCACCAGACAGACATCGCGGCCATCGATGCGGCCGAAGCCGGCGAGTTTGCCGTCGGTCTGCGTTTCATCTTCCTGTTCGGCATAAACACCCGAAGAACCGAAAAGACCTGATTCAATAAACGAACCCTTATCCATCAGGTAGTCGATGCGCTGACGCGCGTTCCAGATGCCCTTGGCGCTGCGCTTCGCATATTTCTCTTCACCGCCACCGGCCAGCGCCTTGGCGCGGCGGGCTTCATATTCCTGCAGCAATGCTTCGAATGCCATGTTAAATATCCAATAAAAACAATTAGTTATAAATCAAGGCCGTACGCCGGCGCGATACTTGGGTCCGAGCTGGCTGGCCAGACGCCCCTGCATCGCATCGATAAACTGGCAAAGGTAAGGACGGGTCTCGCGCGGATCAATCAGGTCTTCAATGGCAAAGGCTTCAGCGGTTCGGAAGGGTGAGGCCAGCTGTTTCAATTCAGCTTCGATTTCCCGTTCGCGTGCGACAGGATCCGGCGCGCTTTCGATTTCACGACGGTAGGCCGCTTTGACGCCGCCCTCTACCGGCAAGGAGCCCCACTCGCCCGACGGCCAGGCAATCTTGAAATTCAGTCCGGCGCGATCAATGAAGCCGCCGCCGGCGACGCCGTAACATTTGCGTACGATTACCGTGAACATCGGCACTTTGACCTGTCCGAGAATATAGCGCGTGCGCACGCCTTCTCGCAGGATGGCATCGGCTTCGGATTCGCGACCTACCATCAGGCCCGGAATATCGGCGAAGAGGATGATCGGGATATTGAACATGTCGCAAAGCTCGGCAAAGTGGCCTTGCTTGCGCGCCGCCTTGACGTCCATGATGCCGCCGACCATCGGATTGCTGGCGATGATGCCGACGACCTTGCCGTTCATCCGCGCCAGCGCGGTGATCACGGCCTTGCCGAAAGTCGGCTGGATTTCAAAAAAAGAATCGCGGTCGACGATCATGCCGACCAGTTTTTTCATGTTGTAGGCCTGGCGGTTGGAGCGCGGCACGATGCTGGCCAGCGCATCTTCGCAGCGGTCCACCGGATCACCGATGTTTTCAACCGGCGGCAGTTCCCACACGTTTTGCGGCATGTATGACAGGAAGCGGCGGATCTGTTCAAAACAGTCCTGTTCGTTTTCCGCAACGTTATCGATGGTGCCGGCAGTATCGACTGCGATCTTGGTGCCGCCCAGTTCGTCCTTGTGCAGCTTTTCGCCGAAGGCCCGTTCGACCACCGGCGGCCCTGCTGCAAAAATCTGGCCGGTGCCTTTGACCATGATCGACCAGTGGGCGAGGATTGCGCGCATCGAGGGTCCGCCGGCGGTCGTACCCATCACCGCCGACACCACCGGCACCTGGCCCAGCAATTCGACCGAGCGTTCGATGCCGTCCTGGCCGTAACCGGGAACGACGGTGTAACCCTTGCGCTTGGCGGTGTTGACGGTGCCGCCGGTACCGTCGATCAGGTTGATCAGCGGGATCCTGTACTCAAAAGCGAGGTCCTCGATGAAGCCACCCTGCCCACCTTTTCGGCGATCGCTGCCGAAACCGGTACCGGCACGAATGGTGTAATCCTCGCCACCGATGGCGACCGGGCGCCCGTTGATGCAGCCTAGGCCCATCACATAAGGCGCCGGTTCGAAGCTTTTCAGTTGTCCGTCGGCGTCATAAGTCGCCTTACCGGCCAGTTTGCCGACCTCGCGAAACGACCCCGGATCGGCCAGTGCAGCCACGCGCTCCCGGACCGTCAGCTTGCCCTGGGCGTGGTGTTTGGCCACGGCTTCCGCGCCACCGCAGGCCTCCGCCAGCAGGCGTCGCCGTTGAAGCTCGTCGATTTCAGGCTGCCAGCTCATGCTGGTGAATTCATATTACTTGTTTAAATACAGTTAGTTATTTGTAAGCGTGCACTTGCACTCGATCATTGAGTGTTCGCTTACTACAAGACTCACTCTTCGATGATCGCGACAACCTGACCTTCGGAGACCGGATCTTTTTCCCTGACCAGAATTTCCTTTACCGTGCCGCCGTCTTCGGTGATGACGGGGATTTCCATTTTCATCGACTCGATGACGATCAGCACATCGCCGCCTTCGACCTTGTCACCGGGCTTGGCTTTGAGCTGCCAGACGGTGCCGGTGATTTCGGATTTGACTTCAATACGGGCCATGGTCGTGCTCCTCAGGTTCGGTCTGTTTAATAGGGGATCCTAGTCTTGGCTCATTTTGTTGTCAAGAAGATTGTTGACAATCTTACAAAGTGATCGTATCTTGGAATCCATCATGACCACCCCAGGCCATCCCGCAACCAACGATTTGGTGATGCAGCTACGGATCGACGCGCCCCTGACGCAATCGCTACCCGAGCAGATTGCGAATCAGCTGTCTGCGCGCATCGTGTCCGGCGCCTATGCGCCCGGGCAGCGCATCATGGAACAGGCGGTGGCAGCGGAATTCGAAGTCAGCCGCGGACCGGTGCGCGAAGCGCTGCGGCTGCTGGAAAAAGAAGGGCTGGTCATCATCCTCGCCCGGCGCGGCGCCCAGGTCACCAATCCGACCATTGAAGAGGTCAACGAAATCTTCGATATCCGCGCCATGCTCAACGGCCTGCGCGACCGGCTGATCGCCGAAAGCCCGCAACGCGATGCCCTGCTGCCGCTGATCGAAGAGGACATCCGGCGCCTGGTCCAGGCTGCCGAGCTGCCCGGCAACGGCGATGAATACATTGAAACCGTCACCCGGCTGAACCGTCTGCTGACGCAAGCCGCCGGTAACCGCCGGCTTCAAACAATCCTCGGCTCACTCGCCGTGCAGACCGTGCGCTACACCCGGCTGGGACTGTCATCGGCAGACCGCCGCAGACAATCGGTCCGTCACTGGCAGGGTTTGCTGCAGGCCATCCACGACGGCGACGGTGATGCGGCAGAGCGTATTGCCCGACAACGCGTGATCGATTCGCGCGATGCCGCCGTGGATTTGCTGCGCGCACAACAAGCTGCCGCCTGAGTTCGTGGTTGTGCGGCCCATGGCCGCCGCTTAAGATACGGCTCCATTCTTCCGGGACCCCGGAACCCCAGAGTCTCACAATTCGATGCCTGCGTCGTTAATCAAAAACCTGTTGATCCACACCGGCTGTGCCGCGCTGCTCGCACTGGGCCTGAATGCGGGTGCAGCAACACCCGAGGCCGATCCCGTCTTCGTGCCGCGCGATGAAGCTGTCAGCGATTTGTCATGGATCCGCTTCCGCGACCGATTGCTGACAGCCATCCAGCAGCGCGACCGCAAATTTGTGCTCGGCATTGTTGACCGCAATGTGCGCAACGGATTGGAACGACCGCGCGGCATGGAAGAATTCATCCGGCAGTGGGAACCCGATGCCGAAAACAGTCCTTTGTGGCGTGAACTGCCGCGGGCGCTGCAGCTCGCCGCCGCCTGGTACCGCCACGAGCATATGCCGCGCAGCCTGTGCGCGCCTTATGTCTTGCCGCAATGGCCCAAGGATCTTGATCCACATGGATACGGGGCAATCACTGCAAAACAAACCGAGGTACGCAGCGGACCGTCAGGCAGCGCTGCCGTGCAGGGCACGCTGGGCCATGTCATCGTACGGGTTGCGGATTGGGAAGTCGATGACAGGGACCCCGACAGCAAGCAGAAATGGGTGCGCATCCGGACGCAGGACCGTGACGGCTATATCCCTGAAGAACATATCCGCAGCCCGATCGAACATCTGGCCTGTTTCCGCAAAAGCGAAAACGGCTGGCGCCTGACTTCCTTCCTCGCCGCCGGCGAGTAACATGTGAGCCGCATGCGCCGCCTTTTCATCACGGCCGCCTGATGATGAATACCGGTGCGGCCTTGGCGCTCGATCTGCAAGGCCATCGCGGCGCGCGCGGACTGCTGCCGGAAAACACGCCGCCGGCCTTCGCGCACGCGCTGACGCTCGGCGTCACTACGCTGGAACTCGATGTCGCCGTCACAAAAGATGGCGTGGTGGTGGTCAGCCACGATGCGGCACTGAATCCCGATATCACCCGCGGTCCGGACGGACAATGGCTGGAACGCAACGATCTAGCGATCCATGCGCTAACATTCAACGAGCTGCAGCGTTATGACGTTGGCCGCATCCGTCCCGGCGCAGACTACGCTCAGCGTTTTGCACAGCAGCAGGCGGTGGACAGCACACCCATGCCGCGCCTGGTGGACGTATTTGCGCTGGCCCGGCGCGCCGGTAATGACCGGGTGCGCTTCAATATCGAAACCAAGATTTCCCCGGCGCATCCGCAACACACGCTGCCGCCGGCGGAATTCGCGGGCAAGCTGATTGCGCTGATACGCGCTGAAAAACTCGAATCCCGGGTCACCATCCAGTCCTTCGACTGGCGCACGCTGCAGTTGGTGCAGCAGGAAGCGCCGCGGATCGCGACCGCCTGTCTTTCCGCGCAGCAAGCCTGGCAGGACAATATTCACGCAAATGCTTCAACGTCGCCATGGACTGCAGGAAAACATGTCAGCCAGTTCGGTGGATCACTGCCGAAGCTGGTGCAGAGTGCCGGCGGCGCGATCTGGTCGCCTTATTTTGGCGATGTGTCTGCAGCAGCTATGGACGAAGCCCGGCAACTCGGCCTGAAAGTGGTGGTGTGGACCGTTAATGAAGAAACGGACATGTTGCGGATGATCGATCTCGGGGTCGACGGCATCATTTCGGATTATCCCGACCGGCTGCGCCGTGCCGCTGCGGCGCGGGGATTGCCACTGCCCGCGCCAACCCCGGTCAGTCCCTGAACATTCCGGCGCCTACAAGGTTCCGTAGGAGTGCAGTCCGGACAGGAACATATTGACGCCGATGAAAGCAAAGGTCGTCACCAGCAAACCGATCACCGACCACCACGCCAGCACAGGGCCGCGCAGGCCCTTGATCAAACGCATGTGCAACCACGCGGCGTAGTTCAGCCAGACGATCAGCGCCCAGGTTTCCTTGGGATCCCATGACCAGTAACCGCCCCAGGCTTCGGCCGCCCACATTGCGCCGAGGATGGTGGCGATCGTGAAAAACGTGAAGCCGATGGCGATCGCCTTGTACATCACGTCATCCATCACATCTGCCGGCGGCAGCAGGCGGGTCAACATGCCTTTGGACGACAGCAGATAAGCCACGCCGATCATTGCCGCAATTGAAAAGGCGCCGTAACCGACAAAGTTGGCAGGCACATGGATTTTCATCCACCAGGATTGCAGCGCCGGCACCAGCGGCTGGATTTCATGTGCGCCGCGCTCAAAGGTGTACCAGAGGATGAAGGCCACCGCGGCAAGAATGATCATCAGCACGAAGGCGCCCAGCTTGCGCGTGGCATAACGGCCTTCGTAATACAGATAGAGCATCGCGGTGATGATGCAGAACAGCACGAACACCTCGTAAAGATTACTGATCGGAATATGGCCGACATCGCTGCCGACCAGATAGGACTCATACCAACGCACCAGCAGACCGATCAGACCCATTGCGGTAGCGCTCCAGGTCAATCCGGTGGCGGCCTGCGTTACACCATCGGCACGCGCCAGCAGTCCGGCCCAGTAGGCAACACCGGCCATCGCAAACAGAAAACACATCCACATGATCGCGGTCTGGCTGGAGATCAGGTACTTGAGCAGGAAGGCCTGATCGGCGCGGGCAAGATCTCCCTGATACAGCGAGATACTCCATAGACTGACGCCGATGATGACAGCCATCAGCATCCGCACGGCCTTCCAGTGCCAACCCAGTCCGGCCATCGACAATGCCGTGCCGGCAAGAATGGCTTTTTCATAAACATCCATGTAACCGCCATACAGCCTGAGCGCATAGACCCCCCCGGCGGCGAGGGCGACGGCATACAGCCAGTCCAGCGGGGAAAGCCGGCACAGCAAGGATTGTAATTGCGGAAGATTCCGGGTCAGTTCCATGATTCAGCCTTTCACGGCGTCCGCGAAGGCCGCCTGGTGACGTTCAAATTCCCGTTCGTTTTCGAGGGTCTGCCGGTTGGTGGCCATTGCCAGCAGCACGCGACCCTGCGCCGGTTTGACCAGCACCCACAGGCGGCGTTCTCGGATATACAGCATCGCGAACACGCCCAGCACCAGCAGCAGAGAGCCGCCATAAACAATATTCTTGCCGGGGGAGCGGGTCAGTTGCAGTCCGGACGCCTTGACCTCTTCGTATTGCAAGAGCTGCAGATAAACCGGCGCGCCGTAGAAATAACTGTCGCTGATTGAAATCAGACTGTCGCGCACCAGCCGCAGGGTCTGCTCGTCAAACGGCGCCGGCGGCAGCTTCGCACGCTCGCGCGACAACTGCAGCGCTTCCAGCGCCACCCCTTCCAGTACTTTGATATAGGCATCTGCCGCTTTTTCGCGATCCGCCACCGGAATGGCTTTTTCCAGAAATTGCACCACCGAATCCAGACCGCGCACCGCAAACAGTTGCAGTACCCGTTCCGCGCTTTCGGTCAGGCGCCCGCGCAGCTGTGCGGAGACCGCGGATCCGGCAACCGCGTTGCGCGCGAATCGGCGGGCGATTTCAGGCCACACCCGCTCATCCAGCAGCAGCGCGCGCAAGCGCATATGACTGTCGACGCTGCCATCGGCGTCCAGCGGCAAGCGCATGTAGCGGAAGCTCTCATTGGGCGTGGCGCGCACGCCCGTCAGCAGATACCAGGCCCCGTCCAGCAGCAGCGGCAGCATGTAATTGCTGAATTCACGGGCCTGGCCCTGTGCATCGCGCAACCGGTACTGGAAACTCGGTCCGACATTGCGCAGATCTTTTTTCGACTGATCCGCCGCGGCGGAGCCCAGCTGACCCATGACCTTTTTGGAAACGCTGGCAGTCTCCACTCGTGAACCGTCATCGTTCGCCGCCAGATCTTCAATATTGAAGGCGCGGAAGTCGGACAGCTCAAGTCGGATTTCGCTGTCGCCGCTTTTGATGCTGGTGGTTTTGTTGACCGCGCCGGCAATATCGAAGGGAACTGCCCGCGGCGACAGCAGCGGCCACCCTTTCAGCTGCATGCGCGTGCCGCCGTCGGTAAAACTGGCCTGGTAGATCGCAACGCCCTTGTGGATGAAGGGATAGTTGACGCGCACCGTGCGCTCGAAGCGTTCGCCGGTTTCTCGATCGATGACCACGATGTCGCTGGCGAAATCCTTGGGCTGTCCGGTCGAATAATGTTCGATGTGGAACTTGTCCAGCGCAATCGTGAACGGCAGGTCCTGCACGAAATATCCGTCGGCCATGTTCATGAAAATCACGCTGGCGCTGCTGCCTTCCGGAATATTGACGTTGCCGCGGAATGACAGGTTGGACGGCGACAGCCGGCTTTCCGGCGGTACCTTGCTTTGTGGAATGTCGCGGGTTTCGACCACTTTTTGCCCGCTGAGCTGCAGAAGCTTCAAGGGAATATTGCCGTCCAGCAGCCCGCCGATGCAGATCACCACAATGCCGCTGTGTGCGAGCAGATAACCCGCGCGGTGGTAACTGCCGGCTTTGGCGGCGATCAGCGTATCAGCAACGGATTCGCCGCGCGCGACCGTCCGGAAGCGGAAACCCTGTGAATGCAGATATTGCGTTACGCGCTCGATGACGGTTGCAGGCGCCGCGGTGAAATCATATTCCGCGCGATGATGGATGTGCTGCAAGGAACGTTCGGTCGCCTGTTCGCGGAAATTGCGCATTTCGCGCAGCATCGCCGGACCGTTGCGGAAAATGCACAGGCTGGTCGACAGCACCAGAAAACCCAGAATCGCCAGAAACCAGGCCGCGTGATAGACGTCGTAAAGACCCAGTGCCTCGAATACCGGGAACCAGAACGGCCCGAACTGGGAAATGTAATTGGCGTAAGGCTCCGCCTGTTTGAGCACGGTGCCAACGACGGAAGCAATGGCCAGTATGGTCAGTAGGCTGACGGCAAAGCGCATTGACGACAACAGGTCGTAAATGGCGCGGGCGGTGGAGTGCCGGGTCATGAATTACCGATAAAAAAGGGAGACTGGGTCAGCCTCCCTTGGTCAGCGCAAAGCGGGCTGAAGTTTCAGCGCAAGCCGGCGATATATTCGGAAACAGCCTTGATTTCCTGATCGCTCATTTTGGCCGCGATCATGCGCATCATCTGCGCCGGGTCATTGGCGCGCTGGCCGGCGCGGAATGCCGTCAACTGGGCCGAGGTGTATTCGGCGTGCTGGCCGGCGACGCGGGGAAACTGGGCCGGCATGCCGGCGCCGTTCGGCGCGTGGCAGGAGGCGCAAGCGGCAACACCCTTGGCCTGGATGCCGCCGCGGTATATGGCTTCACCCTGTTTGGCGAGGGCGGCATCACGCGCTGCGCGCGATTTTGATTTCTGCGACGCGAAGTAGGCGGCGAGATTTTTCATGTCGTCATCGGACAGGTTGGCCACCATGCCGGCCATGACGCCGTTGTTGCGCTCAGCGGGCTTGCCGCCCTGCGATTTGAAGTTGCGCAGCTGCTTGTAGGTATATTCCGGGTGCTGTCCGGCCAGAACAGGATTGGCCGGGATCGCGCTGTTGCCGTCCGCGGCATGACAGGCCACGCAGGCCTGGGTCACGATGGTCTGGGCTTTGGCCGGATCACCCTTGATGACGCCCTGTGCCAGAGCGGCCGGCGCGACGAGCGCCACTGCCACTGCGGTCCAGATCCGCACGGTTTTCAGTTGGCGATTGATGCGGCGGTGAACCATTGCGTACTCCTTAATCCCACGGTCGGAAGAAAAGGCTTGTATTCTATAGCATTTTGCCCGGCCGACTCCCCAAGGCCATGAGGAAAACCGCTTGTCCTTGTTCTCACAACTCGAGTTTCGATACGCTGTACACCAGATCACTGACATGCCGCCGGATGTCGGTGCGGAAGTTGCCTTTGCCGGTCGCTCCAACGCCGGTAAATCCACGGCCATCAATGCGCTGGCGAATCGACGCAAACTGGCCTTTGTCAGCAAAACACCGGGCCGCACCCAGGCCATCAATTTTTTCGACATGGGCAATCATTGCTCGCTGGTCGATCTGCCGGGCTATGGTTATGCCAAAGTGCCGAAGCCGGAGCAGGAGCGTTGGGATGCGTTAATAAGCACTTACATTATAAATCGCAATTCATTGATTTTATTGGTTATTGTTGTTGATGCTCGCCACGGCCTCAAACCACTGGACTGGCAGATGCTCGATTGGCTGGCGCCGACCGGCAAGGCCGTGCACATCCTCCTGACCAAATCGGACAAACTCACACGCCAGGAATCCACGGTCGTTTTACAGCGGACCGAAGAAGAGCTTAAGCAGTATCCCGGCGAAGCCACCGCGCAGATTTTTTCGGGCGCCAACAAGACCGGCGTCAAGCAGGCCCAAGCCGTGGTTGCGCGCTGGCTGAAGAAATAAAAAGCCCCCGGTAAAGGGGAGTAAACCGGGGGCGAAGAGCCTTAACTAGAATTAAGGCGCCCGCTCAGGGAGGAGAAACGGGCGACAGCCGAAGCCATCTTTTGTATCAGACGACTATAATCATGAATAGTTCCCGTCCGCTGGACACATCAAAAATCCCTCGTATTACCGAGGTGTTAGCCCCATGTTGCCACTAGGCCGATTTCCTGCTGTGCGCATGCGCCGCATGCGCAAAGATGAATTTTCCCGTCGCCTGATGCGTGAATACCGCCTCACGACGGATGATCTGATCTATCCGTTGTTCATCATCGACGGTAAAAACCGCACCGTGCCCGTGGATTCCATGCCGGGCGTCAAGCGTTATACAGTTGATCAACTGCTGCGTTCCGCGGAAACCGCATTGCGCGCCGGCATTCCGGCCATCGCACTGTTTCCTGCGATTGAACGATCGCTGAAAACCGCCGATGGCCGCGAAGCCGCAAATCCCAAAGGTCTGATACCGCGTGCGGTGGCTGCATTGAAAAAGCGGCTGCCGGAACTGGGGGTGATCACCGACGTCGCATTGGACCCCTACACCACGCATGGTCAGGATGGCGTCATCAATGCCGCGGGTTATGTGCTGAACGACGAAACCATCACGGTGCTACAGAAGCAGTCGCTGGTTTGCGCTGCCGCCGGCGTGGATATTGTTGCGCCTTCCGACATGATGGACGGCCGCATCGGCGCCATCCGCACGGCGCTCGATGCGAAAAAATACATCCACACGCGGATAATGGCGTATTCCGCCAAATATGCTTCCGGCTTTTACGGGCCGTTCCGCGATGCCGTTGGCTCCGGCAAGCAACTCGGCAAAAGCGACAAGCGCAATTACCAGATGGATCCCGCGAACAGCGATGAGGCGCTTTGGGAAGTCGGCCTCGATCTGCAGGAAGGCGCCGACATGGTGATGGTCAAACCGGGCATGCCCTATCTGGACATCGTCCGCCGCGTCAAAGATGAATACAAGGCGCCGACCTATGTGTATCAGGTCAGCGGTGAATACGCGATGCTGAAGGCCGCCGCTGGCAAGGGCTGGCTGGATGAAAAAAAATGCGCGATGGAAGCGCTGCTTGCGTTCAAGCGTGCTGGTGCCGACGGCATTCTTACTTATTACGCGCTCGATGCGGCGCGCTGGCTTGCCGAAGACCGCGGCTAGGCGTCGAGCAAAGCCTCGACCGCCGGCAATTTCGCACGCTCGATCACACGACCTTCGGCCGTCGCACGCACCGGCGCCCGCAGATCGCGGGTTTCCAGGACGGTCATTTCGATTTCCGTAACGTCGTCCTCGATGGTGAACACTGGCAGCGCTCGCGGTTCGCCGCTGGCATAAAGCCGGGTCTGCCCGGTGCGATAGGACAGACCGCGACCCAATAAAAACATTTCGACTGCTTTGGCGCTGTCGGTATAGAGCTGCAGATGAATGGTGGCGTACGGACCGGCGATTCCCGACAGTACTGATCCCGTCAGGTGCGGATTGAAATCCGCGAGTTCGCGCATGATGTCAATCGCCTGCGCGCGCAACAGTTGCGTGCGCTGACGCTGGTCATCCGGTTGGTAAATAACCTGGTATTCGCGCAGCGCGGCATCGATTTCGGCATTGTTGGGCAGGCGCCGCGTATCGTGCATACCTAGCTGCCGGGCGGCCTTGCGTTTGGCCATCGCGTAATCCTCGATGCCATCCTGGGCCATCAGGCGCGCAGCCTGTACCGCAATGGCGCTGCGCGCATCGTCCCGGCCCCGCTCTCTCGACATACCGTGCTCCTTGCCGCACCGCGTCGCGTCGCGACAGACCCGTCCTGCCGTGCACTGCGATGATGATAAGAGCTTCGGGAAATCCGCGGCGATCGTCAAGCCGCCTGATGGTGGGCTGCCGTGTTCCGTCTAAAACAGCTGGTTTCTCGCGTCATCCGGCAGTTTTTCACCGCCGGCAGCGGCGCCATCGGTCGAAGGCGCCGGGAATTCCTGGTAGAAATATTCGCTGATGCCGGAACCTTCCGGTGCGCGCAGACCCGTTTCGGCATTGACCGACATGACAATCACACCCGGCGGCGGGGTGAAGGCTTCTTCCGGAACGTTTTTCAGTGCAACACTCATGTAATCGATCCAGATCGGCAGTGCGGCACTGCCGCCGGTTTCGTTGCGTCCGAGCGTTTTCGGCTGGTCGAACCCCATCCACGCAATGGCCACCAGCGTCGGCTGGAATCCGGCAAACCAGGCATCGACAAATTCATTGGTGGTACCGGTCTTACCGGCGAGATCGTTGCGTTTGAGGCGCATCGCCTTGGTCGCAGTACCCATGCGCACCACATCACGCATCAGACTCGACATGACGAAGGCGTTGCGCGCATCAATAACGCGTTCGGCGGATTCGCCTGCAACAACCGGCTGATTGGCCAGCAGCACCTTGCCCTTGTCGTCCTCGATCCGGTCAATGTAGTAGGGCGCAATTTTGTAACCGCCATTGGCGAAGGCCGAGTAAGCGCCCAGCATCTGCATCGGCGTCACGTTACCCGCCCCCAGCGCCATGGTCAGATAGGGCGGGTGGAGTTTGGGATCAAAACCGAAGCGCGAGATGTAGTCCTGCGCATACTGCGGCGTGATGGCCTGCAGAAGGCGCACGGAAACCAGGTTTTTGGATTTGGCTAGTGCCGCACGCAAACGCATCGGACCTTCGAATTTGCCGTCGTAGTTCTTCGGCTCCCAGGGTTCCGAGCCGGTCTGCGCCGCGGTAAAAGTCAGCGGCGCATCATTGATCACTGTCGCCGCGGTGAAGCCTTTCTCCAGCGCCGCTGAATAAATGAAGGGCTTGAAACTCGAGCCGGGCTGGCGCAAAGCCTGGGTCACGTGGTTGTACTGGTTGCGGTTGAAATCAAATCCGCCGATCAGCGCGCGGATGGCGCCGGTGCGCGGATCCGCCGATACCAGCGCGGATTCAACCTGGGGCAGCTGCACAATCTGCCAGCGACCTTTTTCATCCTTGGCAATACGGATGATCGCGCCGCGACGGATGCGCTGGGTCGCCGGGACATTGTCGCCAAGCAGTCGCGCCGCAAACTTCAGCCCGTCCTCGGCGATGGCAATACGCTCGCCGCCGGAACGGTAAACCTTGACCAGCCTGGGCCCGGCCTCCAGCACCAGCGCCGGATACATGTCGTCGCTGTCGGGCGCATCCTGCAACGCGTCTTCCAGTTTTTCGTTGGTCAGTTCACCGGCAAGTTCGACATAAGCTTCGGGGCCGCGATAACCGTGACGGCGGTCGTAATCCAGCACGCCCTTGCGCAAGGCCTCATATGCCGCTCGCTGATGCTCCGACAACAGGGTCGTGTACACCTTGAAACCGTGGGTATAGGTGTCTTCGCCATAGCGCTCAAACATCTGCGCCCGCACCATTTCGGCGAAATATTCGGCATGGGCCTGAAATTCATTCGCCGCCTGCCGTATTACCACAGGCTCCTTGTCGGCATTGGCCAACTGCTCGGGAGTGATCATTCCGAGCTCACGCATCCGGCGCAATACATACTGCTGGCGCAATTTGGCGCGCGAAGGATTCGCGATCGGATTAAACCGCGAGGGCGCCTTGGGCAGGCCGGCGAGCATGGCCTGCTGGGCAATCGACAGTTCGGCCAGCGGCCGGCCGTAATAAGTCTGTGCGGCTGACGCAAAACCGTAAGCGCGTTGCCCCAGATAAATCTGGTTGATATAGAGCTCGATGATCTGCTGTTTGCTCAGATTGGATTCAATCTTGAACGCCAGCAGCATTTCATTGAATTTTCGGGTCAGCGTTTTTTCCTTGGACAGGAAAAAATTGCGTGCGACCTGCATGGTGATCGTCGACGCGCCCTGTTTGGCACCACCGGAAGTGAAATTGGACAGCGCAGCCCGTGCTACGCCCAGGTAATCCACGCCGCCGTGCTGGTAAAAACGCTCGTCTTCAGCAGCGACGATGGCGTTGACCAGCGTTTTCGGCACCTGTTCCAATTTGACCACGGCGCGACGCTCTTCGCCGAACTCGCCGATCAGTTTGCCGTCCGCGCTGAAGACCCGGAGCGGGATTTTCGGCCGATAATCGGTCAAGACCTCGAGCGTCGGCAGCGTCGGATAGATCAGCGCAGCCGCAAATCCGACGACCAAAATGCCTGCTGAAGCAAGCAAAAACACCAGTAATAGTGGGAAAGCCCACCAACGGACTGACATCTAGTGGAAAATCAGAAATGTGAAAAAAGTCAAATTAATCTGTGGGTTACGCACCACACCTAATGCAAAATCTTATTGCTTGTACTGCAAATATACTGCACAGTAACGTTAAAGTGGCTGCATTATAGGCGGAACAAAGTGCAAAAGAAATGCGGCCAAAATGCATTATTGAATAAATGGTTGCCGTTATTACTTAAAGTAAATTCTGGGAGTTGCCCCTAATACCCTATGGCCAAAGGAAAATTCAGCCTTAACTTCGACGCCATTGAGGCTTTGTTCAAGCCCAAGATGCCGCCGTTGATTGGCGCAGACATCAGTTCATCGGCCGTCAAGATGGTCGAGATCATCGATGCAGGCAAAGGTGCCTACCGTCTCGAACGGTACGCCATTGAACCGCTGCCCACGGAATCGGTGGTCGAGGGCAATATCAATAACCTGGATGCCGTGATCGAAGCCGTCAAGCGCTGTCACAAGCGCCTGGGCAGTAACCTCAAGAACCTCGCGCTGGCGCTGCCCAATGCGGCGGTCATCAGCAAGAAAATTCTCGTTCCCACCGGACAGTCCGATGACGATCTCGGTCTGCAGGTGGAAACCGAAGCCAATCAGTACATCCCCTTTTCGCTGGACGAGGTTAACCTCGACTACCAGGTGGTCGGCCCCGCACCGAACAGCCCTGAAGACGTCGAAGTACTGATCGCCGCCTCCCGTAAAGACAAGATTGATGACCGTATCGCCGTCGCTGAAGGCGCCGGACTGAAAGCCATGGTCATGGATGTGGACCTGTTTGCGGCACAGTCGGCGTTTGAGCTGATTGAAGCAACGATGCCGGAGCGCGGTCGCGACCTGAATATTGCAATCGTCGATATCGGCGCCTCGACAATGACCGTCAATGTTCTGCGCAACGACCAGTCGGTCTACATGCGCGAACAGCCGTTCGGCGGCGGACAGCTGACCCAGGAAATCCAGAACAAATTCGGGCTTTCTTCCGAGGAAGCCGAAGCGGCGAAGCGGGCCGGCGGATTGCCTGAGAACTACGGATCCGAAGTACTGCTGCCTTTCCTCGATACCCTCGGTCTCGAAATTGCCCGCGGCATTCAGTTTTTCTTCTCGTCGACGCAATACAACAAGGTTGACCACATCGTCCTTTGCGGCGGCTGCGCGGCAATTCCCGGCATTGCAGAAGCCGTAGCCAAACGCGCGCAGGTAGAAACCACAGTGGCCAATCCGTTCGCGAACATGGGCATGTCGGCTCACATACGGCGCAAAAACCTGGAACATGACGCCCCTTCGCTGATGGTGGCCTGCGGCCTCGCGATGAGGAGATTCGACAAATGACCGCCCGCATCAATCTGCTGCCGCATCGCGAGATGCGGCGCACGCAGCAGCAACAGCATTTTTTTGTCATGCTGGGTGTGGTCGTGGCCATCGGCGCCACGATCTGGTTCGGCGGACACACCTATCTGGAAAGCGCGCTTTCCAATCAGCAGGCGCGGAACAAATATCTTGAAGGCGAGATCGTCAAGATCGACAAGGAAATCGCCGAGATCAAAAAGCTCAAGGAACAGATTGCCGCCCTGCTGAAACGCAAACAGGTGGTCGAAACGCTGCAGAGCAACCGGGCTGAAGTCGTTCACCTGCTGGATCAGCTGGTTCGTCAGCTGCCCGATGGCATGTATCTGAAAACCATCAAGCAGCAGGGCGCAAAAGTCACGATTTCCGGTTACACCCAGTCTCAAGCCCGCGTATCAACACTGATGCGCAACCTCGAAGGCTCCCAGTACTTGCAGAAAGCCAATCTGGTGGAAATCAAATCGGTAGCGACCGGCGGCCAGCGTCTCAACGAGTTCACGATGAACATCGAAATCACGCGCAACACCGAGCCCACCGACAAGAAAGCCGGGAAGAGGGGCTAAATCATGACTCTCGACGAACTCAAAAAGCTGGACCCCAACAAGATCGGCAGCTGGCCGATCCTGCCCAAACTCGGCGTTCTTCTGCTGTTGCTGATCGCACTGGTTGGTGCCAGCTACTGGTTTGACTGGCAGGACCAGCTGACGCGCATTGACGGCGAAAAAGCCAAGGAAGAACAGCTCCGCACGACGTTTCTCGATAAAAAGAAACAGGCCATTGACCTGCCGGCCTACCGCAAACAACTGGTGGACATCGAGTCGCAGTTCGGCGCACTGCTGAAACAGTTGCCGGGCAAATCCGAAATGGATGCGCTGCTGACCGATATCAACCAGGCAGGTCTCGGCCGCGGACTGCAGTTCGAACTGTTTCGCCCGGCCGCAAACGAAATCACCGGCGACTTTTATGCCGAGCTGCCAATCACCGTGCGGGTAACTGGTAATTATCACGACCTGGGTGCCTTTGCCAGTGACATCGGCAGGCTCTCGCGCATTGTTACGCTGAACGATATTTCGCTGGCCTCCGGCAAGGATGGGCTGACGCTGGATGCCGTTGCGAAAACCTTCCGCTACCTGGACGACGGCGAAGTGGCAGCGGCACGCAAAGCCGCGACCAAACCGGCAGCGGGAGCGAAAAAATGAACCTTAAAATCCTGATTGCAGTTCTGGGCTGTGCCGCTTTGCTTGCCGGCTGCAGTAATGAGGAGCATTCGGATCTGCGTCAATTCGTCAAGGAATCGGACAAATTGCCGGGCGGCCGGATTCAGCCGCTGCCTGAAGTCAAACCGTATGAGCCTTTTGCCTACAACGCCTACGATCTGACGGATCCGTTCAAGCCGAGAAAAATCGAACCACCGAAATCGACGTCCAAAGGTGGACTGCAGCCGGACTTCAACCGTCCGCGCGAGGCTCTGGAAGCCTTCCCGCTGGAAAACCTGAAAATGGTCGGCACGCTGCAGCAGAAAGATAAGATATTTGCGCTGGTTAAGGCACCGGACAGCGCTCTTTACCGTGTGCGCCCGGGTAATTATCTGGGCCAGAACTTCGGGCGCATCGTCGGTATCTCGGAAACAGATATCAAACTGAAAGAAATTGTTCAGGACAGCGGCGGCAACTGGGAAGAAAAGGAACAGGCGCTGTTGCTGCAAGAACAGGGAGGCTCCAAATGATTCAGCTTTTCAAATTCATTGCTCGGGTTTCGAAACTGACTGTAGCGGCAGGGTTTGCCTTCGCCGCTGCCTCGGCTTATGCCCAGAACAGCATCGAAACCGTCAACGTTTCAGCGCAACAGGGCGGCTCGACGCTCGTGAAAATCACGCTGAAAAGCGCCCCCGCCAGCACTCCGCCCAGCTTCGTGGTGAACAACCCGCCGCGAATCGCTTTCGATTTCCCGGGAACCACCAACGGCTCGGGTAAAACCACCCATGAAATCGGCCAAGGCGACGTCCGCCGGATCAATATTGTCCAGGCCGGTGACCGTTCACGTCTGGTTCTTGAAACTTCAAAGCAGCTGGGCTACGACGCCAGGATCGAGGGCAACACCGTTCTGGTGACCTTGGGCGGATCCTCGGCTGCGGGCACAACGCCAGCACCGGCCTCGCAGACTTTTGCACAGGTCAAACCGAGCGACGGCAAACACAGCCTTCGCGACGTTGATTTCCGCCGCGGCAGCACCGGTGAAGGTCGCGTCTTGGTTGATCTGTCCGACAACCAGGTCGGCATCGACCTGCGCACGCAAGGCCGTTCCCTGATCATCGACTTCCTTAACACCGCCGTTCCGAAAAATCTCACCCGCCGCCTGGATGTTGTTGATTTCGGCACTCCGGTTGAAAGCATCGAAACCTACGCACAGGGCAACGGCACGCGCATGGTCATCACGCCGCGCGGCGCCTGGGAGCACTCGGCTTACCAGACGGACAACCGCTTCATCATCGAAGTCAAAAAAGTCGTTGATGACGGCAACCGGCTGGTTCAGCCCGGCTTCACCGGCGAAAAACTGTCGCTCAATTTCCAGAACGTCGAGGTTCGTGCCGTGCTGCAGGTCATCGCCGACTTTACCGGCCTCAATGTCATCACCAGCGACACTGTCGGCGGCAGCCTGACCCTGCGTCTCAAAGACGTACCCTGGGATCAGGCCCTGGACATCATCCTCCAGAGCAAAGGCCTCGACATGCGCAAGACCGGCAACGTGGTGTGGATCGCACCGCGCGACGAGTTGGCCACGCGTGAAAAGCTCGCATTGGAAGCGCGTTCGCAGATCGCCGATCTGGAACCCCTGCGCACCGAAAGCATTCAGGTCAACTATCAGAAGGCGGCCGAATTCCAGACGCTGCTATCGGATCCCAAGCAGCGGATCCTGTCGAAGCGCGGCAGTGCCGTGGTCGACGTGCGCTCCAATACGGTGTTCGTGCAGGACACGCCATCGCGACTAGAGGAAGTCCGGAAGCTTCTGAAACAGATCGACGTCCCGGTCCGTCAAGTGATGATCGAATCGCGCATCGTTGAAGCAAACGATACCTTCAGCCGCAATATCGGCGCCCGTCTGGGCTTTAATGACACCACCGGCCAGGGTTTCCGCCTGGGTAACGGCGGCGGCACCAATGCCTTGATCGGCGGCAGCACCAACGCCACCGCCTCTACCTCAGGTCAGTCCACGACCGCGAGAACTTTCAACGACGCGCTGTTCGTCAACCTGCCGGCGCAGGGCCTTTCGGGCGCCAATCCCGGCGTGTTCTCCTTCCTGCTGTTCAACGACAAGAGCACCAGGTTCCTGAACCTGGAACTGTCCGCGCTGCAGGCAGACGGTAAAGGCAAGATCATCTCGAGTCCGCGCGTGATCACGGCCGACAAGGTTGAAGCCACGATCGAACAGGGCACGGAGATTCCTTACCAGCAGGCTACGTCCAGCGGTGCCACCAGCGTTGCCTTTCGCAAGGCCACGCTGTCGCTGAAAGTGAAGCCGCAGATCACGCCGGATGACAACGTGATCATGAACCTGAAAGTGAACAAGGATAGCGTCGGCACCAATACGCTGTCGGGCCCGTCCATCGACACCAAACAGGTGGCGACCGAAGTCCTGGTTGAAAACGGAGGCACGGTCGTCATCGGCGGCATCTACACCCAGGACGAACGTTCGACGACCAACAAGGTGCCGGTTCTCGGCGACCTGCCCTTTGTCGGCTTCCTGTTCAAAAACAACCAGCGTGTGGATGACCGTCGCGAGCTGCTGATATTCATCTCACCAAAAGTCCTGAAAGACGCCGCGACACTGCGTTAATCCGTTTTCCGGATGATTCAAGGGGCGGCGCAACGCGCCGCCCTTTTTATTGGCATTTGCAATACGGGCATTGCACCGCTTCGGCTAAAATCAGCTCATTATGTCCAGCAACCAAAATCCGGTCGAAAACGCAACGGGCCCCGGCAATATTTTCCTGGTCGGCCTGATGGGCGCAGGCAAAACATCGGTCGGCCGCATGCTGGCCCGCCGCCTGAACATGGAATTTTTTGACGCCGATGCCGAGATCGAACGGATGACCGGCGTAAAAATCCCGGTGATTTTCGAGATCGAGGGCGAAGCTGGATTCCGCGTCCGCGAAGGAAAAATGATCGAGCAGCTGAGCGCGATGAACGGCATCGTACTGGCAACAGGCGGCGGCGCCGTAATTGCAGAAGCCAATCGCCGTTTTCTCAAAAGCCGCGGCCGGGTCATTTACCTGCGCGCGGCGCCTGAAGATCTGTGGCGGCGCACCCGCAGGGATCGCAACCGCCCGCTGCTGCAGACGGCGGACCCGCTGGGCAAACTGCGGACGCTGCACGAGCAACGTGATCCGCTGTACCGGGAAGTGGCTGATCTGATTGTCGATACCGGATCACAAAGCGTGGCGCACCTGACCTCAAAGATTCAGCAACTGTTGACGGATGGCAATACCAACGGCCCGCAACAGACAGCGGAGCAAACCCCGTCATGAACAAACACAGCACACTGCACGTTGATCTTGCCGATCGCGGTTATCCGATACATATCGGTCCCGGGCTTCTCGATCAAGCCAATTTGGTAGCGGCCCATCTGCCGCAGCGTAAAGCCGTGATCATCACCAACACCGTGGTCGGTCCGCTGTATCTGGAAAAGCTCAAATCAGCGATTGCCGGACAACAGATTGCCGTGGATACCATATTGCTGCCGGACGGTGAGGAACACAAAAACTGGCAGACCCTGAATCTGGTGTTTGATGCACTGCTGAAGAATCATGCCGAGCGTAAAACGACATTGATCGCGCTGGGTGGCGGCGTGATCGGTGATCTCGTCGGCTTCGCCGCGGCGACCTTTCAGCGCGGCGCTCCCTTCATACAGATTCCGACCACATTGCTGGCCCAGGTGGATTCTTCGGTCGGCGGAAAAACCGCGATCAATCACCCGCTGGGCAAAAACATGATCGGCGCTTTTTATCAGCCGCGTGCGGTGATTGCCGACACCGATACCCTCAAGACGCTGCCGCAACGGGAACTGGCCGCAGGTCTGGCGGAAATCATCAAATACGGATTAATCGGTGATGCCGTGTTTTTTGAATGGCTGGAATCCCATATGGATCAGCTGCTGGCGCGTGAACCCGCGGCACTGGCTCATGCCATCCACGTGTCCTGCCGCAACAAGGCAACAGTTGTGGCGGCGGATGAACGCGAAGAGGGTGTCCGCGCATTGCTCAACTTCGGACACACCTTCGGACATGCCATCGAATCCGGTCTGGGCTACGGCCAGTGGCTGCACGGCGAAGCTGTTGCCGCAGGCATGGTGATCGCCGCACGGGTCTCGCAGCGGATGGGGCTGGTCGATGAAAGCTGTGTTTCGCGCACAGTGAAACTGCTGCAACGTGCCGGATTGCCGGTACGCGGACCTCGTCTGGGTGTTGAGCGTTACCTGGAACTGATGGGGCACGACAAAAAAGTCGAAGGCGGAAAAATCCGTTTCGTGTTGCTGAAAAAAATCGGTGGGGCGTTTGTCAGCGCTGCCGTTCCCGCTGAAACGCTGGCCATCGTCCTCGGCGGGGAGGGGGTTGATGATGTCTGAACTCGCGCCATACGCCGCTCACACCGAATCTTCACGCGGACGCCGATTCCGGGAAGCGCCGCCACGCGGACGCAGCGAATACCAGCGCGACCGCGACCGCATCATTCATTCCACCGGATTCCGCCGTCTTGAATACAAGACCCAGGTTTTCGTGAATCATGAAGGCGATCTGTTCCGCACCCGACTCACGCACAGCCTCGAAGTGGCGCAGATCGGCCGCTCGGTTGCGCGCCATCTGTCGCTGAGTGAAGACCTCACCGAGGCCATCACGCTGGCACATGACCTCGGCCACACACCCTTCGGCCACAGCGGCCAGGATGCGCTCAACGATTGCATGAAGCCTTATGGCGGATTCGAACACAACCTGCAGTCGCTGCGGGTTGTTGATGTACTGGAGCAGCGTTACGGCGCTTTCGACGGATTGAATCTCACGTTTGAAACCCGCGAAGGCATCCTCAAGCACTGCTCGCTGAAAAATGCGCGGCTGCTGGGCGATGTCGGTGAACGTTTCATCCGCCGGCAACGGCCGGGACTTGAAGCCCAGATCGCCAATCTCGCCGATGAAATCGCCTATAACAACCATGATGTCGATGACGGCCTGCGCTCGGGCCTGCTGGAGATGGAGCAGTTGGCGACAGTTGGGATTTTCCGCCGCCATATGCGTGCGGCGCTGAAAGCCTACCCGAAAATCGAAGGCCGCCGGCTGGTCCACGAGACGGTGCGCCGGATGATCGACACCTTGGTGACCGACCTGATCCGACAAAGCGCCGCAAGCATCCGCGCACACGCCCCCGCTTCCGTGGATGATGTGCGCAAGGCGCCGCCGATGATCCGCTTTTCACAGCGGATCCAGCAGGAACAGATTGAATTAAAACAGTTTCTTCGCAGCAACCTGTACCGGCATTACCGGGTATCGCGGATGAGCAGCAAGGCCCGCCGCATCATTACCGACCTGTTCCAGGCCTTTCTGGCCGAACCCGGCCTGCTGCCGCCGGAATTCCAGACCCGCGCCGAGACCGACACCCCGCGCGCCATTGCCGACTACATCGCCGGCATGACGGACCGCTACGCCATCGTCGAACATCGACGCCTGTTTTCCATCGACGTCAGCTGAGATTTTCTCGCGGGCTGATTGCCGCTACCGGTTGAGCTAACCCCTTGATAACGGTAGACTCACAGGGTTTCACTCCGTTTTTCGCGTTTTGACAATCCCGGCTTGTGGCGACGCAACAAGAATAGTTGCAAGTTGTTGATTTTCAAAGTGTTTTTGACGAGGCTCACGATGTCACACCCGAATTTGCCGGAACCCCAAGGTCTTTACGATGGCGCGCACGAGCACGATGCGTGCGGCGTCGGTTTTATTGCCAACATCAAAGGCAAGAAAAGCCACGACATCATCGAGCAAGGATTAACCATCCTCTGCAACCTGACGCACCGCGGTGCGGTCGGCGCGGATCCTAAAGCATCGGACGGTGCCGGCATCCTGATCCAGATTCCCGACGCGTTTTTCCGCGAGGAAATGGACAAGCAGGGCGTCAAACTGCCGCCCCCCGGCGAGTACGGTATCGGCATGATCTTCCTGCCGCGTGAACCGGCATCACGCCTCGCCTGCGAATATGAAATTGAACGCGCCATCAAGGATGAAGGTCAGGTGGTGCTCGGCTGGCGCGATGTTCCGGTGGACAGCGAAGATCTCGGCGAGTCGGTCAAAAAAGTGGAGCCGGTCATCCGACAGGTCTTCATCGGACGCAGCTCCGCGATCCGCGTCACCGATGCGCTCGAGCGCAAACTCTATGTCATCCGCAAAAGCGCGGGACATGCGATTCGCGCCCTGAAGCTCGCGCACAGCACGGAATTTTTCGTGCCGTCGATGTCGGCGCGTACCATCGTCTACAAAGGGATGCTGCTGCCTTCACAGGTCGGCACCTACTACCGCGATCTGCAGGATCCGCGTGTGGTCTCGGCGCTGGCGCTGGTGCACCAGCGTTTCTCGACCAACACTTTCCCGACCTGGGATCTGGCACACCCCTTCCGCATGATCGCCCACAACGGCGAAATCAACACCGTACGCGGCAACGTCAACTGGGTGCGTGCGCGCCAAGGTGCGATTTCCAGCCCGATTCTCGGCAAGGATCTCGACAAGCTGTGGCCGCTGATTTATCCGGGCCAGTCCGACTCGGCATCTTTCGACAATTCACTTGAACTGCTGGTGATGGGCGGCTATTCGATTGCGCACGCTGTGATGATGATGATCCCCGAGGCGTGGGAAGGCCACACGCTGATGGATGCGAGCCGTCGCGCTTTCTACGAATACCACGCCGCGATGATGGAGCCGTGGGACGGTCCCGCAGCAATTGCATTCAGCGACGGCCGCCAGATCGGCGCCACCCTGGACCGCAACGGTCTGCGTCCGGCGCGTTACATCGTCACCGATGATGATCTGGTCATCATGGGTTCGGAATCCGGCTGCCTGCCGATTCCCGAAGAAAAAATCGTCAAGAAATGGCGCCTGCAGCCGGGCAAGATGTTCTTGGTCGACCTCGAAAAAGGCCGCATCATCGACGACAAGGAGCTCAAGGAATCGCTGGCTTCCGCAAAACCCTATGTCGAATGGATCGAGCGCATCCGCGTCAAACTGGATGACGTCGAAAGCCAGAAGGCGCAATCCGAGCGCAGCACAGTACCGCTGCTGGATCGCCAGCAGGCCTTCGGTTACACCCAGGAAGACATCAAGTTCATTCTCGCGCCGATGGCCGGCAACGGTGAAGAACCCATCGGCTCCATGGGCAACGATTCGCCGCTTGCAGTGCTTTCGACCAAGAACAAGAATCTGTATCAGTATTTTAAACAGCTGTTTGCTCAGGTGACCAATCCACCGATCGATCCGATCCGCGAAGAACTGGTCACCTCGCTGGTGTCGTTTATCGGCCCGAAACCCAATCTGCTCGGCATCGATGAAACCAATCCACCAATCCGCCTCGAAGTCAGCCAGCCGGTGCTGGATTTCTTCGAGATGGAAAAAATCCGCAACATCGAGAGTTACACCGATGGCAAGTTCAAATCCTGCGAACTGAACATCACCTATCCCGTAGCCTGGGGCAAGGAAGCCATCGAGGCGCGGCTCGCCAGTCTAGCCGCCCAGGCCGAAGACGCAGTGCGCTCCGGCTATTCGATCATCATCATTTCCGACCGGCACATCGATCGCGACCATGTTGCGATTCCTGCACTACTCGCGCTGTCGACCATTCACCACCACCTGGTCGACAAAGGCCTGCGCACCAGTGCCGGCCTCGTCGTCGAAACCGGATCGGCGCGTGAAGTGCATCACTTCGCATTGCTGGGTAGTTATGGCGCGGAAGCCGTGCACCCCTACCTGGCATTGGAAACCATGCTGCATCTCGCCGACAGCGGCCAGATCAACGGCGTGGACGGTTACAAGGCGATCAAGAATTTCGTCAAGGCCGTGGGCAAGGGCCTGCGCAAGGTGATGTCGAAAATGGGCATCTCCACCTACATGTCCTATACAGGCGCGCAGATATTTGAAGCCATCGGGCTGTCGAAGCCCTTGATCGAGAAATACTTCACCGGCACTTCGTCCAACGTCGGCGGTATCGGCATATTCGAAGTCGCCGATGAATCGATCCGTACCCATCGCAGCGCTTTCGGCAAAGATCCGGTTCTGGCCGGCTCGCTCGACGCCGGCGGTGAATACGCCTGGCGTGCACGCGGCGAAGAACATATGTGGACGCCAGATGCAATCGCCAAGCTGCAGCACGCAACCCGCGCCAACAGCGCATCGACCTATCGCGAATACGCCGACATCATCAACGATCAATCGAAGCGGCACATGACGTTCCGTGGCCTGTTCGAATTCCGCTATGACCAGTGCAAACCGGTCGCCATCGAAGAAGTCGAACCGGCTTCGGAAATCGTCAAACGCTTCTCCACCGGCGCGATGTCGCTGGGATCGATTTCCACTGAAGCACACGCCACGCTGGCCTTGGCGATGAACCGTATCGGTGGCAAGTCGAACACCGGCGAGGGTGGTGAAGACCGTCGGCGCTTTGCCCCGATCAAGGCTGGCGAAACCATGGCGTCGCGCCTGGGTAAAGACCGCTTTATCAGTGACATCGAAATCAAGGCCGGTGATTCGCTGAAATCCAAGATCAAGCAGGTTGCCTCGGGCCGTTTCGGCGTCACCGCCGAGTATCTGGCCAGCGCCGAACAGATCCAGATCAAGATGGCGCAGGGCGCCAAGCCGGGCGAGGGCGGACAGCTGCCGGGCAAGAAGGTCTCGGAATACATCGCCGAACTGCGCTACTCGACGCCAGGCGTTGAACTGATTTCACCGCCGCCGCATCACGACATCTATTCGATCGAAGATCTGGCGCAGCTGATCCATGACCTGAAGAACAGCAACACCAAAGCTTCCATCAGCGTGAAGCTGGTCTCGGAAGTCGGCGTCGGCACGGTGGCGGCGGGTGTGGCCAAAGCCAAGGCCGATCACGTCACCATATCCGGGCATGACGGCGGCACCGGTGCGAGCCCGTGGTCTTCGATCAAACATGCCGGCACGCCGTGGGAACTCGGTCTCGCCGAAACCCAGCAGACGCTGGTGCTGAACCGCCTGCGCAGCCGCATTGCGGTACAGGTCGACGGCCAGCTTAAAACCGGCCGCGACGTCGTCATCGGCGCGCTGCTGGGCGCGGACGAATTCGGCTTTGCCACCGCACCGCTGGTGGTTCAGGGCTGCATCATGATGCGCAAATGCCATCTCAACACCTGCCCGGTTGGCGTCGCCACCCAGGACCCGGTGCTGCGCAAGAAATTCACCGGCAAGCCGGAACATGTCATCAATTACTTCTTCTTTGTTGCCGAAGAAATCCGTCAGCTGATGGCACAGCTCGGTATCCGCAAGTTTGATGATCTGATTGGCCGCACCGACCTGCTCGACACCCGCAAGAGCATTGAGCACTGGAAAGCCCGCGGTCTCGATTTCAGCCGAGTCTTCCATCAGCCGAAAATGGGCCCCGAAGTCTCGCGATTCCATACCGAGTCGCAGGACCACGGCCTCGACAAGGCGCTGGATCACCGCCTGATCGAACTGGCGAAGCCGGCGCTGGAGCGCGGTGAAAAAGTCAGCATCGACATGCCGATCCGCAACATCAACCGCACCGTGGGCACCATGCTTTCGGGCGAGGTTGCGCAACTTTATGGCCATGACGGTCTGCCGGACGACACCATTCGCGTGAAATTCGCCGGATCCGCCGGCCAGAGCCTGGGTGCCTTCCTGTCACACGGTATAACGCTGAGCTTGATCGGCGACACCAATGACTACTGCGGTAAAGGCCTGTCGGGCGGTCGCATCATCGTCCAGCCGTCGCCGAAATTCCGCGGCGAAGCCGGCGTGAACATCATCACCGGCAATGCGGTGCTTTACGGCGCGATTGCCGGTGAGGCCTATTTCCGCGGGGTTGCCGGCGAACGTTTTGCCGTACGCAATTCCGGTGCACATACCGTTGTTGAAGGCACCGGCGACCACGGCTGCGAATACATGACCGGCGGCACCGTCGCCGTGCTCGGCCCCACGGGGCGCAATTTTGCAGCAGGCATGTCCGGCGGCATTGCTTATGTATACGACGAGGACGGCAGTTTTGCTTCCTACTGCAACACGGCCATGGTCAAGCTGGAACCGCTGCTGACCGAAGCCGAACAGGATGCGAAAGTGCCGCGCGATGTATGGCATATGGGCGAAACCGATGAAGCGATTGCCAAACGCCTTATCGAGAATCATGCGCGACTGACTGGCAGCACCAAAGCGCAAGGCATCATAGCCAACTGGGCAACAGCCCGCGGCAAATTCGTCAAGGTGTTCCCGAACGAATACCGCCGCGCGCTTGGCGAGCTGGCAGCCAAGGGCAAAAAAATCGCTGCCTGAAGTCCGGGCAAATGAACCGAAGAACCTAGTTTGCCCGTCATGGGCATGTTGATTCAGGGATAGACTGCAATGGGAAAAGTCACGGGGTTTCTGGAATTCGATCGGCTGCATGAGGCTGCAGAAAAGCCGCAGGAGCGCCTGAAACACTGGCACGAGTTTGTCGGCCACCTGACCGACAAGGATGCCGGCACGCAGGGTGCGCGCTGCATGGACTGCGGCACGCCCTTCTGCATGAGCGGTTGTCCGATCAACAACATCATTCCCGACTGGAACGACCTCGTATTCAAGCAGAACTGGCAACAGGCGCTGGATACGCTGCACTCGACCAACAACTTCCCCGAGTTCACCGGCCGCGTCTGTCCTGCCCCCTGCGAAGCCGCCTGCACGCTGAACATCAACAATGATCCGGTCGGCATCAAATCGATCGAGCACGCGATCATCGATAAGGGCTGGGAATCAGGCTGGGTCAAACCGCTGCCGGCTGCCGCAAAGACCGGCAAACGCGTCGCCGTCATCGGTTCGGGCCCTGCGGGCATGGCCTGCGCCCAGCAACTGGGACGCGCCGGCCACGACGTCGTTGTCTTTGAAAAATCCGATCGCATCGGCGGACTGCTGCGTTACGGCATTCCCGATTTCAAGATGGAAAAACACCTGATCGACCGTCGTGTCGAACAGATGCGCGCCGAAGGTGTGGAGTTCCGTGTCAGCCAGCATGTCGGAGGCAATGTGCCGGCGCAGAAACTGCTTGCTGAATTCGACGCCGTGGTTGTGGCCGGCGGTGCCGAACAGCCTCGTGATCTGCCGGTGCCCGGCCGCGAACTCGCCGGCGTGCATTTCGCGATGGATTTCCTGCCGCAGCAGAACAAGGTGGTCGCCGGTGACAAGCTTCCAGCACAGCTGAAAGCAACAGGCAAACATGTCATCGTCATCGGTGGCGGCGATACCGGTTCCGACTGCGTCGGCACTTCGAACCGCCATGGCGCAGCGTCGATCACCCAGTTTGAGCTGCTGCCGCAGCCGCCGGAAAAAGAAAACAAACCGATGATCTGGCCGTACTGGCCGGTCAAGCTGCGCACATCCAGCTCGCATGAAGAAGGCTGCCAGCGCGACTGGTCGGTGGCAACCAAACGGTTTGAAGGCAAGGACGGCAAGGTTGAAAAACTGGTTGCCGCCCGTGTTGAATGGAAAGACGGCAAGATGCAGGAAGTGTCAGGCTCCGAATTCACACTGAAGGCCGACCTCGTGCTGCTGGCAATGGGCTTCGTCGGCCCGGTGGCCGGCGGCCTGCTCGAGCAGCTGGGCGTTACCAAAGACAACCGCGGCAATGTCAAAGCCGACACCGACAGTTATAAGACGTCGGTCGGCAAAGTGTTTGCCGCGGGCGACATGCGCCGCGGCCAGTCGCTGGTGGTGTGGGCCATCCGCGAAGGCCGCCAATGCGCCCGTGCCGTCGACGAATACCTGATGGGAAGCAGCGAGCTGCCGCGCTGATGGCGGTGCTGAAGAACGATACCTTTATCCGCGCGCTGCTGCGGCAGCCGACGGATTACACACCCGTCTGGATCATGCGCCAGGCGGGTCGCTATTTGCCGGAATACAACGCGACGCGCAAACGCGCCGGCAGTTTCCTCGGGCTCGCCAAGAATCCGGATTACGCCACTGAAGTCACCCTGCAGCCGCTGGAGCGCTTCTCGCTGGACGCGGCCATTCTGTTCTCCGACATCCTGACCGTGCCCGATGCCATGGGACTTGGTCTTTATTTCGCTGAAGGTGAGGGCCCGAAATTCGAGCGCACCGTGCGCGATGAGGCTGCTGTCAAAGCCTTGAAAGTGCCCGAGCCCCGCGAAACCTTGGCTTATGTTCTCGACGCAGTGAAACAGATTCGCGGTGCGCTCGACGGCAAAGTGCCGTTGATCGGTTTCTCGGGCAGCCCTTACACGCTGGCCTGTTATATGGTCGAAGGGGGAGGCAGCGACGACTTCCGCACCATCAAAACCATGCTCTACGCGCGTCCGGATTTGTTGCACCATATCCTCGACATCAATGCGCGCGCGGTGATTGCCTATCTCAATGCGCAGATCGAAGCCGGTGCGCAGGCAGTAATGGTGTTCGACACCTGGGGCGGCGCGCTATCCGATGCGGCGTATCACGATTTCTCGCTGGAATATCTGCGCCGGGTTGTTGCCGGTTTGCATCGCAGCTGGGACGGGCAGACCATTCCCAGCATCGTCTTCACCAAGGGCGGTGGACTGTGGCTGGAAGACATCGCCGCCATCGGTAGCAACGCGGTGGGGCTCGACTGGACCATCGATATCGGCAAAGCGCGGCAACGGGTCGGCGACAAAGTCGCGTTGCAGGGCAATCTCGATCCGAACGTCCTGTTCAGCCCGCCGGCCACCATCGTGGCTCAGGTCGAGCGCGTGTTGAGCCAGTTCGGTCATGGCTCGGGACATGTGTTCAACCTGGGTCACGGCATCTCCCAATTCACGCCGCCGGATCATGTCGGTGCACTGGTTGAAGCGGTGCATGCGGTTAGCCGCGCCTATCATCAGCCCCCGCGCAGTTGAAAAAGCTTATACACAGCAAGGGGTTACGGCATTACTGTTACCCCGGCACAGCATCACTCCCGCAGTAAATTCGTAAGTATCTGTTTTTATTAATATTTTTATGTATGTCCCGAATCCGCTAAGGTACCGGGATCGTCTTGCTTGCTGCCTGCGTCGCCAGCCGTACAAATGATCAACAGTATTATCCACAGGTCTGGAACGGCAAAAACCCTTGTGGGTAAACGATTTGCCCTTTATTCCAAGAATTGCTGCGAACTTCGCGCGCTAATTTTACTGATCCCGTGAACCGTCTGATCCGAGTCGCACTCGATGTGCCGGTGCCCCGTCTGTTTGATTACCGCTGCGATGATGCGGAAGCGGTGATCGGCGCGCGGGTGCTGGTGCCCTTCGGACGGCAGCGGCTGATCGGATTGATCGTTGCGCAGCCCGAAACCAGCGATGTGCCGGAAAACAAGCTGCGCCACGCCCTGTCGGTACTCGACCGTGAAGCGTTGCTGCAACCAGTCGATCTCAAACTGCTTGAGTTCGCCGCGGATTACTACGTGCATCCGCCGGGCGCCGTGGTCATGGCGACGCTGCCGGCCGCACTGCGCCGCCTCAGCACGCGCAGCAAATCTCCCGGTGCATGGACATTGACCGAAGCAGGCAAGGCGCTCAGCGAAGGTGCGCTGCCACCGCG
>Ga0222712_10000864_pt1 | contig 38843 bp, 58 predicted proteins | sample C33_657DmetaG_FD_165043 | JGI IMG/M metagenome (GOLD analysis project Ga0222712, IMG submission 165043) | Estuarine water microbial communities from San Francisco Bay, California, United States - C33_657D | ecosystem: Environmental > Aquatic > Marine > Unclassified | place: USA: California... | reverse complement strand
TGTAACAGTTAACAACTTTACTTCTTCAGCCACCATTGACCTTTGGGGAATCCAAGTAGAGGCTGGCTCAGTAGCCACCGCGTTTCAAACTGCCACTGGCACACTTCAAGGCGAGTTAGCCGCTTGTCAGAGATATTACTGGAGAAATACGGCTGGCTCAAATTATCAATCTTTTGGAAGTGGTCAAGTAGTAAGTACGACTAGAAACGTGATAAATGTTCAAAATCCCGTTCCTATGCGCATAGCGCCTACCGCAGTAGAGTATTCTCAACTTGCCACTGTAAATTCTAGTGATTCAAATCTAAATTTGACTTCTTTGTCGTTGGCTTATGCAGGGTCTACGAGTAGCGCTTTATGGGCAGAAGTATCATCTGGTTTAGTTGCGGGAAATGCTTCAAATTTGAGAGCCAATAATTCTACAAGTGCTTATCTAGCGTTTACAGCGGAGTTGTAAAATGAATCAAATAAAAATAATTACAGATGAAGCAACAGGTCAACAACACGTTATTATTGACCGAGGCAATGGGGAATATACTTCAATGCCTAAAGCCCATTTTGACGAACTAGAAGCCGCTAAAGAAAACGGCACAATCTCGTAGGTATGTGATATAGTCTAGGTATGGAACAAATACCATTAGACATCATTGAAGCAAAACTACGGGATAGGTATGAGACCCAGGGGTTCTCAATGGCTATGTTCCGTAACGACTGGAACTTACTCATACGAATGGGTGTTCACCCACAAGTTGCCACAGTAGAAGACCTACAGAAAACGATTATGTCTGTTAAGGCATCATCAACCAAAGGCACCTACGCTGCCCGTCTACGCTCTATGTTCAAGGCTTTGAACAAGATGAAGTTGATAGATAACAGGGTGATAGAGGACTTACCTAATGTCCGTAAGGGCAGAGGGTTACCTCACCCCATTACCCCGTCTGAGGCTAAGATGCTAATGACTGAGGCTAGACAGCCGATGAGAGACTGGTTCATCATAGGCTGCTGTGCGGGTCTACGGGCTATGGAAGTAGCCAACCTGCGTGGGGTAGACCTAGAGAAGCAAGACGACGGATACGTTCTTAGAATCGCTGGTAAAGGCGGTACAGACCTATCTGTGCCTGTGGCTAACATTGTTGCTGATACTATCCTGAAGTATGGTACAAGCCAAAGGCTTTGGGAAGTTACACCTAATCGCCTATCCAAGAAGACCTCTAATGAGATGAAGCGTCTAGGCATACCGAAGAAAACCTTTCACGCCTGTCGCCATTACTTTGCCACCAATATGCTTGAGAAATCTGGTGGAGATTTGCTGGCAGTACGAGACTTAATGCGCCACTCAAGCGTGGCTACAACACAGGTATATACCCAATTGGCTAGTGGCAGAACTCGCTCGTTGGTCAACTTAATAAACTAGGGGACATAATGATAGGTAAGTCAGACACAGTAGCAATCGGCTGGTGCGATAACGGTACTACCGACGGTAAGTTTACCGAAGGGTTGATGACAGCAGTACTTGCTGGTCCAGCCAATGGTATGCCCATTCACACCAGTATCCGAGTCCAAGGCAATCAGATTGGCAGACAACGCCAAGTTCTCTTTGACCATTGGGCAGATAAGATTAAGACAGACTGGCTACTCTGGGTAGACTCAGACATAGTGCTGAACCTAGAGTCAATGCAAAAACTCTGGAAGACAGCAGATAAGATTAACCGTCCTGTTGTTAGCGGTGTGTACTTCATCTCTAAAGAAAATGAGGGCAGTCTTATGCGCCCATTTCCTGTACTCTTTAATGACATCTCAGAGTTTCAGGTGCAGTACATACACCCGCTGCCTGACAATGAGGTAGTTCAGATTGACAATGCTGGCTTTGGTTTTGTCTTAATGCACAAGTCAATCATTCCTAAAATCCGTGAGGCTAATCCTGGCAAGGGACTATTCATAGAGACAGGTGACGGGAATGATGACCACTTTATCGGTGAGGATATTATTTTCTTCCGCCGTATGAAGAAGGCTGGCATTCCGCTTCACGCACACACTGGTGCCCTAGTCAAACACATCAAGAGATTCTCACTTGACTATGACTACTACGCATTGTACTGGGCACATCAACATTTGAAAGATAAACTTAAAGAAGAACAACAAGGCTAGGAGAATAAGTGGCTGGTCGTGATATTACCGAAGGTCGCGCCTCGCGTGCGATTGCCGTTGATGTTGGTGTATTAACTGATACATCTGTCTGGGTTAACACCGATATTGCCTACGATGTGGCACTTGGCGGACAACCCTTCATCTACGCAATCAGCGATGGACGTCCTTACATTAGACAGACCGCTCCTTTCCGTAAAGAACAATTTGATAATCAGACCGAGCCTGGCGAGCAAAGCCTAACAGGTTGGTGGATTAGAAGTCAGTCCTCGTTCCATAATGGAGCGGGGATTACTTTTTTTGACCCTGCTTTAGTATCTAACGAGGGCGCTTATCGCTTTGCCGATAGCCGCAACGTAGATGTCTGGACACAGGGTGAGGTAACTCTGCTAAACTCTGTTAGCGAAGAGCACATAGTTACTGGTGCCATCAATACTAATGGTCGCAAAAACCAGAAGTTAAGTTCTATTAAGTGGAACAACACTGAAGGAGTATTACTTAAGGACGAATATGACGTTGATAAGATTGATACTGAAGGCAACGTTACGCACTTTATTGATTACAACGCTAATGGTGATTATCCTGTCTATGGTATATGCGACGATGGTACTACTGCCTATTGGGTTACTCGAATACTTGACTCAGGTGTAGACAAAACTCAACTCTATAGCAAACCTCTAACTGGCACTTCAGCCACGACCGCTACACCAATGTTCAATACCAGCAGTATTGTTGTTAACAACGCAGTAATGGAGTTCGTCAAAGAACGTATCGTTATGTGCGTCAATAATAAAGTCTTTGAATTTGCTACCAACGCATCATCTTTGCCGACCGCCGTCTATACCCACCCATCTTCATCTCACGTCTATACCAGTATCGCAGCCTCAGGCGCTGCTATCTATGTGGCTGGTTACAATGGCATTCAGTCTACGATTCTAAAGTTCACCCTATCGGCAACAGGATTGATGCCTACCCTGACTCAGGCTGTAGTTGCAGCAGAGTTTCCAGCAGGTGAGATAGTCCATAAGATTCATTACTATCTTGGCTATATGGTTATTGGAACCAACAAGGGTATTCGTGTAGCCGTAGTATCTGATGTTGATGGTTCAATTAACTACGGTCCATTGATTGTAGAAACTGACCAGCCTGTATATGACTTCTGCTCACGCGACCACTATGTGTGGGCAACAGCAGGAGTTGATGGCTACCCTGGACTAATTCGTTTAGACTTAAGTCAGCAACTAGAGCCATTAGTGTTTGCTTACGCAAATGATATTTACTATGGCAACTCACTGGGGCACATTACAACCTCTGTTGCATTTGCCAATGGAACTGACCAACTCTTGTTTACATCTACAGCAAATACTGTAGGTGGAACCATTACTAATAAGCAATTAACCAGTAATGTTGCAACCCTGACTACGGCATCTGCTCACGGTCTTGTGGTTGGAGATTCTGTATGGGTGCAAGGTGTGGACAGCACATTTAACTCAACCACATCTACATACACAATCACCGCAGCAACCACCACAACATTCTCCTACACCAAGGCAGCAACTAACGTAGCATCTACAGCAGTAACATCCGCTACCGCTATTGTCAATGTCCCTGGCGCTTTATACCTAGAGAGTGCAACAGAGAAGGCTGTAAGCGGATACCTGACTACAGGATACATTCGCTACAACACACTAGAGCCTAAGAACTTTAAGCGTCTTATTGGACGCGGGTCATTTACCTATGGTTCTATGACACTAGAAACTGTGGACGCAGCAGGTACTGAATACGACATTATTTCTTACGACTTAACTGTTCCCCCTGTTGAGGTAACAACAACTCAGCCATTCGATGCTCAGGAATACCTAGCCTATAAGTTCATCTTGTACAGAGATGCAACTGATACAACTAAGGGTCCTACATTTGAAGGCTATCAAATTAAGGCGACAATTGCAACACCTCGTCAACGAATCATAAGATTCCCTGTCTACTGCTTCGACGTAGAGACTGATAGATACAACGTCCTAGTCGGGTATGAAGGTAGGGCTTTCGATAGGTTATCTAAACTAGAGACTATCGAAGAAAATGGTGACGTAGTAACGTGGCAAGACCTCACCACAGGTGAGTCACGTCAATGCGTCATAGAACAAATTTCATTTACCCGTATGACGCCACCTGACCGAGGCTTCTCTGGTTACGGCGGTGTTCTTGAGATTACAATAAGGACCGTATAAACTATGTCTCCTGCTGATTGGGCTGGATTAGCCGTATCCGTAACCACCCTTGTAACCGCACTGGCAATGGGTGTCAAGCATCTAACTAAACATTATCTGTCGGAACTTAAGCCCAATGGCGGTTCAAGTCTTAAGGATAAAGTCAACGCCTTAGAAGACAAAGTAGATTTACTCACAGAATTAGTCAAGGAAGCACTGAGGAAATGAATGAAACCTGTAGCCAAGAAAGCCACGCCTGCTGCTATTGCTGTCCTACGTCAGGCGACAGCATTGTTTCCGAAGCGCAAGAAACTGTCCGACGGATTGTTGCCCTCTGTGGCACATCAAAAACAGAGTCCGAATTCGGACCACAACACGGGTCTTGCTGTTGATTTGACACACGACCCCGAGAATGGGGTTGACTGTGCCCAGATATTCGAGAAACTTAAAGAGGATGAGCGGGTTTCCTACCTTATCTTCAATAAAAAAATTTGGTCGCGCCAGTATGCTAAGCGTGGCAATCGTCCTTACACTGGTATCAACCCTCACGTTAAGCATCTTCATATTTCTATCAACCCTGATATGGCTAATGACACTAGCCCTTGGTTCTGGTGGATGAATCAACCCAAGATTGTGAATCAGGTTATGGCTAAACTACAGCCACAACCCAAGAAGAAGGTAGCAACAGGTACCATTGCGGTACCAGTATGCACCTGCTGTCAGGTTCACAATCCTAAAAGAAAGGCAAAATAAATGGAAGCACTAAAGCAAGTATCGCTGACCTGGTTCCGTGCTGCAGCCTCCGCTGCAATCGCACTCTACCTAGCGGGCGAGACCGACCTTAAGACTCTCGGAATGGCAGCCCTCGCAGGGTTCCTCGGACCAGTACTTAAGTGGCTCGACCCATCTGCAAAGGAGTTTGGCAGAGGCGCAGAGTAGCCCTTAAAACGCCGTATAAGGCGATTAGAGACACAAAGACCCCCTACCTGAGGTAATTACCTTGGGATAGGGGGTTCTTTTTCTTTTTATCGGCGTGTCGGATTTGACAAAAACTTTGACAGTCAGTGTATAATTAATCTATAATAGATAATATATATAATATATAGGGGCGAAGCCCCTTATATAATATATATAATATATTATAATATAACTTAATATTACATAGCCCCGATATGTCGAGTACTCTCCTGTCCTCCATAAAAGGGCTATGTAACTAAACTAGACAGGAGAAACAAGTGATTCAATTACAGGGCTACCAATTACCAGCCCATATATCTTACTCGGCATTCACAACTTACCTGACCTGTGGGTATCAGTATTACCTAGGTCGTCTACTACAAGTACCTGAGGAACCTAGCATCTGGTCTGCAGGTGGTCGAGCATTTCACGCAGCAACCGAAGAGTGGGACTTAGCCAATGACTAATCAACTATGGGCAGATGCTTGGAAGAAAGAAACCAAGGACTTAGATTTAGCCAAAGCAAGAGTGGCAGGACGAGCAACCAAGGCTAACCCGAATAAGGAAGATGCTATTTGGTGGAATGAGATGGGTCCACAATGGGTGGATAACTACATCTCGTGGCGTAAGTCCAACACTGACTGGAAGATATGGCGCACACCGCAAGGTGCTAAAGCCATCGAACTAGAACTCAATCCCATCATCGCTGACGTGCCTGTGAAGATGGTGATTGATAGAGTCTTTGAGGTTAACGGTGAACTTGTTATCGTTGACCTTAAGACATCATCAAGACGACCAACATCTGATTTACAACTTGGCTTCTACAAAGTCGGGATTGAGATGATGCTTGGTGTGAAAGTCAATCAAGGTAACTACTGGATGTCCAGAGAATCTGGGACAGGAGAGATGATTGACCTGAGTAGATATACCCTAGATATGCTTGAGTATCTTGTGTCGGGTTTCGACAAGGCTCGTAAGGCTGGTATATTTCTCCCTAACTTATCCAGTTGCAGTTACTGTGGACTCACAGAACACTGCACATTTACGAAAGAGAAGCAATGAACAACGAAGACTGGAAACTACAGGTTTCCTATAAGACTGGTGCTGGCGATATGATTAACATTCGCGCCAATACCGCTGATGAATTAAGCGTTCTGCTTGAGGGAATCTCTGATTACTCAACTCAGATTGCTGCAACAGGAAGGATGCTAGGTGCTGCGTACAACACAGCCCCTTTGGAGACACCTTCTTCAACTCCCGTCACAACGCCCAAAGTCTCCTCCGTTCCAGACCAGGCAAAGCAAGCATCCCCTACCTGTATTCACGGACCGCGAGTATTCCGAAGTGGCGTAAGTAAAAAGAATGGACAACCATACGCGTTCTGGTCTTGCCCTCAACCACAGGGTGCAGACCAGTGCAAACCCGTTAACTAACTACTTATCGGGGACAATGAAACCACTCGCTAATCGGGGAAGGTGGCGGGTGGTTTCACCTTAAGACAGGAGCAATATGAAAACTTTAGTAAGGTCAGTCGGAAGAACTGACATCGGCGGTGAACCGTTGCCCGCTGTGTTCAAAGCATTTGAATCTAATAAGATTATATTTCGTAGAGCAGAAGTCTCTATGATGGCAGGAACTCCAGGTGTAGGTAAGTCAACGCTTGCTCTGGCATTAGCACTTAAGATGAAAGTTCCTACGCTCTACATCTCAGCAGATACCAACGCACATACTATGGCTATGCGCCTAGCGTCAATGATTAGCGGTAAGAATCAAAGTGATGTTGAGTATCTATTACAGAATGATTTAGGTTGGACTAAGGCAACACTCAGCAGAAGCAGTCATATCGTCTGGTCTTTTGAGTCAAGCCCTAGCCTTGTTGATATTGACGAAGAGGTACAAGCCTTCGAAGAACTATGGGGTTGCCCGCCTGTGGCTATCTTTGTAGATAACTTAATGGACGTAGCCACTGATGGTGGCGAAGAGTTCGCATCTATGCGAGCGATTATGAAGGAGTTGAAGTACCTTGCTCGAGCGACTAATGCTGCGATTGTCGTACTACATCATACATCGGAGGCTGTGGAAGGCAAACCTTGCCAACCACGGTCGGCACTCCAAGGAAAGGTGGCTCAACTCCCAGCGCTTATCTGCACTCTCGGAGTTGTCGGAACTGCTATGGCAGTTGCACCAGTCAAAAACAGGTATGGTAGAGCGGATGCTAACGCGAATCTTAACGCGTGGCTAGCCTTCAATCCTGAATATATGTATATCGAAGACATACCAGAGAACGCATAGGACTAATAATGGATGACGATTACTTAGAGATTCACGCAAAAGAGATGGCACAATCTGAATACTTAAGACATATAGCCAAGTGTATTAAGAAGATGGATGATGCTAAGGTGCCAGTCAAAGATGAATACACTCAAGGTATAACTGATGGTCTTGATTGGGCTATTAGAATACTAGAGAAAGACAAGAGTGCTTACTAATGGCTAACCCCAACGGGCGCAAGGGCGCACAGTTCGAGACCGATGTAATGAAATGGCTTCGCTCTGTTGGCGCTATATGCGAACGACTCACTAAGGCTGGGGCTAAAGACGAAGGCGACCTTGTTGCTATCGTTGCTGGCAAGACTTACATATTAGAACTGAAGAACAGAAAAAAGTTAGACCTGCCTGAGTTCTGGGCTGAGGCTCAAGTTGAGGCAGATAACTACGCTAAGGCAAGAGGGTTGCCATATACTCCTGCGTCTTACGTCATAATTAAGCGACGCAATCACGGGGTGAATAAGGCTTGGGTACTACAGGACTTAGAACAATGGCTCGAAGAGAGGAAGTAAATGACTTACCTAGTATCGGAGAAGTGCTCCGTCACTATGGAGCGAATCTACGAGCAACACACGGGCAAGTTAATCTCCGTTGCCCTTTCCACTCAGACACTCATCAAAGTGGTAGTGCCAACCTCGATAAAAATATCTTCATCTGTTTCGCCTGCGGAGTGCAGGGAAATAGTTTACAAATAATATCTAGACAGGAGAATGTGAATATCAATGAAGCAAAGCGCATTGCAGAAGGAATTACTGGGCAAGGCAACGGAGCGGTACGCGGCAAACATCTCTCTGGCGCAAGACTACCTAGCAAGCAGAGGAATACCTCTGGAGGTAGCACGGCTGGCGCAATTAGGCGTAGTCGTAGAGCCTGAGGTAGGTCACGAGGCGTATCAAGGAAGGTTGAGTATCCCTTATGTTACTAAGTCTGGTGTCGTAGACTTACGTTTCCGTTCTCTCAATCCTGCGGTTGAGCCTAAATATATGGGACTCACTGGGGCTGATACTAAGATGTATAACGTTCTCGATATTGAGCGTGCTGGTGATTTCATTGGTGTATGTGAAGGTGAGTTGGATACTCTTACTATGTCTCGTTGTGTTGGTATTCCTTGCGTTGGTGTACCAGGGGCGAACAGTTGGAAGAAGCATTACACAAGACTCCTTGCAGATTTCGAGCGAGTCTTTGTCTTCGCTGATGGCGACCAACCAGGAAAAGAATTTGCCAACAGTCTTGCTAGGGAACTCCCTGTTACTGTCGTCGGATTCCCCGACGGAGAAGATGTTAACTCGTTCTATACGAGCAATGGGGCGGAAGCAATTAGACAGAAGATTGAATGATGGATGACGACGACCTCTACTGCGACGGGTGTGGTGAACACTTCGATACGGCATTTGAAATGGTAGACCATCACCTAGAAGACGGCGATGAGTTCGACCCGTACATAGTCCTACCTAATGGGGTCAAGTTATTAGTGGGTAGCCTACTAAGATTTCTTTATGAACACGCCGAACAACCAGAACAAATCAGACAAATAACACAATCCACATATGTTACACTTTATGCTGCTGAATCTGGTAGTGAGGTACTTGATGAACTCATTGAGGAAGTTGTGGTAGGTTCCGAGATGTTAAAGTTTGATTCAAGTCTTAAGAAGTTACTAGAAGAAAGCAAACCAAATGAACCTGACGAAGGCGGAGCGTGAAGAAGTATGGCAGATTATAAGTCACCTAACAGGGATGGGCTACAAAGTTACGTCCACAAACTTAAAGAACCAAAGTCTCATCGTGACAATAACAGTTCCGCTACTTTCATCAAGAACGTAGAGGATACCTTCAATGAACTCGAGGCACTGCTCATTAACAAGCACCTTGATTACGGTCCAAAGAACATTAGCCAATCGCCAGGTGGTCCTATCAATGGACTTCGAGTTCGTATGCACGACAAGATTGCCCGCATTAACAACCTTGTTGATAAAGGAATCTACAATCCACAATACGAATCGCTCGAAGACTCCTTTAAGGATTTGGCAAACTACGCAATCATAGGTCTTCTAGTCTTAAGACAACAATGGGACAGTGAGAAGTGAGAGAACAAGAACTCTTTGAATGGATGAAGGAAAAGTTCTATCCCGACCTCGTTCGTTCTGAATCTGAGTTCGATGGGTTCGACTGTCAGTCAGATGAATACAAGTTGTTTATAGAACTTAAGTCACGAAAGACTCATTACGACGACTTGATTATCGAGAAGTATAAGTTTGATTTCCTTATCACCGAAGCAGGAAAGTTATCTTATACTCCTTGCTATGTAAACTACACCCCGCAAGGGGTCTATTTTTTTGACCTTGATTCTATACTTAAGGCTGAAATTGATTTAGGTTGGCACGACAAATGGTTGCCGACCACCACCGAGTTTGCTAACAACAACAATAGATTAAAGAAAGTAGGACTTCTTAACGTAAAGTTAGGGACAAAGTTATTATGAATTGGGAACGCATTGAACGCTGGCAGTATGTCGTTGATGCTGTCGCTGTGGAGTACTCTCGTAAGTTTGATATGGTTGAGATTGAAGACTTAAGACAGACTCTCTATCAGTGGTTTGCTGAGCACCCCAAGAAGTTAGATGAGTGGGAAGCCAAAGGTGAGAAGGACGCGAAGAACTTAATCTATCGTAGCCTGCGTAATCAGGCTTTAGATTACTGTCAGAAATGGAAGGCTAAATCTGTGGGTTACGATGTATCTGATGTTTACTATTACAACAATGAAATCGTTGAAGCCTTGCTCACTCCAGTCTTAAGAAGTGAATTTAATGTAGCCCATAAACTTAATCTCGGTAGGGTAGGTCGCCCGTCTGCGCCCTCTGAAGGTGGCAACTTGATGGCGATGATGGTCGAGATAGATTATGTCTATTGGAAGTTAGGTAAAGACGATAGAAGAATTTTATTTATGCGTCACGCTGAGGCTATGGACTTCAAAGAGATAGCAAATCTATTAGCACTCGGCTCTGAGGATGCTGCTCGTATGCGCCACAAGCGGGCAGTCAATAGACTTATTAGAAAACTCGGTGGCTTTAGACCATTTCCCGACTACGATTATCCCGATAAAGAAGATGAGATAGAAGACTAGCGGTTATCTGTTTTATAGAATCCAGTTCCCTTGAACTGAACACTTGGAGCAGACCAGACTCTCTTCATAGTTCGATAACACACTGGGCATTCGGGTCCAACTTCAAAATGAATCTGCGTTTCTTGATGTGCTAGGCATTCTTCACATCTGTATTCGTATGTAGGCATAGTCCTAATCTATCTCGGTCGGAGCGGTGGCGATAGCACCGCACAATTTACATTCTTGTCTTAAGTCATACCAGCCTACGGCTCGAGTCTCCTCGTCCCATACAACTGTAATAATCCACATCTTACTGCCACATAGGCAGACTGTAATCGGTTCTCCGCGTAAGTCTAGCATCAGTAATGGTTATGTCTTAAGTGATACTTCATTGCTTTACAGGGTGTTTCGTATCTATGTTGGATATATTTGTAGGCGTGAAGGATTTGTATTGCGGGGTCTTTGCTAGTTTCCTTAAGCCTTTGACCAATACCAAATGCCGATGAGCCTTGCCTGTTCTTGGCAAGATGGTCATAGCGAGCCTCTTTAGTAAAGATATAATCAAGACATCTCCATTCCATATTACGCCACCCGTAACCTGCCCAAGCATACTGCTTGGCTAGTGCTTTATTGGCTTTCTTCTCTGCCATTGTGGCTTGTGTCCGCTCGTTTGCTTGCGGTTTTGACTTGAGTAATGGGGGAAGAAGGGGCGGGGCTGAGACTACAAGAACTACACCAGCCACCGCACCCACAAGAAGTCGTCGTTTCATTAGGACACTCTAGCAACTTTCGCCCTCACTTGCTTGACTAAATGCCATTCATCTTTGAAAGAGTCTTGGCTAGGCTTGCCTAGCATAGTGCGTCTTTCGTAGTTCATAAGCCCGCCCCATATAGAACCGCCGTGTAGGTTCTCGTCTTCAAGTCCTTGCTTAAGACATAACTCACGCACAGGGCAGTCGTTACATATTGAGACAGCCTCTATCATTCTTAGGATTTGAAGTCTGCGTTCGTCGTTGTGCTTGAAAGACTTATACCACCACAGTTCGGGGTCGGGGTGATTAGCGCAGGCTGCTTGTTCGTGCCACTCAGGAGGCAGGGCGTAGGTATCTTGTAACACTATGACACCACCCGTAAGTCGCGCCGTAGTTCTATTATTGACTGCGCCTTGCCATAGTCAATGTCTTCGGTGTGTAACACCGAGAACTCTTGATGTTCATAGAGCCACTCGTCTTGTTCTTCTGTCTTAAGACTATCCCAATTCTCAGGAAGTTCGCCCTTTGTAGTTACATCTATAATGCGAACTCCCTTTAATTCGTAGGTAACCCTATGCGTTCTCACTATTGAACTCCTTCTCTGCTAGGTCTGCTAGGTAGGAATCCACAGCCTCCTCTGCTCGGTCTCGCTGATAGAGTTGAATCTCTGCGTCAATGATGATGTCGTTGATGTAGTCTTGGAAAGTTGCTCGGACATCTTCATTGTCCCATATTTCTACGGCTTGCTCCCATAGTTCGGCTTTCATTTCCTTGAACTCTGAACCGATAGCGAACCCCATAATTTCTTGGTCAGGTGTGTAGTTGCGGTTAAGGTATGCGATAAAGTTTCTTACTTTCATTCTAGTCCTCTTTCTAAGTCTGATAGTTGTTCGTCTGTTAATACTACGCTAACATATCCAAAAGCGTAAGGGTATTCGTAGCCTTCAATAGATTTTGTTCTAGCAAAGTCCACAATTTTTTTTAGAATTTCATTTCTTTCTGTAGTAGACAAGCGGGTTTTCGTTTCAGTCATTTTGTTTTTCGCACTCCTGTCTTAGTGAATCGTTTCTTTAGGTCGCTCAGTACTATCGCTAGCCACCACGAAAGGACGGCAACAGCGAACAGAATGAAGACATACAAGGTAACTTGTAGTAGTGCGAAGATACCGCCTAAGTGTATGCCTGTCAAGATTTCTTTCAGTGTTTCCATTATTAGTTTTCCTCCTTGAGGTGTGATGAAATTAAGGTAGTGCCATTTACATAGTTGAAGAGAGCGGGGTCTATCTCGCTTTCAACTTCAGTTATTACTATCCATTTACTCATTGTTATTCTCCTGTCTTAAGACTTGATTTAATAGAACTAGAATGTTTGACTTGTTGCTCATTGTTGTTTCGTATCTACCATTCTTGAATAAATGGTATTCGTCTCCGCTATACCTTGCTTCCCATACATTACCTTCTTTGTCAGAGCCACACGCTACATTGTAGCCCTTGTCTGTGTAACTTGCTATCATTTTTTTATCTCCTGTCTTAAGTCGTTAAGTTAGTGACAAGCACAGTTGTCGTTTTTTTGTATCATTCTCATCGTTGAATTGTGGCTTTCTTCCCACGCCTCATCGTAAAGTTCTTGAAGCCACTCTCCGATTAGTCTCTTATCCCACGCCTCCATTGTGAGGGTGTTCGCTAGTTCTTTAATTCTTTTTTTCATTTGTTTTTTCCTGTCCTTGTTTGTATCCGTCAAGCCATACATTAACTAGCAATTCCTCTATTCTTTCCTCGTTCCAAGCGTCAGCGGTTAAAAATCGAGACAACTCTCCGAGCCAATCTTTTGTTTCTGTGTTCATTTTATTCTCCTGTCTTAAGTCGTTTAGTTTGTTTGCTTTTGTATCGTCCTCGCAGATTGCTCCGTGAGGTATGAGAGTGCGAGAGATAATGCCTCCACATAATCCACATTTAGGCATTCTGCTCCACCCCGCAATCATCACAGGTGAAGCCATCGGGCACGGCTTCTGCTGTTACTTGCTCGCCTTCTCCCTCTTTGCTACACGCTACGCATATCAAAGAACTGTCTAGATATACGCCGATAATATCTTCACTCATTTTCTTTTCTCCTGTCTTAAGATGTAAGAATGGCTACACTCTGCCAAAGGTGCTAGGCAGTCGCCGCATATTGGGGTCATAGTTCTACCTCGTTTCCGTCTTGGTCGCGGTAGATAGTTAGGTCGTTTCTCGAGGTTGCTAGGTCTTCTGAAGCCCACGCTTTTATTCTGTCAATTACCATCTCAAGAGTAATCTCTTCGGGGCTAACATCGTTGTCGTTTGCCATATCGTCCACAATTTCCTCGACGGAATAGGTGAACGCTTTCATCGCGGTGATACTCTTGGGCATTGTTTCGGTTTTCATTTAAGTTCTGTCCATTCGTTAATGTTGTCAATGAATACCGCTTTGTCGTCCCCTTTAGGGTAAGTAAATAACGGGAACTCGAATTCGTTCATTGTCTTTTCAATGTCGTCGGTCTCCACTTCATAAGTGAAGCGCATATAGATTTGATATTTCTTCATTATATTTCTCCTGTCTTAAGTAGTTAGTTCTTGAAGTTGTCGAGTGTTTGTCTTGCGATAATATCGAAGGGCAAAGAACCCTGACCTTGTAGCATTTGAGCGATGAAGAGTGAAGCGGTCTCGCTAATTCTATCGCGGACGAGTTCGGTCACTTGCTCGGCTAGGTTTTCCCACTCTTCGCGCAACACATCCGAGAGTGCCACGATATTATCTGCCTCTCGTGCGCTCTCTCTGAGTTGCTCGTATGAGTCGCGGTCATTCTCCGCAACGAGTAGCCACTCGGTTGCGAATTGGTCGGCAATAACTAAACGCTTTACCTCGTCGCTCATTGTGTCCGCTTGGACTTGTGCTAGTGTGCTCATCTTGTTTTCTCCTGTCTAACTTGGGCGGATACTTTCCGCCTCGTGCCCCGCTATGGTCTCGCTCCATTCGCCCTCTGTCAAGAGTGCGGGGCTGTGAGTTTCCTCACTTAGTTTTTAGATGTAGTAATTATCGCTGAGCCAATTCTTAAGGAAGAACACGCCCACTAGAATCGCGCCAATTACAACCGCGAAGGGTGCGATGAGTGCGAGGCTTGCCCATAGTTCAAGCGCGTCGTTTCCTGTCTGTTGCGCTGTATCTGCTACGCCTTGCCACTTGTTAAAATAATTTACTAGCATTTTATTTCTCCTGTCTTAAGTAATAGAGGAACTTTTCCCCTATCGTGCCCCCGCTAGGTCTTGAGCCTGCGCCGTCTTGCGGTGCGGGGGCTGTTGTTCTAAATCGCCTGTGCTAAATCTGTCAAGGTCTCTTGAACTCTTTCGATAGCCTTCTCACAAGCCTCGAACTCTTCTATTAGTTGGCGAATCTGTAGGAACTGTGAGGGTGAAAGTTCCACCCCGAGAATCTGATTTACTTTTCTCTCTGCCTCGTCGCGTTGTTCGAAGAGTTTCGTTTCGCGCTCTTCTAACTTTGAGATTCTTTCTTGTAGTGCCATTTCTTTTTTCTCCTGTCTTAAGTCTGAAAAGTTCTGAGGCTCATCAGTCGGGGCACTTACCCCGAGACCTTCGCCCCGATTTCTCGGGGCTAGGTTTCGCCTTATGCTCGGAAGTATTCTCCGCAATTGTCGCACTTTTGTTCTCACTTTTCAAGCACCGACACCGAGAGGCGAATCACGCCACCGCAGCCGCAGCGGGCAGATTTGAGGTTCTTGTTGCGTCCTCGCGTTTTGCCCGCTTGCTCGGTGTCTGCCATAAGTGAAAGGGCGTTTTCGATTAGTGCTAACGCCTCCGCCCACCGCTCGGCACACTCATCGGATACATCGGTCACGCTCCATCCGATACCCTGCGCTTGTGTGATTGTGAGACCTAACGCCTCCGCTGTAGCCTTGAATTTCTTATTGTGATACCCGTCGCCCGTGACGCCTTGAATCCCCGCTTGTAGGTCTAGTGAGTGAGCGGTCTCGTGTAGAAGAGTTCCGAGCACGGCGCGGGCGCCTCGCTCGAAATAGTTCGCCGATACCATTATCTCGTGGAATTTTTCTTCTCCCGCCTTCCAAATCTTCGCGTGAGTAAAATGTCCCATCGTCCGCCCTGTCTTACGGGTAACGAGGATAGTGGCGCGGGGTGCGCCTGTCTTCTCTCGAATAATCTCGTGAGCATTCTCGAGCGCGGTAGCGATAGTGCTTAATCTTTCCGACTTTTCTAGTGTTGCGGTGTTCATTAGTTCTTTTCTCCTGTCTCGTGTCTTTCTAGGTGATTTGGTAAAACCTCGAGCATTTCCCATTCGTTAGCGCGGTCTAATTCTAGCCCGCAGCGGGGGCATTTCCAATTAGTCATCTTTTCTCCTGTCTCTTTAGCCTGTCTCATCAGAGGCGGGAGGCTATCCCCTGCCTGACCCCCTTGCGGGGGTTTCGACTATTGGCGGTTAAGTCTAACGAATAAATCGAAGCATTCTTCGCAGACAATAGTGTCGGCGTCAATTCTGACCTTGCCTAGTTCTGAACAGTTAGCGCATTCCATTTTCTTATCTCCCGTCTCGGGAACTTTTCCCGATGGGCGCGATTTTACGCCTTAAGCCCTAACCTGTCAAGAATCTAACCCCCTTGATTTTAGTGAGTTGCGTCACATCATTACTCGAACAGATGTTCGATAGATTTCCCCTCACTCTTCCCCCTGATTAGTTGAACTTTCAACAATTCTTTAATCATTCCTCAATTATGCCCGCCCGCCCTACCCTGCGGGGGGATAGTCATCTCCTCCGTATCCTTCGAATACCTGCTAGAAATTCTGATTATTACCTAGAGAATCCCGATTTAATAACTCTCAATGATTACTTAAGACCTAAGAAGAAGAGAGGTGTCTGCCGTCGGAACTGAGTCTGCTGCTAGGACGCACCGCTCAAGGCGGTTTGACCCCGCATTACATTAAATCGGTCGTATATATATACATATAGTCACCCAAAATATTTCTGTTATATTCGCCCTATAACCTATTGAACAGGACTTTTGTAGCCCAAAGGGCGCAAAAAGGACTGGATATAAAAATATTTACCGAAAACCTGTTCGGTTTTCCGATTTGAACAGGTTATCTTATATGTATAGATATTTATATATCTATACGGAGCGTCGCTCCGCCTCTTGCGGGCTACGCGACTATATATAATATATATAATTATATATAATATATATCAGGTGCCCATATTCTGACCGTTTGCTGGAGGGCGTTTATTCTAAGTTTTAACGGGGGTAACTGATGGGACGAAAATCGGGTAAGGTTGACATACCAAAGGGCGAAGCCCAGGAACGGGTACTGCATCAACTGAGCCAAGGTAGCACCATCAAGGCGGCTATGGAGTCGGTCAACCGAAACGAGGTTACCTTCCGCCAATGGGTGATGGCTGACCCCAACTTCAAGGAACGCTCTGACAAAGCAAGACTTACGGGCAAAGGGGTCAAGGCTGACCTAGCCAACCTCAAAGACATTTCCTTTGAACAATTCTCCGAAGAGTTCCTCGACACTAAGATTTTTCCTCACCAGAGAACCTGGATAGATTTACTTGAGGGACGGGAGCCATCCTGGCTACACCCGTCTATGATATTCGAACCAGGGGCGCATAACCGAGTCCTGATTAACGTGCCCCCTGAACACGCCAAGAGCACGGTACTGACCATCAACTACGTCACCTACCGAATTGCCACTAACCCTAACATTAGAATCATCTTGGTCTCCAAGACCCAGGGTATGGCGCGTAAGTTCCTCTCAGCCATCAAGACCAGACTAAGCCATCCGTCCTGGATTAAACTCCAGACCGCTTTTGGTCCTAATGGTGGCTATAAGGCGGACTCGCCTACGTGGTCCGCCGATATGATTTATCTTGGCTCAGGTCGAGATTCTGGTGAGAAAGACCCTACGGTTCAAGCCTTGGGTTTTGGTTCCCAGATTTACGGTGCACGTGCCGACCTGATTATCCTCGACGATGTCGTGATGAACTCCAATGCCCACGAGTGGGAGAAGCAAATTGAATGGCTTCAAAAAGAAGTTATCACGCGTTTGGGACGACACGGGAAACTCCTCATCGTAGGAACCCGTGTTGCCCCTGTAGATTTATACAAACAGATACGGGACGGCTCTAACTGGACTGGTGGTAAATCGCCTTTCACTTATTGTGCGATGCCAGCCGTTTTAGAGTTTGATGAAAAGCCTGCCAACTGGAAAACGTTGTGGGCAAAAACAGACCGCCCTGAAGGCGAGAATGATGAACCTGATGAACAAGGACTATACCCAAAGTGGGATGGAGGCGCTCTCTTCACTAGAAGAAGCGAAGTTGCTCCCTCTGTATGGGCTATGGTCTATCAGCAAGAAGACGTCGTTGAAGACGCAATCTTTGCGCCAGCAGCAGTTGCAGGATGTGTCAACGGTATGCGAAAGCGCGGACCGCTTAAACCAGGTGCTGCAGGTCATCCACAACACCTCGAGGGGTATACCGTTATAGGGCTTGACCCAGCAATGACGGGCAACACAGCAGCGGTTATAGCAACCTATAACAAGGCTGACTCGATGATTTATATTCTTGATTGTATCAATATGACCGACCCAACTCCTATGAAAATCAGATACTTGATTGAAGATTGGGTACAACGATACAAACCACAAGAACTACGTATTGAAATTAACGCTCACCAGAAAGCCTACGCTCTCGATGACGAACTGCGAAATTGGCTGTCAATGCACGGCTGTCAACTCAACTCTCACTTCACTGGTAAAAATAAGTGGGATACTAGTTTTGGTGTGGCTTCTATGGCAAGCCTTTTCGGCTCTCTTAGAGATGGAAGATTCCAAGATAACAATTTAATAGAACTACCTAGCAACGAAGGCTCTGAAGGTCTTAAGGCGCTAGTTCAGCAATTGATTACCTGGAAGCCTGACACAAGAAACGCAACCGACTGCGTGATGGCTTTATGGTTTGCTGTTATCCGTATCCGCGAGATGATGCAATCAGGAACTCAAACTCAACGGTGGGTTCAAAATCGCTGGGCAACTAGAGCACAAACTCAACGACGTACAACAATTAATTTAGATGAAGCCGTTGCAGAACAATGGCAAGAAATATACGGATAGGATACTGCAATGGCTGAAAAAACAAATAATCAATTAAAAAAATCAGGTGAAGAAAAACTTAAAAAAATTGGAAAAACAACCGATGTTGCTCATATAAGTTATGGGGTAAGACACGGAAAAATTACAATACAAGAAGCAGCAGCGCTTGACCCAAAGAATTTCAAACATCTTTTAGAAGATGGTAAAACAACAAAAACTATAACTGTAGATATGAAAACAGGCAAGACAAGAATTGGTAATATGAAATCCAGTCGCGGCGGAGGAGCAGGCGGCGGCGTATTTGGACCCGAACAACTAAAATAAGGATACTGATGGCACTTTCAATTGAGCAGATTGCAGCGCGTGTAGAGTCTCTACGCTACCGCTCTGTAGACAGGGACCAGCGCAACCTTGACGTCCTTGCTGTACGCAAAGGTCAGATTGCTTCTGTATACCCTGACTTTTTTCCAGATGGGGTAGATGCCAATGTCGTTGCAAATTTTGTGGATATTGTTGCGCGAGACCTCTCAGAGGTTATGGCTCCACTACCAGCGGTTAACTGCAACGCGGCGAATTCGGTTTCTGATAGGGCTCGCAAGTTTGCTGATACACGTACTCGCATTGCCTCTAACTATTTTGCTCACTCAGATTTATCTGTACAGATGTATCAAGGCGCAGACTGGTACATCACATATGGTTTCGTCCCGTTCGTAGTAGAACTCGACGAAGAAGCAAAACTGCCACGCATACGCCTAGAGAACCCAATAGGTGCTTACCCTGATTTCGACCGCTACGGACGATGCGTTGCTTTTGCGAAACGATACACAATGACACTAGGCGAACTTGTCTCCTTGTTCCCTGAATTTGAGTTCGAATTGCTTGGCAAGTTACGCTACAAGCAAGATTTGACTCAACAGGTTGAGATGATTCGCTACTACGATAAAGACCAATCGGTTGTTTATCTTCCAACAAAGGGCAACTTAGTTCTTTCAACTGCTAAGAATCCACTTGGAAAGATGATGATTGTTGTTGCAAAGAAACCATCTGTTGATGGCGATATGCGTGGTCAGTTCGATGACATCATTGGTATCCAGTTGCTCCGCAACCGCTTCGCTCTCCTTGCGATGGAAGCAGCAGAGAAATCTGTTCAGGCTCCTATCGTTCTGCCTACAGACGTACAAGAACTTATGCTTGGTGGAGATGCGATTATCCGCACCAACTCACCAGCGGGCGTTCGTCGTGTAGAACTTAATCTTCCTCAAGGCGCATTCACAGAGCAGACATTGCTCAATCAAGAAATGCGTGTAGGTGCACGTTATCCTGAAGGACGTACAGGAAACATTGACGCCTCAGTTGTTACTGGTCAAGGCGTACAGGCTCTTATGGGTGCATTTGATACCCAGGTCAAGAGCGCTCAAGCAATCTTTGCTAGCGCACTACGCGATGTAATTCAGATTTGCTTTGAAGTAGACGAAAAGATTTTCCCAGAGACAAAGACAATTCGCGGTGTAGATGCTGGTTCACCTTATGAAATCACCTACAGCCCAGTCAAAGACATCAAGGGTGATTACTCTGCAGATGTCCGTTACGGAATGCTCGCTGGTCTTAACCCAGCACAAGGTCTAATCTTTATGCTTCAGGCTCTCGGTGGCGGTCTTATCTCTAAAGATTTGGCTATGCGTGAACTTCCATTCACAGTTAACGTCACACAAGAACTCGAAAAGATTGAAGTTGAAAATATGCGCCAAGCGTTGCTTGGTTCATTGACTGCTTACACACAAGCAATTCCAGCAATGGCTACACAGGGTGGAGACGCATCTGATATTGTGCGTAAGATTGCTGCAGTTATCAAGGCTCGCCAGAAAGGTGTTGCCCTAGAGGATGCGATTGAAGAAGCATTCCCCGCTGCAGAACAAGTTCCTTCTGCTGGGGTTGCCCCTGAAATGGTTGAGCAACCGTCCCCTGCTCCCATAGGCGCTCCAGTAGAAGGCGCTCTTCCAGCAGGTGCAGCACCAGAACTACCACCAGCAGCAGGTGCACCAGACATTCTAAGTCTTCTATCAAGCATTACAGGAGCGGGCGAAGCAAACGCAAGCGTAAGAACTATTCGACGACGATAATTTAGGAGGGGACAATGACACGCTCTGGTAAAAACAGAAAAAAATATAAATCAAAATATAATCCTACTACAAAAAGACGCTATGTTTTAAAGTCTACCTATAATTTAACTGTCGAAGAATATGATGCAATTTTAGAATCTCAAGGAAATAAATGTGCAATTTGTTATAGCGCAGTTCCTGGAGGTAAAGGCAGATTTCACGTAGACCACAATCACGAAACAAAAGAAATTCGTGGTTTATTATGCCATCATTGTAATTTAGGTTTAGGAAATTTTAAAGATAATATAAATTCCTTATTACGTGCCATAGCGTACTTAAATAAGGAGGTATAAAATTACAACGATTATCGGAATTGAATATGGCGATAAGAGCGTGCTAGTTGCTGATAGTCGTGTTATTGACGATTCAGGTCGAGTATATGCCCACAAGGTAATGAGAAAGATTGCTAAGCGAGGCGCTTTGCTTATTGCTGGTGCTGGAGAAGTTGCTCCGTGCGATATAGCGCAGAACATCTGGAACCCGCCACAGTTTACAGCGAAAGACAAAAAAGACATCTATCGCTTTATGATTACCAAGGTTATGCCATCACTTCGCAAATGTCTTACAGATAATGGATATAACTTTGATGAGGATAAGAAAGACGGTATGCGCTTTCAGTTTCTTATCTCAGTTGGCGGAGAAATCTTTGATGTTGATGAAGACCTATCGGTAATGAAGAATGAAGATAACGTATACGCTATTGGTAGCGGTGGTCCATTCGCATTAGGTGCTCTTTACGCAGGAGCAGAACCAATGCAGGCTATGGAGATTGCATCTAAGGTTAGCGCTTATTCAGCGCCTCCCTTTTATGAAGAGATTCAATATAAGTGAGTAAGTTTAACGAGGCTATAGACAAGGCAATGCGTATCCTTGCCGAAGAGTTAGAAGATTCAGAGAGCCAAATCTGCACAGGATGGGTTCTTGTAAGCGAGTGGTCAGATTATGAGGGCACTCGATACTTAATGACAGACGTTAGCGACAATATGAATCCTTGGTTAGCCAAAGGAATGCTATTGAGCGCTGAAGAATATTCATACACACCAGAGGAGAAATAATGGTTAGCGGAGGATTTCGCCCTGAGGCGGAGCAAAACAATCCATTCTCTGTTTCTGGTACTGGTGGCAATGGTCAATCAGGAAAGTTTGTAGCAGAAAAGGCAGCAAAGGCTGCACAACTTCGTCCATCTGGCTTTACTCAAGGAATGAATACTGCTATATCTCAACAAATTTCAGAAGGTGGTAATGTGGCTACAACAGCAAATGCAGCAAATCCAGCATCTAAGTTGCCATCTGGCGAGGGTATTGCTCAACTTCTTGGCGCTATTGAGCCACTTGATTCTGAGCCACAGGAATTTCGTCCCATTACTGACGGTATTGATGGTTACTCAGGTCGCGGTAGCGAAGTAATACCTAGAAGTCTTAACCCAAACAACCGTCAAATTGAAAATGTGGATTTAATCAAGCGTTACCTACCAGACTTACTCAATGCAGCCCGTATTCCAGGTGCTCCTGATTCATATAAGAGAATGATTAACTCTCTTATGCGAGAGATAATGTAATGAGATGGGTAGAAAATACATTCTTCGACCATCTAGATAAGTTCGGTAACTCTTTAGGTTACGAAAACTTCGGCATTGCTTTTATGCTCTCGATGGTTCCTTGGGAAACCCCAACAGATAGAGATAATTTTATTAGAGAAATCACTGGTCAAGACGTTAAAGGCGGAGAACCTTCTAACTTTAACCCAGATTACTTGGAGTTCTAAATGGCATTTTGGGATAACTTTAAGAAGGCTCTTGGCGGCGATAAAGACTCTATGCAGAAAATCGTTGACACCCTATCACCTTGGAATATTGGCAAAAGAAATCTAGAGGAAAATACTAAACGAGTTCTAGGTGTCGCAAAAGATGTTGCTAAAGTAGCAGAGCCAGTAACTAAACCAATTGCAAAGGCTGCTGGGTTTCTAGGCAAAGGTGCTCTTGCTCCATTTCAAGCATTAGGCATACAACCAGGTGCAACCCAAGCAGGTACTGCGCTTCAGGCTGGTGCACGAATTGGCGCAACTAAAGTTGGTCAACAAATAACTCAGGGCACAAGCACTAATCTAAACGATTTACTTAAAGATGGTATGGGGCAATATGCTGCACAGACTGCGGCGGAAGCAGCAATTCCATTTGACCCAATGCTTCAGGCTGCTGTTGCTCTTGAGGAAAAAGTATTTAGTCCAGCAGTCAAGCGTCCAATCTCTACAGTTGCTCTACTAACTGACCCAGAAAGCCCTTTATTTAGGGACGATGCTTATGGTAAAGGTATCCAACTTGACGACATTCAGACTGCTTATAATCGAAGCAAAGATGTATCGCTAGGCGTTGCCTTAACTAAATCTTATCTCAATCCATTTCACGTGAGTGGAATATCGGATGCAATTCTTGAAGATGGCGGAATTGATATTGACCGAGTTAACCTATGGGACGATGAAGATATTCAAAAGAATTTTGCTGAAAACACAACAGGTCGCTGGTTAACTGGATTCACTGATGCCATTATTGGAAACGTTGCAATTGTTGGCGCTACATCAGGGGCAGTTTCAGCACTTAAGACAGCAGCCAGAGCGGCTGGCTTTAGCAACAAACTAAACGTATATGATGTCAACGCTATTGCTAAACTTGAGAAACTAGCAGATGACCAAATATCAGGTACCAGCCAGACTACATTTGGAACAGATATTGTCAATCTTGCTAATACGCAAGACATTGTTTTAATTAACAAGATTCTTAAGCCACACACAAATAACCCTAGAATCGCAACATTAATCAAAGAAACTAATGACCCGAACTTTGTTCGTGACTTGATACTTGCAGATAAGGGTTATGGTCCAGCAATTGAGCGTCTAATAACTGCTCAAAAGACAGATGATTTATGGTATCTATCCAATGCTGGAGCAGAAGTTGCAGCAGATTATGCCACAACTGGAGCCTATCGTTCTTACAATCAACAGGCTCGTGAACGCTGGAGCAAAGCATTTGATGATGCGATTGCAAAGAACCCAGAATCTCGCAGCATCTTTGATGCTTTTATGCAAGACCGCTTTGACGCTCAAACTGGTCGCTTCCTTATGGAGCCTCGTGTTCTTGGCACGGCGTACAAACCAGTTGAACCAGTTATCGGTAGAGGCGCTGTAATTAAACTTCGTGAGACAAAGCAGAAGTTGGCAGCAGCAACAGAAGTTCGTGACTATAGCGATGTCGGTGGAGTTGCTCAGATTCTTATTGGCAGCGGAAAGCGTGGAGGAGCAGCAACTGCTCTAATGCATTTTACTGGTAGCAAATTGCCAAGAAATATTGTTAGCCACTCAGGTCTACGTCCAGCAGATGCTATTGAAGAAATTAATGCTTGGCTAGATGATATTCCATTATTCCGTCGTGGCACCAAAACCATTAAACTTTCTGACGGCAGTACAATTTCAGCAGCAGATTACCGTCGCAACATTATTGAAAAAGCCTTAATGCAAAAGACAGATGGTGCTAGAGCAGCATTTTTTAAAGAAATGAATAATGAAGTTGCTATGGACGTCCTCAACACAATGGGCTTAAGCCGAGTTCAGGCTAAGCAGTTTGTAGATGAGATGATGGAAAGCATTAACAAGTATCACGGCGACCTATCTCGTGACTCTTTTGCTATTGACCCAAGCGGATACCGACTAGTTGTTAGCCCACAGACACAGCGTCAACTAGCAAATGCAACTCCTCTTATTCCAATGGGCAAGATTGTCCGTGAGGTTGCTAGAGTTAAAGGTAACTTTAATCCAAAGAGTAACGTATTTACCGACGCTGGAAGATTTGCTTTTGAGTCTGGAAACAGAATATTCTCGTTTTCACAGTTGGTGCGTCCAGCATATATTCCAAAGAACTCAATTTTTGAACCACTTAACGCAGCGGTTATGTCTCAAGGTTCTAAGTTCTTAGTTGATAGCACACAGTCTTTTGCAAAGAATGCAATTGTAAACAACAAGAATAGATTCTTTGCTGCAGTCAATAAGGCTAACATTAGAAGCAATGCCCGCAAGAAGGCTCTCAAAGAAGAGTATTCAATGTATACCGCTCAAATTGAGCAGGCTGTTGATATTGCTGACTATGCTGTTGCTGAATGGGTAGACTTCTTTGTTAATCCAATGGGTCGTTCTCCTGTAACAAAAGCAGACAACATAGAAATTGTTAAGGATAACCTACGGGCAGCAGAGCGTCTTCTTGCTAATCTAGAGAAGAAGGCTCGTGACAGAGCAGATGAATTTAATACCGTCCGCGAAGAAGTCCCTACGCTTTATGGATTAGTTCGCAGAACTGCATATCTTAAGTCACTAAATGACCCTAAGTTGGCTTCCGAAATTAGCGCAGCCGAACTTGCTATTACAAGGGCTGCAGGAGATATTAATACTCTTGCTCCTGATTTGAATAAACTGAACGCTTCAATCAAGAAGGCTTATGACGATATTGACAAGATTCTTGTTGATATGGGTCCTACTCGTAAGGCTATAGCAAATGAGTGGTCAGTTGCTGACAATGCTCGTATTCGCCTCAAGGGTCGTCAGGATGAAAAGGGTTATGTCTTAAGTAATGGACAGACCGTAAACATCCCTCGCCTTGAAAGCGAGAATCACTTAGGCACTTCATACAAGGCTGAAATTTCTAACCGTCATACACGCGAGATGGAAATCCTTGGAGATAAGGCTTTTGCTACCCGTACTCAAATGCTTGGTCGCAGAACACCTAATCGTATTACTCCAGTCTATGACCCACTTTATTTTGATGAGTTGGCATACACAGTAAATAACTATATGCGTGGCGATATTCTTGTTGACCAGATTCTTGCTGGTCGTACACGTAATGAGATTATTCAAAACTGGGGTCTTAAGCGCGGCGGCAAGACTTATGCCGAAGAATTTGGTCGTGATGCCTCTGACATCATTGATATGATTGATGACCAGATTGCATATGTCAATCGCTATCTACCTACATTAGAAGCCAAGGCTGCTGCCGCAAGCGGCGAAGTTCGCGGTAATCAACTAGCACAACTTCTTGGAGATAAACTCGAAAGACTTACTCCAATCAATCCTTTGGATAACAAGTATGGAACAGCAATTGAACAATCAAAGAGCCTTATTGAGGCTTTTGATAGAGCAACTGGTTGGGCTTGGACAAAGTTAGGTGCTCCTGAAAATGCCATTCGTTGGGCTTGGGGTAGCGTAGAACTTAAGAATCGTACAGTTCAGAAACTTGAAATGCTGGCATCTCAGGGATATGAGATTACCACTTCAACTGTGAACTCTGTGCGTCAGGCTGCAGCGATTGAAATGGTTAAAGAGGCTGAGAAGACATTCTACTCAATTCGTCGCCAGAACCGTGCTTTGTATATGGCAAGAACCGTTCTATCGTTCCCTGCCGCATCTGCTAGCGGTATCTATCGCTATAGCCGTTTTGCTGCTAAAGCACCACAGCGTATGGCTGGATTCTTGAACTCATACTATGGAATTTATAACTCTTTCGGAGTTGACAAGTACGGCAATCCAGTAGAAAACCCACTAGATGCCGAATACTTAATTGTCCCAGGAACCAAAGAACTTGGTCTTAAAGATGGACAAGGAATTATGGTCGGTACTCGAGCCATTAACTTCCTTGCTAACTTTGCTGGTCCATCATATGCGGTACCAATTGCTTTGGGTCAAGTTCTCAAACTTGCTCCAGGTAATGACAAGGTAATCAAGAATGCTATTGATACTACATTCGGAAAACTTCCTGGTTACTCATATGAAGAACTTTTCCCATATGGTATCGAATCAGATTTAGGTCGCGCTGCGACTCAAGCGTTCACACCAGCATACTTAAGAAACTTCTTAGTATGGGTAAAGGGCGATGAATCAAAGAAAGAATGGGTTGATTCGTTTACATCTGAGTGGAACTATCAGATGGCTCTTTATGAAATGGGTATTGGCAAGAAGCCAACAGAAGAACTTGTAGCAAAGAATGCTAAGAAGAAGTTCTTAGAGAAGGCTCTCTGGCAGTTTGCTTCACCACTTGGAACTCCAGCAGTTGTTGATATGCGTCCAGACAGTATCTTCCGCACATACTTTACTGCAGCAACAGATAAATATATTGCTCAGGGTATGAGCGAGCGTGATGCTAAGGCTGCAGCAGAAACTGAACTTAATGAAAGAGCAGCAGTCCTTGGGGCGACACAACCATTCCCAATGGAGCGCTTGTCATTCGGAGCACGACGTAGACAGAAATCGGCATACATTGTCCCAACTGTTGAGGGTTACACCCGAGTTTGGGAAGAGTTCTCTGGTCTTGCTAACAGACTTGGAAAGAAGAATAAGAACCTTATTGGTCTTATTACTGCTGACCTTGTGGGCTCAGAGTCAGACCCTAATATCAGCAGAATCCTAAATCAACCAGGAACAATTCTTCCTGACGGAACAACACTGAATTTACCACTTAAGTCAATAGCGGATGTAGAAAAAGATATTGAAGTTGGTCGTGTATGGAATGCTTATACAGCATACAAGAAGCAACTCAATGATATGGCTAAAGCAAAAGGCTATGCTAGTTATGCATCAGTTGATGTTCTTCAAGATGCTCTACGCAAATATGTAGAAGACCTATCTGCATTCAGCCCTGACTGGGGTTATGTATACAAAGAAAATGCTCGCAAGAACACAGCATATACATACGCTTGGGGATTGACACAGATTGTCAAAGATGAGAAGTTTATGGAAAAGCACGGCAATAGCCAGTTCTGGACTCATACCGAAGCAATGATGAAGTACCGCGATGACTTTGTTAAGTTGTACAAAGACGCTCCAAGCGGCTATAAAGGCAAAGTTCAAAACGCTTGGAAACAATATGTTGAATCAGTGATAGATGTTGTTGACCCAAGACTTGCAGATATTCTAGACAGATATTTCTTAAATGACCAACTTACGGAGGTAGGAAATGAGTAGGTATAGAGACAATACAACTACTCCCGCAACAACAAGTAATATACCTGCCCCAACTAATAGTTTTAATTTTCCAGACAAGGGTAGTAAGAAGGTAATTAACTATATCTGGATGCCAGATAAAAACGGCAATCTAGTTAAAAAAGATTCTGCTATAGTCAAGAAAACTTTTGCTAAACTATCAGAGTCAGCACAGGCAGCGCTTGCTCAATATCTTATCTCCCAGAATCGTATGCCTACCGATGCTGCCCGTAAGACTTTATTCAATAGCCTTATTGACGCAGCCGTAGCCTCATACAAAGAAGGCAAGAAGCAGACTCCTTGGGATGTCTTAAAGATTCAGTTGGACAATGCTCCAACCCAAACTGGCGTAACCATCAACTATACGAACTATGACAAGATTACATCTGATGCCATCCTTCGTAATGCAGCCAAGCAACTAGGTTTTGCTGAGGGTTCATTTGCTCAGTTTGGTGAACAAGACCTTGCCCAATTCTTTGAGAAGTTAACTGAAGCAGCCAAGGCTGCGGGCAAAGAAACTAAAGAAGTTATCCGTCCAGACGGAACTAAAGAAATCATCACCACTCCTGGTGGCTTTGATGCTAATGCTTTTGCCCAGAATTACCTATGGGCTAAGGTCAATATCGGAGACCCAAAGACCATACCAACCAGCGTTCTAAATAAGGTTGATGCTCTTCGTTCAGTTCTTAAGATGAATGGTCTTGACTATCTAGGTCAGAAAGAAATTGCTAACTACGCCCTGCAACTATCAAAGGGCGAGACAACTCTTGATGACCTTAAAAAGCAATTCAATGCAAAGGCTGCAGAACTTTATCCACTCTTTGCTGACCGCCTCAAGGCTAACCCTAACCTTACAGTAATGGATTTGGCTGAACCTTATATTGGAAGAATGGTCAAGTATTGGGAAGTAGACCCAACAACAATTGACCTATCCAATCCAGACCTTGATAAGTTCTTGCGTCCAGATGGAACAGCAGGCAAGACCCCAATGGGAAGTCTTGCTGATTTTGAGACGTATCTTAAGTTCCATCCAAATGCAGAAAAAACAACCTGGGCAATTAATGGTGCACGAGACCTTGCTACTGGCTTGGCAAGCGCTATGGGATTCGGAGTATAAAAAAATATGACCGTTGAAGAAGCACAAGCAGCGTTAGACGAGGCTCAAAAGGCTTTTGATGCAGCCAAGGGAACTGGCGTAAGAAATGTTACCGCAGCAAGCAGGGCACTCAGTGCTGCAAAAAGAGCACTTGCTACTGCACAAAAAGCGGAGGCTGCTGGAGTAAATGTAGGCGGTCTTTCTAGAGCAGAACAACTTTCTACCATTCGTCAGGCTGAATACACTGCAGCACAAGAAGAGGCTGGCAGAGGGGAAAAGCCAACACCGCCACCAGCAGATGAAGAATATACATACGATTATGTATGGAGGTCTGAACCAGGCGGACGCGGTGGTTATTGGAGTTTAGTAAGATACCAAAAGTACGGTACTCAAACTGGTGCTGGCAATACTGGCACTGGTAATATTAATACTGGTAACATTAATACTGGCAATGTAGATACTGGTAATGCAAATACTGGTAACGTAAATACTGGTAATATCAACACTGGCAACATTAATACGGGAAATATTGTAACTGGTCCGACTCTAGCCAAAGATGTATTTAAGCAGACACTTGCTCTTTTCTTTGGAGAAGCAGAATTATCCAAGGCGTGGATGGATGAACTTTACAATGTGGTATCTAAGTTCTATAGAAGTGGTACAGACGTAGCCACATCATTAAATATGGCTTTACTAGATTCCCGCAACAATCCTAATCTCAAAGCATTCACAGACCGATTCAAAGGCATCTACGCACTTCAAGACCTAAGACAGGCTGGAAAGCCAGTCAGCGTACCTACTATTGCTGAATATGTTGCAGCACAAAAAGGTATGGCTGACATACTTAATGAGGCTGGACTGGGAGATATTTCTACTGAACAGTTTACTGGAGAACTTATTGGTAAAGGAAACTCAGTCAGTACTGTTGCCGATAAAATAGGAAACGTATATCAGCGTATTGATATGGCTCCAAAAGAAATCAAAGATGTATTGGGTCGTTATTTCCCAACAGTTGACAGAACAACTCTTGCTAAAACAATTCTCTTGGGTGAAAAAGGCGTTACTCAACTTGTTGATGAACTCAATAAGTATGACGTATTGGCTGCAGCAGAACAGCAAGGAATTGCAGCAACTGGAGCAAAAGGAATTATTGGTGGCGTAACCGAAGAGCGAGCAGGAGAATACGCTCGTGGTGGTGGAACATATGCATCACTATTACCTAAGTTTGCTCAAGTTAAAAGAGTAACACCCGAACTTGCAAAATTATCTGGAATATCTAAAGTAAAAGATATTGGACAACTTGGTGTGGAGCAAGCAATTATCAGTGGACTTTCACAACCTATGGAAACAATTCAACAACTCGGAGAAGAAGAGATTGGTCGCTTCTCTGGTAAAGCAGGTCGAGCAGAACTTGGACTTGCATCGCAGCGCAGAGCAAATCGCGCTTTCTAAATAGAATCCTGAGCGGACCGACCAGCCCCGCCAGCGTATAAGACTGGTAGTAAGAGCCAGCCCATTTCCCCGAATGGCAACTGTGGCTTACGAACTAACAACGAATAGAAGGGTGGAACGTTGCTATGAGCAACAACTACTGGGAAGACGAAGACGACGATATAGACACAAACGAAGTACTAGATGGCAATGACCTAGTTAAGAAACTACGTAAAGCCAAAAGGTCCGACGAGAAACGTATCAAGGAACTTTCAGAACAACTAGAGGGATTCCTCAAAGAGAAGAAAGAAAACACCGTCCGTCAAGTCCTAGAAAAGAAGGGCGTAAACGCAAAGGCTGCACGCTTAATTATGAAAGACTTAGATGACGTTAACGAAGAGACAGTAAATTCCTGGCTCGAAGATAACGCAGACTTATTCGGTATTAAGACAGCAGAAGCCCCCGAAGTAGACAAGAAGAATCTTGCTGCACTTCGCAATCAAGATGTTCTTACTCAGGGAGCGGTTACTCCCGACAGGGCAGAAGACTTTGAAATGCGTCTAAACAACGCAAGTTCAGCAGAAGAAATTCTGGGTCTTCTCCGTTCACAAGAATAATCCGTTCATAGTCAAGGAGACTAAATTAAATGCCTAACGCATATACAGATACGTCGAGCACCTCGCTCGGCGGTTCCGTTGGTGGCGCAGGTCTCGTACAGAAGGCGTATGACCGTCTTCTCGAGTTCGCTCTCCGTTCCGAACCCCTAATCCGTTCGGTTGCAGATAAGCGTCCTGCTCGCCAAGCATTCCCAGGCTCAACAGTAGTTCTACAGAAGTACGTTGACCTTGCACAAGCAACAACTGCTCTTACTGAAACAACAGACCCAGATGCAGTTGCACTCTCAACACCAACTTCCGTTACCATTACTCTTTCTGAGTACGGTAACGCAGTTCTCGTAACCCGCGCTCTCGAGTTGTTCTCACTCGCAGACGTTGACCCAGCGATTGCAAACATCATTGCTTACAACCTCGCTGACTCAATTGATGCAGTTGCAATGACAACTCTCCGCTCTGGTTCAAACAACATCTTCGCAGGAACCGCAACTTCCGTTGCTGGAGTTACTGCTTCAGATACAATTGACTCAGCAGACGTCCGTAAGTCCGTTGCTCGCCTTCGTTCAAACAAGGCAAAGGCACGTCGCGGAAGCCTTTACTGGACAGGTATCCACCCACAAGTTTCACACGACCTTCGTGCAGAAACAGGAAATATGGGCTGGAACTTTGTTCACGCACAATCAAATCCAGCAGTAGATAACATCTGGGCTGGAGAAATCGGAGATTACGAAGGCGCATTCTTCGTAGAGTCACCACGTCTTTACAATGCTAAGTCAGGTGCAGACCAGACCGCTCTTGCTACAACCGCTGTAACTGTTGCAGGTACCTCAGCAGGCTTCACCTTCGGTGTTGCTTCATCTTCCGTCATTGCTTCACGTGCTGAAGTTGGCGACAAGATTGCTGGAACTGGTATCGCTTCTGGTGCAAAGATTTCTGCAATCAGCACAACTGGTTCAACAACCACAATTACTGTAGATACAGCAAACACTGCTGCAGTTACTGCAACAACAACTGTAACTGTAACTCCAGTAACCCGTGTATTCAATACAATCGTTGCTGGTGCTCAAGCAATGGCAGAAGCCGTTGCTGAAGAACCACACGTCGTTATCGGTAACGTCACTGATAAGTTGATGCGCTTCCGCCCTATGGGCTGGTACGGCGTACTCGGCTTCGCAGTCTACCGCGACGAAGCGTTGTATCGCATTACTTCAGGTTCCTCAATCGCTGCTCTCTAGTTGATTGACTCTGGGGGCAGACCCTTGAAAGTCTGCCCTTTGGGGTGAGTTCATTAGGAGGACTTATGGCTGAATGGCAATTTCTTCCACCAACAGTGGATGAAGGACTTACAGGTGTTCAGCGGTTGTTTCAGTTCTACAAACTGACACGAGGAATAACAATCGTAATGAATCCAAATACAGGGACATATCAACAGATACGTTACCCACTAGATGAGTCACTACCTGATTATCCTCAGGTGTATCGCGGTGGATATAAGTACACAGTTGATGACGCTACAAAGGCTGCGCTTATTGCAGGCAATGTAGGTGTAACAGAAAGCAACTTTACTCAACTATGAAACATTGGGAATACCATCCTGAGCCAGTAGAAACCTGCTTTGGATGTAAGGGACTAAGTATTCAGATGAACGCAGGAGATGCTGACAGTCGTAAGTTTATGACTAATAAGCGTCACAACAAAGAATTGGATGCCTACAGGGAAGCAAGAGACCAAGGCATTCAACCCGCTGGGACAACAATGGACAAAATCCAAGAGGCAGTTAAGGCTAGTGAAACACTAGGCAAACCTTACAACGCCGAGAAAATGCCTCCAGCAAAGCATATAAACAAAAAATCCGCAGCAGTAATGAAAGAACTAGGAGTATAGATATGCCAATGGTAGGCGGCAAGAAGTTCCCATACACAGCAAAAGGCAAGAAAGCAGCCAAGGCTTATGCAATGGGCGAGAAGATGGAATCAAAAGCAGAAAAGAAAATGGAAGCCAAAAAAGGTATGAAGAAGATGGCTGCCAAGAAGTCAATCAAGAAGATGGGCAAGAAGAAGTAATGTCCAAGAAGAAACCTACACCAACACCTACACCAACGCCGAAGGCTGGTAAGACAAGAATTGGAAATCTTGCTACACCTCAGCCTACATTTGCTGCCCAGGGTAATCAAGGTGAGACCTTCGACAAGATTATGAAGCAGAAATACCCTTGGTGGAAATAATGAAAAAGTCAGCAGCAAAAAAGAAAGTTGCAAAAGTAATGCGCGAGTATAAGGCTGGAACTCTTCATTCAGGAAAAAACCCAAAGGGTCCTAAGAAGGCTCCAGTAGTTAAGTCTCGTAAGCAAGCAATTGCTATCGCCCTATCTTCAGCAGGTATGGCAAAGAAGAAAAAGAAATAATGTCGTCAGGAAAATTGAAGCCTCACAGAGGGTTTAACCCAATCCAGATTAAAAATGGAATGGTTGTGAGGCTTCGTAAAGATGGCAGAATCAAAACAGTATTAGGAAAGTATGGGGAATATGGCAAACAAAGCGGACCCAAGGCTTAAGAGAGCAGGCGTATCAGGCTTCAACAAGCCTAAGCGTACCCCTAATCATCCTACTAAGTCACACGTTGTTGTGGCTAAAGAAGGCAGCCAAGTAAAGACTATTCGTTTTGGTGAACAAGGCGCTAAGACTGCTGGTGCTCCTAAGGCTGGAGAGTCTGAGCGTATGAAGATGAAACGTAAATCTTTCAAAGCGCGTCACTCAAAGAATATTGCTAAAGGCAAGATGAGCGCAGCCTACTGGGCAGATAAGGTGAAGTGGTGAAGAAGAAAGCATTCTGGGATACAAAGAATCCAAAGAAAACATCTAAGAAACTTACTCCTGCTCAAAAGACAGCAGCAAAGAAACGGGCTAAGGCAGCAGGACGTCCTTACCCTAACTTGGTAGACAACGCAGCAGTAGCCAAGAAGAAAGGCAAGTAATGGCAACAGGCACAGCAGGTAGTACATTTGCTAGCGAACTAAATCGTTTAGCAAATAGTGGGACATATCCAGTATTGACCGCATATCTTGCACCTGTCGGTGCTGCCAACAAATGGGCTGGGACAGCAGGACTTGGACTCCTTGCTGCCCTTAACTTAGAAGCAAGTCCTACTCGCCAACCTGACCAGTACAAAGGTTTAGGCGCTGTTTGCAATGAACTTGCTGGAACAACAAACCTTTCACCGACTGATGCCTTAAGGAGTATTAACCTGTGACAACTCTCAGTAATATGATTGATGAGGTTTTGATTAACCTCTCAGGCTACACATATCAGCAGGACCGCTCCACATATCTCACTGCAGCAGTCACCACATTAACTTCTCCTAGTTCTTCTCCTACAATCCTAAGCCTAGGCTCTACTGACTCAGTAGGTAAAGGCGTTCTTGAAGTAGGCGAAGAGTTGATGTGGGTTGACTCATTTGACCGTGTTGCTAACACAGCCACTATCGCCCCATATGGACGTGGCTATCTAGGCACTACAGCCGCTACAGCAGCCGTTGATACAAAGGTTACTGTCTCTCCTATCTTCCCACGTTATGTGGTTAAGAAGGCAATCAATGATACAATCCGTGCTGTAGGAACTCAGTTGATGGTTGTGAAACAGACCACATTTACGTTCAATGCTGCACAGACGACATATGACCTAGGGGCACTCAGCATAGAATCTATCTTGACTGTAATGTGGCAAGATACTGGTCCATCTCAAGAATGGATTCGCGTTGGTCGTTATGACTTTGACCCGCTAGCAGAGACTGCAACGTGGGGCGAAGGCAGCCAGACTATTTCAATCTATGACTTTATTACACCTGGTCGTACCGTCAAGGTTATGTATATAACACAGCCTACAGCGTTTACATCTAACGACCAGACATTTACAACCCAGACAGGATACCCTGAATCAGCACGAGATGTAATTATCTTAGGTGCTGCTTACAGATTACTTGCTTACCTAGACCCTGCTCGTGCTTCTCAGATTAGCCCACAGGCTGACGAGATTGACGCTAAGCGTCCATTTGGCTCTGCCAATAATGCAACACGCCAAATCTTTGCCCTATACACACAAAGACTACGCGAAGAAATTTCCGCCTTCCAAGGTCAATATCCTCCCCGCATTCGATTCAACCGATAGGAACCTGAATGACAACTCGCCAATACTCCTCTCGCTCTCAGCAGTCAACGCTGACAGGTGCCATTACCGCTGGCGCTACGTCATTTACAGTTGTCTCTGGAACAACTCTCCTTGGTGGTGTAACGATTCCATCAGGCAGAACATTTACTCTTGTTATTGACCCAGATACGGCGCTTGAAGAAATTGTAGATGCCACTGCGGTATCTACTAACACCTTTACTGTAACACGAGCCATTGACGGCTCAACTGCCCAGTCTCACTCAGCAGGTGCTGTCGTTCGACATATGGCAATTGGTCGAGACCTTCGTGACGCAAACCTTCACGCAGAATCAGATGCTTACTACAATGACGGTAGTGGCTCTGGTCACACAATGCACGGTATCGGTTCAGGTGAAGGCGTTGTTGTAGGTACACTTAAGACACAGACCCTTACCAACAAAACTCTTACCTCACCAACGATTACCAACCCAAGCATCTCTGGTGCTGGAGTTGATGCAAGCATCGTATTTGAGGGTGCTACGGCAGATGCCTATGAGACAACTCTGACTGTAGTTGACCCAACACAAGACAACACAATCACCCTACCCAATACCACAGGCACAGTAGTCATTGCAGACGCTACCCAAACACTGACCAATAAAACCTTGACGAGTCCTGTAATATCAGGTACGCCAACAATTACAGGTCTGTCCTCAGCAGGAATGATTTCATCCTCTGCTACACCTAAAGATTATGTAGATAGCATTCTAGGCTCAGCAACGGCTGCAGCAACCTCAGCAGCATCGGCTGCTACCAGTGCTGCCTCTGCCGCTACAAGTGCCTCTAGCGCCTCTACAAGCGCTTCTAGCGCCCTTACTAGCGCTAACAGTGCATCTACCTCAGCCACAGCAGCAGCCACCTCTGCAACCTCTGCAGCGGCTTCCGCAACTGCAGCAGCAACCAGCGCTACAAGCGCTGCAGCCTCTGCTACTACGGCTTCTAACTCTGCTGCCGCTGCTGCCACATCGGCTACTTCAGCAGCAACTTCTGCCTCATCTGCTTTAACTAGCGCTAACTCAGCCAGCACATCTGCTACATCATCGGCTACTTCAGCCAGTGCCGCTGCTACTTCAGCAACATCTGCTGCAGCCAGCGCTACTGCTGCTGCTACATCTGCCACATCCGCTGCTGCTAGCGCAACTGCTGCAGCGACAAGTGCTACCAGCGCTGCTGCTTCGGCAGCATCTGCTGCTGCTGTATTAGCAGGAGCAATTCAAGCAACCATTCTTGATGCAAAGGGTGACTTAATCGTTGCTAGCGCTGCAGATACGGCAGCCCGACTAGCGGCTGCCTCAACCAATGGCTATGTCTTAAGTGTTAACTCAGCAACCGCTACAGGACTTGAGTGGATTCCAAACGACGTCGGTGACATTACAGGAGTTACTGCTGGTACAGGACTTAGCGGTGGCGGTACTTCAGGTGCTGTTACACTTAGCCTTGATACAACTAGCGTATATGTTGTACCTACCCAGACTGGACAATCTGGTAAATATCTGACAACAAATGGAAGCGCCGCTTCTTGGGCAACAGTAGATGCTCTACCAAGCCAGACAGGAAACTCAGGAAAATATTTGACCACAAACGGAACTACCGCTTCGTGGGCAGTCATTACAACCGACCCAACGCCAACCGTGTTTATGCTCGGTGGAATGTAACTAAGGAGAAATAAATGCCAACAACCTATAAAGTCCTTGGGCAATCAAACCCATCGGCAACAACAGCAACAACCCTCTACACAGTACCTGCTGCAACCCAGACAATCGTATCTACCATCACTGTCTGTAACCAAGCAGCAACCGCTGCCACATACCGCATCGCTGTACGCGTTGCAGGAGCAGCCTTGGCTGCTAACCAGTATGTTGCCTATGACGTATCACTACCTGCTAACGCCACAGATACCTTGACACTTGGTGTCACTCTTGGCGCTACAGATGTCATCACCGTCTACGCATCAACTGCAACAATGTCCTTCAACGCCTACGGAAGCGAGTTGTCATAATATGACCATTGGAAGAATACCTTCAGTTGAAGGTGGTATCCAACCTACTATTCTAGACGCTAAGGGTGACTTGATTGTGGCTACTGCTGCTGATACACCAGCAAGGTTGGCGGTGGGTAGCGCTAACCAGGTCTTGACAGTTGACTCCTCAACGGCGACAGGACTCAAGTGGGCTAGCGCTGCAACAGCATTTTCGGGAGTAAGTGTAAAATCTTCGGCCTTACAATCAATTAGCAATGCCACAGCCACAGCAGTTACGTTTAATCAGGAAAATTTTGATACAGATTCATTTCACGATAACGCAACTAACAACACCAGAATTACTATTCCGACCGGCAAGGGCGGTTATTATTTAATTAACGGCAGTTGCACACTTGACACGTCTGCCACAACTGGAAACCATTATTTATATGTTCGCAAAAATGGAACGGGAAATGCTTTGGCAGGTTCACTGCAAGCGGTAAACCGTCCAGCAATCGGCGTCGTGAACTTTGTTGCTAACTTAGCGGCAGGTGACTATATTGAACTAATGGTTTATCAGAATACTGGCAGTTCTCAAAATACTCTTTGGGATTCAACGTATGGATTTACATACTTTTCAGTCAATTTCTTAGGAGCATAGAATGGATTTATATTCACAGATTATTGAGGTTTATCCCGAACTCAAAATTACAGAACAAGACGACCCATTCTTCAAGGGAATTGTTAAATTACAAGACGACGGCGACGGCGTTCAATATATAGCCGAATGGAATTACTCCAAGCCAATCCCTGACGGACTAAAACTAGGCAAGTAGCACAATCCCCCAAGATTATGACAAAACAAAGAAACGAAAGGAGCCACGCATAGATGGCTACAGGTAGAATACCTACAACGGCGAACTCGCCGCTTACAACTAAGGGTGATTTATTCGGTTACTCAACTACACAAGCCAGGGTAGCCGTTGGCTCCGATGGTGACACTCTTGTCGCGGATTCTGCCGCTAGCACAGGATTGCGCTGGCAAGGTAATTATTCGGCTGGTAAAAACAAAATTATCAACGGTGACTTTGGTGTTTGGCAACGAGGCACTTCGTTCAGCACCAGCGGTGCTTGGTCTTTCAATGCAGACAGATTCCAAGGATATATGAGCAGTGGTACTGCTACTTTATCTCAGCAAACTTTTACTCCTGGAACAGCACCTGTTGCAGGATATGAAGGAACTTATTTTTTAAGAGCCACAGCACCAGCAAGCGGTGGAACATTTCACTTCAGACAATCCATTGAGGATGTCCGTACCTTTGCTGGTCAAACAGTTACTTTGTCTTTCTGGGCAAAAGCGAGTGCAACAACTTCTTTAAACACTTATTTTAATCAGAGTTTTGGCTCTGGTGGAAGCGCAACAGTAAACACAACTGCTCAAACAAATACTATTACGACATCGTGGGCGCGGTACACCTACACGGTTACACTTGGTTCAATCTCAGGTAAAACTATTGGTACGGGAAGTTTTATTGAGCCTTATTTTGTAACAGTTAACAACTTTACTTCTTCAGCCACCATTGACCTTTGGGGAATCCAAGTAGAGGCTGGCTCAGTAGCCACCGCGTTTCAAACTGCCACTGGCACACTTCAAGGCGAGTTAGCCGCTTGCCAGAGGTATTACACTAGATTTACCACAACAGCAGGAACTTTTGGTTATGGTATGGGTTCAACTTTCAATACAAC
>Ga0222712_10000863_pt1 | contig 38861 bp, 24 predicted proteins | sample C33_657DmetaG_FD_165043 | JGI IMG/M metagenome (GOLD analysis project Ga0222712, IMG submission 165043) | Estuarine water microbial communities from San Francisco Bay, California, United States - C33_657D | ecosystem: Environmental > Aquatic > Marine > Unclassified | place: USA: California... | reverse complement strand
TGGACGTCCTCAAACCCCCATCGCGCGCGATCGTCGTGTTTTATCGCGTTCCCAGCACCACGACCTCGTACACCGACGTCGATTCGCGCCGTCACTTTTCGCAGCGTGACGACGACGACGACGACGACGCGGGCGATGCGCGCGAACGCGCTCGTTCGCGGTCGATGCGCGCGCGCGCCGTGGACGACGACGACGCGGGCGAAGAAAAATCAATCGTCATCGTCGTCGTCCACGGCGTCCACGGCGTCGTCGCGTCGACGCGAGTCGCGTGGACAAGATTTCATCGAAGATGAAACGCGCGACGATGGGAGCGATTTAGTGCGCAAGGCGCGCGCGATCGCTCGGGCGCAAACGACGCCGTCGACGACGACGACTGTAGGGAAAAGCGTGTCGTCGAATGATGCGTTTGATGCGAAAATTTCCGCGATGAAATCGCGCGCGTCCAAAGGCGAAAGCGAAGACAGGGCGAATGCGAGGTCGAACGCATCATCGGACGTTCGGCGAATGGCGGGGACGCCGCTGGCGTCGACGCTCGCGGAGGCGTCCGCGACGACGGGGGAAGGGAATAGGACGAATGATGAGGACGATGGGGTGATGTCATCCATGGCCGTCAGGGTTGGGTCGTTCATCGCCGCGTGCGCGCTGGCGATCGTTTTCGTACCGACGGATTTGATGTTCGCGGGCGGCGGCGGCGGCGGCGCGCGGCGAGCGAAAGGGTTGAGCGAGAGCGCGAAGGAGGAGGTTGTGAAACAGGCGAGCGCGGTGGAGGATGCGCTCGCGCTCGCGCCGGGGGATGTGGATAAATTGAAACAAGCGGCGCAGAGTTACTTGGTATTGGACGATTACCCCAAGGCGCTGCCGTTTCTGGAGCGATTAGTCGCCGCGGACCCGTCGGAGGAGAACGTTTCGGCGTTAGCCGAGACGTGGATCGCGGACGGTCAACCGAGCCGCGCGGTCGAGGTGTTTAGGACAATGATCGATGTGGACGTGTTGGGCAAGGATGCGCGAGCCTCGACGCCGTCGTCGTCGCTGCTCCGCGGCTATCTCGACGCCCTGGGCAAGGCGGGACGCAACGGCCTCGCCCTGGATTACGCGAAAACGTTCGCGAAAAAAGGCTGGGTCGATGAAATCGACGCCCAGCTCCTCGAGGCGCGCGTGTACTCGTCTTGGAAAGGCCACGGAAAAGACGCCGAGGCGGCGTACGAGCGCGTCGTGAACGAAAATCCCGGCGACTTCCGCGGATACCTCGCCCAGGGTGTGTTCTTCAGAACCGCGGGAAAGCCCGACGCCGCGGAAAACGCGTTCCGCAAAGCCAAGTCGTTGGCGCCCGCTGATACCGCGGCCGTGGTGAACCAAGTCATCGCCGCTTCGAAGTCGAGCGAACGGTTATAGATTTTCGTCTCCCCAACTTACCTCGCCACCGATTCGTAATATTACCCCATTTCCTCCCCCTCTCGCGTCAGAGCGTTTAAAAAATCAAATTTCCCCGTCGAGCTGTCGCTGACCTTGCCTCACAATCATCCTCGCGCGGTCGTCGAACGCGCGCGATTTCAAAGTCGCGTCATCGAACGCGATTTCAAAGTCGCGTCATGTCATCGTTCACTGACTCGCGCGCGACGCGCGCGAAGCGACCGCTCTATCGTAACGAGCAACGCTCGCTCGAAGGCGCGTTCGACGAGCTCGACCCCAACGTCATCGCCACTGCGCTCGTGCGACGACGCGGGGACGTCGATCTGGCGACGCAAGATTTGCTGGAGATGTCGCACACGAAATCGATCGAACGAGCGAAGCGCGCGCGAACGAGCGCGTGCGTGGATTGGAGCGAGGCGTTGGCGGGCGCGAGCGCGAGCGCGAGCGCGAGCGACGACGCCGAGGTCGACGTCGCGCGCGAGCGCGACCTCGCCGAGGGTAACGAACGATCGAGTAGCGAAAACGCGTTCACGAACGATCGATGGCGCGCTCTGGAGGAGGATGGAATGAATTTTGGTGAGGTGGAGGCGATCGTCGGGTGGAGGCGACTCGCGAGTCGCGAGGACGACGATGAGGCTGTCGAGGTGTTGATCAAGTGGAAGGGCGTCGCGCACGCGCACTGCTCGTGGGTGCGCGCGAGCGCGCTGGAGAACGACCAAGTGGCAGGGATGCACGGGAAGATGCGCATCGGGCGGTACTTTGAAAAATATCCGCGCGCGGAAGGACCGCGTGTGGACGTGAAGCCTCAATATTTAGTCGTCGGTCGGGTGTTTGCAAAGTTTGACGAGCCCGAACGCACGCTGGTTTGCGTGAAGTGGAAAGAGATGACCTACGACGAGACGACGTGGGAAGAGCTGACGTACGTGCGCGATGTTGCTGAAGGCGGCGCGGCGGCGCTTGCGGAATTTGAACGCGTACACGCCAGAGCAGCTACAGCGATCGAAAGACAATCGGTGATTGAAAAGGAAACCGAGGATGACGTCGTCAAGGCGTGGTCGACGTACACCGATGATTCAACTCTCGAAATATACGGCTCGAATGATGCTTTACGGTCGTACCAAATTGAAGGCGTGAAGTGGATGGCGTTTAATTTCAAAGCTGGACGCGGCTGCATTTTGGGCGATGAAATGGGTCTGGGCAAGACGGCGCAAGCGCTGGCGTTGATTAATCACTGTCTGCGCGTGCGTCCTGGTTTACCCGCTTTAATTGTCGTCCCGTTATCGACCATGGTTAACTGGGAGCGCGAGGCTAGACGCTGGGTGCCCGAGGCGTATTTGGTATCTCACATCGGCAAGCAAGCGGGTCGTGAATTCGCGCGAGAGCAAGACTGGTACTATCCTCCCAGTCAAGATCTGACGAGTCCGCGTGGTATGAAAGCAAACATCGTCCTCACGACGTACGAGACCATCACTGCGGATCGCGCTTCGTTTGCCAAGGTGAAGTGGAGCACATTGGTCGTCGACGAGGCGCATCGATTGAAACGCGTCGGCGGAAAGCTTGGGAATGATTTGAGCTCTTTGCCCGTAGAACGCGTGTGTCTTTTAACTGGCACGCCGTTGCAAAACAACACCACGGAACTTTGGTCGTTGTTAAACTTTGTCGACGCAAAGCACTTTTCGAATTCGGAAGACTTTGAAACTGCATTTGGGGGCATGGCAAAGGCAGCGCAAGTAGAAAGGCTGCAGAAAGTTCTCGGCCCGTACATTTTACGTCGTTTGAAGCGAGACGTTGAGCAAAAGTTGCCGCCGCGCAGCGAGACTCTCGTGGAATGCGAGCTGGCGCCGTTGCAAAAGAAGTGCTATCGTGCTTTGTTCGAGCGAAATTTCAATTTTCTGCGTCAAGGATGCGATTCCAAGGAAAACTTTGCAAACTTCGCCAACGTCATGATGGAGGTGCGAAAGTGCTGTCAGCATCCTTTTCTTCTAGATGGTGTCGAGGCTGCTATTGCGCCGGGGGGCGCAAATGTTGCCACATTGGTTTCGAGCGCTGGAAAGCTGCAACTTTTGGATAAGCTCCTCCCGCATCTCAAGGAAGGTGGTCATCGCGGGTTGATTTTCAGCCAAATGACGCGTGTGTTGGATGTTCTCGAAGATTACTGCCGCGCTCGCGGTCACTCGTACGTGCGACTTGATGGAAGCGTTACGGGTAGGGCGAGACAAGAGGCTATCGATCAGTACTGCAAGCCGGATTCGGATATTTTCTTATTCCTTCTCTCTACGCGAGCCGGAGGACAGGGGATCAACCTTGTCGAGGCGGATACCGTCATCATGTTCGATAGCGATTGGAATCCTCAAAACGATGCCCAGGCGCTGGCTCGCGCGCACCGGATCGGCCAGACTCGAACCGTGCAAGTGTACAGGTTGGTAATGCGGGCAACGTACGAAAAGGAAATGTTCACTCGCGCGTCCATGAAGCTCGGACTGGAACAAGCAATTTTTGGCAGCGCTGACAAGGAGGAAAAGTCGGCATCGGCGTCACGTAAGGAGATTGAAGATTTGCTCAAGCACGGCGCTTACCGACTATTCACTGACGACGACGGACGCGCGAAGCAATGGAGTTCGGACAGCATTACTGATATCCTCGCTCGATCGGAACAAAAGCTCATTGAAAGTGCAGAAAAGAGCCCAGAAGGCGCTAGCGTTGGACCGAGCACGTTTGCGACTGCGACTTTTGTTGAAGAAGGAGGTTCAGCGGATGGTGTGGCACTCGATGACCCAGATTTCTGGCAGAAGCTCATGCCTGAGATTGCCGCGGCAGAAGAGGAGCGACGTGTGGAGGTTGAAGAACTCATGGCGAAGATGCAAGCCGCGGAGCGCCTTGCACTCGAAAAGCAAAATTTCCCAAACGCTTTTGACTGGTCCTGGGGAGAACGCAAGCGAGTGGTCTCAGCGCTCGTGTCATTTGGCTGGGGCAGTTGGGAACTTATCAAAGAGCACTCGCAAATCAAGGAAAACAAGACTACTGCGCACGTCAAGCTATTTTGTCGCATGTACGTCGAAGAAATGCTCAAATCTGCCTCGGGGGAACTGTTCCCGAATTTCATCGCAGCACTCACGATCCCCGCGGATGAAGACGAAACGTCCTTGCCAGATGAGGAAGGTAGAGATTTTCTTTCATTCATCATGGCTGAACAAGGATTTGAAAATTTTGTACGTGGCCGCGCGAGCGATGACTTGTCCAGGCTTGAGCTCTTGCAAGGCGGCATCGACGCCGTCACCAAGGCGGGCGGCTTTGAAAATGCGCTCACCGCGGAACGCATGCCGATCCCTGAACTCCATGCCGATCGACTTTCTGATTGGTGGACAGAGGACCACGATCGTGCGCTCGTCGTTGGTACACTCAAACATGGTTTTGGTAAATACGCCGAGATTCGTGATGATGCAGAGCTTCCGTTCGCCGCAACGTTTGCGGGCATGAACGCGCCGGAGCCCAAAAAAGAACTGAAGCGGTCGAGTAGCCCGATGTCGATGATGCAAGAAGAGTTGGCAGAGCATGCTGGAGGATTGGCGCCGATTGAATGGATACATGGACGGGTTCTGAGCAATCGAGTTAAACGTGTGTTCAGTGTCCTCGGCGGTAAGTCTTACGAACCTCCGCCAAAGATTGAACGCGTTCCAAAAGAGAAGAAGCCCAAAGCGCCGAAGGCGCCTAAGGTCAAGGGCGCACCTCGTTCAGGTGGAGGCACGACGATGGAAAAGCTCCTCAAGGCTCAAGAATTTGTCAAGGATCTCGCCCGCGACGAGAAGAATAACTTCGTCATGCCTGTGGGTCCAATCGGTGGCGTCACCATCGAGTCATTAGGGGAAGTTCGATTAAAGACAGAATTCGTCTCCGAGAACTACATCTTGCCGGTTGGATTCAAGACGGTGCGTATGTATCCCCGTTTGGATAATCTCAACGAACGCACAAAATGGGAGCAAACAATTTCGCTCGGCCCGGCTGGTGAACCGCTGTTCACGCTCACCGCCGAAGACGGTTGTGCGCCCATCGTCGCACGCAGCGCCACTGCGGCCTGGGCAGAAGTGCTCAAGCGCGTGAAAGCGGTGCGCGAGGCGAATGGCGAGGTCGCGAAAAAGACAGCCATCTCTGGTCCTGAATTCTTTGGATATTCTCTACCGAATATTCGCCTGATGATTGAACATTTGCCGAGAGCGGACGAGTGCGCAAAGTTGTCTTATATTCGTTTGGAAAAGGCGTGCGTGAAAACGGAAGAAAAAAATCAAAGTGACGTCGAGCGCAAGCCAGCCAAATCCAAGGTTTCCCAAGATATCATGGATATTGACTTATCGCAAGGGTACGAAGAAATCACGATCTGGGACGACGATTTATTAGTCTAGACATCATTCTATTGATAAATATCGTTGTCACTCTACAGTGCTACTATCCGTTTACATGTTATCATTCTGTTTGACATCCCTCGGCGGTGCAGAAGAGCTGCTTTTCCACAAAATCGTCGGCATCGGCTCGTTTGCCTACGCGTCGCAAACGTTCTCGTCGTCGTGCGGTTAACTCAGCAAGCAGCTGCGCCTCAGAGGCGTTCGACAGATTTACGTCGCTGGCGTCGATATCGACCTGTGGAGTGACCGCGACCGCGTCCGTTCGATTTGGTTTGCATTTGCCCGTCGAGATGGTCGCAGCACGCTGCTCTTGTGCTCGACCTTTCCACTTGTTGCGCGCGTCGATTGCTTCGCCAATCATCTTGAGTACGTCCGTTGCTGCTGGATCAAAAAGCGGGCGAAGTGCATTACGCATGCTCGAATATAGCGTCGGGAAAACGCTTTCTTCACGCGCGAGCAGCTTTTTGATGTGGTTACGCTCTTTAGGCGCTTCAAAACACGCAGGGCAATTCTCGTTGATGACTGGCAGACCAGCTTCATATGAAAAATCGCGAAGGAGTTTTTCCCGCAAATAAATAGCCGGTCGGATGACCGTAATATCGCCTTCATCGATCAGGTATGAAGCCTTCATAGTGCGCATCGACCCGTTGTACATCGTGGACATAAAGAAACTCTCGACGCAATCGTCCAAGTGTTGCGCTAGAATTAACTTGTTAAAGCCGTGCTTGCGAGCGCATGTATATAACGCCCCGCGTTTCATTCGTGCACAGAACGCGCATATGCTGTCGCCCTCCATGTGCTCGCTCGCCATCGCCATAATTTTTTCATCCAAATAATGATACTCGACGCCCAGTGATTGGACGTATGGAATGAGCGGACGAGGATTAAAGGCCTCCGTTCCTGGATCGACGGTGGCGCAAGCCAACGTAAACTTGCGGTCCGGAGGACAGCGCGATTGCACCGTAAGCATGATGTGCAACATCGCCAAAGAATCTTTACCGCCAGAAAGCCCGAGCAGGATGCGATCACCGTTTTCAATCATTTCGAAATCGCAAAGTGCCGCGTTGATGTGCCGCATGATCTTCGGAGGCGGTTTGAAGAACTTGTTCTTGTTTGGCTTTGACTTTTCGTTCAACTTCCGTTCGTTTGGCGAATTAGCGACGAACGCTTCGGATTCGGTATTCTTCACAATTTCGTCATACGAATCGACCACGTTTTCGAGCCGCAAATCGCGCAAACGCGATTCAAATTGAGTCGCAGACCTGGGTTCGCCTGATTGATTTGACACTTTCTGCGTGACACTTTCCCCGGCACACAGCTTTGCGGCACGTTGTTGAATATAACCAGTGCGAATGTTCCCATATTGCTCGTTCACTCGTAACGGGTGTTTACGACTTTCTGTCCGATGACTTTGCCCGTGCGCGTTCGGTTGCGACTCTCGCGCGCCGCACATATTCGGCGGTTTGAGAGCGCCGATGATGGGGCCCGTCTTTGGGACAAACGTCAACGGCAGAATACCATTCACGGACGCTTCAGGAAGTGCAGATTGCAGCAGCGAGATCGCTTCCGAAGGAAACATAAACCAACGCAGCGCATCACCGCGTTCGACACTTGTTGCTGCATCGCGACGCAAGTCGTCTTCATCTTCGCCGATGTACGACAAACGCAAATCGTCGTCGTCTCGTCCGCCAGCGAGCATCATGCTCTCATCCGATGCGTTGCCTCCCGTGTTAGGCATACGCAACTGCCCATTTTTCATCTTGACGTCCTGATCACCTTCGCGATACTGCCCGCACGTCTCCAAAATACGCAACCCGACGCGTAATTGCTCGCTCAACGCCATTGCAATTTCCTCCTCGGATGGGACTTCTGCTTCCTCCTCGGCGATGTCATCCACAGTCGGAAACTTCATGTGCGCGAGCCATTTCCGTTCGGGAAAGCTACGAGCGCGCGTGACGTGTCGCCATTCACCGGTTTTCGCGTCCATGCGATAGACCGGTAGTAATCTCCATCCGTGCGTCGCCACGGCGTGCACGGCGGCTAGCGTGTACTCAATCTCAGCGTCGGATGCAAAGTAAGGCAAACTCACTCGAACAAAACCTGGGCGAAGCACCTCAGCCTTGTCCAATAAATGCGCTTCGATCGACGCTGCGTCTTCGGGGGATAGTCCGAGCAAACGATGGGCGTAAGGTCCAGCGCACGCGCACCCGCCTCGCGCCTGAATACCAAAGACATCGTTCAGAACGGCGCATGTAAACGAATAGTGCAAGAACCTACTTTTCATCGATCCGTCGCGCACAACCGTCGCCGGCGCACGCGTCAGAAACGACATTATTGGCAGCCGTTTCGTTTTCTCGCTCACTTCGGGCCCTAGCAGGCATATGTTTTCATTCGAGGACAGCGAGGCAAACATGCGCGATTGCAACGCTTCCTCCGCCGCTTCGATCACCGATATTCCCACGGCCGCCTTGAGTTGAAATGCCAATCCCGCGCGCACACTTCCGATGATATCCTGCGTGCCTCCTTCTTCGCGTTCGACTCGGTTGCTCAAGTACCTGTGATCATCGCTCGTGACGTAAAACACGGTGCCGCCGCCTGGTTCGCTTGGAACCTCATTCGTGAACAAAGCGCGCTTGGCGACTAATATTCCCGGCGTCCCGGGCCCGCCCGGGAGCTTGTGCGGTGATATGAAAAGCGCATCTATGTATACGTACGGATTCAACTCCCCGTTCTCGTCGAAAACCACTGGATTCATGTCGATGCCGACGTACGGCGCCGCCGCGGCGTAATCCCAAAACGCCAACGCGTTCCCTCGATGCAAAGTCTCCGTGATCAAATTCACATCCGCGCGCACGCCCGTGACGTTACTCGCAGCACTAAAACTCCCAATCAGCGTCGCGTGCGCTTTATACGTCCTCAACGCCGCGCGCAGGGCGTCCACGTCCACCATCCCCGTCGCCGCGTCTTCCGGAATTTCCACAACCAACGCGCAACTCTCGCGCCAGGGCAATATATTCGAATGATGCTCGTGCGGTCCCACGAACACGACCGGTCGTGCCTCTCGCGGGGCATCGCTCGAAATCTCGCTGCACAATCCCAAGATGCGACACAACCGATCGATCGCGCTCGTGCTCCCGCTCCCGGCGAACGTCACCACATCCGCGTGTCGATCCCCGTACGCCACCCTCGCGTTCACCCCTTGCGCTATCAAACTCCTCGCCTCCGCGCGAAACGCACTCGTTTGCGCCCCGTTCCACGAACTGTCGCTGTGCGTGTTCGCGTACGTCTCCAGAACGCGCGCGCGTATCTCCCGCTCGACGGCTCGCGACGCTCGTCCGCTCGCCGCGCCGTCGGCGTACACGGTCATTTTCGCCCCGAACGCGCCCCCGCGCGAGCGCGCGCCGTATCCATACGCGTCTCTTCTCACTCGGCGCGCGCGTTCGTTTTCCGCGCGCTCGATTCGAGGCGTTCGCTCGTCTATCGCTCGTCCTTCGCGCGCCGACGCCGACGCCGACGCCGCCGACGCCGCCGCCGACGACGCCGACGCAGCCGAGGACGACGACATCGCGTCCTCGCCCTCGCTCGCGCGCGACGCGAATGACATACGAACGTCGTGAAATGAATCGATCGACCGCCGACCGTCGTCGACGCGGTGTGAACGCTCGCGCTCGTCGTGGTTTTCATTCCTTCGTCGTCGCGAATGATGACTGATGATGATGACTGATGATGATGATGACTGATGATGATGACTGACGATGACGATGACGATGACTCGTGATGCGTCGTGCGATTGGAGCGTTCGATTCGACGATTCGCGCGATCGCACGCCCACGCGCGCGCGCGTTCGAGATCGTTCGCGACTGAATCGTTCGTATGCCCCATCGTCGCTGCGCACGACGACGGGCGATGGCGGGGTGCGGTTTTAGCTTTCTGGTTCACGACTCGCCAAAGTGTCCCACCACTGGACGGTGTGCTCGAGCGCATGCACGCGCGCACATCTCGACGCGATGCGCGTCGCGATTTCTCGCCCTCGCTGCGCGAACGCGTCGACGTGCGTTCGTCACGCGCGTTCGCGTTCGCTCGCGCGCGCGCCAAGGGGAATGAGGATGAAAAAGGCGAGAGACGACGCGCGCGCGCGAGCGAGCGGGACGGGTTCGCGCGAGGACGCGAGCGCGAGCGCGAGCGAGGACCGAGCGACGTCGAGGTCGTCGAACGATGACGAACGCACGAATGATGGAGCGTTGAAAGGAGAACGATCGGGCGAGAGCGAGAGAGAGGAGAGAAAGGGGGGGGTGGAGCCGAAGAAGTTCGCGCGGGCGAGCGCGAGACGAGCGGCGCGGGCGTGTCGCGCGGCGGTCGCCGCGGGTGTTTTCATGTTTGGAGTTTTGTGGACGTACGCGCGAAGTAACGCGTTGAGTCGCGTGGTGGTCTTTGCGTTCGTGTCGTCGTCCGTCGCCCTGGGGTTGAGGAGTGGGGCGGGGAAGAAGGCGAAGGCGCCGGCGCCGCCGACGACGATGTATAGCGCGTTTTTGAAAGAGTTGAAGCACGGTCGCGTGGCGAGCGTGCGTTTTGAAGAAGGGTCGACGAGGTTGTTGTATGACGTTCGGGTTGAGGCGACGGCGGAGGCGAAAGGGGGAAAAGGAAGGGGCGCGGCGACGGCGACGGCGACGACAGGATCTGAGGCTCGCGCGGTGAAGACGTTCCAGACGAAGCGCGTGATGGGGGATAGCGATTTGATGAAGAAACTGGAAGCAGCGGAAGGCGTAGAGTTTGGCGCGGTCGCCCCGGCGGTTTCGAGATTAGCCTCCAAGGGAATGTTCACCGTGCTCGCGATGTGGATTCCAATTATACCTTTGTTGATTTTCATGCGCAACGCGATCAACAGACAGAGCAGTGGAGGGAAGAAGCGGAAGAAGCCGGCGTCCAAAGATGATATGAATCGCGTAACGTTCAAAGACGTCGCCGGCGTCGACGACGCCAAGGCTGAATTGTACGAGCTCGTGCAAATCATGAAGAACGCCGAGCAATACAAGAACGTTCGTGGTCGACTCCCGACGGGGTGTTTGCTAGTCGGTCCACCGGGCACGGGAAAGACGCTTTTGGCGCGCGCTGTAGCCGGCGAATCCAATGTCGCGTTCTTCCCGGTCGCCGCGTCTGAATTTGTCGAGCTCTTCGTCGGCCGCGGCGCCGCACGAGTTCGCGAGCTCTTCGCAGAGGCGCGCAAGTCTCGTCCGGCAATCATTTTCATCGACGAACTTGACGCCGTAGGCTCCCGGCGCGGTGCGGGATTGAATGAAGAGCGCGATCAGACGCTGAATCAGCTCCTCGTCGAGATGGATGGGTTCGCCAAGGATTCCGGAGTTTTGATCCTTGCCGCGACGAACCGTCCAGACGCGCTCGATCCCGCGCTTTTACGCCCCGGACGACTTACGCGTCGCGTCTTCGTTGGGCCTCCCGGCCAACAAGGCCGCGCTCAAATTCTTTTCGTGCACTTGCGTGGAATCGACCTTGAGGAAAACATCAACGTCGTGTGCGATGTTATTTCCCGCGCCACTCCCGGCTTTACCGGCGCCGAGCTCGCCAACGTGTGCAACGAAGCCGCGCTCCTCAGCGTGCGCGACAATCGGCAAATCGTCACCATCAACGACTTACTCAGCGGCGTCTCGCGCACGAAGGACGGAATCGCTACGAGCTCGAATCGCGCCGATGCCATGTTTCGAGACTTGCGCAACCGATTTTTGGGCAACTACAAGGACGTCGGACCGCCGCCGCCGCTCGCCGACGAGAAAAAATTCAGCGGTAACGGCGCCCCGATCTCCATGGGTCCGTCCTAAACTCTCTTCTTTTACATGTATCACATTCTTACATCATTCGTTCGTTGTTGAATTTTGCACGTCCAATTGTTTCTCGCCGACACTTCTCCAAACTGCGGTTTCTGGCGCGCCGGCGTCTTCATAATATCCCCCATCATCGTCTTCGCGTTTTCATCGCCATCATCGCTCGCGATGTCCGCTGATGATCGAGCGCTCATTGAAGCCCTTCGCGCGACGCTGAGCTCGCGCGTCGAAGAGCGCGTCGCTGCCGAACATTTCTTGCGCGCGCGATCGAGCGACGGCGCGCGCTGCGCGCACCTCCTGCGCGTCGCCGCCGACGCCGACGTCGACGCCGTCGCGCGTCAAGCCGCGGCGGTTGGGTTCAAAAACATCGTCAAAGCGCATTGGGCGCCGAGCGAGCCCGATGACGTGCAGGCGGTGAAGGTCAAAGAGATCGAAGGACCGGAAAAAGATGGGATTCGCTCGGCGATCGTCGGGTTGATGCTGAACGCGCCGAAATTGGTCGCGGCGCAAATGAGCGAGGCGCTGGCGATCGTGTGCGCGGAGGATTTCCCCGATCGTTGGCCGGGGTTGCTCCCGGAGTTAGTGTCGAGATTGGGGACGAGCGGGTCGGGGGACTTGCGCGAACGCGCGGGCGTGCTGGGGACGGCGAATACGATTTTTAAGCGCTACCGAGGGGCGACAAAGACGGAGGCGCTGTATAAGGAGTTGAAGTACGTGTTGGATACGTTCGCCGGGCCGTTGCTCGGATTGACGAAAGAGATCACCGGAGGGCTGGCGGCGAGCGGAGGAGACGTCGCGCGAACGTGCGCGGCTCTGCAGTGCTTGCGGTTGATTTGTAGGATCTTCTTTAGCTTGAATAGCCAAGAGCTACCGGAGGTGTTTGAAGACGCGATCGGGGAGTGGATGGAGTTGTTTCACACGTTTTTAACGTACTCACCCCCGGCGGCATTGGCGAGCGTGGATACGGAGAAGGCGAGCGACGCGGATCAGTTGAAGGCGGCGGTGTGCGACAACATCAATCTGTACATCGAGAAGAACGAAGAGGAGTTTGCGCCGTACTTGCAAACTTTCGTTCAAGATGTTTGGACGCTTTTAATGGCGACGGATCTCGCGGCGAATCGTGATCATTTAGTAACGTCAGGCGTGAAATTTCTCACGACTGTGGCGAGTAGCGTCCATCACAAGTTGTTTGAGTCCCCGGACACGCTTCGTCAGGTTTGCGAGAACATCATTCTCCCGAACTTGCAGTTCAGAGACGACGATGAAGAGCTGTTTAGCGAAAATCATGTCGAGTATATTAGACGTGATTTGGAAGGGAGCGACGCTGACACGCGTCGACGCGGAGCATGCGAGCTCGTCAAGTCACTTACGGCAAAGTTCCCGCAGCACGTCACCGCAGCCATCACGGGTTACGTTGCGTCATTGCTTCAGCAATACTCGACAAATCCGAAAAAGTTTTGGAAGGCGAAGGATGCGGCGATTTACTTAGTAATGGCGCTGACGATTCGATCCAAGTCGTTGGTCAAGGGCGCTACGGAGACAAACGACTTGGTAAACATCGTCGATTTCTTCAATCAGCACATCGCCCCGGAGATCTCAGCGCCTAGAGGCGGCTCGCATCCCGTCGTGCGCGCCGACGCTTTGAAGTTTCTGACGATGTTCCGTCAACAAATCCCAAAGGCTGTCGTCGCACCGTTGCTGCCGGCGCTCGTTGCTTTGCTAGGGGCGGAGGAAAACGTTGTGCATTCTTACGCGGCAAACTGCTTCGAACGCATGCTAACGGTCAAAGAGGGCCCAGGTCTGATGCGATACGTCTCTGGCGACATTGCGCCGTTGACCCAGCCGATTTACACCAATCTGTTTCAAGCGTTCTCTGTGCCCGATAGCGCTGAAAACGAGTACGTGATGAAGTGTGTCATGCGCGTCATCGCATTTAGCGGCGTTGATGTCAGGCCAGTGGCGACGATTTGCTTGCAGCACTTGAGCGTGATGCTGCTCGAGTTGTGCAAAAATCCTAGAAATCCCACGTTTGCTCATTATTTGTTTGAATCAGTGGCGTCCTTATTGAAGAACGCTGGTGGAGAAGCCGCCATCATGGGATCGTTCGAGCAATTGCTCTTTCCGGCGTTCCAACACGTGCTGACGGCGGATGTCGTGGAATTTACTCCGTACGTGTTTCAGTTGTTAGCGCAAATGATCGAGAGTTACCCGAGCGGGTCGATGCTGCCCGATGCGTACATGGCCATCTTCCCGGCGCTCTTGGCGCCTCTCATGTGGGATCGCCGCGCCAACGTCACGCCGCTTGTACGCCTGTTAAAAGCTTACCTGAGCAAGAATCCGCAATCTGTGGTGAGAGGAGGATATTTACAGGGCGTTTTGGGCGTATTCCAGAAGCTTGTCTCCAGCAAGGCGCAAGATCACCAAGGTTTTTACATTCTGAACTCGTTTGTGGAATCGCTCGCGCTCGAGGCGTGGGCCAATAACTTGCCTACGATTTGGAGCATTCTATTCCAGCGTCAACAAACCAGTCGCACACCGAAGTTTAGTAAATGCCTGGTCGTGTTTACTTGCGCGCTTTGCGTCCGACACGGCGTGGCTTCGGTTATGGATAGCATGAACAAAGTGCAACAGGGCATCTTTGACATGATCATCGAAAATGTCATCGCGGTGGACATCGGCAACGTCAGCGGCAAGGTCGAGCGTAAGCTTGCGTGCGTTGCCGGGATGAAATTCCTGACCGAATGCCCTAGCATATTTGCACGTCCGTCGGCGTGGATGAAACTCGTCACCGGTGTCGTCGCTCTTTGCGAAAAACCTGAAGACACTGAAGGCACTGCCGAAGACGACGACGACGCCCTGCTCGAGCAAATGGAGGCCGATGCCGGCTACGCCGCCTCCTATTCGAAGCTCACGCAAGGCGCGGTGAAAGAAGTCGACCCAGTTCCAAACGTCACAGACGTGCGCGCGCATGTCATCCGCGCCCTCGCGGCTTTCTCCCAGACGCGACCCATCGCCTCCGCGCTCGGGCAAACCCCTCCCGAGTGCCAAACCGCGCTCGCCGCCATGGCCCACGCCGCCGGCGTCGTCGTGCGTTGACGTTGTAACGCCCCAAAGAACGCATCACCAAAACTCGCTCGTGCGCATTTGCGACATTCCTCATCATTCGTACGCCATGATGTCCGACCGCCTCCGCTCCGCTGTGGGCACTGGGCACCATAGCCGCCGCTTCGCGCGACTATGGTGCCCAGTGCCCACAGCGCGGCTCGTCAAAGAAGTCGTCGCGCGCCCTCGCGCCCTCGTGGATGCGAGCGTCGAAGCAACGCGCGAAGATTAGGAAATGTTCGTGCGCGAGAGCGAAAGCGCGGCGATGCGCGCCGGACGCGCGCTGTTGAACGCCACGGCGGAGGCGCCGGCGGCGGTTGAGTCTGACCCGCAGAACGTTCTATGGTTTATATTTATTTCCTTGACCGTGGGGAGCGTCGCGCGCACGGTACTGCACGGGACGTCGATACCGTACACCGTGGTGCTCTTTCTACTCGGGATGCTGCTCGCGGTGGTTTATTATTACACCGATTTGGGGCTTTTGGAGTCATCGTTGGATGCGTGGAACGGCATCCATCCGCACCTGTTGCTGGCGGTGTTCTTGCCGGCGCTGATCTTCGAGTCGTCATTCGCAATGGAATGGCACACTTTGCGCAAAGTTATGCCCAAGGTTTTGATCTTGGCAGGACCCGGGGTGCTGATTTCCATGGCGCTCACCGGCGTCGCCTTGTATTTTTTCCCTTTTGGGTGGACCTGGGGTTTTTGCATGATGGTTGGATCGATTCTCGCCGCGACCGATCCCGTGGCCGTAGTAGCGATTTTAAAAGAAGTAGGCGCAAGTAAGGTTCTCGCTCACACGATTGAGGGCGAATCGTTAGTGAACGACGGTACTGCGATTGTTGTTTTCAACGTGTTTTTTGCAATCGCTTCTGGAGTAAGCAAGTCATTCGGTCAGGTTATGTACATGCTCATCATGCAACCGCTTTATTCGACCCTCATCGGCATCATTTTTGGACATTTTTGTCTGATATGGATCAGAAATTCCCATCGCGATCACTTGGTGGAGATTACAATCACACTTTTCGCCGGTTACATTTCATACTTGTTTGCAGATTCCGTCATCAAATGCAGCGGCGTGCTCGCTGTCGTCGTTCTCGGTATATACATCAGCGCTAACGGCCGCACGCAATTCAAGGGCGATATTCAACACTCCATGCATCACTTCTGGGAAGTGTTAACATACGCGGCGAACACGATTATTTTCATTTTGGCTGGGTTCTTAATCGTCGCTGACATCCTGATGGACAATCTGGACATCCATCCTTCGGATTTGGGATGGGGAGTCTTGCTTTACGTGCTCCTCAACATCATTCGATTAATCGCCGTAGCCGTATTGTACCCATGGATGAACATGTACAAAGGCCATAGGTTGACTCTACGTGAATCATTCATCACGGTTTGGAGCGGGTTGCGAGGCGCCGTCGGCTTGGCTCTTGCGCTCGTCGTGTTGGAAGAGCAGGATTTATTCACCTCGCGTGAGCGCGGGTTGACACTAGTGATGGTGGCGTCGACTGTCATTGGTACGCTCATCATCAACGCTCCCACCGCAGCTCTCATGTTACGTCTGGTGGGTCTATTAACCCCTGGGTTGAGCCACGAGCGCACAATTATTGCTGCTCGTAAAGCAATTCACGATCGGGCTTTGAAGCACTACGAAAACACGCTCAAAGAGACCGGCGCGCAGTATCTCGGCGCGCCTGATTTTACGGCGGTCAAACAACTCGTTCCGTTCCTCAAAACGCAACCCGAAAGCGCTGATGTTGAGTTTTCAGAGGAAATCGCTAAACTCGATGGGCAGCTTATGCACGAAATGCGTGGACGATTTCTCGCTGGATTGTGCAAGGAAATCTGGTCCATGCTCGAGGATGATCTGTGTGACGCCAAGGTTGCTTCAGCTGTACTGATTGCGTGTGAACGTGCCGCCGATGCGCCGCTAGGCACTGAACTCTCCGACCTTCATCAGCTGGTGGAATTTCTCAAGCCGAATCGCTATGCGGCGCGCATGCTCGCCTTTTTTGAGAAACGCACGCCGAGTTTCCTCAAAGTTTTGCGCTACGTGAAGCTCATCGATGAGAATTGGATGCCTATTCGTCGCGAAATGCAAGCGTTACATACGCTCATCAACGCTCATGAGTCGACTAAGGAAACGTTTAAATCACTGCTGGGCAAAGTAAAAGACGAATCGGAGCATGAATTGAACATTCACGAAGTGGCTTCGCAGTTTTCCATAAAGAAAATAGGCGAGGGTGAGAATCTCGTAAACGAAACCTCCATGAAATCTGATCACGTACGAGATGTGCTCACCGAGTCGGAACGGGAAGTCGCCGAAGCTGTCGAAATGCTGAAGACATTACAACACGCGCACAATGCCGTAGCGCGTTCCTTGCGATCTGAAGCTTTGGCACGAGAGATTCTTGAAGTTACACTCGCCGAGACCAAGCTTCTCACGCACACGGGTCTTTTGGACGAGTCTGAAGGCTCCATGTTGCAGGCAGAACACGATTTGTATCTGCAGCGTCTCATCATGCATCCATTGCCACCCACTCGCACGTCTCCGGGCCGGATCCTAGCGGCGATTCCTCTCTTTGATCCTACACAACCGTGTGGGATTAAGAGCAGAGATGCCCGCTCGCATTTCCTTCGCGAGGCCGAAGTCATTGATATTAAGGCCGGCGACGTCATATTGGATCCAGATGAGAAGCTTCGTAATGGCTTGCTTCTCGTGGGTAATGGAGTAGTTCGAATTGAAGACGCGCGAGACCCGAGGCAAACGATTACAGCGGGTTGCAAATCACACTCGCGAGCTTGGGCAATGTCGATGTTCGAAGAGCTTGCGAACGGGAAATCGTTAGAACAGGAAGGTTATGAACCCTTGCGAAGCGGAATGCGCGTGACTGCGCAAACTGATATGTTTGGGTTTATCCTCCCGCACTCCATCATGGATGACCTCCACAAAGACCCTCAGGAGCAAGAAACGCTTGACCAGTTGTGGCGAGCATCTATTGGTCTTCTCGCTGATACTGTGCTTAAGAACGCGCTCAAGAAGCTTCTCCCACCCGAGATCACGACGCATAAGTTTGTTTCTTCTGGTAGGCTGGTGAGAATCGGCAAGGGCATCAAGGTTGAACATGACTCGCGGCAAATAGTGGTGGTGCTCAAAGGTGACCTCTACTGCGCGCAATGTGGGAACTTGCCGAAGCCGAGCGTCGTGCAGTTCCGTCGCTCTGAAATCAAAGTCAGTAGTTCCGCGCAAGAAGCCGCGCTCGAGCGCAAGCTTGAGTCTCGATTGACCGCTTTGAAGATTGGCAAGAATGGTCTCGCTCGCGCGTCGTCCAACAACCTCGCAGCTCTCGTCCGTCAAGAAATTGTGGAGGACGATTTCCTTCCGGATGAAATCGCGGCATTCGAGTGTATGGGAGACGTTCTTTTATACGTTTTCCCGATTCGCGCGAAGAGAAACGACGCGCCGCTCGACAAGCCTGATAGAGAAGGTAAGAAGCTCACGAAAAAAGCTGCCTTTTTGAAGAACTTGAAAGAAGCAACCGGCGTGAACAAGCTCAAGAACGTCGTCTCGATGGACAAAGAGCCTGGGGACAGCACGAAACCAGCCAACGTGGTTCAGGCGCCAACGGCGCGTCGCAATTCAATCGCTGAGGCGCGCAAATCGCGAGACTACCCCGTCGAACATCCGCAGTCGCAACTCACCGTGGACTCGTCTCTCGACGGCGCCGCCAACGACCATCCGTTGACGCAGTTCACGACGAGCTCATTACCCGAGCATGAAAACGCTCAAGCGACGCATTCGAGCGACACGTTATCGCCGCTGCCGACGCGGTCGATGTGGGACGACACGCCCGTCGGCGCTCGTTCTCGACGCTCGGTGGACCATCCGACGACGCAACACACCATCTCGTAAAAACACTCTCCACCGCGTTCGTACTATCAATACATGTACATGAAGTCACAATACACAACACCTACTACAAATTCCCCCTACAATTCCCTCTCGTTCGCGCGTTCGCCCCTCGCCCCCCTCCCGTTCGCGTCCCGCGCGTCCTCCGCGCTCGCGCACGCCCGCGAGCGCTCGAAACAAATCTCCACTCGCCCTTCTTCCCCACTCTCACTCCACGCTCGAACAAACACGTCCTCGTTCTCGTCATCCATCGCCAGCGCGCACGCCTCCGAAGCGTACGCCGTGATCCACCCCCCGCGCGCGCGAGCGACGCTCCCGTCCTCGCTAAACCTCTCCGTACACGCGTTCGCCTCCAGCGCTAACCCGAGCTCGCGCTCGACGCGCGCGCACGCCCTGGCGATGACGTCCTCAACGTCCGTTTTCTTCAATCGTCCATCGCGTCGCGCGCGAAAAGCGCGACCGAACTCGACGACCGCGTCCGCGGCCGCCGCGCACGCGTTGCACCGCAAGCGCGCGCGCGACGCCGCGCTCTCCCCGACGTCCCCGAGCGCGCGCGCTAAGTCGAACCCATTCGCGTTCGCGTTCGCGCGTGTTGGCGTCGTCGCCAACGTCAACGACGCGAGGGCGAATGCGAACAACGCGCGCATCGATGGAGGAAGGTGCTCGCGCGCGCGCGACGCGAGCCGCGCCGAGTGACTCGTCTCGTTTCCGATCGTAAGCGACGAACGCGACGCGCGACGAACGACGCGTGATGCGCGGTGATGCGCTCGAGTAACACTTCAGCGCGCGACGAAAACACGCGCGTGAAATGTGTCCACGTCGTCCATCGATGCGCTCGAAAACGCGCGAGCTTTTTCTGAGCTCACCACGGATGAGCTCGGAAAAAAAACTGAGCTCGCGAGCGAACGAACGAACGAGCGAACGAAAAAAAGCGTCGACGATGATACGTAATTAATCAATCGAAAGCAAACGATCACGCGATCGATCGATCGATCGATCGATCGCGCGTTCGTCGTTCTCTCATCATTCGTCGTTCAGTTAAATTATATCCATCATCGATGGAGTGACGTCACTTCTACGCGTCATTCGCGGCTTCAACGGGCGAACGCGCGAAGCGGAAACGTCTGTCGATCGAGGGAAAGGCATTGGAGGACAGAACAGAGCGATGACGTCGCGCGCGACGTCGCGCGTAGCTCGCGCGCGCGGAATGATGGATGGAACGCAGGCGCGGCGGAGCGCGGCGGTTCGGCGAACGCGAATGCGGCGAGGCGCGAATGAACGCGCGCGAACGAGGGCGTTTGAGGACGCGCGAGACGTCGAGGAACTTGCGCTGATGAATGGGGCGTGCGTGATCGCGCCCAAGTACTCGCCCGAGGTGGTGAGGAAGCGAGCGTTGGAGACGGCGGGGGAGACGGCGAAGACGTGCGCGCGGTGCGCGGAGATCGTGTATAACGCGGGGAAGTTTGCCGCGGGGTTGGCGATGGATGAGATGAACGCCACCGAGCGCGTGGTGTCGAGATCGGAACAGTTGAGAGTGCAGCTCGCGGCGCTTGGGCCGAGTTTCGTCAAGGCGGGGCAGGTGCTGGCGAATCGACCGGATATCGTGCGGAGCGATTACATGGAGGAGCTGTGCAAGTTGCAAGACGACGTCCCGGCGTTTGATAACGAAGTGGCGTTTAAGCTCATAGAGAGCGAGCTCGGTAGACCGGTGGATGAGGTGTTTTCGAAGATTTCGCCGTCGCCCATCGCGGCGGCGTCGCTCGGGCAGGTGTACCGAGCAACGCTTCGAGAGAGCGGAGAAGAGGTGGCGATAAAAGTCCAACGTCCGGGGATCGAACCGATCATTTACAGAGATTTGTTGCTTTTCAGAACGCTGGCGTGGTTTATTAACGGGTATTCGATGAAGCAGCTCGGGTGCAACGCGCAACTCATCGTTGATGAGTTTGGCGAGAAGCTCTTGGAAGAGCTCGACTACGTGCAAGAAGGTCGCAACTTGCAAGATTTCTATGACAATTTTAAGAACGACCCTATCGTGAAGATCCCCAAATACTATAAACAGTTTTCGGGGTCGAAGGTTCTGACGATGGAGTGGATCGACGGCATTCGCTGCACCGATCCCAAAGGCATCGTCGAAGCCGGCATCGACGTCGAAGAATTCATCAAAGTTGGCGTCGTGAGTGGGTTGAGACAGCTCTTAGAGTTTGGTTTATTTCACGGCGATCCGCACCCTGGAAACATTTTCGCAATGCCTGACGGTCGTATCGCGTACGTTGATTTCGGCAACGTCGCGCAGCTGACGCAAACGAACAAGGAGGTTTTAATCGACGCCGTAGTGCACGCGGTGAATGAAGATTATGACGGCATGGCGGGCGATTTCATTCGCCTTGGATTTTTAGCGCCAGGAACCGATGTTCGCCCCATCGTTCCTGCGCTGCAAAATATTTGGCAAGACGCTCGCACGTCGTCGTTGGCGAACTTCAACTTTCGTACCGTAACGTCGAGCTTCAACAAGCTTGTGTATCAGTATCCAATTCGTATCCCCGAGAGATTTTCGCTCGTCATTCGTTCGTTGTTGACTCAAGAGGGCATTTGTATGACATTGAACCCGGACTTCAAATTTTTGGAAGTCGCTTACCCGTACGTTGCGAAACGGTTGTTGACGGATCGAGACGTCTCGCTTCGCGAGCGTTTGTTGCAAGTCTTATTCAAGCAAAACAAATTTCAGTGGCGCCGACTGGAGAACTTGATCGGGCTCGCAAAAGAGAGTAACGGGGACTTGGACTTGACCGAAACCGCCGCCGATGGCGCCGGTTTATTGCTCACCGACAGCAAGTTGCGGCAGCAGCTCATCCTCGCGGTGACGGAGGATGATCGATTGCAAGTGGATGAAATTTCCCGACTGCTCGTGATGCTGCAAAAAGAGGTCAAGGTTGAAAAGTTGGTCAACGACGTCGTCGCCGACGCACCAAACTTATTTCGCAAGTTTGCGCTCAGTTGGTCGAATAAAGTTCTGGCTGATTAGACAATTCATTGTAATGTTACACAAGGCGCGTGATCGTTATCGTCAACTCGTTCGTCACGGAAAGATTCGCATGACTCCTGTCATTTGCGATCGACAACACGGACACGTTCTCGCCGCCTGAGTCTCGCTCTCGTAGTGCTTCGACACGCACTCGTGGCAGTACATCGCGTGCATGCACGGAAATATCACCGCGTCGCGCTTCGCGGTGAGACAGATTCCACAATTCAGCGCTCTTTCGGCGTTCTCAACGCGGCATCGAAGGCGCTTGACCTCTTCGCTCAGCTCTTCAACCACGCTTTGTTCGACGTCGCCATCGATCGTCGTCGTGGAGTAAGGATCATCGCTATCGCACGCTTCATCGTCCAGCGCGCTTCGAGAATTGCGTCGCCGAAACGCCGTCGCGGGAAGCGCGTCCGTCTCCGTTCCGTACGTCACGACGTTCGAGAATCGCCTCTCCATATTCGTAAACACCGCCGTCTCATCGATACCGCTGAGCGCTCGTAACCGCAACATCCACGCTTGATACAGTGAAATCCCTCTGCGTTCCGAAGTCGCGGTTCGACGCCTCCCAACAGCCGTCGGCGACGGCGACGGCGACGGCGAGCGAAGAAGGAACTCGGCGCGAAACGCCTGCGGAATCAAGCTCGCGGCGAGCTCGCCGAGCAAAGACACAAACACCGATAAGCACGCGTCCCTCCCGATCTCGAGGTCGTCGACGTTCCCGAGCTGCCGCACGTGCAAAAGCCAGCGCGCGCGTTCGCATTCGAGCCAGCTTCGGCGTTGATGCGAGACGAGGAAGCCCGACTCTAAATCTCTCAAAATGTCTGACACGCGCTTGGCGCTCGACTGGCTGTCGAGTCGCATAACCGTACCGATGAAGAACGCATGTACGCTCGTCCACGTCGACGAGCGGGCTTCTTCAAGTACGGCTTCATCCAACTGTGTGCGAAGCGCGGCGCGAGCGTGAGCGTCGTGAGCGTCGTGTGCGTCGTGAGCGCGAGCGCCGTCGTCTCGATGCGCGTCGCCGACGCTTGCGTACCTCTAGGATCAAGTTCCGAAAGACATGGAGGATATCGCTCACCGTCGGCACGGGAACGTCGAGGGAAGTGGAGAGAATGCCGCGTCGCATGGCGACCGGGCGCGGCGGACGAACGCCGACGGCGCGGACTGTCGCAAAAGTCGAGACATTGTGTGTCTTGAGACGAGCCGACGATGTTAGTTTCCGCTCCTCGGAGGCGCGACTCGCGGCGGGACGTCATGCCAATCGCTCTCGCGCACTCGCGCGCGCGCGCGCACGACGACGACGCGATGCCAACGCCGCCCGCACAGCCGTCGTCGAAAGGGCTAGAACACGCCCGTTGCTCGCGCGAAGAAGACGACGTCGAAGCGCGTCTTCTCTAAATCGCCCAACAACCGCTCGTCGATTTCATCCATTCGTTCGTCGCCAACGTCGGCGTAATCCACGACTAACAACGTGCGAATATCTCGCACGGCCTTCGTTCGAAATCTTCTCGCCAGCGCGACGCTCGCTTTCGTCCCATCGACATCTAACAAATCCGCCGCCCGACGAATCAACGCCGTCGCGAACGCCGTCGCCGTCGACCGTCCCGCTCGCGTCGGTCTCACCACCGACGCTATATCCCCCGCATGCATCACCGTCAACATCGCCGCATCGTACGCCCTCAACTCTCTGCGTTGTCCGGTGTAAAAATTAACCGCCTCCGTCCGTTTGCCCTCCACCGTCCTCGCCCCGGTCGCTCGCCCTCCGTCGCTCTCTCGCGCGCTCGCGCTCGCGTTTCTCTCCCTAATTCCATCTCCCCATTCTCTCAACCCCGAGCGAAACCACGTCGTCGCGCTCGTCGTGGCGTATAAAAACATAAACTTTTCCGCTTCACTCCCCACGATCGCCTCGATCGCCTCGCGTTGACGCACGCTCGCGAACGGGAATGGAAACCATTCGCTCCCGTACGCGCTGTGCGCTCGCGCGGCTAAAACCACTTCTTTCGTCGCCCCGAACTCGCGCACGATCGCCTCGCATTGACGTAAATGATCACCTAAACGTTCTTTCACGTGCCTTCGTGACGTGAGCGACACGCGATCGAGCGCTCGATCGAGCGCGCGCTCGGCGCCGACGCGGACGCGCGTCGCCTCGCGTCGCCTCGCGTCGCCGTCGCCCCATCGCATCGACGTCACCCCGAGCGCACGCGGGGCGAAACACAACCAAAACACGCGAGCGATGAAATGAACGAAAACTTCATACGCGCTCGGTGGGGTGAACGCGGACATCGCGGAAAGCGATCGTTGGGACGCGCGAAGCGCGAGAGACGATGGCGAGCGCGCGAGTGACGCCAGAACGCGACAGGGAGATCGCTGAACGACATCGAGCGCGCGAATAAGACCAAAAGAGGACGAATGCGTGCGCGTGCGCGTGTTCGAGTGAGCGACTCGTTGAAGCGAATGAAAGGGACGTTGGAGGGGAATGGAAGGATGACGCGCGCTTCGCGAGCGAGCGCGAGCGCTTCGCGATTGCGAGCGCGCGCGCGAGCGAATGGAAATGCGAATGCGAAATGGAAAAGGATATGGAATGGTGATGATTATGGAAATGATGGAGGTATACGCGCGTTGGACGATGAAGAAACGCGCGAGCGTTGGGGAATGCGAGAGATGGTGGAGGCGGCGAGGGCGAGCGCGGCGGCGGTCGCGTTCGGGGCGAGCGCGGCGGTCGCGCGCGCGGATGCGGAAGTTCTCGCGCAAGTCGAACAGAGCGGGTTCGCGCAAGGGTTGCTTTTGATTTTGTTTTCGGAAATTGGCGATAAGACGTTCTTCATCGCAGTTTTGCTCGCGCTGCAGCAAGATAAAAAGGCGGTGTTCGCGGGGACGTACGGGGCGCTCGCGGCGATGACGGCGATTTCAGTCGCCCTCGGGCAGGTATTGCACTTGGCGGACGAAGCGGCGCCGTTTAATACGGACGTACCGTGGGATGATTATTTAGCCGTGGCTTTGCTTTTGTTTTTCGGAGTGCAGACGATACGCTCGGCGGAGGATGCCAAGTCCGAAGAGGAGGAGGAGGACGCGAAGGAAGCCGTGGCGGAGATGGGAAGCTCATTCGTGGACTCCAAAGCGCTCATCCTGAGCACGTTCGCCCTGGTTTTCGCCGCGGAATGGGGGGATAAGTCATTCTTCGCCACCATCGCTCTGAGCGCGGCTGCGGATCCGTTGCAAGTTGTCGGCGGCGCGCTCGCCGGACACTTTATCGCCACGGCTGGCGCCGTCGCGCTCGGCGACGTCATCGGTGATTACATCTCCGAAAAGCTCGTCGCCTACGTCGGTGGGTCGTTGTTCATTCTATTTGCCGTGAGTACGCTCGTCGATACCGTCACGCGGTGATGTCGCTCGTGCTTCGGTGACCGCGCGCTCGTCGTACGTCGGGTATTTATTCTGGATAGCGTTCGTTGTTTGAAACATTCTTTCACGCCTCACTTCCGCGCGCGCGTTCGCCATGAGCGCTCAGCTTATTCAAGCATCACACGGTGTGTCGCGCCGCATCGCGCTCGCATCGTCCGCGCTCGTCGTCGTCGCGGCGCCGCTCGCGCCCGCACGCGCCTTCTTCGCGAGCAAGTCGCCCGAAGCAGACTTCATCGAGTTCGACGCCGACGGGCTCGATTATGCGTTCTCACATCCCAAGAAATGGCTCGTATTGCGCAACCGCTTGCGCGCCGGGGCGATCGCGAGCGATTTCGACACTCAGGACAAGGCCACGGTGGAAGTGCTGAGTCGCTCGGCCGAAGTCGCGTCGTCGTCGTGGGACGGCGACATTGAGGCGATGATTCGCGCGTTCGTCTCGCCGAGCGATAGCGCGTACGAAGGGGACAGCAAACTATACGCGCCACCGATGCGGAGCGTGACGATTGATGCGACAGGGGAGTCGTCGGCAAGGTTTAGATTTGATTCAGAGACGACGACGCGAAGCGGCTACGACATACGTAGGACAAATTACGGTGAGATCGTGCGCAAGGGGACGAAGTTGTACGGAATCTGCGTCAGCGGACGGACAGATTTATTGACGCCCGAAAAGAGGGCCAAGTTCGAGGCGATAGTGGATTCGTTCGTCGTGAACTAGCGAGCGGGACGACGTGAAGCGGCGACGATGTCGTGATACTCGCTGGCATTTTAAAGCTCTGTGTCTAGACTAAGGCATGGAAAGTTTGCGAATCGACGCCGCGAACGACGATATTATCGAGCGCTTGGTTCATGTTCTTAGTCAAGTTCTCGTTGGGCGGGAGCGGGCTCTTCTTTGCTTGATCGACTGCCTCATCGACGATGCGTCGCTGCTCCTTTTCAATGTTCTTGATCTCAGCCGCGTCTAACAAACTGTGCTCGTTGATGAGCTTGCGCAAGCGCTCGACCGGGTCGCGCTCTTGGCGGATGCCTGTGATTTCGTCGCGAGTGCGGTACGTGCTCCCGGGATCGCTCATCGAGTGGCCGTGGTAGCGGTAGGTGTCCATTTCGAGCACGATCGGACCCTTACCCGAAACGCAGTACTCCTTGCTGAACTTGACCGCTTGCTTCACAGCCAGGGCGTCCATGCCGTCCACTTTCAAACCCGGGACGTAATCACCGCGCTTGTAGTACACCGGGCTCTTCGCCGAACGATCCTGAGCGGTGCCCATGCCGTAGTGGTTGTTTTCGCACATGAAAATAACTGGCAAATCCCACAACGCCGACATGTTCAACGCCTCGAACAACTGCCCTTGATTCGCCGCGCCGTCACCATACATCGTCACCGCAACGTTCGGCTGCTTGTTGTACTTGAAAGAAAACCCCAATCCAGCCCCGATCGCGGTCTGCGCACCGACGATGCCGTTACCACCGAAAAAGTTAGCCTCGCGTCGGTACATGTGCATGGAACCGCCGATCCCTTTCGCCGCGCCGTCGACGCGACCCATCAACTCCGCCATCACTTCGAGCGGCGTGCCTCCGCGTCCGATGTGCACGCAGTGATCGCGGTAGGACGTCACGACCGCATCCTGCTTTGTCAGCGCTGCCTCCATTCCGATGCACACCGCCTCTTGACCGTCGTACAAGTGGCAGAATCCGCGAATAAACTTTCCCTTATACAACACATCCGCCGCGATCTCCAACCGCCGCATCATGTACGCCATGGTATACATACCTATAATCTCCGATTTCGACGTCTCCACGAACTGCGACGGTGGATCGATATTGTGTCCTTTGAAAGGCACCGGCGTCTCGATCGTCATCTTCTCGTCGCCCGAAGCGAACGAACGCGTCACCGTCCATGGCTTTCCCTGCGCTCACCGCGCGCGCGACACGCGTTTATGTCAGTCATTTCGACATTCGTCTACGCGCGACGATGCGCGATGTCGAGCGAACGCCCTTACGTCTTCGCGGCGGTCTCGCGCGCGCGATCGCGCGTTCGCGGTCCGCGGTCGCGCGTTCGCGGTCCGCGGTCGCGCGCGTCGATCGCCGATCGCACCTCGAAGCGAAACGCCCGTCGGAGCGCTCCGCGAGCGTGATTGGCGATCATGTATCGATCGCGAGCGATCGCGACGGACGAAGCGGGAGGCGCAAAATGTGGAGTCCATCGCGTTCGCAAACGACTACGATCGACGCGCGGTCTAGGGCTGTTCGCGCGAGCGCGGTCGGGCTAATCCGAAACGTCTTCATCACCGCACGCGTCGTCGAACGCCATCAACGACGCGAACGACTTTTTAATCCTCCCATCGCTCGCTTCCGCGCGAATGCCGTCGTCGAACGCCGGAGCTGGCGTCGACGTCGGCGGCGATCGTCCAATCGGTCCGCGAATCGGCGGCGACGTCGCTCGCCTGTTCACCTCGCCCTCTTCGCGCTCGAATTGCGAACGCGCCGATCCGGTGAATAAGGTGAAAACATCGTCGAAGGATTCGACTTTGATCTCCCGCGGGCGCGGCGGTGGTTGTTTCAACGACGGCGAGCGCCGAGACGTCTCCGTCGCCGCCGCCGCCGACGACGACGTCGTCGCCCTCGCGCGCTCGGGCGAACGCGCGCGCGCGCGTTCGCCATTCCATTCCATGACCCGTGCGTTCGCCGAAATCACGTCTTGGGCGCGCGCGAGCGTCGTCGTCGTCGTCGTTTCCATCGTCGTCGTCGCCGTCGTCGCCGCTCGCGCCCGCGCCTCCGCCGCGCGCGTCAGCGCTTCATCCTTCACGTCCCGTATCGCCTCCATCGCCGCCGACGACAGGGTTTCATTCCTATTCTCCGTTCGTTCGAAATCGCGCGTTCGATCGAACCCGTCGTCGCTCGCGTCCTCGCTCGCGCTTCGCGAGCTCACGCGGTCGTACAGCGGCTCGTCGTCGCGCGCGAGCGTTCGAGCGCTCGTTCGCGTCGAGCCGCGCGCTCGAACGTCGCCCGAGCGCGAAGACGAAATCGCGTTCGTCGAACGTTCGCGCGCGGCGTCGATGACGCTCGCGGGGAGCGCGCGCGGATTGTTCATCGCGGTCGACGCGCGCGCGCGCGCGCCGCGAGCGCGGCTCGACGCTCGATTTGCAACCTCACGCGCTCGATCGAGGAAAGGACGACGGAGGTGCGCGCGCGAGGTAGACGCATGAGTGAAGCGCGTGCGACGTCGACGTCGACGTCGAGCGCGGAGGAATGAAGGAATGATTGTTGTTGATGATGATGATGATGATGACGATGATGATGATGACTCAGAGCTCAGAGGTCAAAACGTTCGGAGCTCAGAGGTGAAAACGGTCGTCTCGAGCGGCACTGCGCGACGGTCGACAGAAAAGAACGCATCGTGCGCCGTTCGATGTCAGAGCGCACGATGCGTGCGACGACGTGGAGCGCGCGCGCGGTGGCTGGAAGCGCGGGGCGGCGGCGCGGACGCGGCGGCGCGGCGCGGACGCGCGACGCGGTCGAGCGCGCGCGGGCGTATGGTTCGGTAAAGCGAGGAATGAATGGGAAAGGGAAAGAAATGACCAAGGTGCGCGCGATGGAGTCCGCGAAAGCGGAAGAAGCGATCCCGGATGACAGTTTCAAGCCCGAGGAGTTGAAATTGCAAGACATCATTTCGCTGTGGGTGACGCAAATCCTGCAAACGTACGGCGATAAGGCGTCGAAGGATAACGCCCCGGTGTGCGAGGGCGTGATCGATGATTTAGTCGGTGGACCGATATTTTTGGCGCTGTACCCGTATTTTCGACGGTACGGCGGCGTGTTCAAGCTCGCGTTCGGGCCCAAGGTTTTCATGGTTTTGTCCGACCCGGTCATCGTGCGCGAAGTGCTCAAGGAGAAGCCATTTTCGTTCGATAAAGGGGTGCTGGCGGAGATATTAGAGCCCATCATGGGTCAAGGGTTGATTCCCGCGCCCTACGCGGTGTGGAAGAATCGCCGGCGACAGCTCGTCCCGGGGTTTCACAAGGCGTGGTTGGACCACATGGTTGGGTTGTTCGGCCATTGCTCAAACGAGCTCATTCGGAACTTGGATAAAGTCGCCGCCGCGGGGGAAGTGGTGGACATGGAGGAACGGTTCTGTTCGGTGAGCTTGGACATCATTGGATTGGCTGTGTTCAACTATGATTTCGGGTCGGTGACGAAGGAATCGCCGATCATCAGCGCCGTGTATAATTGCTTGCAAGAGGCGGCGCATCGCAGCACGTTTTACTTCCCCTACTGGAACTTGCCTTTTGCGACGATGATTGTTCCTCGTCAGCGCGAGTTTAAGAAAAACATGGGCATCATCAACGACACGCTGAACGATTTGATCAAAAAAGCGCAGCAGTTCGAGGGCACGGATGATTTAGAGCAGCTGCAAAACCGAGACTACAGCAAGGTGAAGGATCCGTCGCTGTTGCGATTTTTGGTGGACATTCGCGGCGCGGATGTCACGGACACGCAGCTTCGCGACGATTTGATGACCATGCTAATCGCTGGTCACGAAACCACAGCGGCCGTGCTCACATGGGGGTTGTACTGCTTGGTGCAGCAACCCGAGCTGATTAAGCGCGTGCAGGCTGACATCGACGCCGTGTTCGGCGACGACGACCGCACGCCGACGTACGACGACATTCAAAAGCTCGAGTCCGTGCGCTTGTGCATCGCCGAAGCGTTGCGGCTGTATCCTGAGCCACCTATTCTCATTCGACGATGCCTCGAAGACGTCAAGCTCCCCAAAGGTTCGGGAGATGTCGAAGTCACGCTCATCAAGGGCATGGACATTTTCATCAGCGTCTGGAACTTGCATCGTTCGCCCGAGTGCTGGGAAGAGCCTGACAAGTTCGATCCGTTCCGTTTTAAGCGCCCGTTTACGAACGCCGGTGTGAAAGATTGGGCGGGCTACAACCCAAGCCTCATGACTGGTTTATACCCGAACGAAGTCGCGTCAGATTTCGCGTACATTCCGTTCGGCGCCGGCGCGCGTAAATGCATCGGCGACCAATTCGCCATGCTCGAGGCGACGATCGCGATGGCCATGGTCCTCCGTCGCTATGACTTCAAGCTCGTCAAAGACCCGAAAGACATCGGCATGGAAATGGGTGCCACGATTCACACCGCCGGCGGGCTTCCGATGACGCTCACTCGCCGTCGTTGACCCAATTCGTGAACGCCTCCATCGTTCTCATACCTCATCTCTCGCGGATCTCCTATGTATTCTATCACAACCAAAGTTCGTATCTATGCCCTCGCTCTTTCACGCGCTCGAGAACATCGCGTTCGGTATCGTATACTCTCGCCGTCCGTTCTCTCGTCGCGTCCTTCGTCCTCCTTAACCCTCATCGCCTGTTCGATCGCCTCTGCGACGAACTCCTTCACTTTTCCTCGCGTCTTCATCGCGCGCTCGATCGATCGCGCGTCATGACCGCATCACACACGAGCGAGATGATCGCCACCAAGGAGGAGATGAAGGCGGCGAGATTAGACATTGGCTACCGCGATTTCTGCGCCCATTTGTTGATTCCTCTGAACGAGTGTCGAAGAAAATCTTTTTACCTCCCGTGGAAGTGCGAGCACGAGCGACACGTGTATGAAAAGTGTCAATACAAAGAGTGCGTTTTGTTCGCACGTGCGCATTTGTTTCGGTCGATGCGTGCGCGCACGGCGAGGCGAGCGACGAGCGAGGACGGCGGAGCGCGAACGCGAGCTCGAACGCGCTCGAGGCGATCGACGAGAGACGAAGAACAAAAGTGAAGTGGGGTGAATGGAATGCTGAGATTCGCGCGCGAATGTCTGACGATGCGATTGAGGGGGGTGATGATGACACTGACGTTGGGGTCGTTCGACGCGGATAGGTACATGAAGCGCGTGGCTTCGATGAAGGAATCGAAGCATTGACGGGCGGCGTCAGAGCGACCGCGAGTCGTCGGTCGAGTTCTATAGAGCTAGAGAAGAGAGGTTTGTATTTGTATTCTGAACAAGAAGTGAGGCGGTGTCGCTAATCGCGAGGGTTTCGATGTCCCGACTCGCGATGCGTCGCGCGCGCGCGAACGAAACACCGACGAGCGTCGAGGGTTGAGTCGAGTCGACGACGTCGGCGGCGCGCGCCGAAGCGCTCGCATCCTTTACCGACGTCGCGTCACGTGCGTCTCAACCTTCGCGAGCGCGATCTCGTTCGAACGCGACGCGCGCGTCTAAAAAATCAATCTACGTCTTCGCTCGCGCCTCCGTCGCGCGTCTCGCCGCTTCGATGACGTCCTCCACCGGCGCGTGCGCCCCCGTGGACTCGTCGTACCACGCGTACACCGTATCCTTTCCACTGAACACGATCGTCCCGCCTTGTTGCAACCCTTGCTCTTGTTTCGGCGGTAACCACGGCTTCCAGCGTTTGAGCACGCTCGTTAACGTCGACGCTCCATCCTCCGCGACGCGCTTCGCGATCGCCTCCGGTGTCGATCTCGTAAAAAACGTCGCCTTCACCCCTTTTCGAAACTTCAACTTATCATACGTCGCGTTCGTCTCATCCGCGTAGACTATGTTCTCATCGATCGCGTTCTCGCGGCAAAAATCTCTCGCCCGCGCCGTCGTCCCGATGCCGATCACCACCCACTTCGCCCCGAACGCGCTTAATTCCGGAACTAAATCCCTCGCGCACTCCACCGCGCGTTCGCTGGCGAAAAATCACCCGAACGATCGCAGAAACGTCACGACGACGACGTCTTCGATGCGCCATAACTCCACGATGTCGCGTTCGACGTCGTCTCGCGCGCCGCGAACGCGCGTCCCTCGCAACGCCTCGTACGCGTCATCGACCTCGCGCGCGATCGCGCGCGTTTGCGCCTTCCCTCGATGTCTCATCTCGCACGCGCGACGTCCATTCGAACGCATTCGCCGACGCGTTCGATCGCTTCGAAGCGTGCGTTCGGGCGCGCTTCGCGCGCGCGAGATGAACGTCATGCCTCCGCCGCGCGCGCGCGCCGACCTCTGGGGCGTCGGCGATGCGTCACATCACGCCCGTTCTCAACGCGCGCCTCTCGCGAATTTGATCGCACCGCGCTCGCGTGTTTTCACCGCTTTCGCTATCGCGCGAGTGATGAGCGTTCGAGGTGTTCCGCAATTGCGCTCGCTCGTGGTGAAGTACTGCGACCGCGCCGGGAGCTCGCGCGGGGTGCTCGAGTACGTGCGATCGAACGCATTCACCGAGTTTTGCGCGCGAGTGAACGACGATTCGAAGTGCCAAGTCGAAGCCATCGTCGAGCGAACGAGGACCGCGCACGTGATCGCGACGTACGTCAGTGGGAAGTCCAAGGCGATCGGGTTGAAGAACGCGAGCGCGAGCGCGGCGAGCGAGACGTGCGAACGGCTGAAGAACGAGAAAGGTTTGGGGAACTCACGGAAACCGATGAAAACGCGAAAGTTTACGTCGTCCCCGAGCGTACAAGGGCGATGGACGCCGTTTACGTTCGGTGAAGGCGCGCCGTACGAGAGCGCGAGCGCGAGCGCGAGCGCGAGCGCGAACGCGAGCGGGGTCGGGTCGCGTCGCGAGAGGCGATCGGCGAGCGCCTTCGATCGACGGCGTTCGTGACGCGCGTTCGTCATTCGCGAGGGAATGAATAGGGAGAAGAGAATATAAGTGTAGATTTTAGTGTGCATGAGTGAAAAACGCGTCGTGGGGTCACGAAAGATATCCGAGAATCGCGAGCTCGGGGCGCGTTCGGCGTCTCTCTCGCTCGCGCGCCCCGAGCTCAACCGCACTTCTTCCCTCGATCGACCCATGTTTCGCGTCCTCGCGTTTATCACCCTTGTGTTCGCGTTTCTCGACGTCACTCGCGCGTCGATCGATGATGTAAGGGTGAAGGTCGCGAGCGACGCGCTCGCGCCGCGCGCCCGGCGCGAGAACGAGCGACCCATCGATCGATCCTTTGTCGCTCTGTCGTCGTTCATCGATACCGACGTCGAGCGCGCGTACGCGCTGAATCTGTGTCATTGCGAGTTCTCGTCGGACGCCACCGGTTTGGCGTGCGCGCGCGAAGGCGCGGTCGTCGGCGGGTTCGAGGCGAGCGGGGAGTACGCCGGACGCGACGCCGCGGATGAAGGGTTAGTGCCCCTGTCCCGCGCGATATGCTGCGTGCCGTGCTTTGAGAACGTTTTGAACGCATCGCAGACGATCGGGGAGACGTTCGTGAAAGTGAGCGCGAGCGAGGGCGGGGATTTGCCTCTGAGCGCGTTGCGAGCGCTGAGCGTCGATTGCGTGGGCACGCGAGCGAACGCTCGCGGAGGGCCGGACGTGTCGTGCCCGCTCGGGACGTTCTTACAAGGGTTTAAGCGCGTGAATAAAGCGAGCAGTGGGAATTCGGCGTTTTATTACCCGCGCGACATCGGGGAGTGTTGCAAGGTGAAGTTCGCGCTGCCGAGCGGCGACGCGTTGGGAACGGAGGCGTGCGCGTGCGCGACGGAACCGGCGGCGGACGTGTCGTGCGGGGGGGTGAACACCGTGGAAGACGTCGGTGAAAACGGAGCGGTGATCACGGGATTCGCGAACGCGATCAACGCCATGGGAGCGCTGGGGCAGCCGATGCGCGTGCCGTCGACGCCGCTGACGTGCTGCAAGACGTGCGTGAGTAAAAGCGCCGTACCGCAACCGATGAGCGATGGTTGCTCGCACTTGAATTTTTGTAACGCTCACGGGGACTGCGTGATCGATGGACACTGCGAATGCCGCGCGGGATGGACCGGAGACGACTGCGGCTCGGTGGATGACGGCTCAGGCGGGATGTACGGCGACGCGTGGCAATACAGCGTCATGTTGAGCGGCATCATTCTCGGGTGCTGCATTCGTGCGATGCTTTGCCGTCACGTCGAGCAAGTGAACATGATGCGTGCGCAGCGTTTCATGATGCAAGAGCCTCTGCTTCGTCGAGCGGCGAACTCAACGGTGATGGATGAGTGGGAAGAGGCGAGCGATTTAAGTACGTCGGACGACGAGGACGACGACGGCGGCGAACGCGGCGAACACTCTGAAGGCGACGTTGAGATGGCGAACGCCGCAACGCCGCGCATTGAGCGCGCAACCAGCGCCGACGCCTCAGTCGACGCCGAGGATGAGATCCAAGACAACGGGACGATTCCGCCGTCGTCGTCGGTAGAAGTCTCCGAAGACGAAGAGGGCGAACCCGTGTTGACGAAAAAATCGAAAGAACGCAGCGGCGTGCCCGACAGCGAGTGCGTCGTATGCATGGCGAGTCCAGTGCAATGCGTGTTGATACCTTGCGGACACGCATGTATGTGTCGCAAGTGTTCGAGACGCATGCGTCGTTGCCCGGTGTGTCGCGTCGTCGTCACCCGAAGGCAAAAACTCTACATGCACGCCTCGGTTTAGTGTCCCACACCGCCGACGCGTGTTTGAATATTCGTACCACCAGTGTGTTTTAGACCGATGTACGACCGCACGCCCTCGCGCGTGCGCTCGCGTGTTATACAATCAACCCATTTTCTCCCCGACCGCGCGCGTCCTCGTTTGGCGACGTCCACGTCCACGAACTCTCTTCATCGATCAGACATTACAACGTTTAAATCACCCCCCTCCCCCTCGCCCCTCCGACGTTCGCGCGCGTCTTCTATCGCCTAACTCATCCCTCCCCGCGTTCTCACCCCCCCCGAGAGTACGCCTGCAAAACAACTTGCGAGATCATCTTCGTCGCGTCCACGTACCGCTCCGTGCACCGCGCCAAACACGTCTGTTCGCTCGACGTCATCGACCCCGAAGGTTTTTGCACGCACAGTTTAAAACATCGATCTCGCGTGGTTGTGAAAAATTCCTACGTCCATTCGCGCGATATCGTTCGTCAATCTCATTCTCGCTTCGCCCGCGCGCGCTCGTCGTCGCGCGCGCCCGCGCGCTCGAGCGCCGCTCGTCGTCATCCATTCATTCCCTCACCTGTGCGTACGCGTTCGCGAGCTCCGCCTTGACTTGAGACATCATCATTTCCGGCGAAGGCGATCGGTTCTCCATCGAAATCGAACGAGCGAGCGCGCGAGCGCGCGACTGTGACGATCGAGGTCGATGACCGCGGAGAGCCGCAGTGCGCGACGCGCGCTGAGATTCGTCGACCGTTCGCGAATCGACGATCGAAAGGATGAACGACGCGAACGCGCGCGAAGAGTCGCGTGCGAACGCATCGCGCGCGACGTCGACGAAGGAGAAAGGCGGAAATGCTCAGGAGACGAAGGGTAACAAACGAGCGCGCGACGGCGGCGGCGACGGCGACGGCGGCGTCGGCGGGAAACGCGCGAGCGCGAACAAAGGGCGAAGCGCGAGTGAGGCGATCGACAAAGATTTGCGAAAGCGCGCGAAAAAGTACGCATCGCCGGCGGCGGAAGTGAGCGCGCGAGAGGTGAAGGATAAAAAAGTTAAGGCGGCGCTGCGAGAGACGCGGGCGGCGGCGGAGGAGGCGGCGCTCGCGGCGGCGCGACGAGAGCGATGGATGTCGATGAGTGTCCCGGGGGAATTAGAGGCGGAGGATGGGGAGAAGACGTTTCAGTATCAGCAGAGGGATATGGTGCAAAATGTGGATTTAAACGCGCGAGTGAAGGCGTTTGATTTGGACGCGCCGAATACGGGGTCATATTTCGTCGATTACGCGCACACCGGACGCGAGTTGTTGCTCGGGTCGAGCGAGGGCGCGCTGAGTTTGATGGAGTGGAATCGATATCGCATGATCGGGGAGACGAATGTGCGAGAGCGAGTCAAGGCGTTGACATTTTTGCATAACGAGCAGTTTTACGCGGTGGCGCAGGATCGGTATACGTACATTTACGACAAGCGCGGTTTAGAGGTGCATTGCCTTGAGGAACACGCGTACGTGAACAAGCTGGCGTTTCTACCGCGACACTTCTTGCTCACGTCCATCGGAACGCAAGGCATTTTGAGATATCAAGACACGACGTATGGGAAAATCGTCGCCCAGCATCGCACGAAGCTCGGAGAGTGCAAAGTGATGACACATAGCAACTACAACGCCGTAGTGCACTGCGGGCATAAAAACGGAACGGTGACGCTGTGGAGCCCAAACCAAGGGACGCCGTTGGTGAAAATGCTAACCCACCGAGGGGAGGTGAAAGGCATCGCGATTGACAAATCGGGCAAGTACATGGTCACCACGGGAATGGATGCGCAGGTCAAGGTGTGGGATCTGCGCACGTACAAGTCAGTGCACGCCTACTATTCGGCGCAGCCGTCGTCTCATATTGAAATTTCTCAGCGTGGCATGCTCGCCGTCGGTTGGGGGAGCACCGTGCAAGTGTGGAAGGATGCGTTAGGAACGAAGCAGAATTCCCCGTACATGCGCCACCAGTTCGCGCTCGGGCAGAAAATCAACTCTATGAAATTTTGCCCGTACGAAGACGTCTTGGGCGTCGGGCATTCACGAGGTTTCACGAGCCTGCTTGTACCCGGCGCCGGCGAACCGAACTTTGATACGTTCGTGTCCAACCCGTACGAAACGAAAGGGCAGCGTCGCGAAAACGAAGTGGCGCGGCTTTTGGACAAGCTACCTTCGGAGACCATTCAACTCGACCCAGATGCCATCGGTAAGCTCCGAGCGGTGCCCAAGGAGGTGCAGCAAGAGCGTCGCCAAGCGGCGATCGACGCCGAGCTGTCGAACAGAAAGGAGCAGCGCGATAAGAACGCGGAGAAGACGAAGATGAAGGGTAAGAATAGAACTTCGAAAAGGTACCGCAAGAAGCAGCTCAACGTCATCGATGACAAGGCGCTGGCGAAGATGGAGGCTAAAAAAATGCGCGAAGCGGGCATCACCGAGAAGCGAGGCGGCGTCTCTGAGCCAGGGGCCACCGCTGGTGCGGCGTCAACCGCGCCGATCGCACCTGCGGATGTATCTAAAGCTCTCCGTAGATTTTATAAATAGTAATCGCAAATCGTCTTGAGTTTCATTGCGTCGAATGTATGAGGTTGTTATTACATGCTACGTTTCGTTCCTCGACGACGCATTACGTGACGTCGTCCCATTCGTCAAAGTCCATCTCATCGACGGCGGCGGCGACTTCAGGTGCGATGTTATCATCGTCCGTCTTCAACGTCCGCTCAGCCGGTTGCTCCTCTTGTTGCTTTTGCAGCGCTGAGAGTAACGCTTGGAGATATTGTTCTTGCACCGCGGCGTCCGCCGGCGCCGCCTTGACTTCCTCCGTCTTCCCTCCCTCCTGCGCTCGGTCTTCTTTTTCAAACTGATTACGCGTGACCCACTTTGGTTGCACTTTGATCGCTTCGAGTTCCGCCTGCTTTTGTTGCTCCTCCGCGGTCGACCCGAGTTCGACGACGAATTTGGTCTCTTCCAAGTGCACATCAAGCGCCGCGCCGCCGCGCTTGCCTCCGCCACCACCACCTTTATTCGCCGCATATCGCTTGCGCGCGACGGCCCACTCGGTGAGCGTGCCGTATATCGGCGCCGGGGTCTTCATCGCCTTGGCTAACTGCATCTCGAGCGGTTTAAACTGCCGCTCGAGTTCATCGAGCCGTCGCTGCAAACTCTCCTTGGTTTCTCGCGCCGCCCCTTCCGGTTCGGGCGCCCCATCCCGCCCCGTTTGCTTCACCTCGCATCCGCAATTCGAGCACTTGAATACCATATCCATCGGATCCAGCAGCATCGCCGCATCTAAGCTCGAATACGTCTTCCCGCACTCCTCCCGCGGCCCGACGCACACGTACACCTCGTGAATCTTTCCTTTGTCCACCCTTTGCCTCGCTTGCTTCTTCATCACGTGTAAGCGATACCTCACCACGTCCAACATTCGTCCATAATTCAACGACGCCCACGTCACCGTCTTCTTCACGTCCGGTGCTCCCGTGATCCCCCGTTCCGCCAACGCCAGCGTCCTCGCTCGATCTTTCTCCTTCACGTGCGCTCGCGTCACCAACTTCTCCCGCTCCAAATACCCCAACAACTTCCTCGTTTGTTTAAACGAAAGCTTTAAATCGCTCGCTAAATCATCCTCCCTCGTCCACGTTCGTCTCGTCAGCGCATCTACGACGATTTCCACCAGTCTCGGGTCATCCCCGGCGCGCGTCTTGCGCTCGCTCGTCGTCTTCCACGACCCGCCATCCGCGCTCGACGCGCCATTCGCACTCGTCGTCGTCGTCGACGTCGAGCGCGCGTACTCGGAGGCGTAGAACGCTCGCGCGACCATGCGCGTGAGTTTTTTATGTTCGCTCATCGTCGCTTTCCGTCGCGCAACGTCCGTTGACGACGTCGATCGAACGGGGCGCGACGACGAGCGACGACGGGGGAAGACGCTACGAATGTGTGACCCCCACACCCCTGTCTTTTATGAGTCGCGACTCGTCATGGGTGACTCGTCCATGGTCGACCCCAGCGCGTGCGTCCTCGTCGGTGCGATCTCGACGAGCGACGACAGGCGGGTGCGCGCGCGTGCGTTGGACGCGTTCGGTGATTTCAACTCCACGCACGCGCTTTATGACGACGCGAAACGACACGGTCGTGTCGTCATTCGATGTGCTCTCGATTGATTCCCCCCATCGCGATCGACGTCGAGGGGTCTCCTACGAACGCTCGCTCCTTGAGTCATTAATTCAACGACTCCGTCGCCGACGTCCGTGCAAACCCTCGTGGGAGGAGGGACACCGTGACGAGTCATGACTCAACGAACGAACGAACGAACACACGAACGAACGCCCGCCGCGTTCGCGCGCGTCCACGTGCGACGTCCGCGGA
>Ga0222712_10000862_pt1 | contig 38886 bp, 54 predicted proteins | sample C33_657DmetaG_FD_165043 | JGI IMG/M metagenome (GOLD analysis project Ga0222712, IMG submission 165043) | Estuarine water microbial communities from San Francisco Bay, California, United States - C33_657D | ecosystem: Environmental > Aquatic > Marine > Unclassified | place: USA: California... | reverse complement strand
ACCATTGATGCGCTGTTCAAAGCAGACGGCACAGGCACGAGCGTTGGCGTTAATGTCGGCACCGGTAAAGTCCTGACTGTCGCTGGAAACGTGTCAGCCAACGGCGCGACAATCAGCCCCACGGAACTGAGCTATCTGGATACTGTTTCCTCAAACATCCAGACGCAACTTAATGCCAAAGAGCCGACAATTACCACGCTGCCTGTCTCAAAGGGCGGAACGGGTGCTTCGTCATTTACTGCTGGCTATCACCTGAAAGGCAATGGAACGTCTGCTGTCGCGTCTTCTGTCATCTATGATGACGGGACGAATGTGATGATTGGGACAACCACACCCATAGGCAAGATTACCCTGCAAGGGGATACGAACAGCAATATAGACACTTGGATACGCAACGATAACGCAGGATCATCTGCTCGTGCTGGCGTTGTGTTAAATGCTTCTGGCAATAGCTGGCGCATGGGCATGGGGTCCACAGCCAACAACGGCAACGCTTTGACATGGAACGTTGATGTAGGCGGCGCGAATACAGAACGTATGCGCCTAGACGCATCCGGCAATCTTGGTGTTGGGACAAGTTCTCCGGCATATAAAGCCGACATCGCTGGCATCGTTAATACGTCTCAGTCATTCCGTTATGGTGGTTCGTATTTCGGCAGCGCAAGCGATTATTTCACTTCGCGTTATCTCACCAACATGATTTTCAACGTCCCCACTGGAAGCGGTTTTGTGTTCGCCCGCAATGGTGGTGATGCTATGACGCTTGATAGCTCCGGAAACCTTGGCCTTGGGGTTACGCCGAGTGCTTGGAGTGCTGGTTTTAGAGCCTTGGACATTGGAACAAAGACTTCGCTCTTTAGCTCCGCCTCTGGACAGCCTGTTCTGGCATTTAACGCATATTACAACGCTGGCGATAAATATAAAACAAGTGATTTCGCTTCTGCATATGAGCAAGTTAGCGGCCAGCATAAATGGTATAACGCGCCATCCGGCACAGCAGGAAACGCTATCTCCTTCACTCAGGCTATGACGCTGGATGCGAGTGGTAACCTTGGTATTGGAACGTCTTCGCCAACGCAAAAACTAGACGTAAATGGCAACATCCGCACAATTGGCGAAGTGGCCCTTAGCGGCTCTGACTTTGTTTACTCTTGGGCTGGCGGCACAACTGGACAGCGCCGTGCTGGCTTTTATCTCGATGGCAGCAACCAAGTTGTCCGCGTATATACGGCTCAAAATGAGGTGGCTCGCATCGACACCAGCGGCAATCTGCTTGTGGGGACGACGAGTGGTGATGGGACGCGCCTAAACGTAGTAGGGACCGCTGGCGCAGGTTCAATGACGGTTCGGGTAGGCGCTGACGGAAATACTGGAATTGCATTCCGCAATGTATCTGGAACAGTTGCTGGCTCCATAACGGTCAACACCTCTTCCACCGCCTACAACACCTCATCCGACTACCGCCTCAAGGACATCGACGGGCCTGTTGCCAACAGCGGTGCATACATCGACTCGCTCAATCCGGTGCAAGGTTCGTGGAAGGCAGACGGTAGTCGCTTCATCGGTCTGTTGGCGCATGAAGTTCAGGAAGTCTCTGAAACCCAAATCGCTACTGGCGTAAAGGACGGAGAAGAAATGCAGGCGATGGATTATTCCGCACCTGAACTTATCGCCAACCTAATTGCAGAAGTCCAATCACTCCGCGCCCGCGTGGCCGAACTTGAAGGAAAGTAAAATGGCAAACTGGAATGTCTTACAAATGGACTGCTATCCCGACTACGAAGGCAACTCTGATGTTGTCTTCACTGTCCACTGGGAATGCGTCGATACCCAAGGCGATCACTCTGGCCGCGTCTACGGCGCTCAAGGACTGACGCTTGATCCAGAAGCAGCGTTTGTTCCTTACGCCAGCCTGACCGAAGCACAGGTTGTTGGTTGGGTGAAGGCCGCTCTTGGCGAAGAAGCTGTTGAAGCAACAGAAGCCAACGTCGCGCAGCAGATCGACGATCAGATTAACCCGCCTGTCGTTCAACCCGCGCTTCCTTGGTAAGGCTTCTCGTCGATGGACATGAGCTTCGGACTTGATACGCTTCTAACTCTAATCGCTGGTGTCTTCGGCCTTGTTGGCGTGTGGACGCAGTTAAGCAATCGTCTCGCAATTCTTGAGACGAAGCTGGATTATGGGGAAGAGAAGTTCAACGCCATCGACAAGAAGTTTGACGAGGTGATGATGCACCTACGCCGGATTGAAGATAAGCTGGACCATAAGGCTGACAGATAATGGCTTTCAAACTAGGCCCACGTTCACTGCTAAACCTTCGCGGTGTGCATCCTGATTTGGTGCGCGTCGTTAAACGTGCAATCAGCATCTCCAACATCGACTTTACAGTCATTGAAGGACTGCGTTCTGTGTCGCGTCAAAGGGAGCTTTACGCTAAGGGCGCAACCAAGACGATGCGCTCACGCCACATTCATGGCTTTGCGGTTGACATTGCCCCTTACGTTGCGGGCAAAATCCGTTGGGATTGGCCGCTATTTGATCATGTCGAAAATGCTATGAAGGAAGCCGCCAAGCTAGAGAATATTCCGATTACTTGGGGTGGTGATTGGGTTTCCTTTAAGGATGGCCCGCATTGGGAGCTTCCTCATGTTAAATACCCTGATCCAAAATGACAATTAAAGAACTTGAAGCCGCCCTGCTTGAACGTGTCCGCGTTTGGTGGAGGCCAGTAACGTGCATTGGGATTGCGGTTGGCGTTATCGTTAACGCTGTCGTGCTGCCGATGATTACAAAGTCTCCAATATCACTTACTGATTTGGCGGCGACAATCGCATCTTGTGCGACAATTTTTGCGGTGCGCGAATGGGGCAAGATAAATGGGGCCGATTAATCCGATCATGGGCTATGTGGCGGCAGGCGCTCTTGCTATTGGCCTCACCGCCGGATGGAAAATCAAAGACTGGCAGTGCGACGCCGCTTATGCTGCGGCTCTGGAAAAGGCTGAGAAGCAACGCCAGCAAATGCAAGGAAAGATAGATGAGGTTTCTACGCTTTACCAAGCCGAGCGAGATCAAGCCGATGTGGTGGTCGCCGGAGAAAAGCAGACGATACGCGAGATTTACAAAACTCTTCCTGCTGTCCCTGCTGATTGTGTTCCTGATGCCCGTGTTGTCGGGCTGCTCGAGGGCGGTGTCAATCGTGCCAATGCCGCTGCCGCCAGCGAACCTAGCAAGTAACTGCCCGCCGCTGCCAAATCCGCCTTCAACGCTGACCGATCCTGAACGCGCTATCTGGGAAGTGGAAATAATTGCAAAATATGGGGACTGCGCTTTACGCCACCGCCGAACAATAGAAGCATGGGAAGAGGCTGTAAAAACCCCCAAGAAGTGATATAAGAACCTTAGTCTTACGCACAGGTAGTTAAATGGCGCTCATTCCTATCAGTATCCCGCCGGGTGTTTACCGCAACGGAACCGAACTTGATAGTGCGGGCCGTTGGTATGATGTGAACCTTGTGCGCTGGGTTGAGGGGATGATGCGTCCCGTCGGTGGCTGGCAGGCGAGAACATCTACAGCTCTGACGGGTAAAGCCCGTGGCATGATTGCATGGCGCTCGAATAACGCCACTCGCTACATCTCTGTCGGAACGCATTCCAAACTTTACGCCATCACACAGTCTTCCGTAATCGTGGACATTACGCCTGTTGGGTTTGTTCCCGGCAATGCCAATGCGTCTGTCGGTGGTGGCTATGGCGTCGGTCTTTACAGTGCTGGCTATTACGGCACACCTCGCCCAGACGTTGGCTCTGTGACGCCCGCCACGACTTGGACGCTCGACACATGGGGCGAATATCTCGTCGGCTGCTCAAACTATGACGGCAAGATTTACGAGTGGCAGTTGGACACGACAACGCCGACTGTTGCCGCTGTCGTAACGAATGCGCCGACATCTAACACAGGCGTGCTCGTCACGAACGAACGCTCGATGTTTGCCCTTGGTGCATCTGGCAATCCGCGCAAGATTGCATGGTCTGACCTTGAGAATAACACTGTCTGGACGCCAGCCTCCACGAACCTTGCGGGCAGCCTTGAGTTGCAGACGGGTGGCAAGATCATCACAGCCAAGCGTGTTCGCGGTCAGGTTCTGGTTCTTACGGACATTGACGCGCACATCGTCTCCTATGTCGGCCAGCCATTTGTATATACATCTGAGTTTGCCGGACGCGCTTGCGGCCTTGCTGGGCCGAACGCAATTGCCGTTCAGGATAACTTTGCTGTCTGGATGGGTTCACGCGGCTTCTATATGTATGACGGCTACGTCAAGGCCGTTCCCTGTGAAGTGTCGGACTATGTGTTCTCCGACATTAACCAAGCGCAGATCAGCAAGGCATATGCCGTAAATAACTCTCAGTTTGATGAGGTATGGTTCTTCTATCCATCTGCGTCTAGCCAAGAGAATAACCGCTATGTCATTTGGAACTATGCGCAGAATAATTGGTCGATTGGCTCTCTGGGCCGCTCTGCTGGTATTGATCGCGGTGTCTTTGCCAACCCCCTTATGGTGAGCGACGACGGCTATATCTACGACCACGAGATTGGCACGAACCACGGTACGGAAAGCGTGTACGCCGAGACAGGTCCGGTGCAGATTGGACAGGGCGATAACATCTTGTATATCAACGAGATGATCCCGGACGAACGCAACCAAGGCGAAGTCACTGCGACCTTCTCTTCTCGCTATTATCCGAACGGCGACAAGCAGACGTTCGGCCCGTATAGTCTGACGAACCCAACATCGGTTCGCTTCAATGGGCGTCAAATCCAGATGAAGGTGACAGCCGTCAATAATTCAGATTGGCGTGTTGGAACGCAGCGGCTCAACGCAATCCCCGGCGGTCGTCGATGAGGCTGAAACTACCGCCGCCTCCCGCACAATACGATCCGCTTTACGAGGCGCAGCGTAATCGTTTGATCGAGCAGGCAATGAATAGTAAATATACGATGGGTGAAGATGTGTTTATTCACCCGCCAGCCCGATTGCTAATGGTTGATGAAGACGGACATCACGTCTACATCTACATTACGCATTCCGAACAAGTAAAGGCAGGTCACGTCTAATGGGCTGTCAATTGTTTTATCTTTGTGTTAAGAACGAAGGATTAGGCGGCTAGTCCGTTCGGGGGTTTTAATGGCTGAAACGACAACGACCACTACAGCGCAGGCACTCAATCCGTTTATTCAGGATATTTTGTCGCGCAACTATCAGTTTGCGCAGCAGGTAGCGGCGCAGCCCTATCAGGCATATCAGGGGCCGCGCATCGCTGGCTTCCGCCCGCAGGAAATGCAGGCGTTTCAGACCGCCGAGCAGGCCGCAACAAATCAAGTTGGCGCGCAACAGCTTCAGCAGGCAACGGACATCGCGCAGCGCGCAGCAGGTTATTCTCCGCAGCAGTTTCAGCAAGATGTGTCTGGGTTCATGTCCCCGTTCCAGACCAGCGTCATTGATGCTACGATGGCTCGCCTTGCGCAGAACCGCGCCGAACGTGACGCTGCGACCAAGGCTCAGATGGCTTCTTCGCGGGCATTTGGCAACGAACGTCGTGGCGTATATGAAGCGCAGCTTGCGGGTGAGCAGGACTTGAACACGGCGCAGACGTTGGCTGATCTCTATAATCGTGGGTACACGCAAGCCGCTGGGTTTGCACAAGGTCTGCCGGGTCAGCAGCTTGCGGGCGGCAGGGCACTTGCAGAATACGGCCAGCAGGCTCTCGGCAATCAACAGACCTACGCCAACATGCTGGCCGCATCTGGTCAGGCTCAGCGCGACATGGCGCAGCGTAATCTTGAGTTGGCCTATCAGGACTTCCAAGCGCAGCGTGCGTATCCGCAGCAGCAGCTTCAAACTTTGCTTGCGGGGTCTACCGGCCTTCCGTCACCTGTCACTAGCACTCAGACCCAAGTTTCCCCCGGTGGCGGTTTCTTTGGTACGGCAGGTGATGTTCTTGGTGTTGCTGGCGGTCTCGATAAGATTTTTGGCACAGGCACTGTTAAGAAATTCCTTGGAGGGCTGATCTGATGGCCGAGCCTCGTGGTCTATTTGGCGGTCTTATTTCGCCAACTAAAATTAAAGGCGACGCGTCTGCGATTGACGAAGAGCAGGCGACAATGCTCTCCAAGCTTGCAAGCGGCGACATCTCCGGGTCGTTGACCGGCGGGGATAAGCTGATTGCGCTTGGTGCGCTTCTCAAATCTGTTTCTCGTGGCAGCAAGACCTCGCCGCAGGAAGTTTTGCAAAACTTGCAGCAATCGAAGTTGCAAGAGATGCAGACCAAGGTTCAGTTAGGACAACTTCAGGCTGATGCTGCGCGCAAGGCTAAGTTGAAGCCGATTTTTGAACAAGCAGCAACGGGCGTTGCGGCTGGCCCGCAAGGTCAACCTCTCACGCCGGAAGACCTATACGCGCTTTCAGCGCAAGCGTTGGCGCTTGGTGATCTTGAAGGCGCAAAAGCGTTGCGGGAACAAGCGGCGGGGATCGCGCAATATACTCCGGCCGGAGCACTTACGACTGCTTTTGCTTCCACTGCTGGTAAATCTGCGTTTGATCTCGTTAAAGGTTTGAACCCGGTCACTAAGCAGCCATTTGAACTGCCACGTTGGCAGGCAGAAGGCTTTGCAAATGCGGCTGCTTGGGCCAAAGCGCAGGCTCCGCAAGGCGGGGGCGCGGCTCCTGCACCGGGCGCGCCAACCGGTGGCGCAGGCAGCAATGTGCCTTCTGGATCGCCGCTGGGTCCGGTTCCGGGTATGGGCGTTACTGGTTTATCAGAGGGCGAAAAAGGTAACATCGAGGCGCGTACTGCTGCGTTCAAGGACTTGCTGACAACTTCTCAGGCGTCTGCGTTTGCCGCGCAGCAGCGCCTGCCGCAAGTTCAGGCAATGGACGCGCTCAGTCAATCACTCGCAACGGGTAAGTTAGCTGAATATAAAAACGCAGCACAATCGTGGCTTGTGGCTTTTGGTCTAGAAAACAACCCAGCGGCGCAAGCCTCTGTGTCCAACGCGACTGCTTTTACAAATCTGCGCAAACAAGTTTTGGCGGAGCGATTGGCAGCGCAAAAAGGGCCGCAGACGGACCGGGATGCTGCCTTGTTAGGGTCTATCGGCCAGCAAATGACCAATACTCCGGCGGGTAACAGATTGATTTCAGCTATGGAAACCGCCGTGTTACGCCGAGATATTTCGTTTAACAATTTCCTTGGTCGGTATAAGGGTGATCCGGGGATGGCTCTGGAGGCGTGGAGTAAAACCCGTGAGGGTCGTCTTGGTGTTCTTGGCGATCCAACATTTGTTAAATCCGCTGTCGCAACGGGCGCTATTAAGTTGGGCCAAGGTGTAGACAAGCGCACGAATAAAAAGGTATATTTCGTGCAGACCAAGAACGGCCAACGGATTTTCCTTAACTAATGGCAACGGACTATCGCCCCTATCTAGATCAGATGGCGGACAAATACGGCGTTCCGCGCTGGCTTGCTCGTGCCATCTACGAAAAAGAAACAAAGTCTGGCAAGGATGTGCGAACATCTCCTGCCGGGGCAAAAGGCCATATGCAGCTTATGCCTGCTACGGCTAGGTCATTAGGCGTCAAAGACATCAACGACCCCCGCCAAAATATGGAAGGGGCCGCTAAACTACTGAATGAACTTCTGCGTACCTTCAAGGGGGATGCCGCTTTAGCTGCGGCTGCGTACAACACCGGCCCTACCAATGTCCGGAACGCAGGTAATAAAGTACCAAATATAAAAGAAACGCGCGATTACGTTAATTTTGTTAGCGCACGCAACCCCAATCCCGGTGCTCCGGTCCCTGTTCCTTCTAAGTTGAGTGCTGATATGGCGAAGGCTCCTACCTCTAATAACGGCGTGCAGCTTAAAGACGTTCGCTTTGCAGGAGACAAGCCTAAGCCAAAAGCCCCCAAGCCCCCGACGTTGGCGGAGCAAGCTAAGCGCGGAACGGGCCTTGCCACGCGTTCTATGATCGAGGGTATTGCCGAAGGTTTTGGTCTTGTCGGCGATCCACTTCAGTATTTCTTGAACCAAGCGTATAGCGCCATTGGTGTCCCAAAACAGTATCTGCCGCAATTGCCGTCTGAAATGGGCCGTACAGCCGCTGCAAAATTAAATCTACCCACGCCACAAACAGGCGCTGAGCGTATTTTGGTCGAAGGCGGCAAGTATGTTTCACCCGTAGCCGCTCAGCAGCTTCTTGTTCGTGGCGGGCAGCGTTTGGCGCGGACGGGTCTTAGCGCAGCGCAACAGGCGCTGGCGACTGGCACACGGGCTGCGGCCCCGACGGTTACTCAGCGAGTGGCGCAACAAGTTATTGCCAAACCGGGCGCACAAGCGGCGGCGGCTACTACGGCGGGTCTTGCGTCTGGTGCGGTTGGCGAACTTACGGATCAGAACCCTTACGCCAAACTTGCGGCAGCGGTTACTACGTCCGCACTTACGGGCCAAGGTCTCGGTAAACTTGAAAACGCATTTACGGATGCCCTAACCCCAGCCGGGCGTGATGCGATCCGCCAGCGTGCGGCTGCGGAAGCGCAAGGCATCAAGGTTACTGCTGCGGATGTCTATCCGGGTGCGCGGTTTACGCGTGGTCTTACTTCTATCCTCGAAATGCTTCCGTTTTCGGGTATGCGTAATCTCGGTGATCAGAACGCGCAAGCACGCGCTGCGGTGGAGCGTCTGCGCGAAAGCGCACGTCCATATAATATCTCTGAAAATGCAACGCCGAAAGACCTCGGCAAGATGCTTATTCAGGATTTGCGCGATCAATATAAATCCGTAAAGGCGCAAGCGGGTGCGTTGTATGACGCAGTCGTGCCCGCACTTAACCTTAAAAAAGGTACGGATCAGATCGCGGTAGCCAATGCTAAAGCGTCAATAACGAACTTTCTTAAAGAATTTCCAAATTATCTTCGTGATCCAGATGTGCCAACAAGCGTCAAGAATTTAATGATGCGGATTGCTAAAGCCGATGACACTCAGGTTGTCAGCTACAATGACTTCCGCAAAATGAACACGGCTTTCGGCCAAGCAGTGTCTGAAGCTGAACGGGCTGCTGCGGCTAGCGGCAAAGGTGGCGCTAAATCGTCCGCTCTTAGCCAAGTCTATTCGGCATTGTCACGCGATGCAGACGCATGGCTGACACGCCTTGAAACGCAAAACCCGGAGGCGGCAACTGCGTTCCGTAACGCGCAAGGCTATTTTACCGAAAACGTCTTGCCATTCCGCGATACAAAGCTGGTTAACGATGTTGTTGGCCGTCGTTTAAAGCCGACTGAAATTGAAAATACTGGCGAAAAATTTGTCAACGGCCTGCTAAACGCGGACGAAGGCACGGCGGCAACGACTATGCGTTTGGCTAGCGAAAACGGCCAAGGCGTGGCTCGTTATGCGCTTATCGATAAAGCCGCTAAAGGCTCTATTGGCGATCAGGCTTTGTCTGAAGTTACACCGATGCGGGCTTTTGGCGCTGTCGATCCGTCCAATCCGACAAACGCGGCTATCCTCGGCACTAACCCGGATATTCTCGCGCGGACAACGCAGCTTGCGGAAGGTCTTTCTGCCGCTCGTCGTTCGACAGAAGCGTTCTCAAACCCACGCACTGGCGCTCAATTGGTTCCGTATGCGCAGGGTGCGGGTCTGCTTGGATTGGGTTACGCAGCACAGCAGAACCAAATCCCCGAAGAATATCAGGGCTTGGCGTTGTTGGCTTCACTTGCTGCTGGTCGTGGTACATCGGCGCTTCTTCGCCAGCCGGGTACTATTCGGGCTTTGGCTGGCCAAACGCCGGAACTTATCTCGAACCCAGCACTTCTAAACCCCGCGATGATCTCGCTGGCTCAGTTCGCTGCGCCATCTGAACTACCGCCGGTATCCGCTGTTCCAAAACCTGTTGCGCCCGGTGCATTAACGCCGCAACAAGAGCAGGAAATTATGCAGTCCGAAGCGTTCCAGTATCTGAGCGCACCGGAAGAGATTAATTACACGACCGGCGAAAGCACCGTCGGACCAGCGCCGAGCGTGACGATTGATCTTGATCCTAAGTCAATCAAGACGATTAATCCTGAAGACTTGCCGGAAGACTTTTAATGGCCAAGAAGACAAGCGTGAAAGAAGCAACATGGCGGCCGCAGCCGAAAGCAAAGCGTCGCCACAAACCCGACGGGCTGCGCCATCGTAAGTCTTTGGGGCCACGCAGTAACTTGCGGACTAGCTTCTAATACTATACAGACAGCAGATGAACGTAGTTGGATGCGATCCCGGAGCCTTCGGCGCGATAGTTATATTAGATACCGAAACTCGACGGCTCACGATTATAGATATGCCGACTATAAAAGTTAAGCGTGGGCCGCGTGTTGTTAATCAGGTTGACGCTACTCTTTTAGCGCAAGCCCTAAGCCCGCATATAAACGAAAACGATAAAGCCTACGTCGAGAAAACGTGGGCTATGACGGGCCAAGGTGTATCAAGTTCTTTCGCGTTTGGCCGTGCGGGAGGTGTACTAGAAGGCGTTCTTGCGGCTTTAGGTGCGGTTGTAACGCTTGTCCCCCCTGCAACTTGGACGAAGACGATGCGTTTGTTTAAGGGAAAAGACGCGAGTAGAGAACGTGCTATTGAATTATTCCCAGAACACGCTACTATGTTTTCTAGAAAGAAGGATGACGGGCGTGCTGACGCGGCGTTGCTTGCTGTTTGGGGACTAGAACATGGTGGCAAAACGCGGAGTGAAACTCCAACCAAAAGAAAAATACAGCGATAAGTACGCCGATCTAATAGATCGAGGAGATGGCACATTTCGCAAGCCATACTTATATCGGGGTAAATTAGCGAACCGATATTTCATCGAAACTAAATGTAAGTGTGGCGCTACGGTGTTGGCCCATTTAAGCAATTTTAGAAAATACGGTTCGGGGGTGTGTTCGGAAGAATGCCGTAAATCCCTTGTTAGTAGGCCGGATGGATCGACACGTAGGCGTCGCGGGACTAATCAGGGCAGCATTCTAGAAAAATGTTCTTCGCATCCACACGCTAGAAAAGGATACGTGTATCAACACCGGCTTGTTGTTGAGCGTCATATCGGGCGGTATTTAACGTCCGAGGAAGTCGTCCACCATATCAACTGCGTTAATACCGATAACCGGATTGATAATCTATATATCTGCTCTAGAACGCAGCATACCGTCGCGCACAATTCTCTCATGGATTGCGTGCCTTTTTTATTAGAAAATAATATCATAAAATTTGATACGGAAACGGGGAGATACCGGGTCAATGGATCATCTTTTTGAGTATCAAAAGGTCGGCGCAGACTTTCTCTGTAAGAACCCGGCCGCGTTCCTTGCCGATGAGCAGGGTCTTGGCAAAACACTTCAAGTTATCGCAGCGTGTGATATGCTCGGCCTGACAAAAGTCGTTGTGGTTTGCCCTGCTATCGCCAAGATCAACTGGCGGCGTGAGTTTGAGAAATGGGGTACGATAGAACGCACCGTTCTTGTCTACAGCTACGACAAATTGGTTCAATCGAAGGAGACGCGCAATGAAATCGCAAAGCTGGAGCCAGACGTTCTCGTCATTGACGAAGCGCATTATCTCAAGAACCGTACTGCTAAGCGTACAAAGTATCTATATGGTCAGTACTGTCGCGGCGATGGTCTTGTGCGTTTCGCTGATCGTGTTTGGCTTCTTAGCGGCACTCCCATTCCTAATAATGTCAGCGATTTTTGGACACATCTTAAATCAATCTGGAAGTACCCGCTGAACTTCACCGAGTTTACGACCTACTTCTGCAAGACATGGAACGGCCAGTTCGGTCTGCAAGTTCTGGGCAATAAGACCGAACGCATGGCCGAGTTTAAGACGGTGCTAAAGTCGATCATGCTCCGCCGCAAGGGCGAGATCGTGCTAAAAGATTTGCCGCCCATCTGGTGGCAGAATGTGCCGGTCGAAGTCGATAACTGGAACGACCGAAAGCACATCGACGATCCGCGTCAAGCCGAAGCCGTCGATATGATCCTCGCGCATTCCCTCACAAATCAGGACTTGGCTTCCGAGATTGAGAGCATCGCACCTCACATCGCCTCACTGCGTCGCTTGACCGGCGTGGCCAAGGCAGCGCCCATCGCCGCGCAGATAGCGGGCGAGTTGGCTGATGAAGCATATAGCAAAATTGTTATATTCGCCTACCATACCGATGCAATTCAGGCGCTCTATGATCGGCTCAAAGAGTTCAATCCGGTCGTCGTTGCGGGCGGTATGCCAACGGCCGAACGTCAAGCGTCGATTGACACGTTCCAAAACGACCCAAAGGTGCGGGTATTCATCGGCCAGATCACCGCATGTTCTACGGCGATTACGCTGACAGCGGCCAATCAGGTGGCGTTTGTGGAGATGGATTGGGTTCCGGCAACCAACGCACAGGCGGCTAAGCGTTGCCATCGTATCGGCCAGACTAAGCCGGTGATCGTGCGGACGTTCGGCCTTGTTAATTCTGTGGATGACATCGTGTCTAAGACACTATCGAAGAAGGCCCAGATGATTAGCGAAGCCTTAGATTGAGAAGGGCCGGGGCGACTTCCAAAGCCCCGGCCCTTCCTTTCACTTAAAGCAAATCATCAAGGTCCGAGATGTCAGCAGACGGACGCTCCGTGGCAGTAAATTCGTCTGCCGCTGACAACCGGCCATCCATACGCGGACCGTCGCCCACCTTCTGAAGATTGCCGAGTGAAAACGCGACCCCGTTGTTGCCGTTCACGCTGTACGCATAAGCGCGCAGCGAGGCACGGACCTTCGCACCGGGGTAGATTTCCTTGGGATCAGTAATCGGAGCGGGCTTACCGTTCTCGCCAGCAAACTTGCTGACAACACCGGGAGCCTGCTTCGACTTGACGTTCATGAAGATCGAGCCTTCTGGATAGCCCTTCTCTTCGCCGTCGTTGCGGAAAGGCATACGGATTTTGCCGCCTTCCATCAACGCCTTTGTCTTGTCCCCCCACTTTTCCTTAGCCACAGCCGCAGCCGTTGCCTTCAGTTCGGACAAATCAGTCCCATCGGGGAATACGAGACAGCAGGAGTAGACCGGCTCACTCGCGCCCGGAGGGGTCTGCGGTTCGAACACATGCGGATAAGAGATAATCGCTTCTGGCGTAATAACTTTTGACATCTTAGGTTCCTTTTTCAACGGTAAAGTCATCAATCGCTAAAGTAGCGATTGCTGGACGGTTGTCTGTATCAGCGACCATAGATGTGCCGGTTGATACAGCCATGACGAGCGATGTCGGCAAGTTCTTCTTACCCACGATACGCTCGATCTGCGATGGCGACTTCAACTTCTTTTCGTAGATGTCGTCGTCATCCAGACCTTCTTGCGTGGCCCATGCCACGAACTCATCCTCAACACGCCAGCGACGTGTCGGGCGTTTCTCGACCAGCTTATAGCCGGGCAGCGCGTTGCCGCTTTCGAGAATGTAATTTGCGTGCCGACGCAGAGATTTGATCCACTCTTCGATTAGCGGAACCTTCTCCAAATAGTCGGCAACCTCGGCCGGTATGAGATCGTTGATGTCTTTGACCGCGCCAAACTCGTCTTGTGCTACAGCCAGCGCATCGTTGCGCAGGGCCGAGCAAGTGCCAGCCGCTTTGCAGAACTTGCAGTGATCACCCGCTAGACGCGGTGCGTTCGGCTTCAGGCTCTCATGCGCTGCGTCAATCAGTTCGGTCCCAAAGTCCATGATCTCGTCACGGCTGTAGCTATACTGGCGCACAGGCCCGTCGGGGTGCATGGCGCGTGGCTGGATAACAACCGTGATAACCTTGTTAACCGGAGCCTTATCGCCGATCTCAAGGATCGCGCCGAGCGCATAGTATTTAAGCTGCGCGTTGTCTTCGACTTCAACCGCGACGCCTTGGCCGTGTTTATAGTCAAGGACGTAGAGCGTCCCGCTTTCCTTGCCGTAGATAATGCAGTCCGCCGTGCCGAACATCGGCATAGGTGGATCAAGTTTGTCTAGGCTGAAGCGTTTCTCATAGCGGCACAGGCTTGGCTCCAGCAGTGCCGTTGCGCGGATGTGGTCGATATAGACCTGCACCGCACGGGCCATGTTGTCGTCAACCTTGTGGCCGTTGTGCTCTTCGCCAATGAAGGCGAAGGCATCTTCATGTCCATTGACTAAGCAGAACTCACCCAGTTCGTGAGCAGCAGTGCCAAGTTCGGCATACGGCGAACTCTCATCTGGGAACGGAGCCTCGGCGTTGAGTGAGCCGGGGCAAGCCATGCGCCGCTTTGCATTCGACGCGCCGAACTTAGCGTGTGCTGTCATTTGAAATTCTCCAGAAAGAGCCGAACTTCCAGCGGCAATTCGTATTGGTCTTCGTCCGACTTAGGCAAGAACTTAGCCAAGTAGCTGGCCGGTATCTTGTTGCCGCCATACCATGCAGGTTTAGTGTTCGTCGTTTTCAATAACATCTGCCTCTTCCTTTAATATCTCCGCCACTAGACCCCACTTCGGATCGTCTTCGGCCAGTGAGCGAAACTCTTTTACGCTGTAGCGTAGTCGTTCCAGAACACGGTTGCGTTCGCCAATAGCGCAGTCGCACCATGCCCGTAGATCACCGCCGCGAACAACGGCGCAGTTGGGATGATGTTTCACTTGACGATCTCCGCTTCACGGAACCAGTGGATAACAACATCGCCCGGCTTCTTGACTGTGTGGACGATGACTGCGGGCTTGATCTGCTTGAGACGCAGATAATCTTTATAGCTACGATACTTCTTCATTTCCGATACCTCTTCCCTTCTTTGCCCTCGGCGTTGATCGGGCAGCCTTGCGCCCATGCCGGAACTCGTACCATGATGTCAATCATTTCGTCGAGCGAACCAAAATCATCTGGCACTTCGCAAATGATCTCATCGTGTACGGACAAGATGACGTTGTATCCTTTGACTTCCAACGCCATCATGGCCGTGGCCATCATATCGCGGGCGGTTGCTTGCACCACGTTCTCCGTCAACAGACCGCCCCAGATAATCTGAGAGGTCCACTGTCGTGTCACACTATTCAGCGTATCGACTTGCGCGGTATCGCGCATCACCCCCCAAGGTGTCTCTCGCTGAATGATGCGCGGATTGTGGTAAGTAAGCGACCGCCCGCTAGGTAAGGAAAGCGGGACCGTCCCAACACGGCCTGCTTCCTTAACCATCTCTACAAATTCTTGCTCGATGTCGCGCCAGTATTGCGCGATCATGTTGTTCTTCTCACGATAGACGGCCACGATGCGCTTGGCTTCGTCCTCGTCTACCTTGATCCCCATTGTGGCGCACTGCTCGGCGAAGCGTTTGCCCCCCATGCCGTAGCCGCAACCCAAGATCGCCATCTTCCCAACCTGTCGTTGTGCGTCAGTGACGCACCCCACGTCCACGTTGTAGATGGCCGATGCCATTTCTTTGTACACGTCTCCCCCCTTTCGGAACGTCTCAACGAGATCGTTCTGCCCTGCCACCCACGCCAAGACGCGGGCTTCAATCGCCGAATAGTCGGCGAACATAAGCCGGTGGCCATCCTCGGCAACCAGCATCGAACGCAACAGATCGGAGGCAAGTACGGTTCCCGCACCATATTCCGACACATCCTCATCCTGCTTCAACTTGGATATGATAATATCAAGTTCTGCTTGTTTCTTTTGCGGACGTGGAAAGTTCTGCGGCTGCACCAGCTTGCCGGACCAGCGGCCTGTTGCTGCGCCATGATAAACGAGAAGGCCGCGCATCCGCCCGTCGGCATTGGCCGCGTGAAGCATGGCCTCGTACTTGGCGGTGCTAGACTTGGCTCCGTTCTGCCTAAGCAAAAGGACTTCGCGGATCACAGGGTGTAGGCGGTCAAAGGTCAGCAGCCGGGCGACGGTCTGCTTGTCAACAGATTTGGTGGCAATCCCATGGCTGTTAAGCCAAGCCACCAAGTCCATCCCATTTGTTGCGGCTTTGACAGAACCCTTCGTAAGTCGTTGAATTTCCGCATCAATTTCTACGCTGGCATTTTCCGCCAGTGCCTTGACGCGGTGCACAAGATCGACATCCAGCTTCACGCCCCGGTCGTTGATACGCTGATCGAGTTGATAAAGACGACGCTCACTATCGGGCATTGCGTGCAGTGTCTCGGCGACGGACAATTCCGTTCGCACGTCCTGCTTACAATAGGCGATAAGTTGTTCGGCCTTATCCTTCGTGTTCCACCATGTGTAGGTTCCGTCGGTGTTCACCTTACGCGGCCGTGCCATACGGAGCATAAGGGCCGCACCCGTCTTGTCCTTCTGTTCTTCAACGCCAAGGACAGCAGCGGCTTGACCCAACGCACGGGGCAACCCCATCGCACTGGCCTGCGCCATTGTGCAGCGCCATTGCTTGATGCGTGTGCGGGGCCACTGATAGCGACCTACCATGATCTCGTTCCAGATCGTGCGCTCGAAGTTGGCGTTCCATGCTGAGAGCAATCCGCCTTCGACGATCCAATCTTCGAGGCGTACATCCATCTCATCGCCCGGAAGCCAGACCTGTACGTCATCCGACCACGGCGCTTTATAGGCCATGCACCAAATGTCAGTCGATGGATCAGCGGCGTACTTATAGACACCCGTCTTGCGGAGATCGACGGCGCTGCGCGTCTCGAAGTCGATGCTCACTACCATGTTCTTTCCCTCTTTTTCGTCGGTGTCACGTTTGCTTTCCCCGTAGCTGGCACAAGTCGCATAGCCCCGTCAACTAAAAAAAGTTCTTGCATTCGATATTCAACCTGTGCCACCCAAGGCGGGCAGTAGAAATGTAAGGGAGATTATGGCTTACAGAATTAATGAATGGACGCCCGAAGAGGACGCCAAACTAAAAGAACTTTACGCGGCTAACATGATGCCCGCGCAGATCGCACGGGCGCTTGGTCGTACCGCAAACGCGATTGATAGTCGGCGTAGAAAGTTGGGTTTGAAGCGGGACTTCGTTGTTGAGAAGGCTCCCGCACCAGATGATTTGGCGGAGATGTTGACCACGATGAACGTGACGCAACTCATGGAACACTATGGTCGCGCTAGGACTGTGATCTTTCGCTGGATGCGGGAACTCCAACTCAAGAAGGTAGTTACCGGCGTGCGCAAGAAGGCCGTCCCGGCTAACTTCCACAAGATGGCAGCGACCATGACCCGCGCCGAATTGATGCGGCTCTACAACACAAGTCATGTTACCATAAAAGGCTGGCTTGAAGAGGTAGGCGTTGCGCCGTTGTCGATGTTGGATCGGCGTGCGCAGATGGCGAAGCCAGTTCCGATTAAGACCGAGGAAGAATGCACGGTCCCGCGTCGAGAGTTTAAGGGCCACACGAAGTTGATTGCAGCGGAGGCTGCGCAGTTTTTGCGCAGAAACCATGCGTGCGTCCATCGTGCGGACATACAGATGTACGAGCAGTCGTCTCATACATGGGGTGACGTTAACGATGTGCCTCATCGTGGCGTCAATCAGTATTTTGTCTCAGGAAAAGGGGTGTTGTGGCTCGACGACCTCATCGCCTACGCTGAGACAAAAGGGTTTAAAATCAAGGAGTTAATCTAATGGCACGTCCTAAGAAGATTGTTGATATTGAAGTTGAAGCACAGCCGGTTGTGGCGGAAGCTACGCCTGTTGTTAACGAGAAAGACGCCATCATTGCATGGCTTCGCAGTGGGCAAATGTCCATGTTCGAACGCAGCACCCGCTGGTTGGCGGATCGGATTGCAGAAGGGGATCACCTGAAATGATCCGCTGCATAATCAACAGGATGATAGACCGCCTGTTCAGAGGATATGAGGGAAGGGATTGGGATCAATGACTAAAAATTATTTAGCATTAATTGATGCGTTAGAGGAGCGGGCAGCATATTTGCGTGAGGCAAATGCTGGAGACTTATATTGGGTTTTAATGGATGATGCTGCCGACGCTATTAAGGTGTTAACCGGCCAACAGCATCTCACTCGTATCTTATCTAACGGCACAACTGATAGGCTTCAGCAAACTCTTGATCGGTTGGTTTTCGTCATGAACGTCATTGATCATGATCCAGATGTCTCCATTCAATGGATATATACTGAGATTGAAAACCTTTTGTCGGGAGATAATTTGCAATGACTGAAGACAAAAACCTACTGGCTGCGTCGTATGATTGGTGGTCGCACAATGGGTCTATCAAGCCCATGCAGTTAAAGATCGCGCTTGGTTCAGGCAAAGAGCCAGCCATGACCATCCACCCGGACGGCAAGATCACGCTGGGCGAGAACGCGGAGCCAACCGAAGCTGCCGCCGAGTGCATCGACGCCATGAGCCACGTGATCCAGAGCATCATTGACAGGGCAGTCTCAGAAGAACGCGCCAAGCCTGACCCGCTGGCGGATGTGTTGAAAGATTTTGGCGGGTTTATGCCCGATGCCGAAGACTTTCGCGCCGCACTGAAAGCCCGTGGGCTGGAGATAAGGAGTAAGAACGATGACTGACCGAACAGAAGCAATGGACAACCTGATTGCACAAGATGCAGACTTGATTGACGTATCCTCTGGGGTGACGGAGGCGGATCGTGAAGTGCTTATTCGCATCAGCAATTCAGATGACGAAACGGCCCAGCGCATCCGGCGCGGACTGATATATACATGGGAAGTCGGAGAGATTGCCCGTCACCGCCAGTATGGTTACGACCAAGGCTATTACGATGGCTGCACACGCTCACTCGTGCAGAGCGATGCGTTGAGGGAAAAGAACGATGACTGACGATGAACTGTGTGGATGGCTGCGTAGTATGCTTCCTGCATCAGGCTTTGCGCCAACAGAAAACTGGGCTCCTTGGTTGGGGGCCGACCGCATCGAGCAGTTGGAACGCGAGAAGGCCGTTGTTTCTGACCTATGGGAACAGCAGAAAGAAATCGCATTAGATTATCTGGCTGACTGCAACAAAGCCGCAGACCACATCGAAGCCATAATCCTATCAAATCAGGAACTGCACTCCGAAAATGAGAGGCTGCGTGGGGCGCTGAATGATGCGCTATCGCATTGCTACAATTGTAGCGGTGATCCGCACTACATCGAAGAAGATGAGGTAACAGGCGACCATTTGTGGACAGATTGCCCGATATGCCGATCCGCCCGCACAGCCTTGGGAGAAACGAAATGACGGACGACAATCAACTTGGATTGGTGCGAACCAATCATTGCCCGAACTGCGAAGCCCTAAGCGCAGAGAACGAGCGGCTGCGTGAGGCAATGGAAAACGCTGTCCAAGAAATAGATGAAGGGTGGTCGCTAAATGCACGAGACATTCTCGAAGCGGCCTTGGGAGAAACGAAATGACTGAGATCACACAGGCTGATCGGCATATGGCGGCGCACGTTTGGATGGCGCTGGATGCAGACCAGTTGAATACGGCATCGCTGCAAATCTTTTTCGCCCGTCACCGCATGGAAGAACGCGCTGCAATTGTTGCGTGGCTGCGGAAGGATGATTTTTTGATGACGGCAGACGCCATCGAAGCAGGGGAGTATTTGAAATGATGATCGACATCGATCCTTCCATGCTAGACGGACTTGTCCGCGCGTGGCTGAAGGACACTCTTGTTACACTGGAGAATAACTTCAGCGCCAGCTACGTTCATCCAGACGATTACAAAGCCTATAAGAAAGACATCAAGGCGGTTAAACGGCTGCTAGATTACATAGGAGAGGGAGAATGAAGCGCGATTACCCGGCATGGATATGCTCAGACTGCGGCGACAAATACGGACGCAGGGAATGTGGCGTATCCACATGGCATCCCGATACTTGCGGCGTATGTGGTGCGGAAACGATTGTCACAGAGCCAAGGGATTACGGCCATCTGAAGGATGGATGGCAGAAGGGAAGGCGGAAATGACCGGGAAAGAACATAGACGAGACTTTCCTGACCACATCATCCAAGAAGCAGCAGAGCGGTTTGGCATTCCGAACATGACATCCGATTTTTGGCTGGAGCAGATGAAGTTTAACGATTTGTTTTGCGCTCTATGCCAAGCCGTGAGCGAAATTAGGGGAGAAAAGAAATGAAACAGGAAACCGCAGCGCAACTCGCTGATTGGATCGCCAACAACACGCGGGGCTATGCCCGGCGTGATGGCAACGCAATTTATATCGAAGGCAAGATTGATGCCTACGAACTTCTTCTATATGCTCAGTCGCTTCTGACCCCGACGGACACGAGAGCCATTTATGAAGAGAACGAAAAAAAATACTTTACACGCGTTGTTCCCCACGCTGATCGGTATGGCAATCTTGGCTACTATATTCCGGGCGAAGGCATGGAATATTTTAAACGAAAACTATGAGAGATATAATGACTACATTTGAGCGAGAACAGATCATCGAATACATTGAGTACCGTGCTAACCGGACGCAATCACATGACGCAAAGGTTGCGTTGCTGGTGTTGGCCTCGGACTTGCGCGCCGAGTTCCACCTGCCGGGGGGTCTAAGTAATGGACAAGATAAAGTGGAATGATGACGAAGAACAAATCGACTGCATACCAGTATTCATCATCGGTTTCGAAGAAGACTTTGAACGCGGCGTAGTAATAACAACCTCCGCGTACAATCTAATGGACGAAACCGAGCCGGACTTTGCGATCTACGCAATAGATGCGGCTGTTGATATGCTGATGCAGAAGCGTGACAAAATCGAAAAGAGGGAATTGCACTGATGAAATTTAAGACGCTCTATGAGATTGGGTTCACCGATCTCGTGTCCGTTATTCCGCCCAACGCCGAGTTGTCGGCCATGTCCAAAATCCAAGCCGATCAAGCGGGCAAAGCACCGGGTCGGCAGAACGCACAGGGCACATGGGGCGGCTATGGCTGGCAGGACTATACACCAACGCCGAATGATGTGGAGCGGTGGGACCGCAGCCACGCTAATATCGGCTTGAAGGCAAGCAAATATCCTGCGGTTGACATTGATGTTGTTAACGAGGGGCTGGCTAGGGTCATTGGTGATATGGCGGTCAAGGCATTGGGCAAAGCCCCGATGCGGATCGGCCGGTATCCCAAGCGGCTGTTCATGTATCGCACCGACGAGAAGATTGGCCGTATGCAGGTGCGGTTCCGTGATGACCGGGGCGTCGAGCAGCTTGTAGAATTTCTAGGGGACGGGCAACAGTACGTCATCGGCGGTATCCACCCTATCACTAAGGAGCCGTACAGTCTCGATGTGGACCTGACACAACGCGGCCCGGCTGGGTTGAAGCTGGTCACGCGGGAAAAGATCGAGCAGTTCTTTGCCGATCTGACCGAGACGTTGGAGATGATGGGCTGCCAGATTATCCACGCCGACAAGACAGCCCAGAAGGCGGTCGAGCGGCAGTCGGTAGATCAGGCGTCGCTCATTGCGCCAAGCGTTGCCCATGTGCAGGCGGCTGTTGCTGCGATCCCAAACAAGACTGAGCATTTTCCTGACCGCGATGACTATATTCGCATGGGCTATGCCATCAAGGCAGCGTGCGGCCCGGACAATGAGGCCGATGCGTTCGAGATATTCGAAGCGTGGGCGGCCAGTTGGGAAGACGGGGTTAACACGCTCGATACTATCGAGGCGGACTTTGGTCGTATGCACCCGCCCTATGAGTTGGGTTGGGACTGGCTGGCGGACAAGGCGGCATCGTTTGGGCACAAGCGGGAGGTCGATGAGTTCGACGTGACCGACTTCTCCGACGATGACTTTGGAGTGGTAGCGTCGGCCGGGGAAACGCCGATTGAGTATAGTGACATTGCTTTGGCGCAGCGCGTTGCTCGTTTACACGTTTCGGATATTCGATACGTTGTTGGCGGCATGGGCTGGGTTGCGTGGGACGGCAACAAGTGGGCGAAGGATGTGGCGAACAAGCACATCTCCATCGTCCGTAAGGTTTGCGCGCAGGCATCGTCCGAGGCGTTGGCCAACATCGAAAGCCCGCAAAAGGCTGAGCGGATCGCGCAGCGTGTGGCGTCATACAATGTGATCGCCAATGTGGCCAAGCTGGCTGCGGTAGAACCATCCATGCAGGCAACCACCGAGCAGCTAGACGCCGACATCTATATCCTCAACACCAAATCGGGGATGGTGGACTTGAAGACGGGTGTGCTGCACCCCCATGATCGTTCTCGCATGTGCACAAAATGCACATCGGTCGAGGCGGACTTCAGCAAACCAGCGCCCCAATGGCAAGCGTTTCTCAATGAGGCCTGCAACGGTGATGCTGAGTTGATTGGCTACCTTCAAAGGTTGGCGGGCTATAGTTCCACAGGCTCTACCAAGGAGCATATCCTGGCTTTCGCCCACGGGTCCGGCGGCAATGGCAAAGGGACGTTCCTTGGTGCGATAGGCGGCATCCTTGGCGATTATGCCACCGTGGCTAGTGCGGACGTTTTCTTGGCGTCGTCGTCGCAGCGTCACCCTACAGAGTTGGCGTCGTTGATGGGCGCTCGGCTCGTTCACGCGCAGGAGATTGATCCGTCGCGCAAGTGGGATGAAGCCAAGGTGAAGAGCCTGACTGGTGGGGACAAGATCAGTGCGCGCTTTATGCGGCAGGATTTGTTTGAGTTTCAGCCACAGTTTACGCTTGTGATCGCGGGCAATACCAAGCCAGAGATTACTAACGTCGATGACGCCATGCGGCGGCGTATGCACCTGATCCCATTTGAGACGAAGCCCGTCCGTAAGGACATGGATTTGCCGGACAAGCTGAAAGAGGAATACCCGGCGATCTTGGCGTGGATTATCGAGGGGGCTAAGACTTGGCTGTCTGAGGGGTTGAACCCGCCAGCGGTCGTTATCCAAGCTACCGAGGACTATCTCGCGGGAGAGGATGCCTTGGCCCGCTGGATCACGGAGCGTTGCGTTGTTGGCGTTGACAATGAGATGACGACCAATGAGGCGTTCAATGACTTCCGCGATTGGTGCAAGGACAGCAACGAGGCCAAGGGGCGCGACTGGTCCCAGCGTAAGTTTAACAATGAGATGAAGATCAGGGGCTATGAAGCCACAAGGGATCGGGCGACCCGAACGAAGCGGGTGTTCCGTGGTCTTGAACTTCTCATCGGCGATGAAGATCACATGGTCATCAACGCCATGATGGATGACCAAGCCGACGAGTTTTTCGGCTTCCAGATTGAGATCAAGGGGCGGGATGTCGATGAGGACGAGGCATGACCCGGCCCGGCGAGAAAGGATGTGGTGCGATGTATGGCAAGGACTATATGAGGTATAAGGACATTCGGGATGTGCTGAATGACGAGGTGTCGTCGATCTATGATCCAGTGGATAAACCGCAGCACTATAACAGCGGTGGCATCGAGGCCATTGAGGCTATCGAGGCCGCGCTAAGCGACGAAGGCTTTCGCGGCGCGTTGAAAGCTAATGTCCTCAAATATCTCTGGCGCTACGAGAAGAAGGCCAAGCCGTTGGAGGACTTGAAGAAGGCCCGATGGTATCTTGATCGGCTGATACAAAAAGTTGAGGGGGCATAGCGCCCCCTCTTTTTTACAGAGAACCCGGCGCGGCGTATCCCGTTACGTTCTTAAATGCGTCACGCGCCTCGGCTTCTGTCTCAAAGCGGCCGATAAGAACGCGTTCTCCGCTGATAATTGCGTTGGCTTCAAACAATGTCACACCCATCTTATCAAAAACGACACGACCCACGCCATGCGCAACACGGCGATTAGTAACGGACTTGATTGGCTTGCGGCTTACAGGATCGCGCTCACGTAAAGGCGCAGCAACAGTTAAATTGCTCCAGCGGTTGTCCAGTTTGTTACCATTGACATGGCGGACAGGGTGCTGCGGCCATTCGCCGGTCATGATGTTCCAGATAATCCGATGGGCCAAAATATACGAACCGTTATACTTGACGTTGTAACCGCTGGCTACCGCCGTGCCTGCTGGGCGTCCGGCGGGGAGTGATCCTCTCGGCTTGCGGTAAGTCAGCGATCCGGTGTCCGGGTTATAGTCGAATGTCTCTTGCAAAGTCTGGCGTATTGTCACGTAAAATCCTTTCGGGCCGGGTTGGGCCGGGTTTAATAAATCCGTGCACGGTTTGGTGTGAGCGGAAACCCGCAGAAAACTGCCATCGGTGCACGGTTGGGCCGGAAGTGCCGACTTTTCCCACCAAGAGGCCCTTATACACGGGGTATTTATATATCTATATGTATATATAGGGTTTGTAAATACCCAGAATGTATAGAGCGTTCTTGAAAAAACCATGCACTTCCGGCCCAACCATGCACGGATTGCAGAAAACCGCCATTTTTAAGAAGGCCAAACCGTGCACGGATTTTCTCAAACCCGGCCGGAAGAGACCAAACCATGCACGGATTGCAGTTTTCCGTTAATCGTCGTCAAAGACATCGGGTAAGTCGTCCGCATCGAGGTTATGAGAGCCGACTTGTTTGATCTCGATGACGGGTTGTTCCTCGATGAGGGTGTGATCAGATGAGGTATCACTCCCCGCCAAGTTTAGCTGCCTCAGTGCATCAAGGTGAAGTTGGTTTACGTTGACTTGGACCGCTGTGGTCGGCTTGGCTTGGAACTTGTCAGGTGCTGTCACACCCGCCAGCCATTTGCGTGTCTCGATCTTGAGGCGATCTGCATTGGCCGACACATGGTCCGCCGCGTCTGCGATGTCGAGACATTCGTCCGCCCATGTCTCCGCCGCCAAGGATCGTGCTTGCCGGAACCGCTCTTCACGGTCGGCATCTTTCCTAATCCAATGGTAGAGAGAAAGATTGCTGATGCGCAGTTCCCGCGCCAACCCCGCCATCGTCATTCCCGACGCGATCTTCTCTAAAAGCGTACTCTCGCCGACCTTATCCAAGTTGGATGCAATTGTGCGACGTTTAATATGTCCAGCCATGATGCCTGCCTATAAAAAGAATTTTGAAAAACCGTTTAAAACTATTTCTGACCAAATTAGATCGAATGCCAGTTTTTTCAAAATACCCGCTACGCGCGTGCGCGTCTACAGGCGCGCGCGCATCATGCGCACGCCCGCGCCCGCGCATAGGCGCGCGGTTCTAATGCATAGGCGCACAAGCCGGGCCATGCCGCTAAGGGTGAACGGAATTGACAACCAAATGGGATGAATTGCGAAAGCAAGAACCGCAAAGGGCCAATAAATAGCAGGCATGGCCCTAAAAGCCGTTTTAAAGGCCTCTAGAGCGCGATTTGCATCATTTGGGTATACTATAGCCGCCCGCATTGTTTCTGCCCTCTACGGGCTTTTAAATGGCCCGCTTTATTGGGCGACGCTAGGCGCGCAACGGCCGGGCCTAAAGGCTATCATGGCCGGGCATAAAAAAAGGGCGGCACAATGGCCGCCCGGTTGTTCTGTCTGTTATCGTTTATCGCAAAAGCAATTCCACAAGCTTTTCTATCGTTTCCCTAATCGGCACGCGGCCGCTTTCATATTGCCTAATCATTCGGCTTGAATTGAGGCCTAAGGCTTCCGCCATTTGTTCTTGCGTCAAGCCAAGCTTTACGCGTGCCGCTTTAAATTGCTCTTTATCCATTTAGCTTGCCCTTTCCCTCGCAAAGCATTGCGAGAATAGCCGCGTTGACCGCTTCAATATGCTCTAGCTCTATCCCTTTGCGCCGGGCTTGTGCCTTTAACAAAGCGGCACGGGATAGGGCTTCCGCTGCTAGGTTATCGGCAATCGCTTGAATTGCCTTTTCGTCAAGCTTTGCCATTTAGAAGCCCTTTCAATTCCGCCTTTATTGCCTTTGCCTTTTCCCCGCGCCACGTTGTCGCGTTGCTTAGGAAGTAAAGTACAATCCCGCGCGCGTCATCAAAGCCGAATTTATCGTCAATTGATTGCAGGCCTATCATTGCCTGCAAATAGGGAACCGCGCCAAAATAGGGCTTTTTCCAATCCGCCCGGATATCGCGGGCAATTGCGTCTAGTGTACGTGCCATTGTGGATCCTTTCCCTTTTATGCGGCTAGTGCGATTTTTTCGGCTTTGCGCTTTGCCGCGCCATGCGCCGGAAAGCCGATAATTGCTTTGCGATTTGCAACGGCGCAAAGGCCGCAACGCGCGCAATCAATATCGTCGGATATCGTCGCCGGGCAGATAGCAACGGCGCGCCCCTCGGGCGTTTTTGTCGCGGTTTTTTGATCCGCCGGCAAAACAACAACAACCGGCGCGATTTGCAACGCGGCTAATCTGTCCGCATGCGCCAAATTATTCGCGGAAAGATTGATTGTAAAACCGGCCTTATTTGAGGCCAGAATAGCCAATTGATCCGCCATATCGCGCAAGGGCTTGTGCGTATACGTAAAGCCGCGCTTGCCCTTATTAGCACCAACTAATTGATCAAGGGCCGTAAAACTAATTGCGTCACCGTCACCGGGCAAATCGCCCGATTGGTTGTGACGCCATAGCGTGCCCTTGGGCAATTTGGTTATCTCATTAAGCGCGGCTTGCCATGCCATGCCAGCCTTTCTTTCCGTTACTTTACGCCAAAACAAGCCGAGCGGCCCATTGTCGGCATAACAGCCGTTTTTCTTTAGCGGGCACGCGTCGGGGCATGTTTCCGCGCTTGTGGTTGTCACCGGGATCGGCCCCGTCTTTGCGTTGCGCGAAACGCGCGTAAAAGCGATTTGGTAAACCATTGTCTTTCCCTTTCCCTTTCCCTTATATACGGTCCGCGTATACGTCCGCGATTGCGTCTAAATCGTCTGGATAATAGTAGGCCGCGCCGTTGAATTCCGACGCGATAGGGCAAGCCCGCAAGGCGTCATCCAAGTCACGCATTGCAACGCCATTGCGCAACAAATAGCTATAGGCGTTGCGCTGATAGAGGGCGATTTTATCGGACATTGCGCGGCCCCTTATAATTGCGAACCGCGTCAATGACGCCATAGACGCCAAGCGCAAGCCCGGCCGCTAGTAGTGAATAGAACGCAAAATAAAGCATTGTCTTTCCCTTTCGGCTTGATTGCCTAAACGCCTAATGCGGCTATGCGTTCCGCTTTGCAATAGGCTATCGGTTCCGCTTTGGTTCAATATGCAATCAATCTGGTGCGGCTATCGGTTCCGCTCTAGAGGCTTCCCGGCACACCGCCGCATAGCCGCGTCTAGCGTGCCTCTGCCGCCATTTGTTCCGTCACTAGAGCACTGTTACACCCAAAAAACCGCAGAAAACCGTGGTTTTTGACGTGTGCGCTCGCGCGCGGGCACGCGCACACACCCCCCGGGGGGCGCGCACACGGGGGGCGCGTGCGTGTACAACTTGACGCAGATCGATTTGGCCGACCCCACCCCCGGTATCCTTGGATTTAACATAATCCCGAAAAAAAAAATTATGAATTTTCCGCTTGCAAATATGTAACAGTATCCTGTAACAGTGCTGCACAAACAAAAAACGGGAGTTTTACGTCATGGCAGTTTACGGTTACACGCGGGTCTCGACCGAGGATCAGGTGGAGAATACCAGTCTGGACGATCAGGCACGCCAAATCCAAGGCATCGCGCTCACACACAATCTGGAACTCGACCATATTTATGAAGAGAAGGGCGTGTCCGGGGCGATCCCACTGTTCCGCCGGGAAGAAGGCTGCAAGCTGGCGTTCCTGCGCCAAAACGACACAGTCATCGTATCCAAATTAGATCGTATGTTCCGCGATGCCCGTGATGCATTGAACGTGATTGGGGACTGGGAAGACCTCGGTATCAATTTGATTATCAACGGATATGGCAATGTGATGGATCGGGCCAACCCGAACGGCCGCTTCATGCTTGAGATCATGGCCGTGTTCAGCGGTGAAGAGCGTCGGCGGATTAAGGAGCGCGTCATCGCTGGCAAGCGCGCCAAGAAGGACGCTGGCGGTTTCTGCGGCGGCAAGGTTCCCTATGGGTATAAGAAGGTTGGCACAGGCCGCAAGGCGCGGCTGGTTGTCGATACCGAGCAGCAGGATAGCATTATGACGATGAAGGTCGCCAAGCTGAAGGGCTATAGTTCCCGTGACATCACCAAGATCATAGCTAAGAAGCATGGTATTGAAGTCAGCCATCAAACCGTTTACCGTATATTGAAGGGAGACGCTAATGTCTAAGCCAAGAACCAGTCCAGAACGCGCCGCTAAAGAGGCAGCCGAACTGCTATCGACGAGCAGCCAACAATCGCCAAACTTCTTTCTGGTGTTCCTAAAGAAGTATCGTGATGATCCCGTTGGGTTCGTGCGCGATATTCTCCGGACGAAGCCAGACCCTTGGCAGATCGAGTTTCTTAAAGCGATCAGCGCCGGGAACCGCAGGATCAGCGTGCGCTCCGGCCACGGTGTGGGCAAATCAACAGCCGCAAGCTGGGCCATGCTGCATTACTTCCTGACGCGGTATCCCGTGAAGGTGGTCGTGACTGCGCCGACATCCGCACAGTTGTTCGATGCGATGTTCGCGGAACTGAAGCGATGGGTGAATGAACTTCCTGATGTTCTTAAAACCTTGATCGAAGTCAAAGCCGACCGCATTGAATTGAAGGCCGCAGCCAGTGAAGCATTTATCTCCGCCAGAACGAGCCGCGCTGAAACGCCAGAAGCGTTGCAGGGTATCCACGCCGACAACGTATTGCTTGTCGCCGACGAAGCCTCAGGTATTCCAGAGAGTGTGTACGAAGCCGCGTCCGGTTCTATGTCGGGACATAACGCGACCACGCTACTTCTTGGGAACCCTACCCGGAATAGCGGATTGTTCTACGATACGCATAATCGCCTTAAAGGAGAGTGGAAAACCTTTCACGTTAGTTGCGTCGATAGCCCTCGCGTATCAGAGGCTTTCGTCAAAGAAATGCAATTACGTTATGGCGAGGACAGTCCAGCTTACCATGTTCGCGTTCTGGGCAACTTCCCGCCACGCGAAGAAGATACGGTTATCCCTGTTGAGTTGATTGACGGAGCCATGAACCGCGAAATTAAAATTGCAAAGCAGACGAAAAGTGTGTGGGGTCTCGACGTTGCGCGTATGGGGTCCGATGCGTCTGCGTTGGCCAAGCGGCGCGGACCAGTTGTCGAAGAGATACAGACTTGGAAAGGTCTCGACCTGATGCAGCTTACGGGCGCAGTCGTGGCCGAGTATGAGGCACTGCCACCTTCGGAACAACCTGTCGAGATATTGGTTGATAGTATCGGGCTTGGGGCTGGCGTCTTGGATCGCCTGCGTGAATTAGGTCTACCAGCACGAGGGATCAACGTCGCCGAAAGCCCGGCGCTGAAAGGGACTTACGCCAACCTACGCGCCGAATTGTGGTTCAAATGTAAAGCGTGGCTTGGCAACCGCGATGTAAAGATACCGAAGGATGAGCAGTTGTTCGCCGAGTTGGCGTCACCGCGCTATACCTTTACGTCGTCTGGCAAGATGCAAGTCGAGAGTAAGGAGAGCATGAAGAAGCGCGGCCTCCCATCGCCAGATAAAGCGGATGCTCTCTGCCTGTGCCTAGCCACCGATGTGTCAACTATAATGCACGGATATGCAATGGCCAATAAGACGGGTGCGCTGCGCCGAAATATACGCGGCGTCGTTTGACATTTTATTTGTAAATATATAAATAGTTATTGTCCGGCAGGTTTCTCTCTCCCTCTCCTGCCGGACATCATTGGGCAGACTGGGGTGCGCGCGGCTAGGCCGATAATAGCGACTAAACGAGATGATGCTCCTTTTTCGTTTGGAACGCCGCCACCCCGTTTTTTGCGTTTCTACGAACTTTAGTGTATAGTTATCCACAGGGAGCGTGCCCTTGGAAACTAAGACTTGTCACAAATGCGGCGAGGAACAGCCGACTGACAACTTCTATTCCTACAAGCGCGCCTGCAAATCATGCCTGCTTGAAACCCAGCGCCGCCTCAGAGCCTCACGCCCAGATTACCACCACGCCCACAATCTCAAGCAGCGATATGGTATTAGCGTCGATGAGTATCAAACCATCATCGCCAGCCAGAATTTTGCTTGCGCCATTTGTAAGGTAGAAATACCTGACACATTAGAGTATAGAGGAAAGAGACCAGTTGTCGTTGACCACAACCATGAGACGGGAGAGGTTCGCGGCATACTTTGTTCTAAGTGTAATTTGGTTCTAGGGCACGCGAGAGAAAGTACGGATATTCTTTATCGGGCCATTGTATACTTGAGTGAGCGCGGCGCTTATACGCCAAAAGGAAACTAATCCAATGAAGAAACCCACTAAGGCCGACAAGAAGATCGCCAAAGTCATGGGCGAATTTAAGCGCGGCACTCTGCACGCTGGCGTAAATCCCAAAGGCCCGGCAAAGGCCCCCTTGGCTAAAAGCCGCAAACAGGCTATTGCTATTGCCCTGTCTGAAGCTGGTAAGTCGAAAAAGAAGTAAGGCTAAAACATGGCATATCGCAATAATCGTAAGCCGACCAAGGCTGAGATGGCTAAGAACAATAGTATGTACCAAGATACTGGTGTTCCCAACGCCAATTCTGAAAACGACGACAGCGAAGATATGTCCAATGAAATGGAGATGGAACTTCCGGATGGTACGGAAGTTTCTATCGAAGAGCCTGAAATGGAAGACGAACAGGTCGAAGAGCCTATTTCTGAAGAAGAACTTCAGAATATCATCATCGCCGAGATTGATGACGCACAAGATTATATCGACGACGTAATCAGCCCGGAGCGTGCGCTTGCGGGCCAATACTATAAGGGCGAACCCTTCGGCAACGAAGAAGAAGGCCGCTCTCAGGCGATCTCAATGGACGTGCGCGATACCGTGCAGGCCATGATGCCGTCGATCATGAAGGTGTTTTTCGCTGCCAACAACGTCGTCGAGTTTGCGCCGAACGGCCCTGAAGATGTTGAAAACGCGCAGCAAGCAACGGACTATGTAAACTACTGCTTGACGCGGGATAACAACCTTTTCGTCGAATGCTATTCCACGTTTAAGGACGCACTGATCCGTAAGAACGGGATCATGAAAGTCTGGTGGGATACCGAGAAAGATGTCACCACCCATTACTTCACGGGTCTCGATGAGGCCGCGTTCTCCGTCCTTCAGTCCGACCCTACCGTCGAAGTTAAGGACGTAGAAATTCGCATGAGCGAGATGATGGTTGCAACGCCGATGGGTGAAATGATGCAGCAGTCTCCAGCGACCTACGATTGCACCGTTGTCCGCACTACGGAGAAGGGCCGCCTGTGTGTTCAATCCGTACCGCCGGAAGAGTTTCTGATCGACCGTCGTGCGCGATCTATCGAAGAAGCAGAGTTTGTGGCGCATCGCCGTTACGTCACCGTGTCCGATCTTGTTAAGATGGGCTATGAGTGGGACGAGGTTCAAGACCTTGGTTATGAAACGCTCGATGACTTTGAAGGAAACCAAGAAGCCTTTGACCGTAACCCGCAAGCCTTCGTTCAGATCACGGGCCGCACAGATACGACATCCCGCAAAGTCCTTTACATCGAGGGCTATGTGTATGTTGACATGGACGGCGACGGGATCGCGGAACTTTGCCGTGTCTGCGTTGCTGGCACGGCCAACAAGATACTCCACTACGAACCCTGCGACTTTATTCCGTTCGTAGACTTCTGCCCCGATCCTGAGCCACACACATTCTTCGGCATGTCGATTGCCGACGTGACGATGGACATTCAGCTTATCAAGTCGAATATCCTGCGTAACACGTTGGACAGCTTGGCTCAGTCGATCCACCCGCGCACGGGTGTTGTCGAAGGCCAAGTCAATCTTGAAGACGTGATGAACACCGAAGTCGGTGGGATCGTCCGTATGCGCGCGCCGGGCATGGTGCAGCCGTTTACAATTCCGTTCGTCGGGCAGCAAGCCTTCCCGATGTTGCAGTACATGGACGAACTGCGCGAGAACCGCACAGGTATTTCCAAGGCTGCGGCTGGCCTCGACGCAAATGCGCTTCAGTCTTCGACCCGCGCCGCTGTTGCCGCTACGATCTCGGCCGCTGCTCAGCACATCGAATTGATCTGCCGTATCTTCGCCGAAACAGGCATGAAGGGCCTGTTTAAGAAGTCGTTACAGCTTATCATGAAGAACCAAGATGCTCCGCGCATGGTGCGTCTGCGCAATAATTTCGTGCCAATCGACCCGCGTGTGTGGGACGCAAGCATGGATGTCGTTGTCAACGTCGCTCTCGGCACGGGCAGCAACGAAGAGAAGATGGCATTCTTGGGCCAAGTCGCTGCTAAGCAGGAAATGCTGATGCAGATGGGCGCACCGCTGGTCGATATTCAGGGCTACTACAATACGCTGGCCCAGATGATGGCGCTTGCTGGGTACAAAGACCCAAGTGTGTTCTTCAAAGACCCGGCCATGATGCCGCCTCCACCCCCGCCTGCTCCACCGCAACCAACACCGGAAGAGATGCTGTCTCAGGTTCAGATGGAAGCGATCCGCGCTGACATCCAGAAGAAGGCGGCTGAACTTGAGTTGCAGCGCGAAGAGATGCTGCGCAAGGACGACCGTGAGCGCGACAAACTCGACGCCGACCTCATGATCAAGGCCGCTGAGATTGAAGCTAAGTACGGCACGCAGGTTAACACGGCCAACATCGAAGCGTTGATGCAGCGCGACCGTGAGTTCCTACGCCAGCAGGGCGAAATGGATCGTGCGGCTATGCAGGCCCAACAGGCCGCGCAGAACGCGCAGATGGCGCAGGCCACTCAACAAGCACAAATGCCGATGCAGGAAATGCCGATGCAGCCTGAACTTCCGCCAGAAGGAATGATGTAATGCCATTTGGGGATACGCCAGCATTTGATCGTGGAATTGACCGTGGCGTTATGATGCCAGTGGGCGAACTAATTACGTCTGCTTTGTCCAACAAAGGCAATCCAACAGGTATTTTGCAGGACAACACGTTTCGCGTTCAGAATGCCCAAGAGGTTCGCATTGTAGATAACAAAGGCAATGTTTTATTCAGCGGAATTGGTCCTGATGCGGCGCGTCAAGCTGTTGCGCTTGGTCAATCCATAAGCGATGAAAAAGGCAACAAAGCCGGATGGACGATCCAAACTGGAGAGCGCACGATAAATACTGACGGCAGCGTTGGTCCGATGCGGTATTACGATGTCGCCAACGAAAAAGTGAACAAGAGCGTTCTTGGTAAGATTGCCGACATTGCACTGCCAGTTGCTGCCAGCTTCATTCCCGGCGTTGGCCCAGTTCTTGGTGCGGCCATTGGTTCTACGGCTTCAAGCGTTGCTCAAGGCCGAAGTTTAGAGAACACATTGCTTCGCGCTGGATTGGCCGCTGGTGGTTCCGCGCTCGGCGGTCAAGTGTTTGGTGGCGTGGCTCCCGGCAGTGATGCAGCAATTAACGCAGTAACAAACTCTGCCGTGCAAAACGCAGTTAATGCTGGTGCGCAGGCTGGCGCAAGCGCGCTTGGCTCTGTGTATGGTTCTGCAACTGGCAGCTTGATTGACGATATAATCGTGACTGCCTTACAAAAGAGTGCGCCAAGCGCAACTGGTGGGGCAATCGGAACAGCAGCGACAAGTCTGATACCAAGCCCATTTGATGGCGCACAGCTTTCCAATGTTGCCCCTGCGCAAACGCAGCCAGCGCCAGTTGAGCCTGCACCAGTGGCGTATACTCCTCCGCCAGAAGAGATCATCGCAACTGCTATTCGACAGCCAGCTTCGACTGCTGTTTCTAACATCTTCCCTGCCGTTACTGGTGGCATTTCTAACACCTTGCTCGATCAGGTTATTAACCAGCCCGCACAAGCCGCGCAGCCAGCTGAAACGCAACAGGAATATACGCCTCCGCCTGAGGAGATTATTCTGACGGCTCCACAAAACATTCTTCCTCCTGCCTTCACAGCGCCGGAAGCCCTTGCTGCATCCGCTGCCGCAAACGCGCTTAATTCTACGGTTGCACAAAGCCCAGACGTAACTCAGGGGATGACGCCAGAAGAAATTCAGGATGTCACGATGAAGGGCGCTGGTGGCAGTGGACTATTAAGCAAGTTAACGGCCAACATGAACCTTGTGGATTATCTCCAACTTGCCAGCTTAGTCGGTAGCGCGGGAGCCGGGTTGCTTGGCGGCGGCGGTGGCGCTGGTACGGCAGTGCCGTATGTTTCTCCATTCGGTCCGGGTGTTGGCATGGGCGGTTTACCTGCTGGGCAGGATCGTCGTGTTAACCCGAACATCGCCGACTATGAGAAATACGGCTTTGGCCCGGAGGCGATGTTCTTTGCGTCGCAACCCGGCCCGGTTCTCGCACCGACCACGCCCGGCCCGGCCAGCGCGATGGTTAACCCCCAGTATGTGCCGTTGATCTAATGGACCCTATCACAAAAGCTAACCACGCAAAGCGCCTTCTTGAGGATGATATTCTCAAGGAGGCATTCGCCGAAGTGGAAAAAGATATTTTCGAAGAGTGGCGCTTGTCGGCCCCGGCCGACCATGACGCACGCTCGAACATGTTTCACACGCTCAAAGGACTTGAGCGTTTGAAAGGCCGCTTACAGGCAATTCTTGATGACGGCTTAATCGCCAAGTCGAGGAGTTAACATTTAATAAAGAAGGTGCTATATGACGGAACAAGTCGGCAACCCCCTTACAGGGATCGGCCTCCACGAAGCAACACTAGCCATCGACCAACTGCTTGGCCCTGATGAGGACACCCAAGACGAGGCCGAGGCGCAAGAACTGGAAACAGTTCAGGACGACGCGGAAGAAGCAGACGCCGAATATGAAGAGGCCGATGTAGAAGACGAACAGTCCGACCCGGATGAAGAGGACGACACAGAAGAGGTTATCGAACAGGAACTTCCTGACGATCTAGTCATCAAGGTAAAAGATGATGGCAAAGAATTCGAAGTCACCCTTGACGAACTTCGGAAAGGTTATTCTCGTTATTCGGATTATACGCGGAAAACTCAGGCATTAGCAGAAGAACGCAAGTCGTTCCAAGGCGAAGCCGAAGCGATCCGTATGGAACGCGCTCAATACGCGGAACTGCTTCCAGTGCTTAAAGCACAACTTGAGATGCAGTCCGAGGCTGAGCCTGATTGGGACAATCTTTATAACGAAGACCCCATTGAGGCGGCGCGGTTGGAACGGCATTGGCGTAAATCTCATCAAGAGCGCGCTGCAAAACTTCAAGCTGTTGAAATTGAGCAGAGGCGAGTTGCTGAGGAGACTGCTAAAGATCAGACACGGGCATTGACCGAGTTTGTCGAGGCAGAACGCGCTAAGCTACCGGAAGTCATTCCTGAATGGAAAGACGAAGGTACAATGCAGAGCGAAGCCAAGGAACTTCGTGAATGGGCTTTGAATAATGGGTTTAGTGAACGCGACCTAAGCGCCCTTGTTCAAGCTACTCACGTCTCGATCCTTCGCAAAGCTATGATGTTCGATAAGGGTTCGAAGAAAGTGGAGAAAGTGAAAGCCCAGCCAAAGAAGGTTGCGCGGATCGTTCGCCCCGGTTCTTCTGGTACTCAAATGAACACACGTTCCTCCGACGTAAAGAAAGCGTCCCAGCGCCTTGCGCGTACTGGCCGTGTCGCAGATGCGGCGGCCCTGTTGGACAAACTCATTTAACAAGGATGTGAACTAATGGCTATTGTAGCAAATACTTTTACCCGGTACTCCGCTATCGGTATTCGTGAAGACCTGTCGAACGTCATCTATAACATCTCGCCGGAAGAAACGCCGTTCATTTCGAACATCGGCCGCGAGAGCGTTAAGAACACCTACTTCGAATGGCAGACGGACGCTCTGGCTGCTGCCTCGGCTTCTAACGCCGCGCTCGAAGGTGACGACATTTCTTCGTTCACTGCTGTTACGCCAACCAGCCGCGTTGGTAACTACACGCAGATCAGCACGAAGAACGTCGTGATCTCCGGTACGCTCGAAGCAGTCGATAAGGCTGGTCGTCGTAACGAAATGACCTACCAGCTTGCCAAGCTGGGTTCGGAACTGAAGCGTGACATGGAAAGCGCACTGCTTGCCAACCAAGCGTCGGTTGCTGGTAACACCACGACCGCTCGTCGTACCGCTGGTCTGCCTGCGTGGTTGACCTCGAACACCTCGTTCGGTTCCGGTGGTGCTAACCCGACGGTTGGCTCGACCCCGACTGCTGCTCGTACCGACGGTACGCAGCGCGCTTTCACGGAAACGCTGTTGAAGGGCGTTATCCAGAGCGTCTGGACTTCGGGTGGTACGCCCAAGATGCTGATGGTTGGTCCGTTCAACAAGACGGCCGCTTCTGCATTCACGGGTATCGCCACGCGTTATCGTGACGTTCCGGCTGGCCAGCAGGCACAGATCATCGGCGCTGCCGACGTTTATGTGTCCGACTTCGGTACGGTCAACATCGTTCCCAACCGCTTCCAGCGTGACCGCGACGCGTTCGTCGTCGATCCCGATTACGCTTCGTTGGCGGTTCTTCGTCCGATCCAGAAGATGGACTTGGCGAAGACGGGCGACGCCGAGAAGGCTCTGCTTCTCGTCGAGTATGGTCTGAAGGTGAACAATCAGGCAGCGCATGGTATTTGTGCGGATTTGGCCACGTCGTAAGTTGGGGATGGGGAGGGGTTTCGGCCTCTCCCCTAACTCTTTGGAGGGAATATGTCTAAACGTATCATTGCAGACGATAGCAACCTTACAGGCATCGTCACCTCGTTCCACTATGACGCCGACAAAGATGAGGCGATCATTCAAAAGGAACAGGATGTTACTGCAATCATCGAAGCCAATAAGGCTGAATTTAACGCTGCACCTGAACGCTGGGGTGAGTGGACAAAGGTTGGCAGCATCCCGCTTTCAGTGTATTACGAACTTGAGCGCCAAGGTATTACTAAAGACCAAGAGGCGATGAAGAAGTGGTTGAACGATCCTGACAATCGTTACTTCCGCACAAGGCCGGGGACTGTTTAATGGCGATTACGACGTATTCAGAGTTGAAGACCGCAGTCGCCGATTGGCTCAATCGGTCTGATCTGACATCCGCGATCCCGAACTTTATCTCGCTTGCTGAAGCGCAGATGAGCCGTCAAATCCGCCACCGCAAGATGGTGGTTCGTGCCGACGCAACTTTGGATACGCCATATTTTGCTGTTCCTTCCGACTGGAAAGAAACAATCCGGTTTCAGTTGAACACGAACCCAGTAACGCCGCTGCTTTACGTCACGCCGGAACAGCTTCTTGAAGACAGCCAAGTCTATAGCGCGGGCGGGCAGCCGATGTTCTTTACGACCATTGGCCAGCAGTTCGAAGTTCTGCCGCAGCCTGACGGGTCGTATGACGCGGAACTTCTCTACTACGCCAAGCTGCCCGCATTGTCGGACGCAGCGCCAACTAACTGGCTTCTGACCGAAAGCCCCGACATCTACCTGTACGCAACGCTGGCTCAGTCCGCGCCGTATCTCAAGGAAGATGAGCGCACGGGTATCTGGACTTCTCTCTATGAGAAGATGGTAGAGGATATGCGCATCGCCGACGAACGGGCGCGTATTGGTTCGTCTAAACTTAAACCCCGCTTGAGGACATTCGGATGAGTTTTTCCAATTATCTTGAGAACAAGGTTCTCCTCCATGTTTTCGGTGCGACAGCCTACACGGTTCCGTCCACGCTCTATGTCGGCCTGTATACGTCCGATCCGGGTGAGGGTAACACGGGGACGGAAGTCTCTGGTGGCTCTTACGCTCGGCAGACGATTGCGTTCACTGTCACGGCTAATCAGGCGTCCAACACGGCGGCTGTTGAGTTTCCCACGGCGACTGCCTCTTGGGGGACTGTGACGTATGCAGCAATCTTTGACGCTTCCACGAGCGGCAATATGCTTGCCTATGGCGCGTTGACAACGAGCAAGACGATTGCAAGCGGTGACGTTCTCCGTATTCCTGCGGGCGACTTCGACATCAATCTGGACTAAGTAGATGGCTGGCTACGGCAGCGGTCTATATGGACGCGGTAATTATGGAATAGACCCTAAAGAGGCGTCTATCACTGTAAATGCCGCGTCTAGTGCTGCCGTTTCCGCGCAACGCATTCTGCTTGCCGCCGTTTCCGATACGGCCACATCATCGACCACTGTAACAGCCCAAAAGATTAATCTGGCAGCGGTTACATGTAACGCAACGTCTAGTGCATCTGTCAGCGCCAATCGCATTCAGAACGCTTCTGTGGCTTCTACTGCGACATCGAGCGTGTCCGTGGCCGCAACACGCATCCAGAACGCCGCTTGTGCTTCTAGCGCCACATCTAGCGTATCTGTGTCGCTTCAGGGCGTGTTCCTTGTCAGCATTACGTCGAACGCGGTTTCGTCGGTCAGCGTGTCTGCACCCCGCGTTGCGTCGGTAACTGTCAACTGTAATGCACAATCAAGCGTCACGATTAACGCCACAAAGAAGTGGGAACCGGAGCCTGTAACGCCGGAAACATGGACACCTGTGAGCGACACATCTGAGACTTGGACACCCGTCGAAGCGGTTTCTGAAACTTGGACACCACAATCAACAACAAGCAAGACATGGACGCCAATTTCTGATACAGCAGAAATATGGCAGCAAGCTGCGTGAGGACTAAATGGCTGATACAACCACAACAAACCTTGGATTGACGAAACCTGAAGTCGGTGCTTCCGCCGACACATGGGGGACGAAACTCAATACCGATCTTGATACCATTGATGCGCTGTTCAAAGCGGACGGCACAGGCACGAGCGTTGGCGTTAATGTCGGCACCGGTAAAGTCCTGACTGTCGCTGGAAACGTGTCAGCCAACGGCGCGACAATCAGCCCCACGGAACTGAGCTATCTGGATACTGTTTCC
>Ga0222712_10000861_pt1 | contig 38905 bp, 44 predicted proteins | sample C33_657DmetaG_FD_165043 | JGI IMG/M metagenome (GOLD analysis project Ga0222712, IMG submission 165043) | Estuarine water microbial communities from San Francisco Bay, California, United States - C33_657D | ecosystem: Environmental > Aquatic > Marine > Unclassified | place: USA: California... | reverse complement strand
GTAGGCCAACATACTCTTGGCCAATGGATTAGTGGCGTTGTCGCGCATCAACTGCATACTGCCCATGCCCCACCCTTCAGCAACTACGTGACTGTTAAGGAATACAAGGTCCCACTTATCGCTTTTAAAAGCAATTTCATACATTTTCATCAAGCTACGCTGTACAGGACGAATCATGTCGATGCGATGTGCAAACTTTCCAAATGCTTCTATGTGACGACTTTCGTCAATGGCCTGTGTAGTGGCCAACCACTTGGCGTCATGGTCGGGTGCGCTTTCAATTATCTTGGCCGCGCTAATCATAGCACCCTGTTCTCCGTGAATGAACGCACCTATTAGGTAAGCATTGTAGTCATAGATAATATCATCGCGCTTTTGCTGACTTAACTTGCCCCATAATTCTGTACCATATAAAGGAATGATAGTTTCATCAATTCCCATTGGGTTCTTGGGATCTGTTTCTATAGTCCAGTCAATGCGAGTTTGTGCGTCCCATTGTTCGCGTTTGCTTTTTTCGTACAGAGCCAGTAATTCTTTTCTATGGTCATTGTATTCCCAACTAAAATTAGTAGCACAGCCGTTGGCAACTTCCCAGTTCATGTCGTAACCTTCTGGAAGCTGGCTTTGTGTAGTGTGTGGACCCAATGGGTGTTGTCTGTTTGTCATATTAGTCTGGTAAGTATTGGCTATCGGGAATAGAAAAAGACACAGGTTTCATCGCGGTCCTAGTCCTAGAAATTAAAGTTTCGCCTGTTTGATTATACATATGGCTAGTTAAGAAACCAACATCTACATGCCATGCACCTTCTGGATTATTAATAACACTTTTTACGTGGGAATCATTACTAACAATAATAGGAGTAGTCAATGCTACTGAGTCCTGGAATTCGCCGGTTACTGAATCGTATAGTTCTAAGACATGATCAGCACCATTAACAATGGGAATATACATTGAAATCTTTAGCATATACCAAATTACTAATTGTTTGGTATCACGTTGGTTTTGTACGTGCTGTCTGACTTCCTTACTCATTTCCACTGGGGGATATTCTTGCTGTGGTAACCCTGCTATTTGAAAATACGCAGGCACTATATTATTAGAGCCAGTGATCATCTGAATAGGCTCCCAGCCTAATAAATCAAATCTATATTGTTCGGGCTGGCGAGTCTTAAACAACGGTACATTCCCTGGTACATTCGTTTCAATAGGTGAAGTCACATAATTTTCGATCATCCACGCTTGGAAATCTTCAAGTCTGTTAAGTGTAAATCTTCTATAATAATTGCTCATTTTAATACCTCATTATAAAGTATTTACCTGCAAATGTCAACTCTTTTTAGGCATGGGGTCTTCGCCAGTCATATCTTGACGTGCAAACCACAGTTTAAACCACTCGTCTGTGCCCGGCTTAATATTATGTTGCTGTTGATATAGTGCTTTGTTAGGAGCTTTAGGCAAGCCCACAGCATCACGTTTTTCTGTGATTTTATCCATTATGCCTAAGCTGTCTATTCCTGCTGATTTTTTAAGCTCTGCTAGTACAACGGGATCAACATAAGCGTCGGGAATAGACGGATCGTCGCCCTGCAAACGAAAAGTATCGCTAGTAATTTTGTATTGTTTCATAGTCATATTTAAGTTACCATTGCCCGTTGTTGCTATACTTGTATTCAAAGCTAAAATCCATGGTCCTACGTTGTTCTAAAAGTTCTAAATGATGATCCCGTTCAACGTCGTCGTATACAACTTGCCCCGTACTGCCCGGTACTGCCAGTTTTCTTGCCCTACTGGCCGCAACACTGGTAGCAGTGGAAAAGTCATTGAAACTCCATGCATTGTCTGCTTGCACAAATTTGTAATCAAAGTTGGCGTGCCATTGTCCTAGCTCGTTGATTTCAAACTCAATATTAGCTGTAAAGTTACTGCTTAGGTTCCAGCCAAACTCGTTAGAATCCTGCTGTGGGTCAAACACTAAGTTTAGTTTAAATGCTCCTCTAGTTCTCCATAGCATACGTAATAAGGGCCATACTTCGTTGACCACTGTATCAGCAAAGTTTCCTTGTCCCGTGTTACAAATGTTAAAATCAAACTGTTCAAATTCTATTTCCCTGGGTGTGCGATTTTTAAGCAACAAGGTATATGATTGCTTGATATTAGGCCTGCTAGTAAAGTCATGATTGTCGTTGTTTATCAAGTGTATTAAAAGAATGTTGAATATCTTTAAACGTACTAGCCTATGCACTTTGCTGTTGGCATAGTCATTAGTGATCCAGTTGTTTTCAAAGTAGTTCTTGGCTACATTAAATTTGCCCACAGCCTGTGCAATAATGGTGTCAGGTGGAATGATAAAACCCATGCCTGGTGCAATACTACTAATCTTGTTATTGCGATTGCGCCACACTAGTTGCATACTATCGTACAAGTCCTGTGGCCTTTCAGTGGGAAAGCCAACGATCCAGTTTGTAAATGCTTCTACACCCACGCTAGCACCGTCACGCAAGTTTTGTTCTATTTCGTCTACTGTAACACCTTTGTCCATGTCGGCCAGCACACGATTAGATCCTGACTCTATGCCATAGTTTAAGCTAAAGCAACCGCTGGCCACTAGGTCTTTATAGTAATCTAAGTCCATGCGTCCGTCACATCTGGCATAACCAGTCCAGTTAAGTTTCATACCACGTGCAACTACACCCTTAGCAAATGCTCTAAGTTCTTTTAAGTTACCATTAACTAAACTATCAATGAACCAAACAACATCAACACCACGATTATAGTACAAGTCTGCTAGTTCATCTATGATGTTTCTAGCCATGCGACCTCTGTACTTCCAGTAATGTGTTTCGCTACAAAATACACATTTGGCAGTACAGCCCCTGCTAATCTCTGCATTAACTCCATTGGGCACAGAATAGTCACTGGGAGGAAAATAACTATAGTCTGGACTTGGTACGCTGTCTAAGTCTAGTCGTTGTCCGTCTTCTTGTCTAAACCAAACAGGTCTAGGCTTGATTGATCCGGATTCAATTTCTTCCAATGCTTCTATAAGCATTTTTTCTCCTTCGCCGGAAACAATATAATCATATTCTTCGGGAGGTTGCCAATAGCTTTGATGACAGGTAGGCCCGCCTACCATAATTATCAAGTTGGGAATTCTTCTTTTAAGTTCCTTGGCTATCCATTTGCTAGCTTCTTCATTGCAGTAGTACAATGTAAGGCCTACCACTGTTGGATTAATCTCTACAATTTTGTCTATGTACTGTTGTAAGAAAGGTTCTACGTGTGGCTTTAATTCCTGTTCATAGTGTGGACTTCGCCACTTCCAATCTCTATTACCAGCCCATGGATTATAATCTAGTCCCCATGATTCATGATCCTTAAAGGCTTTGGCATTTAAGTCAAAAGCATGAGTTTCAAATCCAGCGGCTTTGGTAATTGCGGCCAGTCTTGCAACGTTGTAAGGAGGAAAGTTGTGTGCCCATTCGGGCATGAGCAAAAATACTATACTAGTTTTTCTACTGATATAATCAATGTTAACTGGGGTTAAGTTGCTTTGTGGTACTGCTCTAGCATAAGGCTTAATTGCTTCCAATGTAAGCCTGTGCTTTTCGTCAAAGTCTTCTTCCTTGCGTTTAACAGGATTAAGGTTTCTAATCTCGAATAGCTTTTTCATAGTGATACATTATATATCACTATAATCAGTTAACGAGGATGACGTTGTCTAACTTGTCTTACCTTTTTAACAGGCTCTTTGTGTATGACCTTTTTAACTTTTTGGCTAATAGGATCACGTTGGTACACAAAGTAGTGCTGTCCTTGTTTAACAGGAATGCCTAGTGTAACTTCGCGTCCATGGTAAGTGGCTTCTTGGACTCGGTCGCCTAAACCAAATCCTTCACGAATCTCATTTATTAATTCGCTAACGCTGGCTTCTGTATTAGGAAGTGTGCCTCTGAATGCATCGTCTATATGTGGGTCACCTTCTTCTACTGTGCCTAATGCGTAACTAAAGTGGTCATTACCTACATTGTTTATTACAGCCATGTACCACTGATCGTCAGATTCTGCACCTTTAGTAGTATACATAAACGCATCTTCGCCCATACGCTGTACTTTCCAGCCAGTGGCTTTCATTGCGCTATTAACTTTGTTAACTACTTGTGGCCAAGTTAACGCATTAACTAAAGAAGCTTCCTCTAAACCTTCAGTTAAGTCTTCAGCAGTAAATCCAATATAACTATCCCCATTCTCATCGCCTGATTGTATAACAAATGCGCCGCCCTCTTCTGATTCTAACTCGCCGATTTCCCAACCTGATTGTGCTAATATTTTTTCAACTTGCTGTTGTACAGTATTATCTCCGTTATACCACATACGGGCAAATTTGCGTAGGGTGTCTTCTTCATCTCCATCGCCATTGTCGTCAATTGAAAACTCTCTTAACAATGTTTTAGATATACTTTCTCTAGCGGACTCTGCAATGCCGTCCTTATAAAAAGGCTTAGAACCAATCTTAACAAGAACGTTATTAATACGTTTCATGAATTCTTTAGGATTGCCGTTAGCTTCCGAATGACTCATAGGTTGCATGTCTTTATTAATAACAGCATCGCCGGCCTTTTTCATAGCAGGTACTGTCATATCATCTAGAATATTTCCAACTGAATTGTTTAGTCTTTTTGCATGTAGCTCTAACATTTTGCTACCGTAAAACTGATTAATAGAGTTTTCTCCACCTTTGTTTAACCAGCCCGAAGTATGACGGCCAAATACTGGATACCATTTTCCAGTTGGGACAGATGCCTTGCCGCCTTCTCCTGTACTAATATAATATGGAACATATACACCGCCAACATCTACAACTGCCATAATTCTATCACCGGTGTTAACAATCTTAGATGTACCAGTAGCAGTGAATGCAGGAATGTCAACTAGACCTGACATTTTTTCTGCACCGGCTACAGCCTCTTTCATTGCCTTTTTCTTGGCTATGGCAATAGCGGCTTGTTGTGCAGGATTTGCGGCCTCGGTATGACGAGTTTGTTTAGGACCCTTGCGTTCTTTCCAACGCTTGTCCGTGCTACACCAATATTTGCCGTAGCCTTCTTCTAGACTTTCTTGTTTTACTGGCTGTTGTGCTCGATACCAAGCCCATGCTTCATCACTCAATTGTCTTGCACCCCATCTGCCCAGGCCACTGGCTTTATCATATATTTCTTCTGTGCCTGGTTTTCCCATATATGGTTTGAATCTAGGATCTTTGGCATATTCCTTTGCGGCCGCTCTGAGTTTAACACCGTCTGGGTCATATGCTTGCCATGCTCTATTAGCGGCCAACTCCATGTCCATGGACTCAAATATAGCCTGTCCAATCTTGGCAGGAGTAACTACATTTGATTCTTTACGATTAACAATTGTCTTGTGTTGTTTGATAATTCTTGGATCTAGTACAACACCTTGAGTTGGTTCATTGTGTGCAATCCAACCCTTGCCTGGATCATATACACTAGTAAAGCCCAAGTCTCTCAGGACTTTGTTCCAACGAACAACATTGGTTTCGTCACTTTTACCTAGTCTACTTAAACAATCATAGATAGTCCAGTAGGGTGTACCATCGTATTCTGGTTCGTCAATTGCAGATTGTATTACTTCGTCTGAGCAGTATTGTCTTAATGCTTGTTTTAGTTTGTTTGTATCAACTTCAGTTTGTTGTGTCATTTCACCTGAACGGTCATATTGAAACAACTGAATATAGGGATAGTTATCGCCCCAAGGTAAAGGCTTTCTACTATGAATCTTACCCAACACATAATTCAATGGATAGAAATATATGCCTTTAGGCGTATCTTCGCTGATACCTACTTGCGGGTTGATACCTAACTTGGGTTCGGCTGTCATGCTCACTGCCCAATTGTCTTTATCTCTAATATCCTCAGCGTAATTAATAAGGTCATATTTGCCAGAGCCGGCTCTTATATTACGTTCTGGGTTTCTACGTGCTTCTTCTAACTTAAACCCGTGACGTTTCATTAAGTGATATATAGGACTGCCTGGATTAGGCTTTTTTCCCGACTTTAAAAAAGCATCAATCATGCTTAATTCTTGTTGCTTGCGTTCTTCGTCGCGGCCAGTTACTGGGCTTGCGTTAGTGCCATCGCTGTCGTTATCTAACTCGGGTTCATAGTACCAGCCCATGCCCGGATCATCGCTTCCTGTACGCTTAGGGTTGTCAAACTTGAAATAGGCAATTTGTGTTTTACCCCAGTAGCCTTTGAATTCGCCAGTGGCATCATTCATGTCTTCTTTGTCAAAGTGATCAGCTTCAAACTTTCCAAAGAATTCTATGCTACGGCCATAGTGTTCAGGCTTGGGATACTTGTACGGATCTTCTCCGCGTTCGTCATCATCTCGCGGCCTGCGAGCAAATTCGTTTATAGTTTGTGGTTGAAAAAATTCGTTAAAGCGCATAGCAAAAAACCCTTGATATGTTATTTATCAAGGGTTTTAAGTAGTAGTCAGCTATTACTTGCTGAATACTGTGCGAGCACTTTGCATGGCAAGATCTTGCCATGGCTTGTAAAAAGCGGTGATCTTGTCTTGGTCATAGTGTTTTGCGAATTCGCCAGCTACACGCTTGGCAACAGTTGTTTGTGCTTCAACAAAAGTTTTTGTAAACTCGAAAGCGGCCTTGTTAACATCAGTAACGAAAGCGGTAGTTGTTTCTTTGAATAAGTCTTGCATAATTTTCTCCTATAAGGCAGTTAAATTTGGAACCCTATCATTAGGCATTCCGTTTACTACAAGCTGTAGTATAACATTATTTATGTGGCAGTGCAACATAAATTCACATCTTTTTTTAGTGAGTTGATACTAATCCAAAATTTTTGGTAAATATAGGTATATAAGGATAAGATATGTACGACAAGCCATTGACCAACTTAGACAATACGCTCTATTATGATGAAAACGGGTTGATTACCCAACGTGTAGGTATTAGTGGCGGATCAGTGAGCATAACGGGTCCTGTTACGATCCCGGGCACTATTACTGTAAACAGTACACCTGCAAGCCCGGTGCATGTACACTTGACGGAAATGGGAGCCGTTGATTTAACTACAGCAACAGCATTGCCTATTAGTAGAACAACAGCACCAAACAGTACGACGAATAGACTTTACGTTAGTCAAGAAACAGATGCAGTTTTGGCAGATAGTAACTATTTCTTCAACGTTGCAAGAAATAAGATTCCAGGACATAAACTCATTGTACGCAATGCGTTTAACCCTGATGTACATCAAGACACTGAAACTAGTGTATGGGTAGAAGGCGGCATTTATCCACACGGTGCGTGGACCACAGCACAGAAGCTATACGTAATTTCTACAAGTGCCGCGGATACAGGACAAAGTATATACATAGAAGGGCTAGACTCCGATTACAATATAATCACAGAAACAGTTACTACCACTGGATTAACAGCAAAACAAACTACACAAAACTTCTTAAGAATACACACCGCTACAGTAGTCAGTGCAAGTAATAACGGTGCTAACGTTGGAGAAATTACATTCCGTTTAGGTAGTGGTACTGGTACTGTAGTAGCACATATCCGTACAGGCTTTGGTATTACTAAACTAAGTCAGTACACTGTACCTGCCGGAAAGACTGCTTATATTATCTACGGAACGGCAACTAGCTTCCGTGGCGGATCAGGTAACATTGGTAGCCAAATACGTATGATGGTTAGACCATACGGAGGATCATTTATTATGGCTTATATTGCCGAAATAGTCAACGGACAGTATCGCGATGACTTTACTGCACCATTGGAAGTACCTGCAAAGGCTGACATCGATGTTCGTTGTCTAGCTGACAGTAACGGCAGTGTGTTCAGTGCAACTTACGAAATCGTTCTTATAGACAACTAACAAGTGACTGAACAGCAAGGTTCTTGCCCTTGCTTTCGCACATAATATCAAACTGATCATTAAAGCTCAGTGCCCACCGGTTAACGGCTGAGTTCCAGTAAAAGTTACTGTGTGCTCTGAGCTTTTGCTTTTTGTAACCAGCGGCCAATAGTGTACTGTGATCAGGTAGTGTGTCTGCACAATGGTCTACAAGAACATCTTCTCTACTAACACTGAAATGGCAAGTAGGGCGAACACCACGCCACGAATCAATAACCCGTTGTACCCGAATATCGTCCGGCTGTATGTATTCGCCTTCTCTAATCCAGTGGTGATGAATGTCCATGACAATAGGGATAATATCGCCAAGCTCAAGACAGTCTGTAAGTCCATAACTTATTTCTTCGTTTTCGACAGTAATACAGTTTCTTGCTTCTGGCGATAGTTTTGTGTAGGCGTTTCTGAAACCTTCTGTACCGGCTCGACCCGAGATGTGGACGTTGATCTTAAAGTCCTGAAAGGATTTGCCGTAACCCATGTAACGGGCCATATCCGCATGATATTCAAACTCCTCTATACTACGCTGAACGATTGCATCAGATGCGCTAGCCAGTACACAAAACTGACCAGGATGGAAACTGAGCCGTACACTAGTATTGCGAGCAATGTTACCAATGTCGCAAAAAACTCTACTAAGGTAATCCACAACATCATGCCTATGCCAAAAATAACTCCAGCTAGGCTCGGTATAAGCAGGCAAGAGATCACTGCTAAGGCGCACCATACGAAGGTTCGGTTCAAGGCTTCCTACTCTTTCTACTAGACGTTTTGTAGCCGCTAAGTTCTGGACCATCAGGTCCCATAGCTTTTGTTCGGCAACAGATTTAGTTTGTCTATTTAACCAACTGATAGTGGTTGTACCAGTATTGTATTGCTTGCAGTCGTCAGTAGGTTTAATGCCATCAACTTGACTTGGATAGTCAATCCACTTGCAAGCAAAGCCAATTCGTTTTGTCATATAGTTACATTGCCTGTTAGGTTATACATAAAGATTTCTTCTTTTGGAATGAGGTAAACGTTCCAGCCTTCGCGTCTATAATTCTTGTAAGCTGGTATAGAACCGCCCATTGCCCTATGTGTAATATCTTTTTTCTTAATAGCAGGTACAATAGTTATTGTTGTTGCATTTAATTTTAACACCTTAAAGGGAAAAGGTCTATTACCTTGGACAGCCAGCACAAAGTCACCTTGGTTAATGGCACGGCCCATCATATCCTTATGATGCCCATTAGGTTCAACACTGACTACAGTTTTAGCTACACTTTTCTTTTTAGCTTTTTTTGGTTTTGGTGGTGGTGATGGAAATGTCATACCACCGGGAAATGTCAAACCACCGAAAGGACCTGTGGTCATACGTGATGTGCGGCTAGTAGCCATAGTAATCTCCTTAGTAAATTAATATAAATTATACGCTATTGTTTAATTTGTGTCAATTTACTAATTTTTGGTAACTACTTTCCAACTGCCCCAGCAATGTTTAACGCCTTCGCTCTTAACAATCCAATCTATAGTAACAATAGCCAGCTTGACATTATCGCAACTAAACTCAATAGTAACAGGTATGTTAACCTTAACTGGGCGACTAAATTTTAAATCCATTTTTGCGCTAAGTGCATACTTGATATCTTTAAAATATTCTTGCTCAGTAAACTTGCTCCATACTAACCATTGGGGCAGTTTGCTAATAATAAAGCCGCCTTGTACTACCCCGTGAACTACATGAATTTCTTGGTCGTCACCGCTAATACGTGCAAAGTCTTGAACTTGCTCTAGCGTAAAGCAGTCACGGGCCACGAATGTAGTCATACTAGTATTATACATTAAAATTGAATATTAGTCAAGAACGGTAATTTGGGTAACATTCATGATTTTGAAACTGCGCCATTCCTGTTTGTCTGTACACCATACGCTGTATACATTTGGATTTTTGGCTTTGGTGCCTGTGCTTTCTACAATAGGAAATGAACCTTCTTTGAGAGTACAAGGCATAACTCGCTGTGAACCGTCTACTTTAGTGAATGTAACTTCGCACAGATTAGATCGCAATAAGTCTCCAATTGTTTCTGTACGTTGCTCTAGTGTATCCACGTCTGTAAATTCAATAGTAATCATTGTGTGTGGTCCTTGGCTAGTTCGTAAATCAACTCTAATTCTTGTTTGGCCTGTTCAACATTTGCCAGCGCGGCCTGCACACTGGCATGTTTTTTTGCCATTTCTTTCATGGCCGCTTCTTTTTCCATTTGTATCATAACCCAATTGACGGCTGTTTGTACTACCGGGCTTAGTTCAATGTTTGCGTATCCACCACCCAGTTCCAACCAAGATACACCATCATAGACTTCTACTCTATTCATGCTAGTATTATAGCGCAAGTTGCCCGAGCTTTGGGCTCCGGGACTAATATAAGGCATGTTGCCTTGATAGCAGTTAACTTGTAAAAAAGCACCGCCTGTAACGTTTTTAATCATACTACAGTATAACTAAAACAAACTTAATTGTCAAACGCCAGTGCTAGCTTCTATGCTAAAATCAAATGGTAATTTTGCCAATAAATGTTTGGATATAACATCGCCGTCAATTCGGCTAAGATCAGCTGATAACGGAATGTCATAGCAATGATCCATTTCACGTTCATGGTATATCATTACGGCACCATCTGGTTGCTGGTTGATAAGTTTACCAGCCGGGCTATCAAAAACTATTTTGAAGAAATGTTTAAGTGTATCCTTATCTAGTTCAGCGTCGCTGACAAGTCTGATAAAGTGATCAAATTCTTGTGTTATCATTGTGGATCCTTGAATAGCGGCCCTGAAACATATCTGTCTGAGCGTTCTGCAACTACGCCTTTATTTAATGCTGATATCATGTCATCGGTAATATAGCGTCTACGATTGGCATTACGCAAGAAAATGTTAACTTGAATAGGTGTATCTCCGTGTAGTTTGATCCAGTTCTTCATGCGATTGCGCCCTTCATGCCCTACTACTTTAGCCGGCTGTTTAAAATTGCCTTCTTCCCATTCAACTGGATCTTTAATGTCTAAAAAGGGATAAGCAATCTTACCGCCTGCGGCCATGTGTTTTTCTACATCAGCATTGGATTCGCTTTCGCCTAGCGGCGCGGCCAGCATTAAGAATGTGCTGGGCTTCATTTGTACTTGTAACCCAAAATAGTCCACATCTGTTCCCATGGGAGTTTCGCCCCATCCCTTAGGATCTAGTTCTGCTTCGTCCACTTGATCTTGTTTAGGAGCAACAAGTACAAACTCTTCTTTATGTTGTCTCATAGTCCAAGTCGGTAACAGTCGTTTGATCATTTTAGCATAGAGGCCTTGGCGTGAGTCTTCTTTGGCGCTGAATATCAATACTTCTAGTTTGCCTTTGTATTTGTCTAGGAATGCCCGCATAATATCAACGACTGTGCCCATAACTTCTGCGCTATTACCAGTCCCAGTCAAGCCGAACTTTTGTATTCTATCCAACTTGTTGCCATCGCGTTTAAATTCGACTTCCCACTGTCCGTCGGCTCCGTATGCATGAAACATGTAAGGTACTTTGCCTACATGAAAAGTTGCAATAGCTTCCTCACTGCCAGTGAACTCCCATTGCCATGTCTTGCCTGGTTCAAACAGTTCTGTTACTGCGCTGTCATTGCTTTCTACGTTGTATCGAGGATCAGTTGCTTGACGAGGCATATTCTTAGGTTGGTTAGGATCCTTGGGGTCAATATCAACTGTTTTCAGACCAATCTTTTTTAAACCTTTTATATAGTCATGTTCTTCTTTTTCACTGCCAAAAGCCATAATAGTACTCGGTGGCCCTTGCCCAAAGTCATGCGGCCCCATACCTTTTAAGTCTGAAATATGCATACCTAACTTGTACCAATCGTAGACGTCACTCACATCAACTCTAACTGTACCAGCTGGCATGGTAGGTTTGAACTCCGGGCCATATGGAGTGTCATTAGGATGACGATCTTCCGTTTGTTTAAATAGTTCTCTTAATCTCATTTTTTCTTTGCCTTACCAGCTTTCATATTGGCCAACCAGTGTGCTAGTTGACCTTTGCGCCCACCTTGCTTTGCAGTTTTACGCAGACTGCTTACACTGGCTTTGGTATTGATACCGTGACGTTTACTATCGCCTTTATCTTCTGGATGTTTTCCATCGGCAAAGTTTTCTGCTACTGGTTTTAATCTACTCAACTCATATATAACTAAACCATGAGTATCTGCTCTAAAAGCTCTATATCCCCATGCTCGAGAATAACGCTGTATTAATCTGTCATATAGCTTGGCACGACTTTCAGGATTTGGTTGAGGTTCATCTGGTTCATAATAAACAGTGGGATCTAATAATTTACTAGCAGAGAAAGTTAATTTCAATGGATTATGCTGTTTAATATATTTTTGTATGGCAGTTATTACAGTAGCAAATACTCGTTGTGCATCACCTTCGCCTGTAACTTCTTGACTGTTGTTTCTATAGAATTCAATTTGTACAGCTTCTTCACCGTCTTCATCTTGTTGTTTATTAAACATGATGCTTAGATTAGAACCGTCAGGTAATCTAGCTAACGCATCAGTATCACCATACTCACTGTCTTCCCATGTAAATGGATAAGGTTGATCAAATCCTTCATTAATAAGTTCGTGTATTCTCATTTTAGAATGTTACCGTAGTTACAGAAGCAAATGCTGTCCATTTAATTGTATTAGTTGCCACTCCGGTCGCAGTTATAGTTAGCACATCGCCGGTTACTGTTACTGTTGCGTCTAGTGTACCACCAGTACTGGCCAATGTTTCTTTGATTACTGATCCAACTAGTGTTAATATGCCACCGTTGTTAATCAGTAATCCTTTTACAATACTACCATAACGCTGTAGTGAGTTTGCACCTACAAATTTAACTTCAAAGCTAGCACTTGCACCAGAAGGAATATGAATCTTGTTTGTCCCTACAATTGTAAGTTCAGTTGGGATAGCATCTGTTGTTGTGCAAGTAAGAACATAGTTACTGGTATTTACTGTAGGATCAGCATCACTAATTATAATTTGTCTGTTGTTTACTGTTGTCTTACTATAAGAAGTTAACCAACGATTTGTAACACTGCCAATGTTATAGGTATCAGTACTTAGCGGAACAATGTCACTATTAATTTCAGCCGCAAATGTTACAGTATCGGTAGCCGCATTACCTAGTTGAATATTACCATCAGCTGTAATGCTACCAGAAGCATGAATGTTACCTGCCACATTCAAGTTGCCGCCGCCGATAGTAGTGTTACCTTGAATCTCGACACTGCCGTTACCCTCAGTGATTAGGCTAATTGTAGTGTTGCCGCCACCAGTAGTTGTAGTAATAGGACCACTACCAGTACCATCTTCGATATGTGTTACTCGTCCGTATGCATCAACAGTAACGTTAGCATAGGAATAGACTCCTGCTACTACACCGCTAGCTGGCACATCTATTAAACCAGACTGGTTATTATACAATAATGGACCTTGTACACTAATACTTTCTCTAGCACGAATTTCAGTAAAATATCGATTGATACCTTCTGAAATGTCAGTTGTGTTTCTAGGAATAGTTATTAAACCAGTCGACGGATTGTAGTTAGCAACACCAGTGGTATAGCTCAAACTGGCCTGTGCTCTTGCTTCGGTGAAAAAGCGAGCAGAGTAAACTTCAATTAATCTATCTGTTCTGGGGTTATACCTTATTTGTCCACTGATGTTATCGTAGCTTAAAAAGAAAGGTTGTATATCGTTATCGGTGACCGATAGACTATTACGTGCTCTACTGGTTAAGAAATATAAATTGTTTGAGCCTTCTTCAATGAAGTCAGTTGTTTGCTCATCTAGCTTAAACTCAACCCATTGTTTAGTAGTTGCTTCTAAGGGCAACTGTGGATCCCTTGATAATATCAAAGGTCCAGTCATTGTGTCCCCGGCACGTACAACAGCATTGTTGGCCAGGGTCGTAATGTTGTTTATAAAATTAGGGTCGTTACCAATGGCTGTAGAAATTTCCCCTAACGTGTCTAAGACGCCAGGCGCTCCCCCAATCAACTCAGTAACAGCAGTACGCACCCAACGGGTAGTAGCCACTACGTTACTATTTTCAGATTGGTCTGGATCTGTTACTTCTACTTGGTGTACTACAAGTCTACCCGTAGGGTCTAATTGTAAGTCGCCCCTTGATTTTATAATTGTTGTCATGTTTATTCTTTAATAATTTCTACAACTACGCCACCGCCTACTAACTCTTGTACAAGTACTTCTAAGTTAGTTACTACATCATGCCCTACCACTGGTACAACATCTGCTTCACTGTCCTTAATTAACCTGCTTAGTTTGACAACGACTAGTTCTTCGTGTATTTTTGCCATATCTCTCTCCAATATAGTATTTATTTGGATAACATCGTAGTGATGTTGTAATATTTATTCAATAAATACGTACATAATTACAAAGGCCGACTATGTTAGATATGAAATATATTGTATGGAGTACAGAAAACTATTGTGTGTATACCATGACTCCCAGAGTACTAACAGCAAATGCCCTGGCCGCCGGTGATGGAGATAGCATGGTTAGGGGAATTACTGTTAGTAATTCTGTAGACTATTTCAAGCCAACTGACCGAGATTTTTTCTTTAAGAAGATATATGTGATAAATCCCACTGTAAATTCATTTACAGAAATAGATCCTGCAAATGTCAGCGAAAGTTGGAAACAAAAACAAAAAATACTTAGGCTAAGACAAGAAGCATTTTTTAACTGGGAAACACATTTGCACAATACCATGGCTAGAGTAACTAGGCATTCATGGGACCACTTTGATGTAGTTGCTGAAGCAGAAATCGCCAAGTGCGACATCGCCAATAATCAATACACCCTTATATTAGAAGAATATGCACGTACACTAGGAGTGCCGGTATACCAGGCAGTTAAAGAACTAAAACTTAGAATAGAGTCTGATAATATTACCAAGTTTCGAATTGAAACTCTGGGAGAAAAATGGCGAAACAATATTAATCAATGTAACACCGCAGAATCAATAGAAGCTGTCAGACAGGAAATGGTCAGAGAATTTTGGCTTAATAGCTTGATATGAAATCTCTTTATTACTTTAATCCCTTAACTGTTAACAGTTTAAAAACTGCCGATGTAGCATCATGGCGCAAGATATACAATTTAATAGGCCATGCAGTAGGTATGAATGATAGGTCTGGTACGCTAGTACAGCCCATTAAACTGGCTATGCATGATGCTTGTAAGTTGCCTGTTTTATCTAGTCAATCTATAAGTTATGATGATGCAGTGGATAGTAGGGTAAGAGAAATTTATCAAGCCAGTGTTGAGCTTGGTAAACCAATTGGTATCATGTGGAGCGGCGGAATCGACAGTACCATGGTAGTAGTTGGTTTTATGAGAAACTATAATCTTGAAGATTTACGAGGCAGAATAAAAATCATACTCAGCGCCGAAGCTACATTTGAAAACCCTAAGTTTTACAAAGACTACGTACTGCCTAATTTTGAGTTTTTAAACAGCGAGCATACACCATGGATGTTTGACGGGTCGATAATATTAGTAACAGGCGAGTTCAATGATCAGTTGTTTGGCAGTGACTTGATCAAGTTTTATCTAACTCATCAAGGAGCCCAAGATTTAAATTCTAATTTTAATCGAACTAGTATTTTTAATCATGTCAATAACTATATAAAGGATGAGTCAGTGTCTAATATACTAATTGACTCTGTGCTAACGTCTAGTAGTCGATACGGTGTTCAATTAGAAAAAAACAGCGACTTTTTCTGGTGGTATAATTTTTGCTTTAAATGGCAAACGGTGCATTTTAGAATCTATGCCTTAACGTTTCCTAGCCAAATAGCCAACATCAGCAAAGAATGGGATCGTAATTACCTTTATCATTTTTATCAAACTGACAAATTTCAAATTTGGAGTATAAACAATCCACAGGTGCGATATATAGATGATTGGAAAAACTACAAATTAAAAGCCAAACAAAGTATATACGAGTTTAACAAAGACGAGGATTACTTTAAAAACAAGATCAAGCGGCCCAGCTTGACCACTGTATTCAATCACAGAATTTTAAACGAAGCAGTCACAGAAGACTTTACAATATTAGAAAAGTTCGATCCCGTAGACTACTACAATCCAGATAATTTATTCAAACAAAAAGCCCCCTAAGGGGCTTTTGTTAATTCAAAACAATCACGCAACTGTAACTGTGGTTACAATTCCATTAGCCTGGTTGTATGTTTTTCTTGCTTGGAAAGCGGCGTTGGATGTAGTTGCCGCTTGGTAAGCATTATAGTCAGACATACTGGTAAATGTCAACACGCTTTGAACTGTGTTAGCATCAACTGTAGAACCCCTAACAGACACGATGCCTGGGAATGACTTGTGCCACTCTTTTAGCTGAGCAAGTGCTTGAGCATTGTTCGCGCTCCACCATGCTTTGTCAGCGGGTTTAACTGTTCTTTCGGTTACTGTAATAGCCATATAAATCTCCTTTAAGGATAACTAGATGCATTTATTTATCAGTTTCCAAAAGTTCTTTATGTAAGATAACTTTGTAAACAGTCATTTCGCTAGCACCAATCATTAGTTTAAGCATAAGCAAGTCGCGTTCGTCATTAAAGTACATACTTAATGTATTCCACCAACTTAGTAGATCTTGCTTCTTAGAGTTAACAGATAGCAAAAGCTCTGTATTTCTACCTAGAAAATAGTCTTTTCTATCTAAATTAGCAAAGAATCCTATTAAATTTTCACGTAAAGACTTGACCTCTGATGTGGCCCTAACTTGCACCTTATAGCGATAGCCCTTGCAAAATCTAGACTGTTCAAATAGTTTAGCCCTAAACAAAGGCGTAGCCATCATGTCACTGTCAGCAATTTTAATCTGCTCTACATTATAAGGTACGTGAACTTCGATTAGTCCGTCTTTGAACTTTTCAACAACTGCCCTTGCATCGGCTTCGTCTTCTAAAAAGATGCTGACCCTGGAACTTTCGCTACGGGTTCTAATTTTAACTTCTAAGTCTTTCTTACAGAACTTAGTGATTTCTCCAGCCAAAGCTCTACCTTTGTACCATACTTGTCTGCGAATATCTGCACTCATGCCCCATACATTAACTTTCTTTTTAATGTTGTCTTTAGAACGCACATCGTATACCAGTTTAAAACACATGGTACTAAAGTAAGGGCGTTGCACATAAATGTGCGGTACTGCTACGCCTAAATCAATTGGCTTATTTTCGTTTTGACTCATTAAATTTCCATCCTGCTTTGGTACGAGATAGTTTGATGTTTAAGTTTTTATAGTCTGGACTGAACAAGATTTTCTTACTCAGAGGCTGTTTAATCTCAGAGGAGATCAAACGTTTCATAGGTCTCGCACCCATAGCTTCATTATAGCCGTTTTCAATGAGCCAGTCAACAGCCGTATCGTCCAACACAATGTTTAGATTGCGCTCTGCTAACTGTGCGTTCATTTCACTGACAAATTTGCCAACAATGTTAACAATAACAGTTTTATCAAGTTTGTTGAACTTGATGATAGCGTCCAATCGGTTACGGAACTCAGGAGTAAAGAATTTCTTTACGGCCGCATCTTCTGCACCCTGCACTTTGCCGCCACTAAATCCAATTGCATTTTTCTCTGCATCAGCCGCACCTAAGTTACTGGTCATAATCAATACAATGTTACGCCCGTTAACAGTCTTACCATCACTGCCTGTAACAATTCCAGCATCCATTAATTGCAAGAACACATTAATTACACTAGGATGTGCTTTTTCGATTTCGTCCAGCAATAACACACAGTTAGGATTCTTTTCAATCTCGTTAATAAGTTTACCTGAACCGGCTTGCCCATCGCTGTAGCCAACATAACCCGGAGGACTACCAATCAAGCTAGCTACTTTATGTTGCTCTTGGTATTCACTCATATCAAACCTAATTAGGCTTTGTCCCATTGCCAATGCCAACTGTGTGGCCAGCTCAGTTTTACCTGTACCAGTTGGGCCTAAGAACAAGAAGCTACCTAGTGGCTTATGAGGATCTTTCAAGCCTGCTTGTGCAATATATAATGCATTAAGTAGTTCGTCGATGGCATGATCCTGTCCGTACACGCCGGATTTGAGTTTACCCTCGTAGTCGATTTTACCTGCTTGTTTGTCATTAACAGTTGTCAGACGGTCCAACGGAATCTTTGTAATACTGCTGATTTCAAATTGAATTTCAGGAACATCGATAACTAATTTTCTGTCTGCATCTGGCTTAATACGCTGGCGTGCGGCACTGGCATCAATAATGTCAATGGCTTTATCCGGTAGTTGCTTGTCTAGCATATACTTGCTACTTAGATCAACAGCGGCATCTAGAGCATCTGCTGTAAATTTAATGTTGTGAAACTTTTCGTAACTGCCAATCAAGCCACGCAAAATTTCTTTACATTGTGCTACTGTGGGTTCAGTTACATCTAGTTTATAAAAGCGACGATTCATAGCACGATCCTTTTCGAAGATCTTGCGATATTCTTCGTGTGTGGTACTGCCAATGCAACGGATCTTGCCACTGTTTAATGCGGGCTTGATTAAGTTAGCCATATCTGCAGAATTATTACCGCCACTGCCTGCACCCATAATCATATGAATCTCGTCGATGAACAAGATTGCATTATCTCTAGATTCTAGGATGTCTAGGATAGTTTTCAATCGTTCTTCAAAGTCGCCTCGATACTTAGTGCCTGCTAACAATGCACCAATGTCCAAGCTGAAAATCTCATGGCCTTTAAGAATGTCAGGCACTTGGTCATGCACAATCTTATAAGCAAGACCTTCTGCAATTGCAGTCTTACCAACGCCCGGGTCGCCTACTAGGATCACGTTGTTCTTTTTACGACGAGCAACGACTTGCACTAAGTTTTCAATCAGTGTGTCGCGGCCGATAACTGCATCGACTTTATCTTCCATGGCTTCGTCGCATAAGTTCTTGCAGTACTTGGTAAGAAACTTGTCTTCATCCTTGCGATTATTTTTGCTGTTCTTAGTAGGAGTCTCAGCTTCTTCTACTTCATTTTGTGACTTGATGTAGTCAATTAGACTTTCTTTAGTAATGCCCTGCATGGCAAGATAGTATGCGGCATGACTTTGTTTCTCGCTAAGAATACTTAACAGTACATCTGTGATAGCAATAAAGTTGCGCCCGTTAAACAAGGCTTGTGTAAACGCACGATTAAAGCTACGTTCCAATGTAGTTGTTTTTCTGGGCTTAACGCTGTCGGCTTGAATCTTTTCTTGTTCAGCCAAGAATGTCATAAGCTCTGCGTGTAGCGCATTGGGGTCACCGCCTAACTTAGACAGCAAGTCTTTTGCTGTGTCATCTTCTAAAATAGCAAACAGTAAATGTTCCAATGTCACATACTCGTGCTTGTTATCAGAGGCTAAATTAAAAGCCTTGCTAATCATTTCGTGGATCTTATCCTGATCGCTCATACCGTTCCTTTAAGTTGGTTAATTGTTTTGTTGGAATCTTCTTCCGAGACTGCTGGGATTGAAATATTCAATCTAACCAACATATCGCCTTTTAATCCATTTGCACCATAAGGCATGCCATAACCTCTGAGGCGCATTAATGTTCCTTGCTGGGTACCTGGATTAATCTTCACTTCTAGTATTTTATTATCTATTGTATTAATTTGCAAGTCTCCTCCTGTCATAGCTGTCCAAACGGAAACTTTCTCTTCGATGATCAAATCATTGCCCACACGTTCAAAACGAACATGCGGTCTCTGTCTAATAGTTACATATAAGTCTCCCGGTGCCGCACGTCCGATTGCTTTACTACCCAGCCCTGCATATCTAATTCTTGTACCATCTTTATAGTCATGTGATAGTTTTAACTCTAAATCGTGTGTGGACATTGATGGTAATCGCAGACCTACCGAAATACTATCGCTTCTATACAGTTGTTCTAGGTCTACAGTAATGTCTACATGATAGTCTTGATTCCGTGGACCGCCTGGATTTTTGAAGATATTATCAAATGGATCGAATCCAGTGTGTGCATGACGTTGTCCAAAAACACTGGCCAAGTCTTCCCAATTAAATGGACTTTCCCCGCCCCAGTTTTGTTGTCCTGCAGATTGGGCATTGTGTGTACTATTTGGATTTGTTAGGGCGTCGTAGGCCGCTTGAATTTCTTGGAACTTTGCCGTGTCGCCGCCCTTATCTGGATGATGCTTACTAGCCAATTTTCTATAGGCTTTTTTAATATCATCGTCACTGGCGCCGGGCTGAATGCCTAATACTTTATAGTAGTCCATATTTTTTTATATTGTACTACTTATTGGTATTAGTGTCAATTTTTAATGCTGTCAAAAACCAAAGAGTCCTTTTTTCTTTTCGGTTTCCACAATGAATTCTTTGGCTATTCTGGATCCTTCAAGTCTAACACCGGGATCAGGACTTCCGAGCATTTCATTTATCAAAGCAATCTTAGCCATACGTTCCATGGTCTTATCTCGCGATAGAGATTTTTCAGTATCGGCTGTGGTAGTGGCACAACCAGTTAATGCCAGCACAGTTAGTGCAATTAAGAAAGTTTTCATTTAACGCTTTCGTAGATCTTTTTCTGTTCGTTGTACCATTCCTGCCAACCTTCAACTTTGGTCGAGCATTCATAGTATAAGGCATAATTCTTTACAATGACTTTTAACATTTCTGTTATGGCCACGCTGTCGCCTTCTATCTTTTTAAGTTTCTCACAACGCTCTGTTAGCACGTCCGGAACATCGGGAAACTTTTGTTTAACTGGTGCGGTACTTAAACAACCGCTTAACAACACAGCTAGTAATAAAACGGAATACTTCATTTCTTACCCTCCGCGGCTTTGTTTAAATCAGTAACAAAATCAACAGCCTTGTTGTGTTCGTCAATAATAATCTTAGGTACAGGACATTGTTCTACGTACCTAATTATTTCTTTGTCTTGGGTTACAACACGATCTATGTATTCAATTTGTGCCTTGGCTCGTTCTTTTACTACTTTTACTTTTTCAACAACACGCTCTTGAATCTCTACATTCTTCTCGGCAGACTTTTCTTCTGCTATTTTTATTTGTTCTTCTAAGTGACGAATCTTATCGCGCCATGCCATTTCAACATCCATTCCGCCTCGGAACCAAACACCTATGACTAGTAGTATAATGCCAAGGGGCTTTAGTATTTCTACATACTTGCCATAGAAAGGAATCCAGCGACCAAGCCAGCTTGCAAACAAGCCTGTTAGTCCTGCAATAATTATAGCCCAACAAATAATGCTTAATGCACTGTCAGGTATTAAACTGATCATCCATTGAATCTGCCACATGTTATCTCCGTCTGTATGTGATGCGACCTTTACTTAAATCGTAGGGACTAATCTCAACAGTAACCTTGTCATTAAGGCTTACGTTGATATTATTTTTACGCATCCTACCATTTATTGTAGCTAGTAGTAAATGGCCATTGTCTAATTTTACTCTAAACATTGCGTTTGGTAAAACTTCTACTACTTGTCCGTCTGCCTGTATTAAATCTTCTTTACTCATTAGTAGTTAAGCAAAAACTTAATTCTCTTTCTAAGTTTTTCTCTCTCTGCTTCGTCTAAATTGTGTCCATATAAGTGAGGCATTTGTGGCACTGTTGCCTCAAACTTTTCGCGTTCCCACTTGTACTTTTGACTATGTGTGTACGGAATAAACTCCCAGTCGATAATGTTTGTAATGTTACCGGCATCTTTGAGAATAGTATCTATAGTATCAAACATTTTGCGATTACGCTTCAATTCGATGAACACAATAAAATTGCCCGTCTCGTCTGGTGCTGGACTGTAATCGCAGTCATGTATACTATAATTGCCTTTGTCGATAAAGTCAACTAAATCGCTGGCCGCGCCCTCCTCTTTGGCGGTCAAACTAACAACAACTGTTCGTTTTTCATCACCAAATTTTGGCTGATAAGCATCCACTAATAGTGCAGGGAAAATCATTTTGTGTAAATCACCTTCAAATAAACTTTCGTTTAGTTGCTTGATTTTGTCACGTAGTTTGTAAAGTAAGCTGTTGTTCATAATTATTGTTGCGGAACTTGTTCTGGTGCAGGAGCTTGGGTCGCCGCACCCTGACCTTGCTGGTCAGCTTGTTGGCCTTGCTCCTGCTCTTCGGAATTACCTTTGACAGCTTCTTCCCCGTCAAGGCCTTGGTCGTATGCATCATCTACAGCATCTTCGTCAATTTCGTCTGTATCAACTGCACCAGTATTAAACGTTTCTTCGTCGATGAATCTGCGAGGCATTTCAATAGTAATCAACCATACTTTTTGAGTATCAGTTTTAGGAATACGTTTGCCGTCTTCCTTTTCCTCTAAGTCTTCAGGAGTTCTAATTTTTCTAGGAACTAGATAGTTGGCTTTCTTGTATTCGACGTGGCAGTCGTATTTGGTTAGACGATCAGCACCACTTGGGTCGGGCATTAGTTTATACGGATACATTAGAGTAACTGTTACCCAGTATCTGCTTAGTTTTGGTCCTTCGACGATCTCGCCGTATTTCCAGTTTTTGAATCCATATAGGTTAACCGTGTCTAGCATGTTCTCAAATTCCATGAGTACATCTAGCACAGTTTTGCTACCTAAAATGTAGTCTAAATTTTTATCAACTTCTTTTTGATGTGGCATGTTAATCCGTAATAATATACATTTCTATTTATCCTACTTGATTACATGCCTAGTTAGATAAACAGATATTGGCTTAAATACTTTTGGATGCTTGCATCCTATAGTAAGCATCCTTTACTAAAATTGGAGGTCGACATTGGCTAAACGTAATAGAAAGCCTGTTCTAGAACAACAGGGTGTAATTGAGTTAGACGTTTATCGCAGAGAGCGAAACAGAGAAGTGGAAATCCTCCCAAGAAACTTAAAGCAAGAGCAATACGTAGATCTATTAGAAAATCGCAAAAAACCCATAGTAATCGCACTGGGCCCAGCAGGAACGGGCAAAACCCTACTAGCCTGCTTGTATGCAATTCAAGAACTAAAAGCAGGACGTTGTAAAAAACTAATTATAACTCGCCCAGCAGTTAGCGTTGATGAACAGCACGGTTTTCTCCCAGGCACATTGGAACAAAAAATGGATCCTTGGACCCGACCTATCTTCGACGTTTTCGAAGAATATTGGTCAATTAAAACCATCGCATATATGTTAGAAGAAAAGACAATCGAAATTTGTCCTTTAGCCTACATGCGCGGTCGTACTTTTAAAGATGCAATTATCATTGCTGACGAGATGCAAAACGCAACGCAAAGTCAGATGAAGATGTTGCTAACTCGCATAGGAGATAGAAGTAAGATTATCGCCACAGGAGACTTGGCTCAACACGACAGAGGCTATGAAGAAAACGGCCTTTGGGACTTTGTTCAACGTATGGAACAAACTCGTAGTGATATGATTGGTAGCGTACAGTTCGGACACAAAGAGATCGAACGTCACCCTGCCGTAGCAGAAATTCTAAGGATTTACGACGAAGAATAAAATGCTTTGAGGTTAGTCTTTTCTAACCATTCATCACTAAAGACACCATCCACTCTAATGCTAAAAGCGGCCAGTGGATGGCTGTCGCTTCCATGCCAGTTGCTAGTATCAAACAGTGCTGTTTGATGCTTAACATAATGTTTTTCTCCAGTTTGTCCGTCTAATACATAAAACTGTTTTCGTTCTGGAAACAAGTTAATCCAAATAAATTGATCAGGTATTGCAGGCCTTTTTTCTGGACTCCAGTCTCTATGAAGACCGCATCCTTGTCCTTCGTCATTGTAAAAGATAATAATACGACCATGGTCTTTAAAGATACCTTGTGCATTGACCCAGTCTAGTATAGGTTGAAAGTCTTTGGCCCACGGAGTAAATGCAGTAGCTTCACCTTTGTCTTTATCGATATATCTATTACCTACAATATATCTCAACATCATACAGTTGCCCAGACCCATACTAGGAGTCATTAGCTTGATAAAAGCATAAGCCAAGGGATAATTTTCCTTAGCCAATGGATTGGTACTAGACCATAACGGACTTAGTCTGTCTGTAGCATGTTCCAATAGCGCATCGCTTAGTTCCTGATAAGGATGTAAAGGGACATGGGGTTCACTACCGTCAGGCCAGTTAAGAGGATCTCCCGCTGTCGCCGGCAATAGCTTACTGTAGTTTTTTGCAAAGGCCAAACAAGTAGCTTCTTTAAGTTTGTTCAAGCCGGCGATATCGACATACTGGTCAAAGTTTGCAAATGCTTGTCCGTTAATGGTCTGTATCATTAGTAATAATTTCGTAAATCTGTTTCCAGTTCTTAACTCTAGGGATCGCTGGATCAACAAAATCCATATTGTGGCCGTGTTCCACTAGTAGACTATTTAATCCTAGCTCATGACCAACTTGACAGTTTACAATCTTGTCTTCGATCCACCAGTAACCGCTATTTCTATAAGGTTCTAGTTCTTCGTCTTTGTCTGCGCCTGTGTCTAGAAAAACAAACTTTTCAAAAGCAGTAGCACCGAATAGTTTTTGCAGATTCATTTTACGTAGTTCCTGCGCGGCAGGATCTTTACTCAAGCTGGTAATACAATGAAAAACATATCCGTGTTCTTCGTGTAGTCTTTTAACATAATACATACTATCACGTAGTGCAGGCAAGAAACCAATGCTGGCAGACTCGTTAAAGATCTTAATTAATTTGCGGCCTTGCTCGTGGTCGATGCCGTATCTTGTACCTATGTTATATTTGAGGTGGCCGCCTTCTGTTTTGTTAAAGCCATGTGTACGCATCCAAACATCAAATGCATACTCCCAATCAAGCAGTACTCCGTCTGCGTCTGTTAAGATAATTTTATTCATAAGTAATTATAACATGAATTCTGAAATTTCGCAACCGGCTTACAATTCAATCTGTTTGTACTATGTTGTATATAAGTTGGATTGGCCAAATTTGTATATGAGTTTGCGAGGTTTAGCCAAACATTGGAAAGGTCCAAAAACAGTTGCATTCGTAGCCGAAGATAATGATTACGGATTCATGCAGTTCGTTAAACAGATATTACAAGATTGGACGCTATATCAAGTTCCTCCTGTCGAAACTAATCTAGAAGGCTATTATGATATAGGTTGGTATCGTCAGCAAATCCAAAAGTTATATTTGCCTACACAAATTAAACACATTGACTGGTTTATCAGTTTGGACTGTAAGAACATTTTGGTAAGGGACGCTGATCCTAGTAGCTTGTTAAACTTTAATTTGACCACAGGTAAAACTGAAATTAATATTGCCGGTGCATATTTAGAAACGCACGTTAAAGAAGGCATAGAGCAAGATCCATGGCAAAGTCAAATCTATAGAGAAGGACGAGAAGTTGTAGGTGGCTTTGATATTCACTTAGTGCCTTACACTATTAGTCCATGGGTATTCAATGGAGGAATAGTTAGGGGAATGTGGGAAAGATTACAGCCCGACCATTGGACAGATATGAAGTCTACAGAGTACATTCTGTATTGGTACACAGTAAATCACATATATACGTGGAAGCCAGATTTACAAATTATGGGCACGTGGAAGGACGAGCAAGGCAAAGGCAGTCAAATAGATCAAATACAGGACGGTATAACACTGATTTATAATAGCCACATTTATCAATTGGTTAAGTATGCTCAAGAAATTGTCAGTGGTCTAGTACAACGAGGTATACTAGAATTCACTGACATTGATCCTATTTTTAAACTGATACTAGATTGTGAAGTGTATAGAATTACTGAGGAGAAACCTCGATAACTTCAAAGCTATCTGCATCAAAGAACGTTACATGATACTCTTTGTCGCCGTACTTAAAATGATCAGTTATAAATCTTTGGTTGTTAGTTTGCATATACGGGTCTAGCAAACTAAGAATCAAAAACATACTGCGCTTCTCCTCGCCTTCTAGTGTTCGCTCGTTAGGCCTAATAATCCCAGCAGACACTAAAAAATCATATGCACTACTATTAGGCACGAGCGATTCTTTCTAGTTCAATTAGAGTGGCGCTTAGATTAATTTCAGGATCTGCACACATACTGTGACTTACAAGGCCTTCTCTAATCTTAAGAATACTCATATCTCTTTGGTCGTCACTGGCTCCCCAGAAGTCCAAGTTACGATACAAGAAACGATACATGTCTTCGTATTCGTCTAGACTAATTTGACTGCAAATAAGTGCCCTTGCTTCTTTGAGCTTGCCTTGCCTAAATAGCGCAACCATTTCTAGTCTGTAGTCTTTGCCGGAGTCTTCTTCTACTGCTGGAAGGATCAGTGTACCAGTGGTGCTGTGCTGTTGAATAGCGTTAATTGTTTTACGCAAGTCTGGATAGTGTGCTTTGATAAATGCACGAATAGTGTCTTCTTCAGCAACAACTTGTTCAGCAACTAAAATTTTAAGCACATAGACAAAGAACTCGTCTTCATTCAAGCTCTTAAAGTTAAATGTTTGGCAACGACTGTGTAGTGCAGGAATAATCTTTTGCGGATAGTTACAAGTAATAATAAAACGTACAACATTGGCATACTGTTCCATAACACCGCGAAGTGCGGCCTGTGCGTTAGGACTCAAATAGTCTGCTTCGTCTAGTAAGATAATTTTAAAATCACCAAAGGGCATTGTTTGTCCAAAGTTGGTAATCTTGTTGCGTACTGTGTCAACGTTGTTGTCACGACTGGCGTTGATAACCATTACGTCTGCAGGTTCTACATTAAGTGCATTGATTAGAACCTTGGCCAAAGTAGTCTTACCTGTACCTGCCGCGCCACTGAGCAACAATTGTGGGAGATAGCGTTCTTTGATCCAAGAATCAATCATCTTCTTTTGATTGTTGTCAATCCATACATAATCGTCCATTGTGCTGGGACGATATTTCTCTACCCATAATTGTTTAAGTTGTTCAGTTGTCATTGCTGTGCCCGTAAAAAAGTGTCTAGTACAATTATACATACTAGACACTTTAAAGTCAACGCAAATTTTATCGAATATAATCTAAATTTGTACCATCTGTGCTGGTACTGTTGCTCAATGTAGACGATGATCCAAATACATATTTGTTATCTTGGCTAAACGGATCTTGATAAATCTCTGTGCTAACCAATTCCTTATTGACAAAGCGCATGCCAATGACTTTGTTTTGATGAATGCGAGCTGTTGGTCGGCCGTACAAAATAAAGTAAACATCTTTGCCTTCAGCAATCAATTTGGTAATACACTTGATTGCATTATAACTAGTGTCAATCCATGTTTTGTTGTCAATACTGACTACAGTACTTGTGGCAAATCCAAAGCTGGTGATAAAGTAACTGTCAAATTGATTGTTAATACTGCTTACAAATACATCAAACTGTTCCCACTTTTGTTGGTCTAGTAAGTCCAAGTATTGAATGGTTCCCATTTCTAAAGAAGGATCTACCGCAATAACCACATTGTCTGTTCTAGCAGTCTTAGGATCAATCAAGTCTAAGCTAATTAGTTTTTTCTTAAACTGCATTGATAGTGCAGGAGTACAATATCCGCCACCTAGGTCGTATGCGGCATTGGCATTGGCAATAACATCAGTTAGAACGTTAAAATCTCCGCTAGTAGTTAACCAAGTGTAAATGCCAGTATTAGTAGCAGTCTCGCCTGAAATTTTCTTCAAGCCGCCTAGTGTAATACTGGTAGCTACAACATTGTCGATTAAGTCTGTACGTGCCATTAGGTCTTTAAGGTCCTGCTCAGTTTCCAACTTTCTATCAAACATGCTTTTAAATAGTGTCTTTAACAGAATATGCAAGTAAGGAACTTTATCACGAGATTGCAGTCCATTAACATAGTTAACCAGTAGTCTAGTGTTGGCCCAGTTTTCTTCGTAAAGGTTAATGACCCATTGATTAATAGGACTTTTATCTAACATTTTAATTGTATTGGCCATTGCACTGGCTTTAGTATCAATGGCATTGCTTTTCATGTACTGCATCCACGCTGTGCGGTTACTCAATTTAACTTGTGGGACAAGGATAGGCTTTTTAGTTGCTAACAGTACTAAAAGTCGTGTTAGTAATTCGTGATAGTCTTCGCTATCTTTGTTTAAGTTATTAATTTGTTCCAGCAGTTCGGTATTAGAGTACGATGTACCCTTGCTAACCTGTTTGACAAATTGTTGGTAAGTTTCATTAACTGCCATCAGCACACCTCATATTTAAAATTTTCGTCTATAGAACATTTTACAGGTCCTATTTTTAAACTGCCTACTTTTAATTTGTTATCTCTGTAATTTTCATCTTTGGTATACTCGAAGATATAATCTTTTGCAGGCCACTTGTAGCTTTCCAATGTGTCTCGTATCTTGTTATCGGGATTATTCATGCTCCACAATTGGAAATATTCAGTATCAAAGTAATGTGTAATACCACCCCATGGCAACATAACACTAGGATAAATGCGTAACTGTACGTTTTGATACTTCATGCTAAAGTTAATCCACCACATAACATCTTTAGTTTGCCTTAACTCGTAAGGTGCATATATCATTTGCGGTTCTAATGCTGTCCATAGTTCAGGACTAAAGTAATCCTGTGGTCGACCAAATAGCTTGCCAACTTTCCATGCATCAAAGAACGCGGCACTGCCAAACAACTGGTCACCGATTTCGCCAGTAATGTTAATATCAGCAAGACTAAGCAATTTTTTAGCATCTTGTACTAGCTTACATGGAATGCCTTCGCGTTGTAGCAAATCATAAAACGCAGGATATTCACCAATACTTTTGTCTTGCAACAAAATAACCAATCTACTACGTGCTCTGTGATTCTTTAAAAAGCTAACTGCGGCAGTGGTACTGTCGATACCCCCACTCCACATTAAGTTAATCTTACAATTGCGCTGTTCGGCTAATGCACCTAGTTCTTCTGCACGTAAGTCACATAAGTCCGAAAAAGACGTATTCATAATAGTCATCTCAGGAATAGGTGTTAGCGTCTTATATGCAAAGTCTCCGAATGTCAATGTATTTGTACGGTCAAGTATGTTACCTCCGTATAAGCTACACAGAGATTTCCAAAAAGGAGTATAATCACATCTGCAGGGCAAGTAATATGTTTTCATTATTGGCCAGCAGGGATAGGATCTGATTCATTGCCAGCTGGGTCTGTTGGTGCTGGCGCAGGCGGTGTATATGGTGCATTTGTCTGCACAACGATTTCGTAACCAATGTCACTTAGTTTACCGTAGATTAAATCTACTAAACTGCTGTCAGAGATATCTAATACTCCGTCGAGCTGAATTACAAATGTGTCACGCAAACGTTGGATGCCACTTAAAACTTCATAAATGTCAACTGTTGCTACAGTTAGTTTATTAATGAAGTCGTTTTCAATTTTTCTAATTTCAATCATGAAATACTCCTAATTAGGTTTCTTTAACTTTACATACTAGCACATTGTACTCAAATGAATATGAGTGAACACTATTAGCATCGTCACTGTATTGTGAACGCTGAAAGCGGAAAAATGCTTGATTGCCTGATGTGTATATAGTTATCTGACTGGCTCTTTCCAGTTTACCGTTACTCTGTACGGCTTGGTCAACTAGCAAACTGCCATTGGCCGCGTACCAGCGGTTAGTTGGCATTCTCCAATAGTTATATGTATTTGGTGTGCCAGCCGCGGTGCTACTAGTTAGTCTAACAGAACTTATGCAAAAGTCAACCGTTACGCCAGCCGGAGCTGTATAAATGGTAGTAAGACTGTCAATACCAGATGCGCTGTAACGTGTTTCGCTACCAGAGCCTTCCCTAGTAGGAATACTAAATGTATAACTAGACACAGTATTGGACACATTAATAGTTCCGTTTACTCTGCTATAAACAATAGGATGTGGTTCATATGTGTCATACTTAACCACTGCATTGGCGCCCGCGCCGCTAGTAATGTAGATTCTATCAGTTTGTGTAATAAATGTCATATCAGTTTGGCTCCAAACACTGTATTAGTTGGATAGCCAACAACATCTCCGTAACTGTTCTGAATACCGTCGTAGAAAAAAGCAACTCCTGTACTGACCCCGCCTGGAGTATTAACCAGGTTAATAGTTGGACCATTGACAAAGGCCGCGCCCGCACGTCCTGTATTGACTGGAACACTTCTGCTACGATAAACGGAATAGTTTTTATTCATGGTGCCCAGGTCGGTGATAGCTTTTAATCTATAGGCAAATGCTCTGCCGGCGTTAACGCCAGTAGTAGCAATGCATTGAAACGGTCTTCCATTTGCTAGTCTGAAATCTGTACCATTGGCTTGACCATATGTGGCTCCTGCGGCCGCACATACACTAGGCGGCCCGTAGGCCGCGGCATTGGTACCCACTTTCAAGTCTACATCCTCAATACCCAGTTTACTACCTCGAGTGTATGTTTTAGAAAATACCCAATTTGCTTCTACAGCAGGATCAAAGTATACACCTGTTGTGGTATTTCGTTTCAAGTACCACATGTCATATGTGTAGTCAAAATCATGCACGTCTTCTATTAAACTACCCCTATAGTAAGTCCATCCGTCGGCAGGATTGTACCATGATGTTTGATTTTCATTGGTAGTAGCCGCGCTGGTAGTGTCTTTATACCACAAGCCTTCTTTAAGCCCGTCATAACGTTCAAAAGCGTCCCAACCGATATTGAGTTCGTTTTGCTTTTTATTAAACTTCCAAACTCGGCGCAATGCGCCTGCTTCTTCGTAATAACTATTACTAGTTTCTGTATAACTGGTTGTACTGCCGCCTAGGCTATAACCAGACTTGACTTTTACATAACCCAAATCGCTATTGAACACGCCGTTATTAATTTTAACAACACTAGGCTCAATACGTACAGCACGGCCTGCGTCGGTTTGGGCCACTGGGTTAGTAATAACATAAACTTTAAGAGTGATAGTGATGGATGGCAATGAAGCACTATAGGAAAAATATTGTTCGTCTACATAAATTCCTGTAGAATCTGCACCTACAGTAATGTATCGTATTGTATCACCGTTGGGCTGTTGAATTACAGTTGTTCCGGTAATTGTTCTGTTTAAGTTTGTTTCAACTGCAATAATGTTAGGAGGGAATCCGCTGGTAGTATAGTTAGTTGTAGTTAGTGAATACTGTGCAGAACCATAACTAGGTTGTGTAACCGTACGACCTTTCTTCTTACCGCTGACCTGCGTTGGACTCCTGACAGGTAAAGTCACTGTATATGTTCCACTAGTGGTTGATTTTAAGTATCCAAAGCTACTGTGAAAGTACACCTCATTGATCCTGTTTAAAGGATTGGCAATAAGGTCCTGTGCACCAGTGCCGTTTGTTCCAGAATAGATAACAGAGTAAACATTACCGTCGGTATGCCTACCCATGAAAAGCGTTTTAGCCATTTTGTACCGCTAAGTCCTTATGTCTAAAGTAACCAAACATCATTCTCATATATGCTGGTCGAATTTCTTCTATGCAACTAAACTTGCCGCCTAGGTGATGTAAAATTTTATTATCGCCTAGATAAATTGCACTGTGGTTGAATACATGACTACCCACACGCATAGCAATAACATCGTGCTTTTGTAGTGACGTAACAGGATAAAATCCTGCAACACCACTAGTATTCAAGTAAAAGTTCTCACCTTTATTCCACCATTCGTCAAAGTATTCAACTGGCGGCATTTCAATGTCGAGTTCACGTTTGTAATAATCGCGCAACAATGTAAAGCAGTCCCACTTACGATGGATGAACGGACGTCCTGTATAAGGAGCTTCCATTTGGTATTCGATAGGAATACTAAAGTCATACATTGTGGTACCTTTACAGTAGATCACAATTGGTTTGTTATTGATGTAATTTGTTTCATCGCCGGTTACATTGGTAATAGACCCAGGGTGTAATGCATCCACTGGATATACTGTGGCGATTAAATCGTCTACCAATGGTTGCTGTTCTACAACCACTGCATCACCATTGACGTTTTTCAAGTAGACTTTATCTCTAGCGGAGTACTTGGTAGCTACTTCGTTGATTAATCCGTTTACTAATTCAATATTCATTGTTTGCCTTAAACTGTAATGTTAATGTACTTATTAGTAAAATCAATTACGAAACTGCCGTCTGGGCTTTGAATTTTACCAGAAGTCAGTGTGCCCATTGCGGCACTTACTGCGCTTAAATTAGTTACGCTAATCTTATCTGATGTAATAGCACCTGCTGTAATTTTAGCCGCTGTAATAGCGCCTGCACTGATCTTATCAGCAGTGATAGCATCCGAAGCAATCTTTTCCGCTGTAATTGCGTTAGCACTAATCTTAGCCGCGCCAATCGTACCTGTGACCAATAAGTTACCATCGATAACTTGTCCCGGTGCTACCCATGCGCTACCGTTCCAGAATCTGTTTTCACTCCAGCCACCGTTACTGTTGTATTGAGTTACAGTATCGTTTACTTTGTTGCCGCCGAAACTGGCAGTAGCATTAGTAGCTTGTGTATCGCTCCAGCTAGTGGCGCCTGCAATTGGAATGTAGAACTGCATAGTACCACGAGCACCAGCCGCGCCAGTTGAACCAGTTGCACCAGTTGCGCCTGCGGCACCAGCCGCACCTTGTTTGCTCTTACTTAATGTAAACAACTTGCTTAGAGTTGGGTAACCACTACGTGTAGCAGTAATTGTAACACCATGAGTATCTACTGTGTTGCTAAAACTGTTAATTGTTAATTGGCTACCGCTTAGTGTCCATTGTGCAGAGCTTGCACTAGACGCCGGACTTGCACTAAACGACCAGTTAGCAGTATCGTCTGTAGTTCCGTTGATTACTTTCATCGTAGTTACTGCCTGTGCCAATGCACCACTTAGTGTGTTACCGCTAGCATCACAGCTAACAGTTACACTTTCGTTGGTTAGGTAGCTGGTAACAGCTGGTGCTCCGCTAGCGCCAGTTGCGCCAGTTGCGCCTGCGGCACCAGCCGCACCACCAGCACCAGTTTTGCTCTTGGCTAATGTAAATCGTTTGGTTACAGTCGTTGTACTCTTAGTAGCGGTAATATCTACGTAACCGCTGTCTACTGACATGGCAGTAATAGCAATGTTTGATCCTGTTAATGTAGATGTAACCCCAGTACTGTTAGTTCTAGACACTGTCCAGTTAGAAGTATCATCAGTTAAACCTACATATACTTTAATATCAGTATTAACTCCGCTAAAAGATCCTACTGTGCCATCTGACGCGGCCGCAATTGTTGCGGCTTCATTAGTCAAGAACGCAGTAACACCTGCTTGGCCGGCCGCGCCGTTAGCACCATCACTGCCCTCGCGTACTTTAACAACAGTAATAGTGTCGGTGTAAGTACCGCTAGCATCCGTAATACTGGCTTGTACAGTTACAATGTCAGTACTCATGTTGGCATAGGTCAATGTACGTGTATTTCCAACCCCAGTTAGTGTAGCAGTACCACTAGTTACAGTCCATGTTGCTGTACCAGTTAGCGCACCTGCAGGAGTTGCAGTAAAAGTAACACTAGCAGGACTGTTTGATCCTGTCTTTGTTACTTGGAATACTTGGCTAGTGCTTGTTACAAACAAGGCCTTAGCGTTAGTACCAGCCGCACCCGCCGCACCTGTAGCACCTGTAGCACCTGTAGCACCAGCTGGTCCTTGAGCGCCAGCCGCACCATCTGATCCTTTTGTTAGATAAACAGTCCAGCTAAAAACACCACTATTGCTTACTAAAATATAACTGTTGCCGTCTGTGGTATTTTTATACACAGCGTTTACACTATATTGGTTTACGTTAGGAGCAGTACTAAATGAACCAATGTAATTAATAGCAGGAACAGCCGCGTTAGTAGCCAATGTACCCAATGGTACACTACTACCTTGAACTGTAATATCAGAACCTAGTTGGCCACCGCTGGTAATAATTGTTTTACCAGTGTTGTCCTTAATTTGAATACCGTATACGTTGGCGCTGATTTGTCCAATAACCACACGGTCGTATGTACCATCGTTAACAACAATCTTTCTATTAGGTCCATCCAACTGTACGTTGTTACTACCTAAGCCAATAACATCGCCTAAGTTACCTGCAATAATCTTGTCAGCAGTTAACACACCGTTGAACTTCATACGTGCAGGAGTCGAGCTCAAGTCAATGGTAAACGGAGCAATAGGACTTGCCGCGCCAGCCTTATACAGGCTAAATGTATCTGCTTGGATAACAAAAGCACTAGTTGGTGTTCCGTTAGACATTGTACTTGCTAGTCCGAAGCCGCTGATATAACCGTTGTTGTCTACCTTAATAGCATACTGAGCACTTAGGCCGTCAGTTGTGCTGGCTAATGTTTGAATACTTGTGCTATGTCCATTAACTGTACTAGTTAGAGTTGTGATCTGACTGCTTAGTGCGCTGTCAGCAGTTGTACGTGCTGTTTGTTCAGTAACTAAGCCAGCCGCAGTTGCAGAGATACGTGTATCATCAGTTACTACCCATTGGTTAGTAGTACTATTGAAGTAATATACTTTGTTACCATTGGCAGTGTCAAACCATAAGTCACCTTCTTTGGCAATGCCAGTATTAGGACTTGTACTTTGACGATAAATTTTACTACCCGAGCTGGCAACCAAACTGTTAACGCTGGTAGCCAAGCTACTGATAGCATCGCTACGTGCTGTTTGTTCAGCTTGGATAGCCGCTGTATTGCTATCAACTACGCTACCTAGCAAGTTAATGCTTTGTGTTAGTGCGCTGTCCGCAGTTGTACGTGCTGTTACTTCATTTTGAATAGCTGTTTGTGCGTTACCAATGCTAGTACTCAATGTAGTAACTTGACTAGCCAACGCTAGCCGTGCGTTTGTTTCTGTTGTTGCATTGGTATTAATCTGCGCCAAACTAGTATTGGTGCTAGAAGTCAATGTGGTTATTTGTTGACTTAAACTACTGTCGGCATTGGCACGAGTTGTAGCTTCAGTTTGAATTCCAGCAAAGGCATTGTCAACACTGGCACTTAATGTTGTAATTTGTGTGCTCAATGCGTTATCTGCACTAGCACGAGTTGATGATTCAGTAGTGATACCTGCAAGTGCATTATCTGCTTTAGCAACTACACTATCAATACGTGTGCTTAATGCACTGTCTGCTGTAGCTCGAGTGTTAGATTCTGTTGTAATTGCGGCAGTGTTGCCAGCTACTGTAGATTGTAGCGTGTCGATACGTGTACCTAATGCGCTGTCAGCATTTACTCTAGCAGTTTGTTCCGTAGTAATAGCAGTGGCGTTACCGTTAACACCGGCAGTTAATGTATTGATCTGCTGAACCAAACTAGTATCACTACCAGTCATAGTGTTAATTTGTGTTTGCAATTCTGCAATGCTGTTGCCAAAGCTAGAACTAATTGTAGTAATTTGATTTGCTAAACTAGTATCTGCGCTAGCACGAGTCGACGATTCAGTTTGTATAGCCGCATTAGCAGTGCCTACACTGGCTGTTAAAGTTTCGATGTCACTGGCCAATGCATTTAGGTCACTTGCCTGGCTTGTTTGTGTGCTGTTAATTCCAGCCAAACTAGTGTTAAACGTTGCGGCTTGGTTGTTAATTTGCGTTGTTAATGTTTGTACAGCGTTACTACGAGCCGATGCTTCTGTTTGGATGGCCGCTGTATTACCTGCTGTAGTGGCACTTAACGTATTAATCTGATTAGTTAAGCTACTGTCGGCATTTGTTCTTGCACTTTGCTCGTTGGTAATAGCACTGGTGTTGGCCGCAGTTTGGGCAACTAAAGTTTGTACTGTTTGCACTAAACTACTGTCTCCACCGGTTACTGCGGTAATTTGATCCTGTAGTTGTGCAATGCTACCGTCAGTACTAGCACTCAACGTAGTAATCTGTTCAGCTAAACTTTGGACTGCACTGGCTCTAGCAGTTTGTTCTGTTTGAATTGCGGCCGCATTTGATCCTACACTAGCAGATAGTGTATTAATTTGTTGCGTTAAGCTAGTATCAGCAGTAGTTCTCGCAGTTTGTTCTGCAACAATGTTGGCTTCTGCCGCGCCAGTTCTAGCAGTTAATTGCGTAATCTGCTGGGCTTGTGCGCTGATTGCAGTGGCTTGAGTATTTTGTGTAGTTTGCAAACCTGCAACGCTGTTGTTTACGCTGGCAGTTAATGTGGTAATTTGTTGACTTAAACTGCTATCACCCGACTGACGAGTTTGTTGTTCAGTAGTAATAGCCGCTCCACGTGCGGCCGCTTCTGCGGCCAAAGCCGCATTGAATGTGCTGGCCTGTTGTGTAATAGCTGTATTACGAGTCTGTGCTTCTGTGGCCAAATCCGCCGCACGGTTTGCGGCTTCTTGTGTTATACCTGCTATACGTGCGTTGGCTTCTGTAGTAATAGCTTGGTTACGAGCTTGTGCTTCTGCAACTAGTGCCTGTGCTCTTGCCTGCGCTTCTGCGGCCACAGCATTATTACGTGCTGTTGTTTCTGCTTGTAAAGCCGCATTACGTGCCGCGGCCTCTGCGTTAATTGCAGTTACCCTATTTGCGGCCTCAGCGGCTAGAGCCGCAACTCTATTGTTGGCTTCATCACCAAACCGTTGATTTAATTGTTGTATAAAGCTGTCGGCAAGTTGGTTTTCGGAAATAGCGCCATCTAGTAATGTTAGTAACGTTGGTAAGTCAACGCCTCCGCCACCGCCACCGCCGCCACCGCCACCAGCGCCGCCCACTAAGTGATAGTTAGTGACACCTTCCTGGGTAAAGTATGCATACAAGTTACCAGTCGCCGGGCTGAACCACATGTCGCCTTCAACCGGAGTATACCCTGGTTCGTCTGTAGGTAAACTTGCGCTAACTGTAATTTTACCAAACGTTCTCCAAGAACCGCGGTCATAAACTCTAAGTCCGTTCTTTTTAGGATCGTTTACATCTTTTCTAAACCATAGTTGCCCTACTAGAGGATTGGACGGAGCTGTGTCACTAGCAAAGTTCTCTAACATGTGAACGGTGTTTTCCATCACCTTTTCACCGTATGTAGGAGCATTTCTACCAACAATCGCTACACTTGTAGATTCGTCGATTGCTGTGTCAGCTACTGTTGTTAGTACACTTCCGTCTGTTAAGTTAATAATATATGCCATATGCGTTTGAACCCAATCAATATCTAGTATTTATTCGAAGTTTGGATAGCAGTATCTATCCAAAAAGCAGGGAAATAAATACTGTTTTAAATATACTATGGAAAATCAAATATCAAACGAATTTGTCCATGAGCTAGACATTGGCTTAGACACAGAACGTATACTGCAACTTTATTTTAGAAAAAGAACTCCGGGCCAGCCGTTTCTCAGCTTGCCTTATATTGCTGATCCTTATTTGATTTACCTGCACGAAAAATTACCAGGCTTGGCCAAGTATGTTAGTTTTTTCTGGACCACCACAAGCAAATACTGGCCCGTACACTGGGACACGCCTAGTAAGACCAACTTTGATAGAAAATGTGCGCTAAACGTTCCCTTACAGAATTGTACAACAAATACAGATACTATATTCTATGCAGACCCCGATGACGATGTAAACGAATACCACCATGTGCCGCAAAACAACATTGTGGTAATTACGGGACCATTAGAAGAAAAGTTTAGGTTTCAGTTTACTCGCCCCTGTATTTTAAATGTGCTCAAGCCTCATGCTGTAATAAACAAAGGTAGCACAAACAGATTACTAATGAGTTGGAGCATAGAAACTGCATACAACCAAACTGTCAAGGCTTATAAAGACTTAACCAAATTAGACTATCGTGAACAAGAACCGACCAGACAATCCGCACATTGATACTAAGAATATTCAATGTAAGCACGATATCTATTTTCACGAGATAGAGGACTTTTATATAAGTCCTCAAGAGCAAAATAGGATCTACAATAAGTTTTTTAACAATATAACACACTATGTGGGAAACAATGTAGATTACACCGACGATGAATTCTTTGTAAAAACTAGAGAAAAGTATCCTTTTTTAAGTGATAAAGTTACATTTTCTTTTACTAAAGCAGGCACTATTCCCCTGACGCACATAGATGCACCTCGTAACTGTACATTCAATTTTCCTATACACAATTGCGGTGGCGGCGCACCAACAGTTTGGTTTGATTTACCTGGACTCTATCATGTAAATTTTATGGGCGAGGGTGTATACGGATACTACACTATTATGGGTAAGAAAACGCCCATGACGTCATATACTTTGGACAGCGAAAAAGGCAAAGCCTGTTTGTTTAGAACGACTTTGCCTCATTGCGTAGTTAATCAGTCCAGGGACCAAAGAGTTATAGTAACTTGGAGTGTTGACAACTATAAGTTACTAGATGACGTTATTGCTGATCTCAAAAGTCAGTAATGTCTTCCATAATATCTGCTGGTTTGCCGTCGGTAGATATCATCATAATACAGTTTGGATCAATGCGATGGAATTCAAACTCCTTGCCCTTGCCGGCTAGGTCAATCTTACTAACAAAACTCCAGCGTCCGTGTTCGACCATGACCCAGTCACCTGGTTTAACGTCTGTTACGTTTTTACCAACTTTCCAGATTTTAGCCCAACGTGGACGGATACCGTGATCCTTGCCGTTGTCGTCTCTAAGAACAATGCCGCCACTAGTGGTTTGCTCACCAAATAATACTCTACCCAAAATGGTATCGGGCAATGGATGTAAATCTTTAATTGTCATGTGTGTCTCTCTTGTGTGTTATTTCTTTTTAGATTTTACTGGTTTTTCTTCTACTTCAACGCTACCGTCTGCAAATGTTCTTTCAACAA
>Ga0222712_10000859_pt1 | contig 38936 bp, 30 predicted proteins | sample C33_657DmetaG_FD_165043 | JGI IMG/M metagenome (GOLD analysis project Ga0222712, IMG submission 165043) | Estuarine water microbial communities from San Francisco Bay, California, United States - C33_657D | ecosystem: Environmental > Aquatic > Marine > Unclassified | place: USA: California... | reverse complement strand
CAATAGAACATTTAATAATTTTACTTACGATGACCAGACAGATAATTATGTTCAGGATCATTATCAGCTTTTATACTCCCATACATTTTCATCTGTTTTTTCAGCCAATACTGCGCTGCATTATACCGAAGGACGGGGCTATTATGAAGAATTTAAGGAAGATCAAAATCTTGCTAATTATGGTATCTCACCATTCCCAACAAGTGGAATTTCCATCTACAAAAGTGATCTTGTAAGGCGGCGTTGGCTTGACAATAATTTCTATGGTTTAACGTATTCGTTAAACTACAGACCAACAGGGAACATTAGCTATACTCTTGGCGGAGCATATAATGAATATGATGGAGATCATTTCGGAGAAGTGATCAGAGGGCAATTCATTCCGATTGGAAATAGCATAAAACCTTATTACAAAGGAAATGGTTTTAAAACTGATTTCAATTCGTTTGTCAAAGCAGAGTTGAACATTAGAAGTTTAAGCTTGTTTGCTGACCTTCAATTCAGAAGCCTTAATTACAAAGTGAATGGTACCGATAAAAATAGGATGAGCCTTGATCAGTTTGATCAGCTGAGTTTCTTTAACCCTAAGCTAGGTTTCAATTATAAGTTAAACCAGAAAAATAATATCTACGCATCTATAGCAATCGCTAACAAAGAACCCAATCGTGATGATTATATAAATTCAAGCATTTTGAACAGACCATCTGCAGAAAGTTTACTAAATATTGAGACTGGCTACAGGCATAGGGATGAAAATTTCATTGCGGGAATTAATGCGTATGCCATGTATTATAAGGATCAGTTGGTTTTAACAGGAAAGGTAAATGATGTAGGTGAGTATATTCGTCAGAATGTTGAAAAAAGCTATCGATACGGAATAGAGATGGATACTAAAACACAGATAAACAATCGTTTATCTTGGAATTTAACCGCATCTTTAAGTGCAAATAGAATCGAAAATTTTACTGAGTATTCAGATGATTATGACAATGGCGGACAAATCATAAGCAATTATGAAAATACTGCTCTTGCCTTTTCGCCAACATTTATAGGCTCAAATGAATTCAGTTTTCTGCCATACAAAAAAACAGAAATTGCTTTAATCAGCAAATATGTATCTGAGCAATTCCTTGACAATACATCTAATTCACAACGCAAACTGGATGCCTTCTTTGTGAACGACCTACGTTTAAGATACAATACTTCATTCAAGGGATTAAAAAATATTGGATTAACGCTTTTGGTTAATAATATATTCTCAGAACTGTATGAAGCCAACGGATATACCTTCAGCTACATGTATGGAGGAGATTTTACAACTGAAAATTTCTATTACCCTCAAGCAACCCGAAATTTCCTACTTTCATTGAGCTTAAAATTTTAATAGCGTTCAGTCTCAAACCTGATAGTTTAATAAACCATTATGAAAAAATACATTTCTAAATTTCACTATCTGACACAGGATTTGCCGCATCGAACTCATATTGAACAAACAGAAATAGCCTGTACAGCAGGGGCAAACTGGATTCAATATCGTTGTTTTTCAAAGGCTGATGAAGATCTTATCCGGGAAATACATCAAATAGCGTCCATTTGCGATGATTGGGGGGCCACACTAATCCTTACTGATCATTATCACTTGCTCAACCAGGTAGATGCGCAGGGAGTTCATATTGAAGATATGCATGCCAACTTTGCTGCGATTCGTGAAATAATTAGTGACGAAAAAACATTGGGAGCCTCTGCCAATACACTAGTAGATATTCAAAGAATAAATGCTTCAGGAGTGGTAGATTATGCAGGATACGGACCATTTGCTGTCACAAAAACAAAACCGAATGACTATCCACTGCTGGGAATTGACGGCTACAAGAAAATTACAGATACCATGGCAGAATTAGGAATAGACCTGCCATTGATAGCCGTTGGAGGCATTAATTTGGAAGATACTGAAGCCCTAGTAAACTCCGGAATTTATGGAATAGCAGTTTCTGCAGCCGTAAACTCTTCAGATTTGCCGGGAAAAATGATTAGAGAGTTTTACAAAAATATCTACTAAAGCAAAACATTGAAAAGGCTTTGTTACTTTTGATTCATGTCATCACATCACATAGTTCGCGAGAAACAGGAGCCAGCTTTACTGATCATGAGCCTTGATGGTTTTGAGAATGAAAATCTGGGACAGATACTGGAATGGAGCCCAACAGTTATGGTTCATGAGGCAATTTACGAACTTGTTGATTCGATGGCATTAAAGGTTGATGCGGTAGTAACAAAAGACCCCCATTTTAATACACAAGAAAGTACCAGGCTCATACTGACAGACACTGAACCGCTTGAGGATGGACTGAAATTTCTGGTTGCTGAGAAATATCCAGCGGTAAATATTATTACCAATCAGTTTGTTTTAAAAGACTATGTCCTGTTTGTAGATGATCTGGATATTGTGGTATTCATTGGAAATAAAAAAATATTCCCTGTACGATCTGGCTTTAGCAAATGGCAACCTGACGGCGAAGAAATACAATTACTTCATGAGGTTCAAAACCTGCGTACCAGCGGCTTAGTAAAAGAGGAAGACCGTATCATGAAAACAGAAAAAGACGGTTTCTATTCCCTGAATTTTGATCAGCCCTTTATTTTTATTTCAGAATCTATTTAATATGATTATCAGAAAAGCGGCAGAATCTGACATTCCGGCGATTAGTGAACTTGCCGAAAAAATATGGTGGCCAAGCTACCGGGATATTATTTCTGATGAACAAATCAGTTTTATGCTGAATGATATGTATTCGGCAAAAAGCTTAGCAGAACAAATACGTTCAGGGATTGAATTTCTGATTGTTGAAAGAGACAAGCTTCCACTTGCTTTTGCTGGATACTCTCTGACAGATCCTGAAAACCAAGTCTATAAACTTCATAAGCTTTATGTTCTACCAACAGAACAGGGCAACGGAATAGGTAGAAATTTGATCGCACAGGTTTCCTCCTTAGCCAAAGCAAAGGGAGGAAAAATCCTTGAATTAAACGTAAACAGAGGCAATCCGGCGCATCATTTTTACAGTAGGATTGGTTTTGATATCTACCAAACTTTAGATATCAATTACCATCATTTTGTATTGAATGATTATGTGATGAGGAAAAAATTATAAAATTTTGTCAACCTGCTGAAAATCAGGATCACTGATTCAATTTAGGAATCCTTTTAGGTGTATCAGTTCCTGCAACAATGCTTCTTGCACTTAATGCGATAGCCTTTATTGTAGCCCAGATATTGGATACGGCAAGTGTTTCAAATTCATCATTTACAGTATGATAGAACTTATCTATATCGATCTCATCAGTTGAGATAGTATGAGCTGGAACTCCCAGAGCGGCAAGTGTTGCATTATCACTGCGATAAAACAAATTTTGCGTTGGGTAAGGATCTGGATGAAATTTAAAATCGGTTCCTTCCAGGTTTTTCTGAAGTATTTCGCCAAAGTCTGATCGTTCGTATCCTGTTATAAATGCAGCATTCTTACCAAATTTCGATTGCTTACCAATCATTTCAATATTAAACATGGCTACTACCTCATCCGGATTCAGTAAAGATGAAAAATGACGGGCCCCGAAACCTCCAACCTCTTCTGCAGTAAAGGCAACAAATATCAGCGTACGCTCATTATTGTTTAATTTCTTATAGTATTGTGCCAAAGAGATCACCGCAGTTGTTCCAGAAGCATCATCATCTGCACCATTAGCGATAGCATCGCCATCAACAGACTTCACAATACCAAGATGGTCGTAATGAGCAGAAATTAAAACCAGTTCTTTTTCTTTTGATTTTCCAGGAAGCATTCCTGCAACGTTAAAGAGTGGAAGCTCTTCAATACTATTAGAGGCATTTACAGTGTAAGAACTTGCATCAGATTCGCCTAATACAAATACTGCAGCACCTGAATCCTTTACTTTTTCAACGATTCTGCCTCTAGACGAATTGTCTTTCAAACGTTTAAATATGGCAGCATGCTTAGTATCAACCAACACCAAAACCTCCGTTTTCAGGGCAGAAATTTCTCGATATCGCTGAATAAATTGTTCTCCAGCAGCAATACGGATAATGGTATTGCCTGAGGTGTTGTTAAATTTTAAAGAAGGCAAATCTGATATGGCCAATACATTTTGCTGATCAACAGGCTTTCCATTTATGGTGACGTTTATTTCTCCGGATTTAATTCGCTTTACACTAAAATCTTGCCTAAAATCAGTATCACCACTTAAGGGTTTTAATCCGATCTGCTTAAATTCATTTTCAATAAATTTCGCTGCCCTGTCAATACCCGGGGTAAAGGTACCTCTTCCTTCCATTTCATCAGAAGAAAGTGTTTTGATGATACGGGCAACATTAGCTTCTTTAATGATCTGTTCTGGTTTCTGAGCTACACATGATGCCAGAAATAAAATGGCGATAAAGCCTGCGTATAATTTTTTCATAGTATTAATTTAATCCAATGAATCAATCTATTGGATGAATTTATTGCGTTTTTATTTAATTTTTGATGATAACCAGTCGTTTTTGAACCTAATTTGCTCGGAGTTAGCCTTCTCATTTTTTAGTAGTTCAAGAATATTACTTTCCCTGAGATTTAGCGTACCTGTTTTAACTTTTCCTTTATGCTCGAAAGTTACAGGAATACGTTCTCCAGGCTTATATTTTTTAAGAATATCATCCAAATTACCGTTCAGCGAATCGTCTCCGATCTTTAAAATATAATCACCCATATCGATACCTGCTTCATAAGCTGCAGTTCCCTTTATGGTTGGTGAAACAACTCGACTTTTGCCATCAGCCGGATTAACATAAAGCCTTAAACTACCAATACTTGCCTTTCCGGGTTCAGCTTTCCGAAGTTCCAGCCCGGCATGAGCAAGCAATTTAACATAATCGTTTTTCTCGGTACCAAGAACATACCTAGTAAAGAAGTCTTGTGCAAACCAATTATTAGTTAGTGCACCAAGCACATTTTGCAGATCCGAAATTGAATAGGGTATTTCTGTTTTGCCATGTTTTTTCCAAACCGCCTGCATAAAATCGTCGAGGGTAAGTTTGAATTCTGAGCGTAAACGAAGATCAAGGCCCAGTGCAATAAAGGCGCCATAGGTATAGTAGGAGGTATAGGTATTGGCATAATTATTTCTGTCTACAGAAACACCTGCATCCACAAAAACGGCTCTTCTGCTCATCTGGCTTGCTGAAAAATCAGCCGATCCGGGATTATTCAAGACGCCATTAAGGATCCCAGAAAGTACGCCATGAAAATTTTTATCTGAAAGAAAGCCCGCTCTTTTTAAGATTAAGTCACCGTAATACTGTGTAAAACCCTCTGCAAACCAAAGTTCAGAACTCATATTGGCATGCGAAAAATTGAATGGCTCCAGAGTTTTAGGACGAATACGTTCCACATTCCAGGAATGAAAAAATTCATGTGAAAACGTACCCAGAAGATCTTCCTCGTTACCCGCAATTCTATTCTGTGTATCGGTGATTACGGTTGAATTTCTATGCTCCATGCCATCACCTGCATTATCCTTACTTACATCCTGCAAAAAAGTATAGGTGCCATAATCAAACCTTGGTAATTCGCCAAACACAGCTTTTGATTCTTTAACCATACGTTCAACCATTTTGGCATAACCAAACACCACCTCCTTATTATCAACACTATGAGAACTCACTCGAATGAGCTGTTCGGTATTGTCTGTATTTTTGTCTGTCCAGCTAATTAAATGATGATCAGAAAGTTCAACTGGACTATCCATAAAATAATTCAAATCAGGCGCAGTGAAAGTATCTTCAAGTTCTGTTGGTTTTAATTGAGTGGCAACTTTCCAGCCATATTTATTAAGATCATTGAATTTGATTTGAATTGGCCTTCCAGAAAGTAGAGGAACCCACATAAACGCCGCAGGCATATTTAAATGAGCATGAATTTCATCAATTGCCAGATAAGTACCATCAACCCAGTTACCGAACACGGTATACGATATCTTAACGGTTCCATTATGCTTATCCACACTATAAACATCACCTTCAACCTGAATTACTGGTAATTCACTCCCATTTTCATTAAATGCTTTTACTGCATAAACATTCTTTCCAAACTCATGGGTTGCATATCTTCCTGGAGAAGATCGGCTCATCCGAAAAGTTAAAGCACCTGCAGGAACATCAGGAATGAGCAATTCAATAGCTGCCTCATGATGAACCGCATTGGGAAATGAAATCCTGTATTCTAGCGGTTTCTGAGCAGATAAGTTTAGGGTAGAAAATAAAAATAATAGGAGATATAGGCTTGTCCTCATTGATTAGTTTAATTGGCGGGATGAAGTTAAAAAAAATGTACTGGATAAAGAACCTACTAATCTAGCTTCAGGTGAATAGTGAATTTGGCATCCACTATAACGTTCCAAAAAGAATAGCAAAAATATTAGCAGTTAGACTTCTCGTAAAAACCAAATATTATACATAGCCCCATAATAAGGCTTATTGAAGCTTCCAAATTATAGTTTAGCAAGTCTGATTATTTAGTATTAATTATAGAAAACCGTACCTTTACATCATATTAAAAATCATCATGAAGGAAAAAACAGTACTTGAACTTAAGAACATGATCGACAATAAGGAAGATTTCCAATTGATTGATGTACGTGAAACTTTTGAATATGAAGTGTCTAATCTGAATGGCGAAAACATTCCGCTTGCTGGAGTTATGCTTGAAGCATCAAAAATAAGTACGGATAAACCTGTGATCATTCAATGCCGCAGCGGTGCAAGAAGTGCAGCTGCCCTGAATCAACTGGAACAACAATTAGGCTATACTAATCTTTATAATTTAAAGGGTGGTATTCTTGCATGGAAGGCAGAATTTGAACCAGATATGCCGGTTTATTAATCCGATATGCTAAAAAAAATCCTGTTAAATATTTTCCTGAACGTAGCAATTATTGTTATTGTAATTTGTCTAGTCTGGTCATTTAAGAACAAGTATTATTTATACCTTTTCGCCGGAATTCCACCATTAGCTATGCTGATCTATCTTAAGTTCAGGCTAGTAAAAAGCGTAAGAAGTCTTACCAATAAAGGAAAATAAAATCTTATTTATTACGATTTTTTAGTCCCAATCCTGCCAAGTCAGACAACATCCATTTACCATCCTTAAAATCAGGATCATTGTATGGATTGTTGCTGGTTAAGAATGGTCCGTCAAGATCAGCCCAGTCGCAAAGTGGTGCTAAAGCTGCTGCCGCAAGGGTACCACAACTAGTTTCGCTCATACAGCCAATCATGGTTTTTAATCCAAGCTCTTTTGCTTTCATAATCATTCGATAGCCTTCATGCATACCGGCGCTTTTCATCAGCTTCATATTGATGGCATGATAAACACCCTGCGCTTTTTCTACATCATCAAATCGCTGAACAGATTCATCTCCAACTATGGCAATCGGACTTCGTTCAGTGATCCAGGCATTGGAATCAGGATCATCTTTAGCCATCGGCTGCTCAATTAAAACCACTCCCTGCTCGTGCAGCCAGAATACCATATCCAGACCCTGTTGCTTATCTGTCCATCCCTGATTAGCATCAACATATAATGGTTTATCGCTTGCTGATCGAATGGTATTGATCAAGTCCTTATCATTATCTCGTCCAAGTTTCACCTTAATGATATGACAATTTTCGCCTTCTTTGATCTTTTGTAAGAGCACTTCAGGTGTATCAATACCAAGTGTGTAGGAAGTAGGAGGCATTTTTGAAGGATCCGAATTGAAGTATTGAAAACATGGTTTTTGTTCCATTTTTCCTCGAAGATCATGCAGAGCTATATCAACAGCGGCCTTAATATTTGGATTTCCAGGAGCTATGCTATCCAAATAGGCAATCAGTTCATCAAAATCAAAAGGTGCTTTTAACCAGGAAAGATTCACTTTAGCCATAAAAGCCATGGCAGATTCAATATTCTCACCCATATATGGCACCATAGAGGCTTCGCCAAATCCGGTATAACCTTCATAACTGATCTCCATAAGCATGATTGGAGTAGAAGTACGCGAAAATTTGGCAATCGTAAACGGATGCTTCAGGTTTAGTTCAAAAGGATTATAGCTGATCTTCATAAGAATATATTAATGCACGAAATAACGAAATTTATGACAGGGAGATAGATTATTGATCCATATTTTTTTAACTTAATAAATATTCTTCTTTTTCACGCAGAAGAAAGTCTAATGATTAAATTTAGGCTTCTGAAAAAAGAACAGGTAAGGAAATGAAAAAGTTAAAGATATCCACTGCTCAGTTTGAAAACAAAAGCGGCGATAAAGAATATAATCTATCCGTAATTGACAAATTAGCAGGACTGGCAGCAGCCGAGGGTTCTAAAGTGATTGCTTTCCATGAATGTTCAATTACAGGGTACACTTTTGCAAGGCACTTATCAAAAGATCAGATGCTTGAAGTTGCTGAAATTATTCCTGACGGACCAAGCATCCTGAAATTAACTGAGATCGCAGGAAAGCATGATATTACAATTCTAGCAGGACTTTTTGAGAAAGATAAAGAGGATAATATATTTAAGGCCTATGTATGCGTTGATAAAAATGGGCTTATCGCAAAGCATAGAAAGCTGCACCCTTTTATCAATGCGCATATAAACCCTGGAAATAGCTATACTGTATTTGATCTCCACGGATGGAAGTGCGGAATTCTGATCTGCTATGATAATAATGTTATTGAAAATGTACGCGCAACAGTATTACTGGGTGCTAATATACTATTCATGCCCCATGTTACTATGTGCACACCTTCTACAAGACCAGGTGCCGGCTTTGTTGATCCCGGCTTATGGCAAAACCGCGAAAATGACCCCACCTCACTTCGTCTAGAATTTGATGGGATGAAAGGAAGAGAATGGCTGATGAAATGGCTCCCATCAAGAGCTTATGATAATGGAATATATGCTGTTTTCTCAAACCCTATCGGAATGGATGATGACCAGCTAAAAAATGGATGTTCCATGATTATTGATCCCTTTGGGGATATTATGGCAGAGTGTAGATCTTTTGATGACTCATTGGTTAGTTCAACACTCATTCCAGAAAAACTAACAATGGCAGGAGGATACCGTTATACAAAGGCAAGAAAAACAGGCCTTTACAAAGATATTCTTGGCAAAGAACATCAATCTGAGCTGAAAGTGTCTTGGCTAAATTCAGGAAGTAATAAAGAAAAATGATTTTTTATTTACGAATACTACAGAAAACCAGATCCTCAAGAAATTCTACAACAAGCTGTTCATCTTTACTCTGACCAAAGTCTGTGAGTGAAGGCAAATGATGCATGAAAAACATTTGTAAATTTGCCATTTCAATTATGGTAGTTGCGAGTGAACGTGGATGTGTATACGCTGGATTGTACTCAAGAATAATGGAAGCTATCAAAGAACAAAGATCTTTATAGGGTTTGAATAACCTATCTTTATTATCTTCTGAAACATGCTTGGTCAGGTAAGCTTTTGATCCTTCAGCAATAACTATCTGATGCAGTAAACTTTCATCTACATAAAGCGTGCTGTCATCATCCACAACATCGGCAGCAAGTAATTGAATTAGCTTCTTCAATTTAATAGAGGGGTCTGAGACATTATTCAGATGAAATGTAACCCTAAACTCAAGCCAGCTCCAATACCAGGCGGTAAGATAGATCAGTATACGATGCTTATTTTCAAAATAACGATAAATACCCGCCTCGGTAGAGCCGATAACCTCAGCAAGCTTTTTGAATGTAAAAGCTTCAAAACCATTTTCATGGATAAGCCGAATGCTGAATTCAATTATCTTCCTTCCCAGTTCTGTTTGCTCGGGATTGCGAACAAACAATTTCTCATTCATCTTTATTTGAAGGTGTAATTCCATAGCTCTAATCTCTAAATCGAAAACACAAATTGCTGTCAATCAGTTTAAGCTCTCAAATGTAAAAAAAGTTTTACAATTATATGAGATAGTAATACTATCATTTAAAATAATAATACTATCTTTGCAGTATCATAAAAAAGAAAAAGAATTAAAAATGGAATCTAAGAACATCTTTAAGGAACTTAAAAGCGACCTCCCAGCGAGTATTGTCGTGTTTTTTGTGGCTGTTCCGCTATGCCTGGGTATTGCCCTTGCATCAGGAGCACCTCTTTTTTCAGGGATCATTGCCGGAATTGTTGGTGGAATAATTGTTGGAATGGCCAGCGGATCAGCACTTGGTGTTAGCGGACCAGCAGCCGGACTTGCAGTAATTGTGCTCACATCAATTGCTACACTTGGTTCATGGCCTGCTTTCTTATTGGCAGTGGTTATAGCGGGTGTCATTCAATTGGCCATGGGATTTGTCAAGGCAGGTTTTATAGCCTACTTCTTTCCTTCATCTGTAATAAAGGGGATGTTAACTGGTATAGGTCTACTGATTGTATTAAAACAAATTCCACATGCTTTAGGATATGATAAAGACACTGAAGGTGACGATGCATTTTTTCAGGCAGACGGTGAGAATACCTTTTCAGCATTAGCTTCAGCATTTGAATGGATAACACCAGGCGCAATACTAATTGCCTCTATATCCATTGCTATTTTGATTTTGTGGGATACTGTTTTAACCAAAAAACATAAGATCTTTCAATTAATTCAGGGGCCAATCGTTGTAGTAATTCTAGGAATTGTGATGAATTATCTATTCCAAAACGGAATTTTGAACTTTAGTCTTGCGAGCGATCAGGTAGTACAACTTCCGGTCGCAGAAAATTTCTCGCAGTTTTTAACCCAGTTCACGTTTCCTGATTTTACACAATTAACTAACCCTGAAATTTATAAAATTGCATTAGTAATGGCTATTGTGGCTAGTTTGGAAACGCTACTTTGCGTGGAGGCAACAGATAAAATAGATCCATTCAAAAGAGTTACTCCAACAAACCGGGAATTAAAAGCACAGGGTTTAGGAAATATAATTTCGGGAATGATTGGCGGCTTGCCAATTACTCAGGTAATTGTTCGAAGCTCTGCAAATATTTCATTTGGTGGGAAAACAAAAATGTCTGCTATCCTGCATGGCGTGTTCCTATTAATTAGTGCCATCACCATTGCGGGGCTTTTGAACATGATTCCACTTGCAAGTTTGGCAGCAATTTTAATCATGGTGGGCTATAAACTGGCTAAACCTGAGTTATTTAAGCAGATGTATAAATTGGGTTGGGAACAATTTATCCCATTTTTAGCTACTGTAGTAGCCATATTATTAACAGACCTGCTAAAGGGTATCACTATTGGTTTACTTTTCGGAATCTTCTACACGCTGCGACACAGTTACAGAAATTCACACCATTTACAGTCAAATACCAGTACTGAAGATGGGCAAAAGGTTTATCATCTGGCACTTGCAGAGGAAGTTTCTTTCTTTAACAAAGCCAGTGTATTGAAAGTTTTAGATGAGATACCTGCAGATTCTAAAGTGATCATTGATTGCACAAAATCAAAATCCATTGCACATGATGTAGTTGAGTTGATAGTCAATTACCGGACTAATGCCAAAACGAAAAATATTAACGTAGAAACCATCAATTTTATAGAACCAATCAATAATTAAGATTATGAAAACACTTACCAAAGAATTACAGGAATCAATTTCTCCCTCCAAAGCACTAGAAATTTTAAAGGATGGTAATAAGCGATTTGTAAGTAATCTGAAAATAAACCGAAACCTTTTACAGCAAGCAAATGAAACCTCTGATGGACAGCATCCATTTGCGGTTATATTGAGCTGTATTGATTCAAGAACTTCGGCAGAGCTGATATTTGATCAGGGATTGGGCGATGTATTTAGTGTCCGAATTGCAGGAAATATCATTAATGAAGATATTCTTGGCAGCATGGAATTTGGATGTAAAGTAGCCGGTTCAAAGATTATTGTTGTGTTAGGCCATACTAAATGTGGTGCAGTAAAAGGAGCATGCGATCATGTTGAAATGGGAAACCTTACCGCACTTTTAACCAAAATAAGACCTGCTGTGGATGATGAGGATACAGTAAAGGAACACAGAAATTCAGGAAATGCGGTTTTTGTTGAAAAGGTTTCTGCCATCAATGTTAAGCGTACTGTTAAAGCAATCATGGAAAGAAGCCCCATTTTAAAAGAATTGATTGAAAGTGGACAGATCGGAATAGTTGGAGGAACGCATGATATTTCAACGGGAGTGGTAGAATTTTATGAGGATACATTGATCCTGAAATAAGTCTAAATAATATAAGGGCACCTCTATCAGGTGCCCTTTTTTATAGGCTTTAAGGAGTGAAAAAAATAAAATATAAATTTATCACCTTCTACTTCAATTCTGTGATTGATCAAAAAAATCGAATGAAAAAACTCGTACTAGCCCTTGTATTTTGTACAACTACTCTGGTTTCATATTCGCAGAACACTAGGATAACCGATCCAAATACTATCGGCTGGTATGCTTTTACTGCAAATATCAAACTAAACAATACATGGAGCCTGAATTCTGAGTTCCAGTGGAGGCGCGATAATCTGATCGCAGCACCCATGCAGAACCTGTTACGGACAGGAATAAACTTTACAGTAAACCCAAAATTTAGTGTTCGGGCAGGCTATGCATTAGCAGAAACCTATAATTATGGGGATATTCCATTGAATAGTTTAGGCAAACAATTCACTGAACATAGATCCTGGCAAATGGTAAACCTGAGCGATAAGATCAGAAACTTTGAACTCAGCCATCGTTTCATGCTAGAGCAAAGATGGATCGGAAGATATTCAAATGCATTATCAGAAAAAGAAGAGCAGTTTGTTTATTCTAACAGATTCCGTTATCTATTTCGTTTACAAATTCCTTTGAAGGGAAATACAATTGGCAACAATACCCCTTACGCAGCTATTTATGATGAGCTATTTGTTGGTTTTGGAAAAAACGTGAATGAAAATGTTTTTGACCAAAACAGATTGGGAATCCTTTTAGGATATCGCTTCTCACCAAAAGTCCGTATTGAGGGCGGTTACCTCAATCAAATTGTACAACTATCCAGAGAAGTAAATGGAAATAATGTATTTCAAAATAATAAAGGAATACTGCTGAGCACAATTTTTAATTTTTAGTGCGCTGTATTTACCTGACAAGAGAACATTAAATGCCGTTTAATGTTAAAAACAATGATTCTTTAACACAAAATAGTTTTATGGCAGATTTGTGGCAGATTTCTTTAATCAGCTGGTTTCCAAAGAAAATAGCAGGGGTAAAATTATGACTTATAATCATGAAGAAGCTTGGATTAATACGAGTGATTATATTGTTATTAGGTGAACCATCCAAAACCAGAAATACCTCTAAAAACCCCGAAAGAGAATTAAAATTGCCATAGATATCCCTGCCCAAACTAGCTTAATTACCCTAATACTATTGAATAGTATAGATTTGAGGTATGAACAGATCTGGTGAAATTCCGGCGAATAAATTTCTATCCTTGGCCATTGGATGAGTGAGTATCAAAAAGAATTATACGACGCAATTGTGTATTTGGAACTTACAAAAATGGAAAATCTGTATGACAGTCAATTTCAACTTCAATGAATAATATCCTAATCACCCATTAGCACAGGCCTGCCACCTATATCCATTATTCTTTTTTCAAGCAAAAACTCCTATCATTATAAAAAATAAATCAGCTTGCATACAGATCCATTAATTCCAGAAAAAATTTCCAGTAGCAGGCTAAAAGCGATATTTGGTGGCTCTATAGGTAATCTGGTGGAGTGGTACGACTGGTATGCCTATTCAGCCTTTGCTCTTTATTTTTCAGCTTCATTCTTTCCTCAAGGCAATAAAACTGCCCAGCTGCTCAATACTGCCGGCATCTTTGCATTGGGATTTCTGATGCGTCCCATCGGAGGATGGATCTTTGGAAGGATAGCAGATAAGGTTGGGCGCAAGCAAAGCATGACCCTTTCTGTACTGCTCATGTCATTTGGCTCGCTACTAATCGCCTTTATTCCGACTTATCAGTCAATCGGTATCATTGCCCCCTTGGTGCTTCTTTTTGCGCGTTTACTTCAGGGATTAAGTGTGGGTGGTGAATATGGGGTATCTGCAACTTATCTGAGTGAAATGGCTAGTAAGAACCGGCGCGGGTTCTATTCCAGTTTTCAGTATGTGACACTTATCGGTGGACAATTATTCGCTCTGGGTATCCAGCTTATTCTTCAGAAGGTTTTAAGCGATGCGGAATTACACGAATGGGGCTGGCGTATCCCTTTTGTCATTGGTGCTATTCTTTCGCTAGTTGCACTTTACATGCGAAGTATATTGTATGAGACCAAAGCTTTTGAAACTCAAAAAAATAGGTCTGATGAGCGTAAAGGCACGATCAGGGAATTGTTAAAGCATCCTAAAGCACTGCTCATAGTGGTTGGTTTAACTCTTGGCGGTACCCTTGCCTTTTATACCTATACCACCTATATGCAAAAGTTCCTAGTGTATACGGTCAACCTCAGTAAGGCCGAATCAACCCTGATCTCATTTATAAGCATGCTGATATTTGCCTTGATCCAGCCCTTATTTGGGGCACTTTCTGACCGCATTGGTAGGCGGCCTTTGCTGATCAGCTTTGGAGTTTTAGGAAGCATCTGCACGGTTCCACTACTTACTGCTCTGAGCCATACCACTTCGCTGTATACCGCTTTTTTTCTGCTCCTTTCGGGATTGTTCATTGTCAGTGGCTATACCAGTATCAATGCCATTGTGAAAGCTGAACTTTTCCCGGCAGAGGTACGCGCACTTGGTGTCGGTCTGCCATATGCCCTCACGGTTGCCATTTTTGGTGGAACGGCAGAATATGTTGCCTTGTACCTAAAAGATATCGGATATGAGTCTTATTTTTACTGGTACATCAGTGGCTGTATATTTTTATCGCTGCTGGTATATGTTGGGATGAAGGATACGAAAGAAACTTCGCTTTTAGAGAGCGAAGGCTAGGATATCATTGCTAGCACACGCATGCCGCGTGTGCTAAATACGTTCATCTAATAAAAGGTTTATCCTTTATTTTTTACTCAAATTCTTCCTCGCCGTAGCAACTTCTGCTTCAGTTACCGGCCCTGCCTTATTGCCAAAACTACTTCTAACATAAGTCAGAATTCCTGAAATTTCCTGATCCGTAAGGAAGGAAGCATGTGCCGGCATGGCATCATTATAGGTCTGTCCTTTAACCTGTATTGGACCAGTCATGCCATTCAGCACAATATTGATCAACACAGTTTTATCACTGTTAACCCATTCAGATCCAGCAAGAGGAGGATATCGGTTTCCGTCGCCTTTGCCATCGGTCTGATGACAGGCTCTACAATAAATATTATATGCCAAGGCAGCATGAACAGGCTTCCCTTTTCTATCCAGATTGTCTTCCATCTCATCAGGAGTTTTCAGATAAGAAATTGTGTTTTTGCGTTTTTCCAAAGTTGCCAGTTGCTTAGCACCAAAAGCAGACTTATCGCCCTTGTACATAACCCGCCAGATCTTGCCTAATTGAGTATCACCAATAAATAAAGAACCGTCCGGACCTTCAGCTAAACCCATTGGCCTGTACTTTGCATCATTAGTTATCGCAATGGTATCTACTCCGGCAAAGCCATCGGCAAATACCTCCCATGGGCCTGTAATCTGGCCATTTTTCATTGGGACAAACAAAACAACATATCCAACTTGAGGATAGGGAACGCGGTTGGTTGAACCATGCATCGCAATGAATGCACCTTCTTTATAACGGGAAGGGAACTGATTGCCTTTGTAAAATAAAATATCATTGGGTGCAAAATGCCCCGGGAATCCTACAAGTGGTTTTACTAACTTTGCGCCAGCACCCTCCTTTTTACCATCGCCACCATATTCAGGGCTAAGAATTTTCTTTCCAAGCATTTGGTCATAATAGTAATAGGGGAAGCCACCATCAAAGCCTTTGTCCACTTTGAAAAACTCATCTGCCGGAAGCATTGCGCTTTTCCATGGCGAATAAAATTCAGGCCAGAGCAAGCGGAAATCATCTCTTCCATGATGCACTGCATAAAGCGATTCCGTGTCATCATCCCATGCCATTCCCACAATACTTCTCATTCCTGTGGCATATCTTGTTCCGTCGCTTTGCTTCTGATTCAGTTTGTTTTCATCAAACATCCATATCCCTCCATGGTCTACCATATCCGGACAAGGATTTATTCCCGGCGAGCCGGGACGCCTGTTCTCTATCTGGCAGGAGTTGGTTCCTATACCCCATGAAACAAACATATGTCCCTTACCGTCAAATGACAAGGCTTTGGCCTGATGTTCATGGTAGATTGGATCATCAATTATCACCGTTTCCATTTCACTATCGGGTACCAATTGTCCCGGTTTTAGTTTACTACGATAAACAGCCAGTTCGGAACTGTAGTAGAGATAACCATTATGTATTTTCATAGCCGTTCCCCTGCTGCGGGCTTCGTACTTACCCCAAATCTTCACCGTATCGGCCTTGCCATCACCATTGACATCTCGCAGGGCTGCATTACCAAAACCATCGGTAGTTGGAGTTCTGAGTTTTACATAAATATCTCCATTATCATTTACCGCCAAATGCCGGGCTCCAACATAATTACCTACAGGTTGATTATTTGGGCGGCTCAATTGGGTACTTTTAGGTGCTCCTTTAAGTTCAGGTGGTGGCGGTGTGTATATAGCAGATTTTGAAAGTTGACTTACCTTCTTTGCGATAACAGAACCACCTCCAATACTATCAATAACCACGAGTGCCTCAAAGCCGCCAGGTAATATTAAACCGCCATTGTCCTTATCGCTAGGAGGTAGCTCACTTAGGTTAGAATTACAGCTTATTGCTGCAATAGAGAGGAAAATTATTAGGCAAAACAGATGTGAACTTAATCCCATCAGTGAATAACTATTTTTCATGGTAAATTATTGTTTTTTAAAGGCTATGAAGCTTGCATAAGCTTATATTTTTCATATTTATTTTTGTTTTGAGCGGTAATCAAGAGTGCGGATGCTAATTCCAGTCAATGTGTATGTGTGCATTAGGCAAGATCTTGGAGGTTTCATGTGTTTAAATTAATCTATTAATATTATAATTTTAAATAAAATCGAATAACATTTTACTTGCATCAGGTTTTTTTACAAATGAGCCCCTTTTATATAGTTCTGACCTGTATATTTTATTTTTTCACAATCAATAAATTGATAACTGGCTGTTTGTCAGAATTTTTAACTGGGTTTAAAGGGGCATTGAATACCTATACAAGTATGGGAGGTGTTGGTGATATTGAACCACTAGATTTGATTTTTAAGGCTTTCTATTTAAGCAGACAAGCTACAAAGATTATTAACGAGGTAAAAAAATAGTACGATATAAATACCAAAGCTCCCAAAATAAAATAAGCGGGTTTACTACCTTTGCTATCGATGGCGGTTCAACTTTACAAACCTTTCGAACGTTTAAACTTCAGTAAACAATCTTGCTTTCTGAGCGGCGAAAAACTTCAATCAACTGAAGAGGAGATTCAGGTTTTCCCACTTTGGCTTATGCAAGAGTACGAGCTTCACGATAAGCCTTTCAAACTTCTAGATGAAAGCATGTCTACCTATAGTCATATGAAACTGCCATGCTCCAGCAAAGTTTATGATGATGCCATTGAACCCCTTGAAAAAGAAATAAGAACTGCCTTTTTATCAGGATATGATTCTGTCATAAATTTACCCGAAATAAAATTATTTCAATGGATTGGCAAAATGGTTTATGGTATTCTATTCAATGAAATACGCATAGGCATGATTCAACAGAAGGCTAAAGGCGAAGAATTTATTTTTTCGCAATCGCTTGTCCACAAGTTTGGGAACCTCCACCTGATGCTTCAATCACTTACTCAGGCAATTGTTTTTGAAGGAAATCTGCCATGGTCAATTCGCGTTTTTAAAATTGATGCCAAACAGGATCTGTTCAATTACCGAGATGAAATCAATACGCTTACTTTTTCTATCGCAATGAAAGATTTTGGAATCATTGCCTGCTTGCAGGATAATGGTACAAATGCGATATATCATAAAGATATCCTAACAAAGGTCAATACAAAACCTTTACATCCAGCCCAATTCGAGGAGGTATGCGCGCGTTTCTTTTATTCGAATTACCTATTCAACCGATTGCCAGAATATACTGTAATACCAATGCACGATACTGTATTTATAGAAGCGATGCCTTTAATGGGAATGAGTAATAAACCACTCTTTGATAGCTGGCTAAATAAAACCTATGCACAAGTTCTAGAAAATTTCTGGAAACCATGGGGTGTCTTGTTGTTCGAAATACTGAAGGATCCTGAAAATCCGATGAGCTACCTTTTAAATGAAAACAATGAATTCTTACCCGCTAATTCAGTTGATTTACCATCTTAATTAGAAAAACTGATCCAGATTATAGCTTATCTGCCGGTCAATTGGTTTACAAAATAACCAGCTACATCAGGGTGATAAACTATGGTGAAAAGAACACCGGTTAATGCCCCATAAAAGTGGGCATCATGATTAATGGCATCTCTTGAATTACGTGATGCATACCAGCAATATCCTAAAAATAAGAATCCATAAATTACCGCCGGAATGGGAATTGGTATTGGAAAAATCATCATTTTACTCATTGGATAGAATAAAATATAGCCGAATACTACTGCGCAAACAGCACCTGAGGCTCCAAGGCTATTAAACCAAAAATCTTCTTTATGCTTTAAGATTGAGGTAATATCGCTTAGAATGATACTGGCTAAATACAATACCCCAAATTGAACATGACCCCAGCTGCTCAGTGAAACAAATGTTTTTTCGAGGGTAAAGGCAAAAAAATAAAAAGAAAGCATATTCACCAGTAAATGAGTCCAATCTTTATGGATCAAACCACTGGTGATCATACTGTAAAGCCGGCGGCCACGGCTCACACTATAGGGATGCAGCATGAACTTTCCATATACCTCAGCATTTGAAAAAGCATAAATGCTCGTCACTATTGTGAAAATAAAAATTAGTGTAGCTACTGGGGTATCATTGATAAAACTCTCCATTTATTTCAAATTTAATTTTATTGAACCGATCAAGCGGTCAATGAGATATTTTTTTTATTACTAGTTGAACTCTGAAATGCTATATCAAAAAACAAAATAGTAGAATTATTTTTTGACATCTTGATAAAATTTCAAAAGCAGCTTCTGAGCATGTTGCAAGAAACAAATATACGATCAATGGTCTAGCTTATCGATAAGATTAGCAAGATTCCTATCCTTGTCAGTGATTATATTACCGGCATCGTGTGAACTTAACCTGATAGTTAGCTTATTGTATGAATTAGACCAATCGGGATGATGCCCAAACTTTTCGGCCAATAATGCCACTTTATTCATAAAAGCCCAGGTAGAGATAAAATCTTTAAAAACGAATTCCTTTTCAAGATACTGCGCGCCATTTGTTTTGTTTTCAACTTCTTTCCAAGCCATAATTATATGTTAAAATTGTCTTTTTTTGGCAAACTGCTTATTATCAGATCATAGGAATGATCAATCATTTGCTTTAACTGGGAATCATTTAACCTACCATTCATAAATACAGTATTCCAATGTGTTTTATTCATATGCCAGCCAGGCTGTACTTCATCAAACTCTTCGCGGAGTAAAATGGCCTTTTCGGGATCACACTTTACATTAAAACGATCGCACTGATTTAAACCACATAAAAGAAAGATCTTATTCGCCACTTTGAAAACGAGTGTATCATCACCAAAAGGAAAGCTTTCCTCTGCCTTTTCTTTTGATAGACAATAATCTCTTAAACTTTCAATATTCATTTGACACTAATTAATAATCAAAAAATATTAGTCAGATTTCGATTCAGTTATTCATACAGGATGTTTTAGCTAATTTTGCATAAACTGACCTAAAGCTAGATAAAAATGAGCGCTCACAAAAATATAAGTGATACTGTTACCGATCGATTTTTAAGATATACGGCAATTGATACGCAGTCTGACCCGAGTTCAGCAACTTGCCCATCTACAGAAAAGCAGAAAAATCTGGGCAGATTGCTTGTTTCTGAGCTTCTTGAAATGGGCATATCAGACGCTCATCTAGATGATTTTGGATATGTTTATGCAAGTATTCCAAGCAATACGGAAAAGCAAGTGCCGGTCATTTGTTTCTGCTCACACATGGATACTTCGCCCGATTGCTCGGGTGAAAATGTAAAGGCCATCATACACCAAAATTATCAGGGTCAGGATATAATTTTGCCAGATGATTCTACACAAATCATCTACATGAATGATCATCCTGATCTAAAAAATCAAATAGGCAATGACCTGATCACTGCTAGTGGATCAACATTACTTGGCGCAGATAATAAGGCTGGTATAGCTGAAATAATGGATGCGGCACAATCTCTGATCAATCATCCAGAGATCAAACACGGCACAATAAAAATTCTTTTCACTCCTGATGAAGAGATTGGCCGCGGTGTTGATCATGTTGATATTAAAAAGCTGGGTGCAGATTTTGCATATACCGTTGATGGAGAGAGTGCCGGATCAATTGAAAATGAAACCTTTTCGGCCAACGGTGTAAAGGTGATCATTCATGGAATTAGTGCCCATCCGGGTTTTGCAAAAAACAAAATGGAAAGTGCCATTAAGATAGCTTCAGCAATTGTTTCACTGTTACCTAAAGCAACACTTTGTCCAGAAAGCAGCTCAGATCTTGAAGGTTTTATTCACCCTGTTTCAATTAGTGGAAGTGTAGAAGTAGCTGAAATTGAGTTCATTATCCGTGATTTTGATACTGAATTGCTAAGAAGTCATGAGCTGGTACTTGAACAAACTATTAAGCAAGCAATTAAAGCTTATCCCAATTCTAGCTATGAATTTATTGTAGAAGAGCAATACCGGAATATGAAATCTGTTCTTGATCGATACCCGAATTTAACTCAATTGGGGATTGAGGCTATAGAACGTTCAGGATTAAAAGCAAAACTTCAGAGCATAAGAGGAGGAACAGATGGGTCTAGACTATCATTCATGGGATTACCCTGCCCAAATATCTTTGCTGGCGAACATGCATTTCATAGTAAACAGGAATGGGTGTCTGTTCAGGATATGCAAAAAGCAGTTCAGACCCTAGTGAACCTTGCCATGATCTGGGAAGAGAAGAGTAATTAAATTATTGCTTTATAACGGTAATCTTACCTGATTTTAACAAAAGAGAGCATATACTAGGGTATATTTGCAGCTTTTGCTGAAAACCAATTGTCAAAAAATTCCATTTTCTTGTTTTATGTTATACAAATCCAATTGTAATGAAATCATTACTAAGTATCGTTAAACCTTAATTGCTAATAAAGTCTAAACCAATATGATGATTAAAATCAACAGCTTTTTTATTCTCTGCATTAGTACTTTTCTAGCCATTCCGGTTCAGGGCTGGTCACAGAAGAAGGCAGAATTGATCAATACACGATGGGCAGAAAAACCAGTTCAGGTTGATGGATTTATTACTGATTGGAAAGATAGCCTTGACTTATATAACGAGGAAACCAAGCTTTACTACAGCTTATCAAATGACAATGAAAATATTTACCTCGCAATTAAAAACAATTCACAAGAGGGTTTAACTAAAATACTTGCCAGGGGAATAAGCTTCTCTGCCAACTATGAAAGTAATAAAAAGACTCCTCCCACAGTAACATTTCCAATTCTTGACAGAACTCCTGGAAAAAAAGTAATTGAAACCGAACAACCGGAGCCTAAGGAAATTCAAAAGCGCATAATTTCAAAGATTAAAGAAATTAAAGTAGAAGGATTTAAAGAACTGGTTGACGGTGGAATATCTCTTTACAATACTTATGGAATAAAGGCGGCAACTGCATTTGATGAAAAAGATAATATGATTCAGGAGATTGCCATTCCACTCCGCTTACTGGGAATTGAACCCGGTAGTACTGAACTGATAACCTACCGAATTCGAATAAATGGATTTCAGGGACCTGCAGCTATTCAACAAAGAGATATGAATGATTATGATGATATGTATGGCGGGTCTTATGGTGGAAGATATAATGGAAGATACGGTCGAAACTACAATGGAATGTATGGTGGAATGCCCAGAAGAAATGTTTTTTACAGTAAAACCATTACTATACCTGAGTTTTTTATCAAGAGTACGCTCGCTGTAAAACAATAAAAAAAGATCTGCCTGGGCATAAAAAAATAGCCAGACGGAATAAAAACCAATTATGAAAAAAATGCAAAATAATATGAAAAAAATATTGCCCTTAATTATCGGTTGTTTAATCAGCTATGGTACCATGGCACAAACAAACCGTGATGTAAGCGGGGTAGTAAAAGATTCAACTGGAACAAGCATTATTGCAGCTACGGTGAAATTTATTGCCGGAAAAGATACTATTTTCACCCGAACAGATATAGATGGTAAATTTGCTTTTAAAAGTATTAAGTCTTCTACATTTCTAATTACCGTATCAAGCCTTGGATACCAGGCTTTGAATAAGCGTTTTTTATACAAAGATGGAGCAAGCCCTTTAATACTTGATCCAATTACACTGAAAGCCGAAAATAGAATGCTTGGAGAGGTAGTCATATCCGGTACCCCTTCAGTTACTATCAAGGAAGATACCATTGTTTACAGGGCATCTGACTATCCATTGAGAGAAAATGCTTTGGCAGAAGATCTTTTAAAGAGATTACCTGGCGTAGAGGTAGATAAAGATGGTAATGTAACTGCACAAGGAAAGGCTATTACCCGGGTTAGAATTAACGGTAAAGACTTCTTTGGTGGCGATGTTAAGACTGCTACTCAGCAACTTCCTGCTAATATCCTTGAATCGGCCCAAATTATTGATGATTATGGCGATCAAGCAAACCTGACAGGAATTAGAAACGGAGATCCTGAGAAGATTCTGAATTTTACGATTAGAGCTGATAAAAACAAAGGATATTTTGCCAGAGGCACACTTGGCGGTGGAGATAAAGACAGATACCAGGGTTCATTAACCGCTAACACGTATAATAACACCGAACAATTTTCATTTATAGGTAATTTGAATAATACCAATAGTTCCGTATTTAATTTTGGTGGCGGTGGTGGATGGGGTGGCGGTGGTGGTGGTGCTCGTGTTCAAACAGCAGGTGGTGGTGGCGGGGGTGGCATGCGCTTTACTGGTGGCGGTGGTGGATGGGGTGGCGGTGGCGGTGGTTTCCAGGGATTTGGAGGAAACAGCGACGGACTCACCGCAGTTGGATCTATCGGCTTGAACTATCGTAAAGATTATGGTACTAAATTAAGCTCATACGGTAATTACAGCTATTCAGACCGTAATAATGATGTTTTGAGTGATCAACTTCAACAAAATAATTTCCAAAGCTCGTTGATCTCTACTGATCAAACTTCCGTGAAAAATCTAATCAATGATAATCACCGATTTAACTGGAATCTTGAATACAAACCGGATAGTATGAATTTCATTAAATTCAGTCCCTCGTTCAGCTATGGTGGAACTACAGATGCTGGAAGCTCCAGTTATATTCAATCAGACAATAATCGTTTGAGTTCAGATGGTACTTCTTTAAACAACACAGTTTCTAGGAATCCTAATTTTGGTGCTAATATTTTACTTAACCATCGCCTTAAAAAGAGAGGAAGAAACCTTTCCTTATTTGTTTCTGCAAATAATGCAAAAACTAAACAGGAAGATGATCAGTTAACACAATACATCAACTATATTGTTAATGGCGGAACCTCAACCGTTTACAGAAATCAGGAGTTATATGATAATAACAGGAATTCAAATATCAATGCTAACCTGTCTTATAACGAGCCATTAAGTGCAACAACAAATCTGGAATTCAATTATAATCACAGTACAACTAACTATAAAAATCAACGGGAAACATTTGATATTACTCCTGCAGGTCTTTCTACCTACAATACTTCCTTAAGTAATGATTTTGATTACTCCTTCAGCACCAATCGCTTTGGAATGAATTACAGAGTAAATCAAAAGAAATATAATTATTCATTCGGTTTAAGTGCTCAGCCTAACGTTTTGGAAGGCAGATCAGTGGTTATGGGAGTTACTACACCCAACCGAAATACCGGGTTTAATATCATTCCATCAGCGAGATATTCTTATAATTTCTCGCGTACCCGAGCATTTAATGCCAATTATTATGGAAGAGCAAATGAACCTACTTACATTCAATTGCAACCAACACCAGATATCTCTAATCCGCAATACCCTGTGTATGGTAATCCAAATCTAGGTGCTGAATTTGCACATATTCTTAATTTTAGATATAATAATTTCAATTTTAGTTCAGGCGATGTTTTATTCTTCAACTTAACGGGTAACTATACCGAGAATAAGATCGTTTCAAACATTGTTCGTAAGATGGACCCGGCAATCGGACTGGTTCAGGAATCACGTTACCTGAATACAGATGGTTATTTTACTACTAATGCCTATTACAATTACTCAAAACCATTTCAGGAGAAAAAATATGTATTCTCATTCAATGGATCAGCCAACTATATCAATAATATATCATTCACAGACGATAAGAAAAATACAGGCAAGAACTGGATCTTCTCACAGGGTTTGAATATGCAGATTAATCCAAATAAGAATTTTGAATTAAATCCTGGTTTAAGATATAGCTTCAACACGAATACCAATGATGCGATTACAAACAATAATACCCAGGTATCTACTTACACACTGAACTTTAACAGTAAAGTATTCTTCCTTAAAACATGGCTTATAGGTTCTGATTTCAGCAAGTCAATTAATAATGGCTACAGTAGTGCCTTAGCTGTTAATCCATTCATTATCAATACCTATCTTGAAAAGCAATTCTTAAAAGATAAAAGTGCAACCTTGCGCTTGCAAGGGTTTGACCTTTTAGATCAAAATACCAGCGTTTCGCGATCTGTTACTGGTAACGTAATAACCGATAGTCAGAGCAATCGTTTATCTAGATATGTCATGCTAAGTTTTACCATGAGAATTCAAAAATTTAGTGGAAAGCAACCGCAGCAGCAAATGCAACCAATGGGTCCAGGAATGTATAATAGATCAGGAAGCGGACATAGTGGCTCATGAAGCCCAATTATAAATAATTAATTATAGTCATAATGCATAGCCGCTTCCAAAAAAGGAGCGGCTTTTTTGTTTGAATTGATTTGCCAATTCATCAATTTTATTCCAACAGATATTCTCTATATTAGAATGAAGAAATCAACCCAATATGGAAAGAAGAAATTTTATCTCAAAGGGATTAGCTGCAGGCGCAATTATCCCGGCTGCCTATGCAACACTAATAAGTAATGATGCTCAGGCTTCCGAAAAAATAGAAAACAGGCAGAATGAAGCTGTAGCAGCGGATGATATCTTTATTGAAAGGAGCCTCAAAGGCAGGCCACATGAAGGTAAAGTATTAGCTGTTATTCAACCGCATGTTGATGACGCAACCTTATTTGCAGGTGGAGCCATTGCCAAATTGATTAGCGAAGGGTATACTGGCTATCTTATCAGGATTACGAATGACGATGCAGCAGGTAGCGGTACTGATGGCGACAGAGTTTTGAATAATGAAAAGGACAATGATCAAGTTGCCAAAGTACTTGGGCTTAAAAAAGTATATAATTTGGGATACCGTAACCATCGGATGGATGAATACAATACACAGGAAATAAAAGGACGATTGATTTTCCTATTTAGATTACTGAAAGTTGATACTATTTTCAGTTATGACCCTTGGGGGCATTATGAAGAAAATCCGGATCATTATGTAACTGCTCAGGCAGTAGAAGCCGCAAGGTGGATGTCGGGCAGTGTCGATTATCCAGAGCAACTGGATGTTGTAAAACCACATGCTGTTAATGAGCGCTATTATTTTGCAAGAGGCCCGCAACTGGTGAACCGAATAGTAGATATAAGCAAGCATATCGATATCAAAGTTCAGAGTAATGTGGTGATTACTACACAAGGTCCAGGAGGAGCAAATGGCTCAAGAATTAAAAAGAGCCTGGCAGACAAGGGTAAAAAATTACCAATACTGGGCGATACTGATGAAGCGGCAGACTTCAACTATGTTAAACACTTTGTGCTGGATAAGGATTCTCAAGCGCAAAGAGGAACACCATCCGACAAGGAAATTGGTAAAAAATATGGATTGGAATGGGCAGAAGCTTACCATTATATTGGAAACCCAGTTTCTACCCTAAGTGACTATATTGAGAAAAATGCAGTGGATAAATAAGCGTTGATCAAGCGAATAAAATATTAAATTAAAAGGCTCAATACTATTTAGAAAGGGCATTTAGATAGATAGTAAAACCTAACCTTAATCTATATTAGATCCATTAAATCAATGAAAAAAATATCAATACTAGCTATTTTTATCTGCTTAATGATTCAAGCAACTCAATCTAAGGAGCTTAATTACATCTATAAAAGCGGAGAAAAGGGTTATAAATCTTTTCGAATTCCGGCAATTGTAAATACCAATAAGGGAACTTTACTTGCATTTGCCGAAGCACGAAAAAATGGTGGCGGTGATCAGGGTGATATTGACCTGGTTGTGAAAAGATCATCTGATAATGGTAAAAACTGGTCAGAAATGATGATTATTTGGGATGATGTAGATAATACCTGTGGAAATCCGGCTCCGGTAGTAGATCGAAAAACAGGCAATATTATTTTACTATCTACCTGGAATCTTGGCAGTGATACTGAGGCCATGATCATCGATGGAACAAGCAAGAATACTCGGCGGATAGTTGTTTTAAATTCAATTGACGATGGAAATAGCTGGTCAAAACCAAGAGAAATAACATCTGATGTTAAAAAGCCGGATTGGACCTGGTACGCTACCGGTCCGGTTAATGGAATACAACTGAGCTCAAAAAAATACAATGGCCGCTTGGTAATACCGAGTGATCATATAGAAGCCAAAACCAAGAAATATTATTCGCATACCATACATTCTGATGATGGCGGCATCACCTGGAAACTTGGTGGCACAACTCCAACAGACCAGGTGAATGAATGTACCGTGGCAGAGCTACCTGGAGGTGAACTTCTGCTGAATATGAGGAACTATAATTCATTCCGAGTTCGGCAAACCTCAACAAGCAAAGATGGTGGAGAAACCTGGTCGGAATTAAAAGCTGATCATACACTGATTGAGCCCATCTGTCAGGCCAGCATGATCTGGTATGATAAAAAGGGAAGAAAGCCTTTTCTTGCTTTTTCAAACCCGGCAAGCACAAATTCAAGAAGTAATATGACCGTAAGGATCTCTACTGACAGGGGCAAGAACTGGAAATTGAAAAATGTATTGCATGAAGGCCCTTCGGCTTATTCTAATCTAGTGGTGCTCGCCAACTCCAATCTTGCTTGCTTTTATGAAGCAGGAATCAAATCACCTTATGAAGGAATTGTATTTCAAGAGCTAGACTTTAAAGATTTCAAGTAAAGGATAATTTTTGCCGAAAAAATGAATCAGAGATATCATATTATGAATCCTGTTGGCTAGTTTAAGTTTAAAAACCTTCCGGATAATTTTGATATGGATTTATTCTCTTGGAGGGGCTTAAAGATCACTTTCAGGCATTGCAAATCATAACCGAGTCTATTGATATTTATAATCAGGAAAGACCTCATATGAGTTGTCACTTATTAACACCGAATCAGGCGCATTTACAACAGAAACTGAAAATTAGAAAATGGAATAAAAAAACCTCGAAGATTTTAGTCTCCGAGGTCGAAATTCTTCCCTAAATTAGTCAACTTAATCTGTCAACTTTTTTCAGGACTAGTCAATTAATTCTAAAAATCAATACTGCTTATTTAAATTTTGAGAATTCGGTAGGTTGCATGTATACAGATTCTATCTTTTCAACAAGTTTACCATTAACTTCAGACGCAGTGCTTGCCTTTATCCACTCAGGATCTTTGCGGAAATTTTCCCATGATAATTGTGCGGCAGCCTCATTTTTGTAGGCAAGAAAATAAAGTAATTTAGCTTGTACTGAAGAATCACTTTCAATAGTTGTAAAATATGCGATGTTATCCATACCACTATTCTTGAAAATCTTTATGGTATGATCTCTGAAACGAGATTCAAGATTTTGAAGTTTTCCAGGCAACGCAGTATAGATCCGCATTTCAAAAGTGCGCATTTCGCCTCCTTTTGATGCTTTAATTTTAGGAGTATAATCCGTTGCTTTTAAGAAATGAATGGTGGCTTTGGAAATAATCTTTCCATTTTCTTCCGATTTTCTGGCAACTTCTTTCCATTCTGGGTCAGCTGCAAAAGCTTTCCATGATGCATCTCTAGCTTCTTTACTTGGGTAAGCCGTCAAATAATAGAATGCATTATCCGTGTTTTTAGTGGGTATCCAATATCCAAGTCCTTCAATTCCATGCTTTTTAAACAAGTTTACCGTATGGTCTCTGAACCTAGCAACTATTGCATCCAGTTTTCCAGGGTTGCAATAATAAACTCTTAACTCGAAAAATCGGTCGTCTGTCGGCTTCGCAAAGCTGAATTGGCTAATAAGAAGCATCAAAATTAATACTGTTTTTTTCATTGGGTTATTTTTTCGTTAAAAGTATCGAAAAAAGCTGATTTTAATTTTTTTCCTGCAAACTTCTCAAAATCCCCAATTCAAGACCACGTAGTTCTGCAAGTCCTCGAAGCCTCCCAATTGCAGGATAGCCAGGGTAAGTAACCTTATTTAGATCATCCAGAATTTGGTGACCATGATCGGGCCGTACAGGAATGGAGCATTTTCTATTTTGCATGGCTAATACCAATTCGCTCATCACTGCATACATATCTACATTGCCTTCGAGGTGATTATCTTCAAAAAAATCGCCGTATTCATTTCTTCTGGTACTTCTTAAATGGATAAAGTGAATTCTATCGGCAAAAGCCCGTGCCATAGCTGGCAAATCATTACTTGCTAGTACACCAAATGAACCGGTACAAAAACAGAGTCCATTATGAACCGACGGAACTGCTGAAATCAAAGCTTCGATGTCTTTTGCACAGCTTACCACTCTGGGCAATCCTAAAACAGCAAAGGGTGGATCATCAGGGTGAATAGACATAACCACACCAGAATCTTGGGCCACGGGAATAATATTTTTTAAGAAATAAATGAGATTATTCTGCAATTGATCTCTATCAATAGTATCATAGGTGGCTAATGCTTTTTTAAATTGCTCCATCGTAAATCCTTCATCGCTACCCGGCAAGCCTTTGAGCATATTTTGAACCAAAAGATTTACCTCAGCTTCAGTCATGGATGACATTAATTTTTCAGCCCTTTTATTGGTTGGGGCATCATAGTCAAGGCTTGCATTCTTTCTTTTTAGGAGAAATATATCAAATGCAGCCAATGCAGCCATTTCAAAACGAATAGTTTTTGAACCATCAGCTAACTGATGGTTCAAATCGGTTCTGGTCCAGTCCAGAACAGGCATAAAATTATAGGTTACATTTTTGATTCCGCATTCAGAAAGATTACGAATAGTTTGCTGATAGTTTAAAATATAGTGTTCAAAACCCTCGGCCTGAGTTTTTATAGCCTCATGAACCGGAACGCTTTCCACCACTATCCATTGCATTCCTGCGGCCTCAATTAATGCCTTTCTGATAGTAATTTCTTTTACAGACCATACCTCACCAACTGGCAGGTGATGCAATGCCGATACTACACCCGTACATCCGGCTTGTTTGATTTCTGACAGGGAAACGGAATCATTTGGACCGAACCAGCGCATAGTTTGTTCCATACGATACTGAACATTTGCATACGATGGATGAATAGTTTGTTCCATTGGCTTAATTAATTAAACTCCTCCATTAATCGTGAAACCGCCATCAACCCCAATAGTTGTTCCAGTAACAAATTTTGATGCATCACTCAAGAGCCAGATCAGTGCACCACATAATTCTTCAGGATTGCCGAATCTTTTGAAGGGAGTATGACTGATGATGGAATGCCCCCGACTGGTTAAAGATCCATCAGGCTGGGTTAATAATGTGCGATTTTGTTCGGTTAAAAAGAAACCGGGCATGATCGAGTTCATTCGAATTTTATCGCCATAGCGGTTCGCCATTTCAACGGCAAACCATTTGGTATAACAATCAATAGCTGCCTTTCCCATGCTATAGCCCAAAACCCTGGTGATTGCCCTTACTGAACTCACTGAAGAAATATTCACAATACTTCCATTACCAGATTTAACAATCTCTGGTCCAAATACTTGAACAGGTAGTACCGTTCCCCATAGATTTAGGTTCATTGCTTTTTGAACACCTTCAATGTTCAAATCAAATACATCTTTATCGGGAGTTAAAACAGCTTCTGGAATATTTCCACCCGCTCCGTTCACTAAACCATCAATTCGGCCAAAAGTGCTCAATACTTTATCCCTTGCCGGTTCAAGTTGATCCTTTTCAAGAACATTGGCAGCTATAAATATAGCTTCAGAACCTTCCTTATTGATCTCGGCAGCTCTTTGATTTCCAACTTGTTCATTCCTACCCAGAATAACCACTTTACCACCCTGACTAGCAATGGCCTTTATAAACGCTCCACCCAAAATACCGGTGCCGCCACTGACTATAATTACCTTGTTATTTAACGCGAACATGATGCTTAGAATTAGGTTTAATGATTGTTTAATTGCTTTTTGGCAAATAATATTTGATTGGAGCAGTAGCGCCTTTAGTCAATGTAACTCCTTTACTCATGTCATAATTACCTTGAATAATTTGCTGTCCCTGAACATGCATTTTAAATGCTACATTCCAATTTTTTGGCCAGGCTGGGAATAATAATATCCGATCATTTTCTGACTGTACCAGCATATTTTGCAAAGCGCGCATGTTTACGGTTCCATGATCTTGATCAGGCACCCAATCATAATTTGGACCCCAGAAAGCAGGAAACCTACTTTTTGTATGCTTAGTGGTAAAATTATGCGTAACCATTCGCTTTGCATCGTCGGTCAAGCCCAAATAAGCCGCAAAAACAGCATCCTGCTGCCAGCCGCTAAACTGATCCTTTACATTACTGTTGAAGGATAGTATAGCCGATTCTACCTTATCCTTGCCTAAACCATAAACACGATAAGGAAAAACTGCATAAAGTTCAGGCTTTTCAATATTGGTCCTTTCACCCAAATTATAGCCTGGAGACAGGGCTACTGAGCCATTTATTTGCTTTGTAGGAATCTCCGGAAGCACTTTTTTCATGGCAATCATCTCTTGAATAAAACTTTTATCAGCAATGATCTGTTCATGCTCCAATAATTTGTCAAGCACCGAATGCAAGCCTGCAACTTCAGGCAATGGATTGATTACCCCCTCAAAATAGGTTTCTAATGATTGGGCAGGTTGAATAGAAATTTTACCACTAGTATCTCTTTGATAATGGGAATTATAAAAAATAACAATCTCTTTGATAAAGGGCAAAAGTTCATTTTTAAAGTAGGCCTGATCATTGGTGAACTCGTAATAATCAATCATTAATTTAGAAAGTTCAATACTTCCTTCCCAAACATAACGGATGTACTTATTTTGCGAAATACCATCTGGCAAATTAAGCTTGGATCTGTCCCAACCATAGTTATCAATGGTAAATGTACCCCAGGGAGTCATGGTTTCCGGGAAATAGGCTCCGGCATGATTGAAATATTTTTGAGTTCTGTATTTAGCTAAGGGAAGGGCTTTTAAATACATATCAAATAGTGGTTTCATCAATTGAAAATCACCGGAATAAAGCATCGAATAATAAGGGAGCCTGGTATTTTGAAACCAATAATTAGCTCCCCAATCTCTAAAATCGGCATCATAATTTGATAAATATTTTTTACCCATATTATCTTCAACGTCTACATTAAATATAGATCCATTAAACTTGATTGGTAAACCCCCTCTGCCCGCGCAGGCATTCATATAACGCTGTAATAAATAGCCCTGACTAACTGCATAAGTATCCTTGATGGTTATTGCATCCTGATCTGCAGCAGTAATCAGTATATAGTGTTGATTCCAAAAGTCGGCCCACCAGTTTTTGTGCCATAATAACCGCTCACTGAAAGGAATTTTTTCTGCATTTTTCAGAATCTTCTGAGCTTCTTTTGTCCAGGTACTTAGCTGAACATTTTGCGTTTTCAATACGGCGACATTTAGTTCAAATTCTGTAAGAGGCTTTTTACTTAATAGAGTTTTATTATTCTGATTATAAAAATTAGTTCCAGAAACAATCGCCCCAAAATTTTGATTCAATAAAGGATCTTTACTTAATTGATTAAACTCAGAAATATTCTGATTATCGAGGGTAGACTGCCAGATAGACGACTTATTTTGATGCACCCAAATCAGTTGATCTTTTTTAGAAATGATGCTATCTATTTCTCTCATTATTGCTTGTTTAGAATCCATTATTCCATAAGCACTTCGCCTTTCACTGCCTTTCAGAGAATCAATACTAGTACGCCAAATGGCATTCACCAATTCAACTTCAAGAGGGATAGTACTTTTGCCTGAAATGGTCAAAACAGGGCGGTTTGCATCAATTAAACAGGTAATAGACAGCGATTGATTTTCAGCGTTTGTGGCCTCGATCTGGATCAAGCCATCCTCGATTTTTAAGGTTTGATTAAAATTTTTGGCACTTAAAATTTGAGGCTTGGTGCGTAAAATTACCTTGCCAACTTTCAATAAACGTCCTATTTCACTAAATGCATCAGTTTTCGAAATATATAAACACAGTTGCCCTTGTTCATCTACCCAAAGATTGGCACCAATATCTCCATTGCCCAAAGGCATCGAACCAGAAGGGCTCTTACTTTGGCTTGTCCAAACTACATTATAAGGATCAAGTTTTGATTGAGATAAAGCTGAAAGAGAAATAGAAACAAAAATGAATGTAAGGAATAGCTTATTTTTAAAAGTCGTTATCATTCTAACTTATTAAGATTGAGATAAAATTGCTGAAATATTTTGAATTTTCAGTTGAAATATTTTTTAGAGAAAAACTCATGCTAAAAGTAACTATATTTAAAAATCTTTAAATCTAGTTGTACAAGAAGATAAAAAACCAAAAATGGGTGAAGTAATTCTTTTAGGATCCATATTTTGTTCTGTAATAACGGTATATTTATTATTCTATAGAACTGATAGCAATCAATTATTTTCATCCAGAATTTTAGGGGTATTTTTCATTGCACACACATGGTGTTCCTTAGCATACTTACTCATTATTTCTGGTTGGATTATTTATATACCTCACTTTTATAAAACCGCCGCTCCCTTTAATTATTTAATACCCCCCTTAGGATACCTTTACATCAGAACTTTATTAAAAAATGAAGTTGCCTTTCAAAAATATGATTGGTTACATTTTATTCCATTTGTAGCATTCGTAATAAATTATTTACCATTATACACGATGGGTGCAACTGAAAAATCAAAATTAGTTGCGCTGCTTATTGAAGACTATTCCATTAATTACACCTCAAAAGATGGTATTTTTCCAGAATATATATCTAGAGCAGCTAGAATAATTCAAATTCCAATTTATTTGTTTTTACAGTGGCAATTACTACTAACTTTTAATAAAAAAAAGATTGCGCCTATTTATGAAACACAAAAAAAACATGTTTTAAAATGGGTAAATATTTTTAACTGGAATAGCAGCTTAATCTTAGTTTCAGTTGTATTTCTTTTTGCTTTATTTTACTTCAACCCCGATATAGGAACCTCAAAAATGATTATAATAATACCCAGTTTAGTGATTGCATCAGGGTATTTAATATTGAGCTCGTTTTTATTATTAAATCCAGCAGTGCTTTTTGGTTTCCCGTATATTATTTCCAATAAAGCGATAGAAAGTACTTCTAAACTAAAAGTTAGCCATCGATTATTAACCAAAAATTACGAGAAAACTACAGAAGAATTACTACGGCATTTTAAGGTGAATCAGCCATTTTTAAAAAAAACCATTAGTATCAACGAGGTAGCTCTTGCATTAAATATTTCAGTCTCAGAACTTTCTTTTATTATTAATCATAAATTTAATCAACGATTTACAGACTTTGTAAATAAGTATCGAATTGAATTTGTTATTAACAAAATAGAAGATGGGTTTTGTGATAAGTTTACTGTTGAATCACTTTCTATTATGGCTGGTTTTGCATCTAAAAGCACCTTCAATATTGCATTTAAAAAAATAATGAATTGTACCCCCTCCGAGTTTATTTGGCAAAAAAATAATGAACTTCAAAAGCTCAGTTAAGTTGTATGATTTTAATAAAATCATACAACTTAACCCTAAAATCAAATGAATTGCACTGGATAGAGCACTAAATTCGAAGTTTTAAAAAACGAATTAAATTTCGTTGTTTTTGGTTCTAATAATCCAGTTTATCTATGAAATCTACGCTACCCAAGAAAACTTCTATTCTATATTGGTTTAGTTATTTTCTATTTGCTATACTACCGACAACTATAAATGCGCAAACTCCACCTGCTCCCCCAACTATTGGATGGGCTACAGCGACAGGTGCTACCTCGGCCACTGTTTCATTTACCGCGCCAACAAGTAATGGTGGTTCAGCCATTTTAAGATATGTAGCTACATCTTCGCCCGGTGGAATTACAGGTACCTTTACTGGGGCTGGAAGTGGAACAATTACCATCACTGGCCTAACTACTAATACATCATATAATTTTACCATAACAGCAGTAAGTGCAGTAGGTTCAAGTATCCCTTCAGGAGTCTCCAACTGGGTAGTTCCGGTTAGGGGGCCAAATGAACCAACAAACGTAGTTGCTGTTGCGGGTAATGAACAAGCTAGTATTTCGTTTACACCTCCAACTGATGATGGAGGAACACCAATTTTTATGTACATGGTAGTTGCTAGTCCCGGCAACGTTATGATGTCAGGTGTAAGCTCTCCAATAATAGTTCCAGGACTAACGAATGGAACTGCCTACACCTTTGTGGTATCTGCCGAAAATTCAATGGGCGGACAAGGCACGCCATCGGCCCCATCCAACAGTGTTACACCAGGTACTCCTGATGCTCCAACTATTGGAACTGCCACTGCAACTGGGCCTACTACCGCTACTGTTGCTTTTACAGCCCCCAGCAATAATGGTGGGTCGGCTATTACCAGTTATGAAGTAACTTCTTCGCCGGCAGGAGGTTCAGGCACCTTTACTGGAGCCGGATCAGGTACTATTTCTGTTAGTAATTTGACGCATAGTACCAACTATACTTTTAGTGTAAAAGCTGTAAATGGATTTGGATCCAGTAATGCTTCTGCTGCATCAAATCAAATTAGAACTACAACTCCAATTACTGTTCCTGATGCCCCAACTATTGGAGCTGCCACTGCAACTGGGCCTACTACCGCCACTGTTGCTTTTACAGCGCCAAGCAATAATGGCGGGTCGGCCATTACAAGTTATGTGGTCACTTCCTCGCCGGTAGGAGGTACTGGTACCCTTACTGGAGCAGGATCAGGCACTATTACTATCAGCAATTTAACGCATAGTACCAACTATACTTTTAGTGTAAAAGCTGTAAATGGAATAGGATCAAGTAATGCTTCTGCTGCATCAAATCAAATTACAACTCCAAATAATATAGCTCCAACTGCGCCTGCACAACCCATGGTTGCTGGACAGCCTCCATTATCAAAATTTACCGCCGTTGGAGCTGATGCTGGTGGTGGGCCATTAGTTACTATCACCTTTAATAATGGAACCTATGTATCTTTTTTTGCTTATGCATCAACTTTTACAGGAGGGGTACGAGTTGCCCTAGGGGATATCAATGGTGACGGGAATATGGATGTTATTACAGGAGCAGGGCCAGGCGGAGGACCACAGGTTAATGTATATAATGTAAACCCATCAACTGGTGCAGTATCTTTACAGAATAGTTTTTTTGCATATAATGCCCCCAGTTTTAGTGGCGGAGTATATGTGGCAAGTGGAAGAACCAACGCAGATGATTTCGACGATATTATAGTTGGAGCAGGAGCAACAGGTGGATCCCGGGTTCAAGTATACGCTGGTAGTGCAACTGGTTTAGTTACCAGTTCAACACTCAATGATTTTTTTGCCTATTCTCCAGCATTTACGGGAGGCGTGAGGGTTGCTGCAGGAGACAGAAATGGAGATGGATATGATGAGGTAATAACTGCGCCAGCCAGTAATGGTGGATATAATATCAAATCATTTAATGTTAAGGGTGCCGGAAACTCGCCAACTGTAATAGATAATTTTTTTGCTTTCAATAATACAACTTCTGTTGGCGGCCTAAGCATAGCTTCCGGCTACCTTAATACTGGAAAAATATCCGATATAATTGTCGGGACTTCGAATGGCGGATTTGGGGTTATATTAGATTCAAATACCGCAGGTATAGCCGCTATTCCATTTGCTGGTTTTACAGGTACCATTAATGTTGGGGTAGCTGAAGATGCTAATGGTATAATCTATCCTATGGCACTAGCTGGTCCAGGGGGTGCACCCAGAGTAAGTGTATATAAGACTGGAGCAACTTCATTGGTAGCGACTGACAATTTATTTGTAATGAATGTGGCATTCACAGGTGGTTTATTTGGTACACCCGGCATAAGAAGATCGAATTATTTTGGCCCTTCAAATATTGCCCCTTCAAATATCACATTAAGTACCGCAACTATTAGTGAAAACAACGCAATTGACGCTTCTATAGGAACACTTGCCAGTACAGATCAAGATGCTGGCGATAGTTTTACTTATAGCCTAGTAAGCGGTGCCGGAAGTACTGATAATAGCAAATTTACCATTACTGGAAATACCCTTAAAGCAGCAGAAGCCTTTGATTTTGAAACCAAAAGCAGTTATAGCATTCGTATTCAAACCAGCGATGCTGGTGGATTAAGTTTTCAAAAAGAATTTACGCTGACTATAGTAAATGTAAATGAAGCACCTACGGCAATTGCTTTAAGCAACGCAACTATTGATGAAAACAACGCAATTGACGCTTCCATAGGAACACTTGCCAGTACAGATCCAGATGCAGGAGATAGTTTTACCTATAGCCTGGTAAGCGGTGCCGGCAGCACTGATAATAGCAAATTTACACTTTCTGGAAACACCCTTAAAGCAGCAGAAGCCTTTGATTTTGAAACAAAAAGTAGTTATACCATTCGGATCCAAACCACTGATGCTGCTGGATTAAGTTTTCAAAAAGAATTTACCCTGACTATAGCAAATGTAAATGAAGCACCTACGGCGATCGCTTTAAGTAACGCAACTATTGATGAAAACAACGCAGTTGGCGCTTCTATAGGAACACTTGCCAGTACAGATCCAGATGCAGGAGATAGTTTTACTTATAGCCTAGTAAGCGGTGCCGGGAGCACTGATAATAGCAAATTTACCCTTTCTGGAAATACCCTTAAAGCTGCAGAAGCGTTTGATTTTGAAACCAAAAGCAGTTATAGCATTCGTATACAAACAACCGATGCAGGTGGATTAAGTTTTCAAAAAACACTGAGCATTTCCATTACTGATGTCAATGAAACGCCAAGTGCCATGGCCATCACTAAATCTAATTTGTACGAATCCAATACCATCAACCAGGTGGTTGGCGCTTTGAGTACAAGCGATCAAGATGCTGGCGATAGCCATACCTACAGTTTGGTTTCAGGTGTAGGCTCAACAGATAATGCCGCATTTAATGTGAGTGGTAACCAAATCAGAGCATCGCAGGTATTTAGTTTTTCAACTAAGAACTCGTATAGCATTCGTGTTCGAACCACCGATAAAGGAGGCCTGAGCTTTGAGAAAGTGTATACGGTAAGCATCAGTCAGCTACCAACACTTACAGGTACGGGTAATGAATATGGCACACAAATACAGGCAGTAGCGAGTGCCACTCCTAAAATCAGTAAGGGTTTAACCTCTAAGCTGAATGTGAGCGGAATAGAGATGGCCTCTTATAGTTGGAGTCCATCTGCTAGCTTAAGTTCAGCAAGCATTTATAATCCGATAGCTCAACCTAGCCAAACACAGAGTTACTCGGTTACGGTAACCAACGTTTATGGAAGTTCAACTACCCTAAGCATTACTGTAGAGGTAATGGAAGACTGGAATATTGTTCCAAACAATATTCTAACACCAAATGGAGATGGGGAAAACGATAATTGGGTGATAGAAAATTTAAGCAGCTACCCTAATAATCAGTTAATTATAGTAGACCGTTCTAATATAGTGATATACAAAAAATCAGGTTATGCCAATGATTGGAATGGCTTGTTTAATGGCGCACCACTTCCATCGGGTACCTATTACTATGTTTTGACCTTTGATTCACCTACAGGTCAAAAAGTAAGTAAAAGAGGATTTATTACAATAACCAAATAAGTTTTAGTACAACCAACAGATGAAAAACAATTTCAAAGCATTTTATATACAACTAGGTGTTCTAGCACTAGTATTTATCGTAAGTATTTCTAGTTCAAGCGCCCAAATTAATCCTTTAGGCGCTCAGTATTTCCAGAACCAATATTTAGCTAATCCAGCTATGGCAGGATATCAAAGTGGTATGCGTTTAAACCTAGGCTACCGTAACCAGTGGGATAATATTCCGGGTTCACCTAAAAATGTATCGGTCACAGGCGATTATGGTACTGAAAAAGTAGGTGTGGGTATTAACTTTTTCAAAGATGAGG